>CAJICH010000064.1_pt1 | contig 369755 bp, 357 predicted proteins | sample 9199591 | NCBI WGS metagenome assembly CAJICH01 (sample SAMEA7708332, study PRJEB35096) | sediment metagenome | biome: marine neritic benthic zone biome [ENVO:01000025]; feature: sediment [ENVO:00002007]; material: shallow marine sediment [ENVO:03000034] sea grass bed [ENVO_01000059] ...
ATAGGCGAGCGGCGCATCGCATAGCCTGCAGGCGTTCTCCAGGATCGCTTCGAAGACCGGCGCCTCGTCATCGCGGCTTTGACTGATGATCCGAAGGATCTCCCGCGTTGCCGCCTCGCGCTCCCGCATGCGACCGACTTCATCGCGCAAGATGGCAATTTCGCCGTCTGTTGATTGACCTTCCAACGGATGTGCCCCGAAACCGACTTCACCTAGAGGCATACACGGCCGGAAGTTTCGTGACCATCTTGCTTTGGAAGCATACACTACGCAAAAATCGGTTTTGTATCGAACATCGATCAAAACCTATCTCGAACGAATGATGTCGAAATCCGGCTTGTCGCGCTTGCGAATATCTGCAGTGGGTCAGACACGCGCTCCTGGCCTTCGTTGCGTTGGCCCGCATTCGAGTGCTCAGCAGACATTCGCCGATACATTCTGGAGGGCAGTTCAGGGCCGCTCGCGTGAAGTACCCAATTTATTCGACACGCCCCACAAAGTTGAGTTTCAGGGCGCTCCTGCTTTGATATTATCGTTCCGTTGCCGGATTCTGCAAAGCTTCTTGCTCGTCCTCCAACACGCGTCGCGCCGCGGCAGCCGCGGCTTCAACGCGGTCAGCGGCGTCGGCACTCTCGTTCACTGTAACGGTTACCTCGCGGCTGGCGAAGCGAATGCCGGCTTCTGCGAACGCCGCTCGGATTCGATGCAACAATTCGCGTCTGAGAACAAACTGATCTCCCGGAACTGATTTAAACTTCACCCGCAAGATCATCGCGGAGTCCTCCATCTGGATGACGCCTTGTGATTTTGGCGGTTCAATGAGTTTCGGACCCAGAAGCTCGTCCTCCGCCATCTCAGCACCAATTCGCTTGACGATCTTCTTTACCGCCTGTGGATCAGTGTCGAAGGTTAGGCGGAGAGGCAGCTTCAGAATGACCCAGTCCCGCGAGTAATTGGTCAGTGTTTGTATCTCTCCAAATGGGATTGTGTGCACCGCACCGAGATGATGACGCAGCTGCAGACTGCGTATGGAAATCTGCTCCACTCGTCCCTTCGCGGTGCCAAGGTCGATATACTCCCCCCGCCGAAATGCATCGTCGATCAAGAAGAACACACCCGAAACGATGTCGCGCACCAGCGTCTGCGCACCGAAGCCAATCGCCAGGCCGATCACGCCCGCACCCGCGATCAATGGCGCGACGTTAACCCCGAGGCTGGAGGCGGCGGTGAAAAGGCAGGTCAAGCCAATCGCCGCGAATGCGAATGACCGCAGCAAGGGCAACAAGGTCGCACTGCGGCTCGCCCCGAGGCCGCCTTCGCCGTCCGACCCTTCGTCCACCGCGTCGTCCGGCTGCTCGGCCGCGAGTCGAACGTCGATAAGGGTCCGAACGAACTCCCAAACCGCCCATCCGATGAGCGCCGTCAGGCCCACATCGATCGCCGCTCGTAGAAGCAGCCCCGAGAGCCCACTCGAGTCGAGCGCATGAGCCTCCACGCCCCAAATGGCCAATAGCACGACCACGCCGAATGCGATGAGCAACGCGCGTATCGCGAACCGCACCGCTGTCTCGATCTTTTCGTCTAAGTCCCTCGCTCTCAGGTAATGCCCGGCAATCTGGAAGGCCGCCCAGAACGCGATCAGAATGACAATCGTGTTCAGGCTGGCCGAGGCGGACGCGTCCGTTTCACCGCTCAGGAGCGCGGCACCCATATAGAGTGACCAATTCACCACCGCGATGCCGCCGACCAAGACCGCCCAATTGCGCGTTAAATAGTCAGCGAAGCCGCCTTGTCCCCGCTCCGGCAGAAGCGATGCGGTTTTTTCGTAGAACATCCGGATGCCGATAAGGGCGATCACAAGCCATGCGATGCTCACGATCGCCTGAAAGAGATGCGGCGTACCGCCAGGCGCGTCGAAGTCAATCATCAACTCGCTCGTCCGTGCCGTGAACGCCCAGATCGCTGTTAGCCCCAGAACCAGCCAGTGAAGATAGCGTGTCGCATTGTCGTCGATTGCGATCAGACGGTAAACAGGCCAGCCACGGGGGAACATGAGATCGACGATTGACCGGGCGACTAGGATGACGACGGCCACCGCGATGTAACTCGAGACCAGCAATCGCATGTCCGGGTGATGAAAAAACAGATAGAGCGCCGCCAGCCCCGCAGCCGCGAAGACCAAGACACTGGACAGATCGATCAGCAGAAAAAGAAAGGCGTCGCCGATGATTGCGAGGTTGGCGTAGGCACCTTTGTCGGCATCGCGTTCCGCAAGCTGTAGCTGGCGCTCGGCTGCACGCCGCCGCCAAAAGAACCGGGCTGCTAAGCCGGATCCGAAACTGACGAGAAAGGCGAGAAGCGCAATGCCGTAGCCGCCCAAAGCGTCGACACGGGCTCCGATTGCCTGGAACGCAGCGGGTAGCTCCGGCCACCTGCTGAGGAGCATTGCCGCACTTGCGCTGAGCTGCTCGCCGACCTCTCGCACTCGGCTCAACACGCCCACTTCGTCGCCACTTTTCGTCGCGCGCCGCGCCGCAAACTCACGGATGACAAAAGCGCGGACTTGCTCGTCGCTTAGGCGCCCTAGCATCGCCCGAAACTCCGGCTCTGTCAGGTCGTCGGAAACGAAGGTCTCGCCTTGCGGAAACGGTTCTTCCGTTTGAGCTGCCGATTCCCCAGCGACGAGAAAGAACAAAATCAGCAAAAAAGCGAACCAGCGCATGGGCCCAATTTATATCGGCGTGGAAACACGCATTCAATCACCGTGGCGGGTATTGGGAGATCGTTGGTCGCCGCACTTCAACCAGACCCCACTTGGAGCTCGTCGCCGACCCTGAGCCGTGTGGAACCGACGACGTAGAACCTGGACGGCCCGCAATTCCACCGAGATCCAAGCGCAAATCGAGTGTGACTGCGGCGAGCGCCTGCAAACGGAACATCGGTCACGGCAAATCAGGTTCACAATGAACGGAGTGATTGGCCAGAAACAGGCCTAATGGGCTCTCAGTGAACGTCCGGATTTCACACGTTGCTACTATTCGAATGCAGTGCAGCATCGCGTAGCTTTGGGCTCGAACCAGGCCTTCGCTGCATCCGCACAACCACCGTTTGGGCCCTGCCCAACATTGAGGGCGAATTTCCTATGATTCCCGGATGTTTGACGCGCGAAAACTTCGCCCCGAACCCCAAGCAAATCCGCTTGAGGTCACAGACCGAAGCCGGAGGGTGACGGCAGCGCTCAGCCGCCGAAGACCATCAGCAAGTCCTTCGCATCCACCTGAGTTCCCGCGGGCGCCACGATGCGCTCGATCATGCCGTCGCGCTCGGCATGCAGCGCGGTTTCCATCTTCATCGCCTCCAGTGTCAGCAGCATGTCGCCAGCATGGACCAGTTGGCCCTGGGTCACTGCCACCGAGCCGACGATGCCGGGCATGGGTGCAGCCACATGGTTGGGGTTGCCCTCCTCGGCCTTCTCGGCACGTGCATGGCTGGCGGTGAAGCGCTTGTCCTCGATGCGGATCGTGCGGGGCTGACCATTGAGCTCGTAGAACAGCCTGACCGCGCCCTTCTCGTCGGGTTCCGAGATGGTCAGAAGCCGGATTACCAAGGTAACTCCGGGCCTTAGGTCAACCAGGATCTCTTCGCCCGGAACCATGCCATAGAAGAAGGTCGGCGTCGGCAGCACCCGCACCGGCCCGAAATCGCGGCGCCGGCCCATATAGTCCAGATAGACCTTCGGATACATTAGGTAAGAGCACAGATCCTCGTCATCGACGGTGATGCCGGTCATCTGATCCTCGGCCTCGGCCCGCGCCGCTTCCAGGTCCACCGGCGCCATCTGGCTGCCGGGCCTGACCGTGATCGGCTCGGCGCCCTTCAGCACCTTCTTCTGCAGCGCCTCCGGGAAGCCCCCCGGCGGCTGACCCACATCTCCCCGGAAGAACGTCACGACCGAATCCGGGAAGGCGACGTCCACGTCCGGGTTCTCCACATCCTCGCGCGTCAGCCCGGCCGCAACCATGCTCAGCGCCAGGTCGCCCACGGTCTTGGCGATTGGCGTCACCTTGATCACGTCGCCGAACATGGCGTTCACATCCGCATAGGCCCGCGCCACGTCATGCCAGCGGTCCTCCAACCCCATCGACCGCGCCTGCGCCCTCAGATTCGTGACCTGGCCACCCGGCATTTCGTGCAGGTAAACCTCCGAGGTTCCGGACCGCATGTCAGACTCAAAGCCCGCATACATGGCGCGGACTTCCTCCCAATAGGACGAGATATCGCGCACCGCATCCAGATCCAGACCCGTCTCACGCTCCTGATGCTCCAGCGCCGCGACGATCGAGCCCAGGGGTGGCTGCGACGTCAGGCCCGAGAACGCGTCCATCGCCGCATCCGCCGCGTCCACGCCTGCCTCGGCCGCCGCCAGGACAGATGCCGCCGAAGTGCCGCTGGTGTCGTGGGTGTGGAAGTGGATCGGGATCGCTATCTCGTTCTTCAGCGCGGTGACCAACGCCTTTGCCGCCGCCGGTTTGACCAGCCCGCCCATGTCCTTGATGCACAGCACATGGGAGCCCGCGGTCTCCAACTCCTTGGCCAGCCCCACATAGTAGCTCAGCGAATACTTCGCCCTGTCCGGGTCGTGAATGTCGCCCGTATAGCAAATCGCCGCTTCGCAGATCTTGCCGCTGTCCAGGACCGCGTCCATGCAGACCCGCATGTTCTCGACCCAATTCAGCGGATCGAAGATGCGGAAGACGTCAATCCCGGTCTCGGCTGCGCGGTGGGCGAATTTCTCAACCACGTTGTCCGCATAGTTGGTGTAGCCGACCCCGTTCGAGGCCCGGATCAGCATCTGGGTCAGCAGGTTCGGCATCAGCGACCGCAACTCCCGCAACCGCTGCCAGGGGCATTCCTGCAGGAACCGGTAGGCCACGTCGAAGGTCGCCCCGCCCCAGCACTCGACCGAGAAAAGCTGAGGCAGGTTATGGGCATAGGCCGGTGCGGCCCGCACCATATCGAGCGAGCGCATCCGCGTGGCTAGCAGCGATTGGTGTCCGTCGCGCATCGCCGTGTCGGTCATCAGCAAGCGCTTCTGATCCAGCATCCAGTCCGCCACGGCCTTCGGCCCCTTCTCGTCCAGGAGTTGCTTTGTCCCTGGCGGCACATCCAAAACCAGGTTGGCGGGCGGCACTGGCTGGTGGGTGCTTATGGGCAGGCGCGAGTGGCCTTGCGCCTCCGGGTTTCCATTGACCGTGACTTCTCCGATATAGGCCAACAGCTTGGTCGCCCGGTCGCGGCGGCGCTTGAACTCGAACAACTCCGGGGTCGTGTCGATGAAGGTGGTCGTGTAACTCATGTCCCGGAATGACGGGTGCTGCAGCAGGTTCTCGACGAAGACCAGGTTGGTGGCGACACCTCTGATCCGGAACTCCCGCAAGGCCCGGTCCATCCGGGCAATCGCCTCGTCGGGCGTCGGCGCCCAGGCGGTGACCTTCTCCAGAAGCGAATCGTAAAAGCGGGTGATCACCGCGCCGGAATAGGCGGTCCCGCCATCCAGCCGGATGCCGAACCCGGTCGCACCCCGATAGGCGGTGATCCGGCCGTAATCGGGAATGAAGTTGTTCAGCGGATCTTCGGTCGTGATCCGGCATTGCAGTGCATGCCCCTTCAGGGTCACGGCCTCTTGGGCCCCGACCCCAGTCGCCTCGGCAATCGTCGCGCCCTCGGTAATGCGGATTTGCGCCTTGACGATGTCGATCCCAGTGACCTCCTCGGTCACCGTATGCTCGACCTGAACCCGCGGATTGACCTCGATGAAGAAAAACGCCCCAGTATCGGCATCCTGCAGAAACTCGATCGTGCCGGCGCATTGGTAGTTGGCGTGGCGCGCGATCCTTAGGCCCAGATCGGAGATCTCGGCCCTCTTGGCCTCGTCGAGGTAAGGAGCGGGCGCACGCTCGACCACTTTCTGATTGCGCCGTTGAACCGAGCAATCGCGCTCGTATAGGTGATAGATCGACCCATGGTGGTCGCCCAGGATCTGCACCTCGACATGGCGGGCGCGCTGGATCATGCGTTCCAGATAGCCCTCGCCATTGCCGAAGGCGGCCTCGGCCTCGCGTCGGCCTTCATTGACCTTGGCATCCAGTTCGTCCGGGCCAAGGATCGGCCGCATCCCGCGCCCGCCGCCGCCCCAGCTTGCCTTCAGCATCATCGGATAGCCGACCTCGTCGGCCATGGCGCGGATCGCCTCCATATTGCCGTCCGGGTCGGGCAGGACCGGGCTGGCCGGGATCACCGGAACGCCGGCAGCGATCGCCGCCTGCCGCGCGCTGGCCTTGTCACCCAGCATCCGCATCGTCTCGGCCTTCGGCCCGATGAAGGCAATCCCAGCCGCCTCGCAGGCGTCGACGAAAGCAGGGTTCTCGCTGAGTAGCCCATAGCCCGGATGAATCGCATCCGCCCCGCATTCCTTGGCCACCTGGACGATCGATTCGATGTCCAGATAGGCCGCCACCGGCCCCTTTCCGGCGCCGACCTGATAGGCCTGATCCGCCTTGAACCGGTGGAGGCTCAGTTTGTCCTCCTCCGCAAAGATCGCAACGGTTTCCTTGCCCAGCTCGTTGGCGGCCCGCAGCACGCGGATCGCGATCTCGCCCCGGTTGGCGACGAGGATCTTTCGAAATTCGGTCATGGGCGGGGTCCAGCAAGGCCAAAGGTCACCCAGCGGAATAACGGCCGAGCGTGGCAGGGGCAAGGCGGCGCCACTTGCATGCGCCCGAAACCATTTTTCATCCGCCCGCCGGGCACGTTAGATTGCGGCTACGACCGTTGATGAGAGAACGAGGCCGCCGATGACCCGCTACGAGGCGCTGATGGACCGGATCGGCCGCGGCGCACAGATCATGATTGATGGCGCAACGGGCACCGAGCTCGAGGCGCGCGGCGTGGCCGCCAGCGCCGAGGCCTGGACTGGCGCCGCGGCGCTGATCCACCCGGACATCCTGCGCGAAATCCACGAGGATTACCTGCGTCTTGGCGCCGAGATCGTGATTTCGAACACCTTCGGCGCGACCCGGCACGCGTTGGACGATGCCGGGCTCGGAGATCATTTCGACACGTTGAACCGCCTGGGCGTGACAATTGCCTGCGAGGCGCGCGAGCGGACGCGCGCGACGCGAGCCTTGGTCGCGGGCGGCATCTCGTATTGGTCCTGGACCGAGCGGCATCCGCCGCTGGACCAGCTTCGCGATGACGTGGCACGCCAGGCGGCCGTCATGGCCGAGGCGGGGGCAGATCTGCTGATGCTCGAGATGATGGTCGATATCGACCGGATGCTGGTGACGCTGGAGGCCGCGCGCCAGTCAGCTCTGCCGGTCTGGGTGGGGCTGACCTGCGAGCCCGATCAGGCCGGGCGCATCTGCCTGCGCAATGGCGAGCCCCTCAGCAATGCCCTTATCGCGCTCAGCGGCCTCGACGTACCGCTGCTCAGCATCATGCACAGCCATGTGGACCATATCGATGCCAGCCTGGACGTAACCGAGCGCCACTGGAACGGGCCGACCGGCATCTACGCCCATGCGGGCGGGCATAGCGGCGAGGCCTGGGTCGAGGAGAACATGTGCCCGCCAGCGGCCTATGCCGCCGCGTGCAAGCGCTGGCTTGATAGGGGCGTCCAGGTGATCGGCGGCTGCTGCGGATTGGGCGTCGACCACATGAAGGCAGTGAGCGACATCATGTAGGGCGGGGTTCACCCCGCCAAATGATGCTCCCGTGGCTCGACCCACTCCCGCCATGCAGGCCGCTCCCGCAGCGCCGTATACCACCGCGTAACGTTTGGCAGGTCGGGATAATCGAGTCCGTAAAGATGCCAGCGATGGCAATGGATGCCGATGCCGATATCGCCCATGGTGAAGGCGTTCCCCGCAATATAGGCGGTCCGGCCGAGCTGTTCGTCGACTATGCGGTAAAGCCGCGCCTGCTCCGCATGGGCCTTCGCCGCGCGTTCCGGACCGCACTGATCCGGCCTGAGGCGCACGTGTTCCAGGACCAACGTGTGCTGGCTCTCGATCACTTCGTTGTTGTCCCAGTCCATCCACCGGCTGGCCCGCGCGAAGGTCTCGATATCGCTGCCATAGAGCAGGTCGGGCGCATACTTCATCGCCAGATAGCGCGTGATCGAGTTCGACTCGCAAAGCGCGAAATCGCCGTCGCGGATCGTCGGCACGGTGCCCATCGGGTTCATCGCCCGGTAGTCGGGCGTATCCACGATGCCATAGGGCTCATTCCCGTTCTGAATGCTGCCGCCCGCACCCATGGTGCCGGATGCGAGAATCAGGTCGAAATCCAGCCCGATCTCGGCCAGCGTCCACAGCACCCGAAGCGTCCGAGTCGAAGTGGGGCGGCCCCAGACGGTAATATCTCCAGACATCGCCTCCCCCGGTAGGGTGGGGTTTCAACCGACCATTTGCCCAGAAACGACGGGGTGAAACCCGGCTCTACACCGCATTGCGCCGCGCTTCCGCCGCCGCGCTTTCGCCCGCCAGTTTGCCGAAAACCGTCCCCGCCATCAGCCCGCTTCCGCCCGGGTAGTTCTGGTAAAAAAGCCCGCCGACGAGCTCGCCCGCCGCAAATAGCCCAGGGATCGCCCGATCAGTCGTGTCGATTACAGCGCCGCGGTCGTCGATCTTAAGCCCGCCGAAGGTGAAGGTGACGCCGGTTGTGGTCACATACGCCTCGAAAGGCGGTTCGCTGATCGGCAAGGCCCAATTGGTCTTGTTGGGCGAAAGACCCACGGTCGTGACGCCATCCAACACCGAGGGGTTGAAATCCCCCGGTTTGCACGCGGCATTGAACTCTCCAACCGTCGCCTCCAGCGCATCCGCGTCGATCTCCAGCCCTTCGGCCAGGTCCCGGATCGTCTCGGCCCGCACCTTGGTCACCTGGCGGATGCGGTATTCGTCGCGCAGCAGCGGGATGGTCTTGGCGTCGAAGATTTGGATCGCGGTGCGGTGCGGCTGGCCCATGATTGCCCGGCCGAATTTCACGTAAGTGTGGTTGCGCAGATCCTCGCCCTCATCGACAAAGCGCTGGCCATGGATGTTCACCATGATCCCCCAAGGGTAGGAATGCTTCTGGAAGTTATCCAGCACCTCGCGGTCGCCATAGGGCGGCGCCGAGATGTCCCAGCCGACCGAGTGGCAGCCTGACCAGTTGCCATACGGCCGAGCCCCGATCTCCAGCGCCATGCGGATGCCATCACCCATATTGTGCCGAGTGCCCCGGACACGCGCGAGATCCCATCCGGGACCGAGGTACCGAACCCGCATCTCCGGGTTCGATTCGAAGCCACCGCATGCGAGCACGACCGCTCGGGCCGGAATTTCCTCGTAGCCGACCGGGCCCCGGACCTCGACCCCGGTGACACGCCGCGCCCGGTCCTGGACTAGTCGGGTTGCGCCAATGCCATAGCGGATCTCGCAGCCCAGATCCGCCACCCGCTTCAGCTCCGCATCGACCAGCCCGGCACCGCCGCCCACCGCCTCGATATTCACCCCACCGTAGAAATGGTGCTTTCCGTCGATCTCGAACGATTGCCGCCCGAACATCGGAATAAAGCGGATCCCATGGCTGCGCAGCCAGACCATACCGGGCCGCGAGCCGTCGATCAGGCGCCAGGCCAGGTCTTCGTCTGCCTGGTGGCGGGTCACCTTCATCAGCACGTCGTAGAACGTCGTCCGGTCATGTACTGGCAGCACAATCCGGTCCCGCTCGGCCGGAGAGAGGTCGGTCAGCACATCCGTCGCGGCGTCGTCGATACCATCGTGGCAGAACCGGAAGCCGCCCGCAGTGAAGTAGGAATTGCCGCCCTTTTCGTCCTCGGGCGCCTTCTCCAGGATCAGCACGCTCGCGCCGTTCTCCCGCGCGGCCATGGCGGCTGAGAGGGCCGCGTTGCCCGCGCCGACCACGATGACGTCAAATCTTTCCATGGCGCTCATAGTTACAACTGGCCCGGCTTGGTCAATCGGTCATGTGATGGTTATCCGTCCATCTTCGGCGATTGCCGCGGTGCCGCCGGGCGGCAAGCCCTCCGGGCAGGTCTCGATCGTCACGACGGGAACCCGAACTCCATAAAGCCGCGCCGCCACCATGGCGCCGACGGCGATGTTCACATCCCGGTTGCCCAAAATGATCCCCGCCGGGCCACAACCGCGCCTGATCGCCTCGGCCACGCCCGCCGGGGTTCCCGCCGAACCGCGGCTGCCGGGCATGGCGAGCACCTGACCGGCGATCCCGGCCCCGTATTGTGGATGGTGCCGGTCAACAATCCTGCCAGTTGCCGGGTCGAACCCGCCCCAGAAACTCAGCGGCTCGTCCAGCACCAGAAGCAGCGCACGGGCCGTGCCCGCGTGAAGGACCGATCCCGTCAGTTCCATGCCGGCCCCCCAGTGACCTGGCCCCGGACCGCACTCTCGACACACGCCTCCAATGATCCGAACGCAACCTCGACCGGCAGCATGCCCGGCGCGTAGTAAGCCCATTTGGCCGAATTGGTCATGACCCGGCCTTTCGCCGCCTTAACCGGCGGCGCGAAATACGTGCAGGTATCGACCATGACCGTGCCGCCGGCCGCCTCGATGTCTTCCAGCCAACCTTTCTGGCGCGCAAGTTCGGCGACGAACCGGCTGGTCGAGACATAAAGCGTCACCCCATCCGCGACCTGGCGCCCCGCGATCAACCCGGCCAACCGTTCGAACTCGGTCAGCGAAAAATGCGGCGTGCCCAGCGCCACCATCGAAACCGGCCCCTCATCCACCGGCGACAGCGCGGCGCGGGCCTGGGCAAGCATCTTGCGCGTCACCGTCACCGTCTCGGCCGGATCGGCGCCGCCGGTCGCCGACGCCAGGTCAGGCGCCTCGGGCGTCACGCCTACTGCATGGAACAGCGCGATCCCGCCCGAAGCAGCCCCGGCGGCGGCGATCGCCTTGAGGCTGTCGGCGGGCGTGTCGCCGGGCAGGCCCGTGACTACGGGAACACGGTCCCCCGCGACCCGGCCCATCAGATAGCCTAGCAAGTGGCAGAAAAGCTCGGTCCGGCGCACCTCCTCCGGGATCTCCGACAACTCAAACCGGATCCGCGCGCGGCGGCCCTGATCGCAATGCAGCCCTGCCTCGGGAACCCGGGCCGTCATCGCGCAGGCGACATCCAGAAAGTCGCCGTATTTGTTGGTCCGGGCGCCGACCGCCGAGTTGTAGTAGGCGACCGCGTTCGACTCGCCAACGATGATCTGGTCGCCGAGGCCCGGACCGCCCGGCAGCTGATAGGGCGCGCAGGTCCAGACCGGGCGAGCGCCGAGGGCCGCGTAAAGCCTGGTCAGCTCCCGCGCATCTGCCTGGCCCTCCGGATCCTCGCCTGCGCGTGGATCAACGCCGATCAGGGTCACCGGCACCGTATTGGTCCAGGCGGGGATCGCGAACCGCGCCCCGCGCTCGGCGAAGAACCGGGCGAAATCCAGGTGCGCCCGGCCAAAATAGTGGCAGGCGTCGATATGGGCGAAGCCCGCGCCGATCAGCCGGCGCGCGCCCATGATCCGCGCCGCACCCACCACCAGCTCGATGGCGAATTGCAGGGCCTCGCCGCGCTCGCCCGCCAGCATTTCGCGGTCGGCGGGGCTGAGCTCCACGATCAACTTCCGGCCGTCAGGGTCGCGGTCATCCGCCTCAGGGTTGCGAGCACGCTTTGCGCAACGATCCGCCCGGTCTTCGGGTTCTCCGGCGAAGGCACGTTGCGCATGGTCATCGTCGCCTCACCCGAATCCGAGGTGATCGTCACGGATTGGATATTTCGGTCGACGCCAGGGTCGGCCCAAACCGTCACTTCGGTTCGGTCCGGCCCGATCCCCGCCAGCGCCAGGGCGGCGGCCACATTCACGTTCGCCGGGAAGCCGATCGCGGCCTCGCGTGCGGTGCCGTGGAAGACCTGGAGCGCTTCGGTGAGGTTGGAAATATCGATTCCGTTCTCCACCAGATGCGGCGCGCCCACCAACCCGTTCGGCGGCTTGCGGGTTTCCAGCACCACGCGGGTAATTTCGCCCTCGGCCATGGCGCGCACTGTGTCGAGCCCGATCAGCGCGCCCGTCGGCACGATGATCCGGGCGCCAGTCTCGGCCGCGCGGTCGATCAGGTCCATATGCTGGATCAGGGTGCCGACCGAGAGGGGAAGGAAGGTCCGCCCTGCCTCGATCACCGGACGGGCAACCTCGCCAAAGACCGCAGCCGGGGCGCATTCGACGACGATCTCGGCCCGCTCGGCCAAGTCACCTAGGCCCACCACCTTCGGCGGCGCGCTCAGCGCGGAAAGGCGCTCGGCGGCCCGTGCCCGGTCGCGGGCCGAAGCTGCCACCAGCCGGATCCCAGGCACCGCGCCCTGATCTATGGCAGTGGCGATCCGCAGGCCAATGGCCCCCAGCCCCGCGATCGCCAGCGTCCTTGACTTGGCCATTGGATCACCTTTCAGAGCAGCGCGCGCCTCAACATATCGAGTCCGATCAGGAAGAGGGCGACGAAGAAGATGCGCTTGAACCTCTCCTCCGAGATATGGTGGCGGTAGCGCTGGCCCAGCGCAAGCCCGCCCGCGGTCGGCACCAAGGCAGCCAGCGACATCCACGCTAGATCCTGGGTCATCAGCCCGCGTCCGGTCAGCGAGGTTCCCAACGCCAGCGTGATGGTGATGAAGGTCAGCCCCAGGGCCTGGACAAAGACATCACGCTTCAGCCCCAGCGTTTGCAGGTAAAGAATGCCCGGCACGATCATGATCCCGGTCATGCCGAACATCAGCCCGCCGGTTCCGCCCATCATGGGCGACAGCCACGGCTCGCGCTTGCCCGGTGGCGGCATCTCGATCCGGAAGAAGGTCACGGTGCAGTAGGTGCAAAGCGTGACTCCAAGCAAGAGGATCAGGGTCTCACTCTTCGCCCCCGCCAGCACCGCGACGCCGAACCAGATGCCAATGCAAGCCGCGCCCAGGAAGGTCCAAAGGCGCCGGATCAGGTCGCCAAGCGCCGGGCCCGCCAGCGCCTGATAGGCATTGGTGACCAGACCGGGGATCAGCATGATGGTCAGCGCCTCGCGCACGCCCAGAGTCGAGCCGAGGAAGGCCAGGGCGACAACCGGCAGACCGAGCCCGATCACGCCCTTGATGAAGCCGGCCAGCAGGAATGTTCCCAGGACCAGGGCGACGATGGCCGGTTCCCAGATCACGCTGTCTCGTGGTCCCTCATGCTGTCTTGGCCCGCCCGTAGGCGCGCCATGCCAGGAAACAGCCGAGCCCGAAGGCGGCGACCGCCAGCATCGGCCGGAACCAGCCGTCCATCAGCGACAGCGGCAAGGTCAGCGCGGTCAGCATCGCGGGCGCATAGAACCCTGTCCACCGGGCACCGCGCGCCCGCGCCGCCTGGAACCACGGGAAGACCGCCGAAAAGATCGCGACGATAAAGAAGAACATCGCCCAGGGTCGGATCACGAACAGGGTCAGGTCGGTATCGATCGCCAGCGCCCGGCTGAGATTCAGCTCGGCGATATTGCCCAAGACCACGCCCAGGATCATCGGCGCCAGCGGGAACCCCAGCTGCCGCATCCCAAAGCCCAAAAGGCCGAACCAGAACAGCGTCCACATGTCGTCATCGACATTGTTGAGCGCGAAGACGCCAATCGAGGCAAAGCCCAGGATCACCGCGGCGAGCATATACATGCGGATGCGCGTCACCAGCACGAAGACCCGCAGCATCACCGTCTGCATCCCCAGCATGATGAAGTTGGCCGCGAAGAAGGCGATGAAGATCGAGTAGGCCAGCACCGGTTCCTCGGCGATGAAGCTGGGGCTTGGGACAATATCGTGGATCAAGAGCGCGCCCAGAATGATCGCCGCTGTCACATCGCCCGGGATTCCCAGCGCCATCAGGGGTGTGAGGGCGCCGCCCTCGACCGCGTTGTTCGATGTCTCGGGGGCAATGATCCCTTCTGGGTGACCCTCGCCGAATTTCTCGGGCTCCTTCGAAGCCTTCTTGGCCTGATCATAGGCCAGGATATTGGCGATCGACCCGCCAGCACCAGGCAGGATGCCGGTAAAGACCCCAATCAGGGCCGAGCGGACCACCACGGTCCAGCGCCTCAGAAGCTCGCGGATCGCGCGGCGGTGCTCGATCCGTACGCGCACCCCTCCCCGGTCGGTCAGCGAGCGCTTCGCCGCCTCCGGATCGCGCACATCCGATAGAAGCTGCGAGAAGGCAAAAAGCCCGATCAGCACGGCGATGAAGTCGAAGCCGCTCAGCAGGTAGTCCGAACCGAAATCGAAGCGGCCAACACCCACCGCCTCGTCCTCGCCGACGGTGCGTGCCAGCAGCCCCATGGCCCCGGCGATCAGCCCCTTGACCAGGTTCGCGCCGGCCAGCGAGGCGGTGACCGTCAGCGCGAAGATCACCAGCATGAAGAAGTCCCAGGGCTGGAACTCCAGCCCGATCCGCGCCAGTTGCGGGGCGAACAGCACCAGCATCGTGGCCGAGATCATACCGCCGCAGAACGACGACCAGACGCCCAGGCCCAAGGCGAATCCCGGCTCGCCCTTCCGCGCCATGGGAAACCCGTCGAACGTGGTCGCCACCGAGGACGGCGTCCCGGGTATGCCTGTCAGGATACCTGACATCAATCCGCCCGAAAGCCCGCCCACAAGGACCGAGATCATCGTCGCCAGCCCCTGAGCCGGCGGCATCGAGAATGTAAATGGCAGGGTCAGCACCACCGCCATGGCGATGGTGAAGCCCGGAATCGAACCCGCCAGCAGGCCGACGCCGACCCCTGAGATCATCAGCAGGATTGTCTGCAGATTGCCGATCTCGGCGAAGGCGAGCACGAGGTTGTCCCAGATCATGGCTCAGAACCCCGTCCACTCGCCCCGCGGCAGCAGAACCTGCAGACCGTAGGTGAAGATCGACCACATGCCGCCGACCGTGACGACGGCGATGACCGCATGGAGCAGGATCGCGCGTAGCCCGCCCAGCGCCGTCAAAAGCGCGAAGACGAAGACGATGCCGCCCACCAGCATCCCCACATAAGGGATCGCCAACAGATAGGCGCCGAACAGCACGAAACACCAGATTACGTTGCGCCAATGGGCGAAGAACGCCCCCAACCCCTTCTGCGCCTCCGGATCGGCCTCATCGGGCCCCTGGCGAAGCGATTGCACCAGATAGATCAGGCTGAGGAGCGCCAGGATGCCGACGATCAACCGAGGCCAAGCGGCGGGCGAGAGCTGCCCATAGTCCGGCTCGCGAATGTCGAACGAGGCCACGGCCAGCCCGCCGCAGGCGGCCAGTAGCAAAATGGCGACGATGCTGTCGCGGTTGAGGCTCATGCGCATGGAATGACAAGGCCCGGCGCGACGGCGCGCCGGGCCAAATCGGCTTACTTCTTGAACATGCCGATCTTGATCGCGACCGCTTCGTAATCCGCGTAAAGGCTATCCGCCCAGGCGCGATACGCGTCCGGATCCTGGTAGCTGACCCCGGTGCCCTTGGCATCCATCTGCTCCAACAGACCCGGATCCTCGGCCGCCTGCTTGAAGATCGCGGACCACATATCGATCACATCACCCGGCGTGCCCTTGGGCACGACGATCCCGCGCTGCAGCGCGAAGTTCATGTCGACGCCCTTCTCCTTCAGGGTCGGCATGTCGGGCAGGAATTTCGAGCGCTCCTCGGCGGCGATGGCGAAGCCTTGCAGCTCGCCTCCCTCGAGATACTTCCGGCCCGAGGCGACGTTCAAAACGCCCATGTCGATCGCGCCGCTGAGCAGCGCGGTCATCCGCTCGCGGGTGCCGTCATACGGCACATAGGAGAACTCGATCCCCATCTTGTCGGCCATCAACAGCCAGATGAACTGGCTGGTCGAGCCGAAGGTGGCGCCGACCTTGATCTCGCCGGGATTGGCTTTGGCATAGGCTGCGAATTCATCGAAGTTGCTGTATTCGGTACCGGCCGCCGCGCCGACGATGTCGGGCGTCGAAGTCAGGTTGGCAACGGTTTCGAAGCCGTCGTACTGGAAATCGATCCGGCCGTTCAGATAGCTGGTGACCGCCGATTGGTGGATGGCGAAAAGCGTGCAGCCATCGGGCTTGGCGCTGGCCGCCTCCTTGGCGCCCTTGTTGCCGCCCTGACCTGGAATCGTCACAACCTTGATCTTCGGGGTCACGTCCAGTTCCTGGATCGTCTTTTCAAAGATCGAGAAGATCACATGGGTGCCGCCGCCGGCCTTCCAGGGCACGATCAGCTGGGCGGTGTCGCATGGCACCGAGGCAGACTGGGCCGCGCCCGATATGGCAACCGTCGATACCACGAGGGCACAGAGCAATTTCTTCATTGAAGCCTCCCTGTCAGTTCGTGCCAACGCACGAATTTCTTTTGTTTTGCCGCCCTGCGGAACCGTTAACCGGGTTCAGCCAGGCGACATTTCATGGCAAGTCACTATAGTCAGGCCCTAGCCAACTGCAAACCGCGCCCGCTGGCGATTTCGCTGGGTGGCAGCGCACCGGAGATGCACCCGATGAGAGATCTCGAAATGCCTGGCCGGTCACCGGTTCATGCGATGAACGGGATGGCGGCAACGTCGCACCCGCTCTCGACCCAGACCGCGCTCGACGTGCTGAAAGCCGGCGGCAACGCGCTCGACGCGGCGGTCGCGGCTTGCGCGGTGCAATGCGTGGTCGAGCCCGAATCGACGGGGATCGGCGGCGATTGCTTCTGCCTTTATTCCAAGGGTGGCGCTGCGGGGAAATCGGACGACATCATCGCCTATAACGGCTCGGGCCGGGCCCCGGCGGCGGCCTCGGTCGAGTGGTTTGCCGAGCAAGGGCTGACGGAGATTCCGCGCGAGAGTCCGCATTCGGTCGTGGTGCCCGGCGCCGTCGACGCCTGGGACCGGCTGATCGCCGATCACGGAACCAAGCCCCTGGCCGAATTGCTGCAACCGGCGATTGGATTCGCCCGCGACGGGTATCCGATCTCCTCGCGCGTGCATGTGGACTTCGCGTTGAAGGACGAAATGCTGAGCCGCGACGAGCACACCGCGCGCATCTTCCTGGCCGGAGGCAAGGCCCCCCGGGTCGGGGCGCTGCATCGCCAGCCCGATCTGGCCGCGACCCTCGAGCGGATCGCCCGGAACGGCCGCGACGAGATGTATTCCGGCAAGACCGCCGAGGACATCGTGCGCACCCTCCAGGCCCATGGCGGGCTGCATACGATGGATGATTTCGCCACCGCGCGCGGTGAATACGTCGCCCCGATCTCGGCGGAGTTCCATGGCCACATGGTGCATCAATGCCCGCCGAACGGCCAGGGGGTGATCGCGCTCTTGCTGCTCAATATCATGAGCGGGATCGAGGCGGGAGAGGTTGGTCCGATCACGCTGGAGCGCATGCATGTCGAGGTCGAGGCCGGGCGATTGGCCTATGCGGCGCGCGATGCCTGGCTGGCGGATCCCGCCATGGCCGAGGTGCCGGTCGCCGAGTTGCTTTCCGAGGGCTATGCGGAGCGCATACGCAAGGCCATCGACCCTTCACGGGCGCAAGAGCGCGAACTGCCGCTGGACCTACCGCGCCATGAAAGCACCGTCTACATCACGGTGGTCGACCGCGACCGCAACGCCTGCAGCCTGATCAACACGCTGTTCGACAATTTCGGCAGCGGCATTTGCACGCCCACGGGCGTCGTGCTGACCAATCGCGCCCAGGGCTTCAGCCTGGACCCGGCCAGCCCGAACCGGATCGAGGGCGGCAAGCGGCCGCTGCACACCATCATCCCGGGCATGGTCTCAAAGGGTGACCAGGTAGTGATGCCCTACGGCGTCATGGGCGGGCAATACCAGGCCTTCGGTCATATGCAGTTCCTGACCCGGTTTTTCGACTATGGCATGGATATCCAGGAGGCGCAGGACGCACCGCGTTTCATGGCAGACCCATTCGACCAGCGGCTCGACATCGAGCAGACGGTGCCCAAGGCAATCCGCGATGGTCTGGCCGCGCTCGGCCACCGGGTCACCAAGCCCGCCAAGCCGATCGGCGGCAGCCAGGCGATCTGGATCGACTGGGACGAGGGAGTGCTGACCGGCGGCTCGGACCCGCGCAAGGACGGCTGCGCGATCGGGTATTGAGTGCCGGAGCGCGAAAAAGGTGGATCAAGATCCACCCTACGGCGCGTTGCGCGGAAAGCCGTGTGAGCGCGCGCCAACTGTTAAGCATCGGTAAATAGAGAAATATTTCATTTTTATTTCAGACACTTAGAATGAATCTCACATGTGAGAGCCTCGGCCAAAGATCGGGTCAAGCTAGAAGGACCGACATGACACATCAATCCATCGCCATCCTGATGCCGGGTGACATGGGCCACGGGGTCGGACGGGCGTTGCGCGAGCACGGACATGAGGTGATCACCTGCCTCGCTGGCCGCAGCGACCGGTCCCACGGGCTGGCCGAGGCCGCGGGCATGCGCGACGTGGGTAGCCTGGAAACGTTGGTCAGCGAGGCGGACCTGATCCTCTCGATCCTGCCGCCCGACGCGGCGCTGGCCCAGGCGAGCCACGTAGCAGCGGCGATGACAGCTGCGGGCGCGCGGCCAACATACGTTGACTGCAACGCGGTCTCGCCGATGACCGTCCGGAAGATTGACGAGGTTATCACGGGCGCAGGCGCCCCGTTCATCGATTGCGGCATCATCGGGCTCGCCCCCGGTAAGGGTCCGGCGACCCGATTCCATGTCTCGGGCCCCGATACCGGCCCGATGGAGGCAGTGGGTGGGAACGGAATCTCGGTGATCCCCATGGGGTCCGAAATCGGGCGCGCCTCGGCCTTGAAGATGGTCTATGCGGGGCTGACAAAGGGCACCATGACGCTGCACACGGCGATGCTGCTGGCGGCCCACCAGCTGGGAATCTACGACGAGGCGGTCGCCGAATATGCCGACAGCCAGCCCGCGGCGCTGAAGGCGATGGAGTTCCGCGTGCCCCGCATCCCAGCGGATGCCGGCCGCTGGATCGGCGAGATGGAGGAAATCGCGGCGACGCTGGCCTCGGCCGACGTTACCCCGGGCTTCCACGAGGGCGCGGCCGAGATCTACCGGGTGCTCGACCGCACCCCCTTCGCCGCCGAGACCCGAGAAACCCTGGATACGTCGCGCACGATGGCCGACGCGATCCCGGTCTATGCGAAGCACCTGAAGGACTGATCGCCCGTCACTCGGGCGGCGCGATGTCCACCCAGACCAGCCGGTGATCTGAACTGGCCGGGCGGCGCCCGCCCGTCGGGTCCGGCGCGACCAGCCGAGCAAGTGGATGGTCCGGCGCGGGCCAGAAGACACCGGCGCCGGTCACCCGCAGTCCCGCCGAGGGCAGCACGTAATCGACCCGCATGTTCCCCGGACCGGGGTCATCGCGCCAATCCGCGGTGTCCTGGGCGGGCGGCCCCGTATGGGTCCGGTTTGCTCCCGTTCTTGCGGCCCGGGCCGCGCCCGCGCTTTCGGGGGCCGGATCCTGGATGGCGGGGTGGCCGGCCAGCGCCGTGATCGCCGCGCGGCGCGCCACGCCGTCATGGGGGTCGGCGTTCATATCACCCACAACGACGAATTCGGCGGCCCGGATCAGGCCGCGTCGCTTGCCCACGTCGTCCTCGATCCAGCTTTCGCCGTCGATCAGGCCCAGGATCAGGCGGATCTAGTCGGCATTGCGACGCCCGTTCAGATCCTCCGGCCCATCGAAGATCGGCGGGGTCGGATGGGCGGCAATCACGTGGAGCACGCCACCGCCCGGCAGCACCACCGGCACGGCCCAGTGACCGACCGAGCTGAGCCGCAGCGCTTGCCAGACCTGATCGGTGTGAAACGGCGATCCATCCGGGTTCACCGGCCTGTCCGCGCCCGGCAGGGCGGCCCAGGGGAACCGTTGAAAGGTGCGGATGCGGTCATAGTCGATCGGCAGCCGACTGAGCACGGCCATACCGTATTGCCCGGGAAACCGCCCATAACCGAAGGCATCACGAGGCCCGCCGCGCCTGCCGTCGCCGTCCAGGTCCAGGCCCGACGGAAGTCCCGCATTCACAGGCCCCTGATAGAGAAACGGGTAGTCGAGCCCCGCCACATCATCGACACCACTGCCCAATCGCTCGGCGAACAGCGTCAGAGCCCGATGCGCCGGGTCGCGATCGAATTTTTGCAGCACCAGGATATCAGGCCGCACGTGCAGGATGATTTGGGCCACCGCATCGATCTGGGTCGAGCGTTCCCCCATCTCGCGGAGCAGCAACCCGGCGCCCTTGCGCACAAGGCCCACATTGAAGCTGGCAACGCGGACGCTGCCGGGCGCGCGTGCCTCCCAGGGCGCCTCGGCAGCCGCCGAAGTTCCCAGCCAGAAGCTCAGACCAAAAGCGAAAAGTGCGGTAAGCCTCAGCTTGCCTCGGCGTCGAGCCAGGGGGTTGCGGCGCGGCGCTTGGCCTCGAACTCGCTGATCGCCTGACCCTTCTCGAGGCTCAGGCCGATCTCGTCGAGACCGTTCAACAGGCAATGCTTCTTGAACGGGTCGATCTCGAAGCGGATCTCACCGCCATCCGGACCGGTGATCACCTGGTTCTCCAGATCCACCGTGATGATCGCGTTCGCCCCACGCTCGGCATCGTCCATCAGCTTGTCCACATCCTCCTGCGGCAGGACGATCGGAAGGATGCCGTTCTTGAAGCTGTTGTTGTAGAAGATGTCGGCGAAGCTGGGGGCGATGATGCAGCGGATACCAAAGTCCTCGATCGCCCATGGGGCATGCTCGCGCGACGAGCCACAACCGAAATTCTCGCCCGCGACAAGGATCTGTGCCTCGCGATAGGCGGGCTTGTTCAAGACGAAGTCCGGTTTCTCGGACCCGTCGTTGTTGAAGCGCATCTCGTCGAACAGGTTCCTTCCCAAGCCCGAGCGTTTGATGGTTTTCAGAAATTGTTTCGGGATGATCATGTCCGTATCCACATTGATCATCGGCAAGGGGGCCGCGACGGCGGTCAGCGAGGTGAACTTTTCCATGATCCTGGCGTCTCCGGGTTGGAATTGCGCCCGATAGAGCATGTGCGGCGGCCGCGCGCAAGCGGCGCGGGGCTATCATCGCCAGCTTGATCGCCCGCTGGGCTAGCCAAAATGCCCGGTCCCCGGCTGTTCTGTTTTCCGCGCCCGTTCCAATCACCACGACCCTTCCGATCACCCAGTCCGTTCCGATCACATGACCTCACGTGAAGAGGAGGCCGCCGCGCGGAATTGACCGGGCGCAACGGACTCGCGCCAGGGTTGCGTTATATGGTTAACGAACCATTGAGGAAGGAGAGCCGCCATGAAGGCCGCACTCGCCAGCCCCCTCGTCGCCCTCGCTATTGCCATCGCAGCCCCGCAGGCCGAAGCCGCTCCGGCGGCACCGATGGCTTACGCGGAGAAGGCCCACGTGATCCAAGCCGGGCACCGCTCGGAGCGACGCGCAGAACGCCAGGCTGAATGACGGGCCGAACGCCGAGAGCGCCGCGCCGAAAGACGGGAGCTCCGGCGCGACCGCGAGTTCCGACATCGTGATCGGGGCTTCCGCCGCCGGGATTTCCGCCATCGCGACTTCTCGCGTCGCGATTTTCGACACCGACAGGACCGCCGCTTCAAATACGACCGTTTCGGCCACAGGTATGATCGCAGGCGCGACGGGCGCCGCGACCGCCGGCACGACCGGCGCCGGGGCAAGAACGACGCGGCCTATATCCTGGGCGGTGTTCTGGGCGCCGTAATTCTGTTCGGGATCCTCGACAATTACTGAGGCTCACGCGAACCACAGCCAAAGTCCGCGCAGGATGTAGATCGTGCTGACGGTCAGCACCACCCGCTTGCTCCAGCGCCGGAAACTGGTGTCGGTCATGCGCTCCAGGACGCTTGCCGCCACGGTGGTCCCGATGATCGCCAGCACCACAGCTGCCACGTAGACCCACCACGGGATCTCCACCGCGAAGGCCGCCGCGAAAGACCCAAAATAGGCGATCCGAAACAGATGCGCGATCACCTGGGTAAAGCCTTGGTGGCGACGATCTGCTTTCGGTCCAGAGGGCTTGCCTGGAAGAACAAGTCCAGAATATGCCCTGCCGCGCCGCCGAACAGCTGGATCACCATGATCACCGCGCCGCAAAGCCAAGGCATCCCCTGCTTGGTTATATCCAGGTGCAGCAAGCGCGTTGGGATCGCATAGACCATGAAGGGCAGCGCCCCAACCACGAAATAAACCAGCGCCTTGTCCGGCAAAAAGGCGATCAGACGCACCACCAAGAAGGTCAATGCAGAGCCGATGATGTAATGCCCGACGATCCGCCACTGCACATGGTGCCGCCACAACCACGCGCGCCAGCCATTGGCGGTCGCCTGGGTCGCGCCGAACAGCACCATGGCAGGCGCCACATCCAGGAAGATTAGCAGCACGCCCAGCAGCACCATTCCCCCGGCCATGCCGAATATGCCCGACAGGAACGAGGTGGCGATGACGGTCACTGCCAGGGTGATCAGCGCGACGGGTGACAGCATCAGCGGCGCTTCGCCAGCAGGTCGCGCACCATGGCCGCCGCCGCGCCCAGGTAGTTGGCCGGATCGACCAAGCGGGCCAGCGCGTCGCGGTCCATCACCTCGGCGATCAGGGGTTCGGCTGCGAGCGCGTCGAGAAAGCTCGTCTCGCCCGTCAGCGCCGCCCGGCAGCAATCGTAGACGAGATCATGGGCGACCCGGCGCCCAAGCGCAGGGGCTAGGCCCATCATTACCGCCTCGGCGACGATCAGGCCGCCTGTTGCGTCCAGAACCTCGCGCATCCGGTCGGGTCGCACGTCGAGACCCTCCAACACCTCGCGCGCAGCGGCCAGCGACCCGGAGGCGATGATGCACGCGGTGGGGATCGCTTGCCATTCCACATGCCATTGCCCGGTGGCGCGCTCGTGGTCCTGGACCATCGCGTCGAGCATCAGGTCATGCTGGGCGCGCAGCGTCTTGGCAGCGGCCAGCATCAACTCGGACCCGATCGGGTTGCGCTTTTGCGGCATGGTCGACGAGGCGCCGCGGCCGGGCTGGAAGGGCTCCAGCACCTCCCCGGTTTCGGTCTGCATCATCAACATGATGTCGTAGCCGATCTTGCCGAGCGAGGCGCCGACCAGCGCCAGCCAGCCTGTGACCTCGGCAAAGCCGTCCCGGATCGAGTGCCAGGTGATCGGCGGCAGGCCGAGGCCCAATTCATCGGCCAACGCGCGCTGCGTCGCCAGCCCGTCTTTCTCACCCAAGGATGCAAGGGTCCCCGCGGCGCCGGAAAAGGAAATCACCTCGACCCGCGGGCGCAGTTCCGCCAGCCGTGCCCGGTGCCGGTCGATCCCGCTCAGCCAAGTGGCGGCCTTGTAGCCGAACGAAACCGGCAGAGCGTGCTGCAGATGCGTGCGCCCGGCCATCGGCGTCTCTGCATGATCTTCCGCCAGTTGCTCCAAGGCCTCGCTAACCGCGTCGAGCTCGGCGGAAATCAGGTCCAACGCGCGCCGGATTTGCAGCACATCAGCGGTATCCATGATGTCCTGGGTGGTCGCCCCCCAATGACACCATTGCCCCAGACCATCCGGTGCCCAGTCCGAGAGCTGCTCGACCAACGGCAGGATCGGGTAGCCCACGACTTGCGTACGCGCCGACAACCGGTCCCAATCGACCCGATCGACCTTGGCAGAAGCGGCGATCGCCGACGCAGCGGCTTCGGGAATGATCCCCAGCCCCGCCTGCGCCCGCGCCAGCGCCACCTCCACGTCGAGGTAGAGTTGCACCACCGCCTCATCCGAGAACAGCGCCCGCATCGGCGCAGCCCCGAACATGTCCCCCCAGAGGCGGGATTTGATGACGAGGGTGGGCACTAGCCTATCCGCATGCCGCCAACGCGCCCGCCCCTCACCGCAGCACGAACGGGTTCCCCGGCGCTGCGTCCGAGGTGTTGATCCAGACCGATTTGGTCTCGAGATACTCTCGGATCGCATCGACCCCGCTTTCGCGCCCGATGCCGGAATGTTTGACCCCGCCGAACGGCATCATGTAGCTGACCGCCCGGTAGGTGTTAATCCAAACCGTGCCGGCCCTCAGCGCCTTCGACATGCGCACGGCCCGGCCGATATCCTTGGTCCAGACCCCGGCGGCCAGGCCGTAAATCACGTCGTTGCCGGTCTCGACCGCCTCCGCCTCGTCCTCGAAGCCGATGATCGACAGGACGGGCCCGAATACCTCCTCCTGGGCAATTCGCATCTCGTTGGAGACATTGGTGAAAATCGTCGGTTGCACGAACTGCCCGCCCGGCAATCCCTCGCACGGACCGCCGCCGTAGATGCATTTGGCGCCCTCGGATTTCGCGATGTCGATATAATCCAGGATTTTCTTGAACTGAGGCTCGGTCGTCACCGGGCCGATATTGGTGTCTGCCGCCATCGGATCGCCGAACTTGGCGGTCTCGGCCATCTCGACCAGCCGCTCGGTGAATTCGTCACGGATCGAATTCTGAACCAATAGCCGCGAGCCCGCGACACAAGTTTGGCCCGTCGCGGCGAAAATGCCCGAAACAGCGCCCGCCGCCGCCGCCGCCAGGTCAGCATCCGCAAAGACGATATTGGGCGACTTGCCGCCCAGTTCCAGCGAGACCCGCTTGATACCCTTGGCGGCCTGGGAATAGATCATCGCGCCGGTGCGGTCGGAACCCGTGAAGGTGATCTTCGCGACATCCTTGTGGGCCACCAGCGCGGCACCGGCTTCCTGGCCGAACCCCGCGACCACGTTGAAGACCCCGTCCGGCAGCCCCGCCTCCTTGGTCAGCGCCGCATATTCCAACGTCGAGGCGGAAGTGAACTCCGACGGCTTCACGACCACCGAACATCCCGCCGCCAGCGCCGGGGCGCATTTCCAGGCGATAAACAACAGCGGCGAGTTCCAGGCGGTCAACGCGCCGACGACGCCGACCGGCTCGTGCGTGGTGAAGGCGAAATGGTCCGCCTTGTCGATCGGCACCACAGTGCCCTCGATCTTGTCGGCGAGGCCGGCGAAGTAATACCACCATTCGGGGTGATACCGCATCTGGCCGGCCATCTCGCTCAGCAGCTTGCCGTTGTCGCGCACCTCAAGCTCGGCCAGCCGGTCGGCGTTTTCGGCGACTAGATCGCCCAGCTTGCGCATCACCTTGCCGCGCGCCGAGGGGGTCATCGAAGCCCAGGGTCCGATGGTCATCGCCGCCTTCGCCGCCGAGACGGCGCGGTCGATATCGGCTTCGGTTCCGCGCGGCATCTTCGCCCAAACCTCGCCCCGGTAAGGATCAACCGAGTCGAACCATTCGCCCCCTGCCGGGCCGACATAGGCGCCATCGATATAGTGCTGAAAAGTCTTCATGGACCGGCTCCTCCCTGGGCTCAACGCGCCCGATAATACGGCGCTTCGCCGATAACCGAAGCCCTTGATTTCAATTTTCCGAAAGCCACCGTCCGGAGTGTCCAAATGCGCACCGCCCTCCCTTGACGCGGGCATTTTGGCGTCGTTAGGTGCTGGTTCCGCCAAGCGAACGGCGGCCGGTTGAAACACCTCGAAACTGGGACCCATCACCCATGAGATACGAAGCGCCAAGCACGCTTGAGAACGCGGTTGCCCTGCTGGCGGGCGAGTCCGGGTCGGCCCATCTGCTCGCCGGCGGCACGGACTTGCTGGTCCGCATGAAATCCGGCTTCACCGAGCCCGACCTGATCGTCGATATCAAGCGGATCGAAGGGATGCACGCAGTAACCCAGGAAGACGGCGGCTGGCGTATCGGTGCCGCGGTGCCGGGCATCCAGTTGGGCGAGCACGACGGCGTCAAGGCCGACTGGCCCGGCGTGGTCGAGGCGCTGGAGCTAATCGGTTCGACCCAGATCCAGGGCCGCGCCACCATGGCCGGCAACCTCTGCAACGCCTCGCCCGCCGCTGACAGCGTGCCAGCGATGGTAACAGCGGAGGCCATGGTGCGGATCGCGGGGCCGAACGGCAGCCGCGACATTCCCGCAATCGAAGTTGCCACCGGCCCGGGCCAGACCTCGCTCGCGAAGGGCGAGATTGTCGAGTCGATCTTCCTGCCCGCGCGCCCGGCCCGCTCGGGCGACGCCTACCTGCGCTTTATCCCGCGCACCGAGATGGACATCGCGGTGGTCGGCTGTGGGGTCAATCTGACGTTGGACGAGGGCGGCACCTGCACGGCCGCGCGGGTATCGCTGGGTGCCGTCGCAGCCACCGTACTGCTGGTCGAGGACGCCGCCCAGGCGCTGATCGGCACGGCAGTCGACGACGCGGCGCTCGACGCGATGGCGGCGGCGTGTTCGGCGGCCGCCAAACCCATAGATGACAAGCGCGGCACGGTCGCGTTCCGCACGAAAGTCGCCGGCGTTCTTGCGCGCCGCGCCGCGAACATCGCTCTCGAACGCGCGAAAGGCTGACGACCATGTCTCAGATGCACGTATCCACCACCATAAATGGCGACGCCACCGAGTTCTTGTGCGAGCCCGACGAAACATTGCTCGACGCGCTGCGCGACCGCCTAGGACTCACTGGCTCGAAGGAAGGCTGCGGCACCGGCGATTGCGGCGCCTGCTCGGTCACCGTCAACGGCCGGCTGGTTTGTTCGTGCCTAGTGCTGGCCGCCGAGGCCGAGGGCGCCGAGGTCACCACCATCGAAGGTATGGCCGATGGCGAGGCCCTGCACCCCTTGCAGCAGAAATTCATCGAACATGCCGCACTGCAATGCGGCATCTGCACGCCGGGCATCCTGGTCGCCGCCAAGGCACTGCTGGAGCACAATCCGGCGCCGACCGAGACCGAGGCGCGCTACTGGCTGGCCGGCAATCTCTGCCGCTGCACTGGCTACGACAAGATCATCCGCGCCGTCATGGACGCGGCTGATGAGATGAGGAGGGCTTCCTGATGGCACTCGACGACAAGCTTTGCGTGAAGGACCGCACCTTCAAGGTCGTCGGCACCAGACCGAACCGCCCGGACGGCATCGAAAAGGTCACCGGCCGCGCCCGCTTCGGCGCAGACATGAATGCGCCCGGCATGCTGACCGGCCATGTGCTGCGCAGCCCACACGCGCACGCCCGGATCCGATCCATCGACACTTCGAAAGCCGAAGCTCTGCCGGGCGTCAAGTCGGTGATCACCGCCAAGGATTTCGGCCAGGTGCCGGACGACATGGCCGACGTGCTCGACCACTGCCTCGCCGGCGAGAAAGTGCTCTATGACGGCCATGGGGTCGCGGCGGTCGCCGCCAATAGTACGGCCATCGGCAGGCAGGCCCTCAAGCTGATCGACGTGGACTACGAGGTTCTGCCCCATGTGACGGACGTGGACGAAGCCTTCCAGCCCGGCTCGGCGGTCATCCGCGAGGCGGGCGGCAACGACACCGTGCCCTCGGGGATGTCTAAGAACGTGATGGAGCGCTTCGAGTTCGGCCACGGTGACCCAGAAACGGGCTTCGCCGAGGCGGATCTGGTGATCGAGCGCAGCTTCAAGACGGAAGCGGCACATCAGGGCTATATCGAGCCTCATGCCTGCCTGGCAACGCTGGCGCCTGACGGCCAGGCAGATCTTTGGTGCTGCACCCAGGGCCACTATGCGGTGCGCGACATGTGCGCGGCGATCATGGGGATCGACAAGGGCATGCTGCGGGTCACCGCCTCCGAGATCGGCGGCGGATTCGGCGGCAAGACCACAGTCTTCATCGAACCGATCGCGCTGATGCTATCGAAAAAGACCGGACGCCCAGTCAAGATGGTGATGAACCGTGACGAAGTCTTCCGAGCCAGCGGCCCTACGGCCTCGACCTCGGCGGACGTCAAGATCGGCATGACGAAAGACGGCACCATCACCGGTGCGTTTGCCGAGTTCCGCTATCAGGGCGGCGCCTATCCGGGCTCGCCGGTGCAGTTCGGCGCCATGGCCTGTTTCGCGCCCTATGACTTGGCGAACGTCAAGACGATCGGTTGGGACGTAGTCTGCAACCGCCCGAAACAGGCGGCCTACCGGGCCCCTGGCGCGCCAATGGCAGCGTTTGCGACCGAAAGCGTGATCGACGAGCTCTGCTCGAAGCTAGGCCTCGACCCGGTCGAGACGCGGCTCAAGAACGCCGCAAGTGAGGGCACAAAATCTGCGTATGGACCGACTTTCCCGCAAATCGGCGTCAAGGCGACTCTGGAGGCCGCGAAGGCGCATCCCCACTACGCCGCGCCCTTGGGCCCGAACCAGGGCCGCGGCGTGGCCACCGGGTTCTGGTTCAACTTCGGCGGCAATACCTGCGTCAGCATGAACATCAACGCCGACGGTACGGTCAGCCTCAGCGAGGGCAACCCGGATATCGGTGGCTCGCGCGCCTCGATGACCATGATGGCGGCCGAGGAGCTGGGGATCCCCTACGATCGCATCCGCACGGTGATCGCCGATACGGGCTCGCTGGGTCTGAACGACGTGACAGACGGCAGCCGCGTGACCTTCGCAGTCGGGCTTTCCACCATCAAGGCGGCCCGCGACGCGATCCGGGTGATGTGCGAACGCGCCGCCCTGGTCTGGGGCATCGACCCGGACGCGGTCGAGTGGGAGGACGGGCACGCCAAGCCCGCAGGGCCAAACGCCGGCCAGTTCCCGCCCATGTCGCTGGCCGAGATCGCGGCCCAGGCCTCCAACACCGGCGGGCCCATCGCCGGGCACCACGAGGTCAATGCCGAGGGCGCCGGCGTCAGCTTCGCCACCCATCTTGTGGATTCTGAGGTCGATCCCGAGACCGGAGCGGTCAAAATCCTGCGCTACACCGTGTTCCAGGACGCCGGCAAAGCGGTGCATCCGTCCTATGTCGAGGGCCAGTTCCAGGGCGGTGCCGTCCAGGGCATCGGCTGGGCACTCAACGAAGAATACATCTACGGCGCGGACGGGCGGTTGCAGAATTCGGGGTTCCTAGATTACCGCATCCCAGTGGCGTCGGACTTGCCGATGATCGACACGGTGATCCTCGAAATTCCGAACCCGGGCCACCCCTATGGGGTGCGCGGCGTTGGCGAGACCTCAATCGTGCCGCCTCTGGCAGCGATCGCCAATTCGGTTTCGAATGCCGCCGGCGTGCGCCTGACCGATATCCCGATGTCGCCGCCGAAGGTGCTGGAGGCGATCGACGCCGCCGGATAGAGGGCGCGCAATGGTCAAGGTCGCAATCTGGGGTTCGCTGCGCGAGGCCACCGAGGGCGCGGCCGAGGTCGAGATCAAGGCCGCCAATCTCCGCCAGCTCCTCGACGGGCTGGCGGAACGTTACCCGGCGATCCGCCCCCAAATCGACCGCGGCGTCTCGGTGTCGATCGACGGGCTGATCTTCAACGATTCCTGGTTCCAACCGGTCAAGCCGAACAGCGAAGTGGTTCTGCTGCCGAGGATTGTGGGCGGCTAGCTCTACGCAGGCCGGTCGACAAACCTCTGTGCTCCGATCACCCGCACGGTGCTTGCATGGGCACCCGCCGCGTCCTCGCCCGGGTCCACGACCAGTTCGACCGTGTCACCAACGCTCAAACTGTCGAATTCGCCGGCAACGACCGCGTTGCGGTGGAAATAGACCGACCGCCCGTCGGTCGTATCGATCTGGCCCGAGCCCGAATGGACGTCGACCTCAGCGATCCGCCCTTGCAGCGGCGCGGCCTGAACCTCGGGGCGGCCGGTATGCTCGTCCTTCCAGCGCCGCAGCTTGCGCTCCATCGCATCGAAGGCGTCCCGCACGGCCACCAGTACATCCGCATGGGCAAAGTCGTTGCCTGGCCTCCGGTTAATCGACAGCTCTCCGCCAGGAACGGTCACATCCACCCGAACCTCGTATTGGTTCCCCTTCTGGTGGCGCCGGTGCCCAGCCTCGACCACGACATGGCAGCGGGTGATCCTGTCGAAAAACTGCTCCAACCGCTCGACCCGATCGTTCACCCGCTCGGTGACGTGGGGCGCCGGATCCATGTTATGCCAAATCATCTCAACCGGGGTTTCCATGTTGTTCCTCCATTTGTCCGTGGCTTTGTCTGGCTAGCGCTTCTCCGCTCGGCCCGAATGCGATCGAACCAGTGCCGCCGCCTGCGCCTCTCCGAAATAATGCGCACGGCACTCCACCTCGCGCCCTCTCACGACACGGCGTCCTTCCAAGGGTCCGTGCGTCTCGGTCACGACTGTGCGCGGGTGCTCCGGGCCGCCATCGCGACCGAAATAGACCACCACCCAATCGCGCGTGCGGCCAAGCTCGTGGGCCAGCGCAGTGTTCGAGAACAGGACCGTCATCGACCATCCGTCGCGGTCCTCATGAAGGACAGGCAGCCATGCCTCTCCATCGGGGTTGAACCGGCGCGGCGCAATCCGCCGCAGCCGCCCTTCGGCGGCGCCACGCCGATAGGCGGCATCGGCTTCGAGCAGAAGGACAACAGGCGGCTCCTCGTGGTCTTCCGGGCCGCGGCGCCGACGCCGCGCCAGCATCGCCGCCAGCGAATCACGGATCGCGGCGGCCTTGCGCCGGCCAATGCCCGGCACCGCTTCCAGCCGGCCATCATGCGCGGCGATCTCCAAGGCCTCGAGCGTGTCCACATGCAGATGGTCGTGCAGCGCCCGCGCGGTCTCGGGTCCGACCCCTGGCAACGCCCGGAAAAGATCCTCCGGCTCGGTTCCGCCTCGCAGGCGTTCTAGCTGCATCCAGCGGCCCGTCTCGACCATCTCGTCGATCGCGCGGGCTAGGCTAGATCCGATATTCCGCAAGTCTATTAAACCCTTGAGCCCCTCACGCGCCAAGATCGTCGCCGGGTCTTCGTCGAGTCTTCGCACTGTCTCAGCGCCCATCCGATAGGCACGGACCCGGAACCGATTGGCCCCTTGCGTCTCAAGCAGTTCTGCCGCCTCGGCGAAGCGGTCGGCGATCTGGTCGCGCGACAGACGCCCTACGGTTTCTTGGGCGTCATCACCTTCCATGCGCCGATCCGGTCACGTGACGACATTCTCGGCGAACAAGCCCTTCAGTTCCTCCGGCATCGCGCGGCGCACATCCTCGATCTCGCCCGCGGTGACATGCATCTTCATCACGTCGATGAACTCGCGGAACGCAGCTTCGCTGTCGAAGTCGGGATCGTCCGAAAATGCCTCTCTCACCGGTGTGAGGAATTCCTCGATTGTCCGTGTCTTGACCGGTGTCCGGGCGGGACGCCAGCCTTCATAAAAAATCCCGCGCATCAGCATCGGCAACTGCGCGCTAAGTTGCGCCGCCTCGGTGACCGATAGCCGGTCGCGCAAGGCGTGAAGGCAGGTGCGGAGCAAACGGTAACCCTTCCGTCTCTCGTCCCATCCGAGCCGCGCGGTGATTTCGTGGAGCCAAGTGTTGGTCGCGTGGACCGTGTCGTCGAAAGCGGACAGGCCGGTCATGCTCATGGCGCTCTCCTTCGTTAGGTGGATAATTCTTTCATTCTGCGCCTGGTTGGCAGGATGCGGCGTGACATAGGTCAAACCGCACCCCGGTTGATGGGCGTCAATTCGGGTCTGGCGAACCAGTCTATTCCTCAGGCTGCCGTATTTCGCTTCACCAGATCCAAGCAGGAGGGTTTTGATGGCCTACAAGCAAATCCTGTTCCGCTCGGCCGCCCGTGAAAAGCTGCTCGCCGGGACCCGCGCCCTTGCCGATGCTGTCCGCGTGACGCTCGGCCCAAAGTCGAAATCCGTTCTGATCCAGCGCGATTGGGGCACGCCGATCGTCTGCAATGACGGCGTCACGATCGCCAAGGAAGTGAAACTTAAGGATCCGGAAGAAGACCTGGGCGCTCAGATGCTTCGCCAGGCGGCCGAGAAGACCGGGGACGCTGTTGGCGATGGCACCTCGACCGCGACGATCCTGGCCCAAGCGATCTTCTCCGATGGTTTGCGAAACGTGGTCGCCGGTGCCTCGGCGGTGGATATCAGGCGGGGTCTCGACCTCGGCCTGGAAGCGGCGACCACAGCGCTCAAAGAGCTCTCGGAGCCAGTGCGCACCAGCACCGAGAAGGCTCAGGTCGCAACGATCTCGGCCCATAACGACCCCTCGATCGGCGCATTGGTGGCCGAGGCGATGGACAGGGTGGGCGACGAGGGGGCGATTACGGTCGAGGATTCGCGCACCACCGAGACCGTGCTGGAGGTCGTCGAGGGGATGCAGTTCGACCGGGGCTACATCTCTCCCTACTTCGTCACCGAGGTCGAAGGGTTGACCTGCGAGCTCGAGAACGTCGTCGTCTTGCTCTACGATAAGAAGCTCTCGAACCTGCGCCCGCTGGTGCCACTGCTTGAGGCGGTCGTCCAGCAAACCACCCCGATCCTGGTGATCGCGGAGGACGTAACCGACGAGGCGCTGGCGGCGCTGGTCGTGAACCGGCTTCGCGGCGGCATGAAGGTCGTCGCGGTCAAGGCGCCGGGCTTCGGCGACCGGCGCCGCGCGATGCTCGAGGATATCGCGGTGCTGACGGGCGGCCAATTGGTCTCCGAGGAGCTCGGCATCAACCTCGAAAAGGTACAGATCGACCAGCTTGGCCGGGCAAGCCGCGTCGTGGTGACAAAGGATTCCACGACCATCGTCGGCGGCGGCGGCGACAAGGCCGAGATCGAGGCCCGGATCCAGCAGATCAGCCGCCAGATCGAAGACGCGACCAGCGATTATGACCGCGAAAAGCTGGAGGAGCGCATGGCGAAGCTCTCGGGCGGCGTCGCTGTGGTCCGCGTCGGCGCACCCTCCGAGGCCGAGGTCAAAAGCCGGAAAGAGGCCCTCGACGACGCGATCAGCGCCACCAAGGCTGCGGTCGAGGAAGGCATCGTGCCAGGCGGCGGGCTCGCGCTTCTGCGCTGCACTGGGGCAATCGAAGCCGCTTCCCAATCGGCCGAGGGCGATGTCCGCACCGGATTGCAGATCCTATCCCACGCCCTGGCTGCCCCGGCGCGACAAATCGCGGACAACTCGGCGGTCGATGGCGGGGTTGTCGTTGCCCGGATGCTCGAAGGCGAGGGTGCCTACGGTTTCGATGCCTCAAAGAACGAATATGTGGACCTGATCGAGGCCGGCATCGTTGACCCGACCCAGGTTGTGCGCATTGCGCTTCAGAATGCGGTATCAGTCGCCGGCATCCTGATGTTGACCGAAGCGACGATGACCGAGATCGAGGAGGAGAAGGACCAAGCGCAGAACCGCATGATGCAACCGGAGCTTTGATACCGCTCAGCGCGCTCAGTCTTGGGGCTTCAGCGACATGATATACGCGGCCAGAGCGTCGAACTCTGGCGCCGACAAATTCAGGTCCGGCATTGGCGGATGAGGGTCCGCAAGCCATGCCTTCAATGCCGTTTCCGATTGGTACGGCTCTGCCGCGACGGCTGGAAATGGCGGGCCAACGTCGCCGCCCGGCGTGTTCGGCGCGATGACATGGCAATCGACACACCAGCGCGATGCGAGTTCCTTGCCGCGCGCGATTTCGTCACCGAAAGCCGGCGCGGCGCCAAGCGATGCAACCGCGATGGTCAGGCACAAACGTCGCATATCAAACCCCCATATCATCCCAAGAGATCCTTCGATCCACAACGAAGAAGGCGATCTTTTCTCAGAGAGAATCGCATACTTCCCCTTTCCGGTATTTGCGCTCGGTCAAGGACCGCAAGGTCTCGGTCCCCCATCATTCCCAGGAAGTCGAAACAGCACGGCGAGAACCATGCAATACCGCGACCTGACGCCCGAGGAATGCCGTCACGCACGCACTCTCCTCGAAACGGTCGGCCTCGACGACCAGGTGCACCACTTCATGCACGCCATGACCGAGTCCGATTTCGACGAATGGGAACGGACCGCCCAGACCCATCGGATGATCGGGTGCTTCGACCACGGGTGTCTGGTCGGCTTCGCGCAGATCGCACCCAATGCCGAACAATCTGAGTGTTCGCTCTTCGTCACGGCCGATCACCGCAAGCAGGGCATCGGCACCGCGCTGTTTCAGCGCGCCTGCGAAGTAGCGCGCACCCAAGGCGCGCACTTCCTGACCATCCTGGCGACCCGCGGCGATGCCCAAATGCTAGACCTCGCCGCCCGCAACGAAGGTCTGAGCATCTACCGGCACGGAAAGTCGATGATTCTGCCGGGCGAGGATCACGCGAATGCCCGATGGCTGGCATTCGACCTGGACGCCATGCCAGCGGAGACGTGGTTCAAACGCACCCTGCAGCAGGCGCGTGAACACCTGAAGCTTTGACGCGGCGATTTGCGGTCCAGCACCGCCAGCCCGGCTCCGGCATCCGCGCCGAAATCACCGTTTCAGCGACATGATGTAGGCGGCCAAATCATTGAAATCGTTGTCGTTGAGATTGAGGAACTCTGGCATGTTCGGGTGCGGCACCGAAAGCCAATCGCGGATCGCCTCCTCGCTGGACCCTTCGCGCGCCGCGACACTCGCGAAGGCCGGGCCGACGTCACCGCCTTCGCCCTCGGCGCCGACGACATGGCATGTCGTGCACCACCGTTCGGCAAGCATGTAGCCCCGGGTCATGTTCCCGATTCGGCCGACGTCCAAATCGCTCAGGGCGGAATCGATGCCCCAGGGATCCCATTCCTCCTCCAGCGCGGCAAATGGCTCGTCGATGGTCCAGCCGCGCATTACCTCGGGAATGTCGCTCTCGGTAAACGTGCTCTGCTGCTCGGGGCTCGCAATGAAGGCCGCGAGGTTGGCGATCTCGTCACCAGTCAATGCGATCTGATAGCCGAATTCCATCGATTGCAGAAACGCCATTGCCGCCGCGCCGCGCCACATCCGGGCCGCGAAGTCGACGGGATCGATAGTGCTGCTGTCCGCGCCAGCGTCCAGCGCCGGTCCAGCCGAGCCGCCGACACCGTTGATCGCATGGCAGACCACGCAGCCCTTGGACGCGAAAAGAAAGCGACCCCGCTCGGCATCGGGGATGGTGACCACGAGTTTCGGCGCGGCAACCTCTTGCGCTGCCGTAAAGCTCGGGACCACCATTGCAACCGCCAGGCAAATCCAAATCCGCGTCGTCCTCATCAAAGCATCCTCCGTGCTCTTTCGATGCAATCACCCCACGGAATCCACGGCCGCGCGGCGATCAAGCTATGCCCGATTGCGCTCAAAGCATCCGGCGCGCAATGAGATCGATCAAATGGTGAAGAAATTTAGTCGCCCCCTGAATCGGATTGTCAGGTCGTATCGGCGATGAAATGCGGACGGATGTCGGCAATCTCGTCCAAGCGGTCCGGATCTGCCGATTTCATCAGACCGTGATTCATCACCAAGACCGTCTGCCAGCCCATGACCGCGCCCCCCAGGACGTCCGTGTGGAGCGTGTCGCCTACCATCGCTATTCGATGTGCCGGCACCTCTGGGCCAATCCTTGCGGCGGCCAAGCGGAAAACGTCTTCAAACGGCTTGCCGTAGAATTCCGGCACAATCTCCGTCTGGTCCGCGATCTCGTGTGCGAAGAGGCCGGGTTCGGACGAAAATCCGTCTTCGCGCGGTGCCGCCAGATCGGGATTGCCAACCAGAACCGGTCGAGGGCGCGCGCGCAGCGCCGCCAATAGCAGCTCCTGACGGTCCCGGTTCCAGGCCCCGGTGCTGAGGAGCGCGAAGCCGTCCATGGCCGCGTAGTCCGCCGGATCGTCGCCCAGCAGCGTGGCCCTGGGCACAATCGACTCGACCTCGGACTCGGCCGTGGCTGCGAAACCCCACCGTATGTGCTGGCGTTCGGCCATCGCCGCGGCCAAGGCGTCGCGGCTGGAGATCAAGTCCAGCTCGGCCACATCGAAGCCAAGGGCCCGGTACTTTTCCACCCGGTCTCTGGCGGGCCGGGTCGCGCCGTTCGTCAAGACCAGGACGCGCTTGCCGGCGGTCCTGAGCACGGCCACCCGCTGTGGCGCGCCGGGCACAACGCTGGTGCCCACATTGAGAACCCCGTAGCCGTCGAGCACGAAGACGTCGATCTCGTTGGCGAGTTCGCCCAAATTGCGGATCCGACGGCTGACCGTGGGAAAGGTCGCCGCGGGTAAGCGCGGCCGCACTTCTTCATACCGGCGCCAGGCCCATTGGGCGTCCGTTTGAGCGTCGAGACGAGTGTCTGGCCGCTCAGATTATGGCATGGCGGACCTTGGCCGAGACCCACTCGCTTAGGACGACCGTGCCCAGAATGACGATGAAGATCATCGTCACCTGAGACCAGGCCAGCACGTTCAGGGAGGCCAGGAGCTGTAGCCCGATCCCTCCGGCACCGACCAGACCCAGGATGGTGGATTCGCGGATGTTGATGTCCCAACGGAAAACCGAAATGCCAGCAAAGGCGGGGAGGATTTGGGGCACAATCGCATAGTTGATCACTTGGGCGCCCGAGGCACCGGTCGCGGTCACTGCCTCGACCTGGGTCTCATCGATCTCCTCGATCGCTTCGTAGAGCAGCTTGGCGACAAATCCGATCGAGCGCAGACCAATCGCGACGATTCCAGCCAGAACGCCTGGTCCGATGATCGAGACCAGCAACAATGCCCAGATCAACGAATTGATCGAGCGCGACGAGACGATGATGAAGAGAGCGATGGGCCGCGCGATGTAAAGGCTGGGCGTGGTGTTCCTGGCTGCTAGAAAGGCCACCGGTATGGCAATGACGATTCCCATCAGCGTGCCGAGTGTCGCGATGTTCAGCGTGTCCCAGAGCGGCCACCAGAGCCGATCCATATACGACCAGGCAGGGGGTACCATCCGGCTGCCAATATCGGCGGCCTGCTGGGGCGCATCCGAGACGAAGGCCCAGATAGTATTTTCCGTCATTACCTCCCAGCAGAAGACGAAAAGTGCGACTAAGCCAAGCCAGCCGACCCAGAGTGCGAGCCGGGCCTTGGGCGTCCGGTGGGCCCAGGCAGATTGGCCATTGACGTTCGAAACTGGCATCACTGCACCCACTTGCGCACATGGCTGGAGGAATACTCCGCCGCCATGACGATGACGATGATGATCAGGATGATGGCCCCAGCAGAGTCGTATTCGTAACGGTCGATCGCGGTGTTCAGCGTCGCGCCGATCCCACCCGCCCCGACGATGCCGATCACCGCGGATTCACGGAAATTGATGTCGAGACGATAGAGCGACAGCCCGATCAGGCGCGGCATCACCTGGGGTTGGACCGCGTAGTTGATGAGCTGCCACCAACTCGCTCCCGTCGCGCGGATCGCCTCCGCTTGGGCCTCGTCGATATCCTCGATGTCCTCGGCCAAAAGCTTCGATAGGAAGCCGATCGTTGCAAACGAGAGGGTCAGGAACCCGGCAAAGGGACCGAAGCCGAACATGGCGACCAGCAAGATGGCGATGATGATCTCCTGCAGGGCCCGGCTGACCGCGATGATCGCGCGGCAGACCAGATAAACCGCCGGAGGCGCCAGGTTGCGCGCCGCGCCGATGCCGATTGGGACTGAGATCAATACCCCCACCACCGTCGAGGTTACGGTCATGGTTAGGCTCTCGATCAGGCCGATGCGAATGTCGAACCAACGGGTGGTGAAGTCGGGCTGCAGAAAGCCCTGGATGAAGCGCCAGCCGCGTTCCAGACCCTCGTAGACCCGGATCCAGTTAACCTCGACCGATCCGATGGCTAGGATCATATAGACCAGAGCGCCCCCATAGATGGCATAACGCCAGCGGGTGTTCTTGATCAGCACCGGCGGGCGCTTCCATTTGGTCGGGTAGGCGGCGTCGGTCATCTCAGACCAGCCCCGCCAGGCGTTCCTCGCGCTCGCGCGCGTCCTCCTCGGCGTCCTCTGCGGCGCCGCGGCGCATCGCCGTCCAGTCTTCCTCGCCGTAGATCCGGGTCAGGACCATGTCGTCCAAATCGGCGGGCTGTCCGTCGAAGACGACGACGCCGGCCTGCAATCCAATGATCCGCTGGGTGAAACTTTGCGCCAGGATCACATCGTGGATGTTGATGATCGCCGGCAGGTTACGCTCCTGGCAGATCTCCAGGATCAGCCGCATGATCTGGCGCGAGGTCTTGGGGTCCAGCGAGGCGGTCGGCTCGTCCACCAGCAGAAGCTCGGGATCCTGTTCCAACGCGCGGGCAATCCCCACCCGCTGGCGTTGGCCGCCCGACAGCGCATCGGCGCGCTTGTCCGCGTGTTCCGTCAGACCGACCCGCTCGAGAAGCTGGAACGCCTTGGCGACATCTTCTTCCGGGTAACGCCGAGTGAAGCTGCGCCAGAACGGCACGTAGCCGAGCCTGCCCGAGAGGGCATTCTCCATCACCGTCAGCCGCTCGACCAGGGCATATTCCTGAAAGATCATGCCGATCCGTCTCCGAGCGCGCCGCAATTCGCCCCGGGATAGTCCGGTGACGTTCAGATCACTTAGATAGATCGCGCCCGACGAGGGTTCGACAAGACGGTTGATGCAGCGGATCAGGGTTGACTTTCCGGCGCCCGAAGGCCCGATCAGGCCCACGACCTGGCCCGCGGGCACTTCGAAGCTGACATCGCTCAGCGCCTTGTCGCCGGTGCGATAAGTCTTGGAAAGTCCCTCGATTTTCAGCAAGTTCCGCCCCCCAGCGTGCGCTCAACGGAGACGCGGGCGGCAAGCACCGCCCGCGACTTGGACTGCATGGGAACGTCCCTTACTTGCAATCGTAGGAGACGCCGTTCGCCTCGTCGATCTTGCGGATCACCGCCCAATGCTCCTGGAAAGTGATCGGGATGAACTGAGCCTCGCCGGATTTCGAGAACTCCTCTTCCAGCGTGGTCCCTTCCCAATTGAACGAGAAGAAGGCGTCCTGGATCTGCTGCTGCAGTTCGGGCTTCAGGTTATGGACGATGCCGTAGCCGGTGGTCGGGAAGGTCTGCGACTTATACAGCGACACCACCTGCTCGGACTTCACCACGTCGCGGTCGATCATGCGCGCCAGAACCGAGTTAGCGATCGAGGCGGCCGGATAGTCCTTGTTGGCGACGCCCAGGATCGAGTTGTCGTGCTTGCCCGAGAACACCGCCTCGAAGTCTCGGCCCGGGATCATGTCGAAATCCGCCTTCAGGATTGCCGAGGGCGCCTTGAAACCCGAATTCGAGGTCTCGGATGTGAAGGCCAGTGATTTGCCCTTGATGTCCTCGACCTTCTCGATGCCCGAGCCCGGATGGGTCAGTATCTCCATCTCGTAGCCGAACGACCCGTCGACCGAAGCCATGATGGTGAACGGACGGAACCCGGCGCATGCCACGGCGATCGGGTTCGAGCCGGTATTGAAGCCCGCGATGTGCAGACGCCCAGCCCGCATCGCCTCGATCTGGGCGGCGTTCGACTGAACCGGGAAGAACTGAACCTTCTTGCCGGTGGCCGCTGTCAGATGCTCCAGAAAGTCCGACCAGGCCTTGGCATAGACCGCCGGGTCCTCGACCGGCGTATAGGCGAAGATCAGCGTGCCGGGATCGACTTGCTGCGCGGCATCCGCCGGGATGTCGGCGATCAGATCGCCATCGACATCAGTATAGCGGCTGTCCAACTTGAAATCCGCACTCGCCGGAGCGGCGAATGCGATCGCCGCGGCAACCGCGGTCGTCATCAGAAATCTCATATTTTCCTCCCTTGAAAGGCCGCGGTCGGCGCGGCCTCTAGTGCCACGGACTGAGATGGCCCGGGTCGCCCGCGATGCTATCCGATTGAGGGTTCAGTTGAAAAGGGGCCGCGGTCGGATCGCCAGGCACGTTTCCTAGCTCGTGCAAGGAGGTACCGGTGCCAGCGATTGGCCGAGGCCGTTGATTCCTGCAAACTTCATGCAGCCGCTCCTTTCGCTCGACCGCCAGTCTTTGTTCGACCTCAGTGGCTGGTCCCTTCGGAGAACGTGATCTTGTTCCAGACGTTGTACTTACCCGAGGGTTTGCGCATCGGCAGCCGCCGGACTTCTTCGAGCGTCTCTGCGTCGTAGATGATCACCGCCCCGTCGTCCTCCCAGACCGAGACCAGGGCATGTTTGCCCTCGCGGTCGAACTCCACGTGCGCTACGGTCGCGCCCGGCTGGGGGCGCAGGGTCTTTACGATCTCCAGCGTCTGCTTGTCGATCACATGCATCGCATCTCGGTTCGGGCCGAAGAAGACGTCCGACCAGAGATAGGGTGTCTTCTCGTGACTGCGCAGGAAAAAGCCGGGGCCCAATGTCTCGATCCGGTCGGTAACCCGCCAATCCTCGATGTCGATCACAGAAAGCACGCCCTCGCGCAGATGCGGGGTCGCCATCACGCGCTTGCCGTCGCGCAGCCAGCTGATGCCCGAGCCCAGATGCGGCATGCCTGGCAGCGGCAACTCTGCGATCTCGCGGCCGACGTTCAGGTTGACCACGACGCCGCGCGTGCCGTCTCGTGCGGCGCCCACCAGATGCCGGTAGGCGGGATCGAAGAAGAAGTCGTCCAATGGCTCGGAGATGACAATCCGCCGCCGGGCGAAAAGCCCTTCCGACGAAGCGATCGCCTCGACCATGCCTTTCTCGCGGCTATGGATGAAACCCTCGTAGACCGGTTCGGCCTCCGGATCGGTGGCGATCTCCCAGATCTCGGGCACGTCCTTCAAGGCCGCGATGAAGCTGTGCCGTGACGGCGCCTGATAGACTGCGGATACCCGCGACGGTGCGCCCTCGCGGCCAACAACCTCGAAGACCTTCTCGACCGCCAGATCAACCGTCGAGAGGATGGTCAGGGTGTTCGGCAGATAGTTTGCCACCGCCAGATGTTTGCCGTCCTTCGAGATCGCGATGTTGCGGCTGTTGAGCCCGGCGCGCAGGCGCCCGACCTCGGCCAGGCTCCAGAGATCGTATTTCTGCACCCAGCCGTCGCGGGACATGATGAAGACGAAACGGCCATCGGGCGTGAATTTCGGCCCGCCATGGACAGCGAAGGGCGTCGCGAAGCGGTCCAGCACCGCGAACGTGTCACCATCCAGCACGCTTACATGGTGGTCCCCGGTCTCGACGACCAGGAACAGGTTCAGCGGATCGGCTGTGAAGACCGGACTGGCAACGGCGGCATAATCAGGGTTCCAGGAAAGGCTGGCCGAAATTCGTTCCGGGCCCCAGGGCGGCACGTCGGCGACGGGCGTCTTTAGGTAAGCGGCGAGCTCCGTGCGCGCATCGGCGTCCAGCACAGCGGCGAAACCGGGCATTTGCGTCGCCGCACGGCCTTCGGCGATCACGGTGTCCAACGCTGGCCCGCGCAGGCGTTTGAGCGTCTCGGGGATCAAAGCCGGTCCGGTGCCGCCCAGGCGGTCGGCGCCATGGCAGGCGGCGCAATTCTCGGCATAGAGCGCCGCCGGATCGGCTAACGCAGAGCCGCCGAACCAAAGGGCGATCCAGACGGCGACGCTAGTTGAAATTATGAACCGGATCATGGCTCTTCCCCTTGAAGGGACGCGTCGTCAGGCGCGGCGCGTCGGCCTCGATCCCGATCTCTGCATCCTCCATGTAGCAGGCGGGATCCTCGGCCCAGGGATCCCCGGTCAGTTGCAGCGCCCGGATGCGGGTGTTGCCGCCGCAGACCGCCTTGTAGGCACAAGCCCCGCAACGACCCTTCAGCGGGCGCGGACGGAGGCGCAGCTGCTGCAGCATCGGATCCTCCCCGGTCCAGAGCTCGGAGAACGCCGCCTCCTTGACGCTGCCGACGGTGTAGTCGGACCAGTAGGTGTCGGGGTGCACCTTGCCTTGCGGGTCGATATTCGCGACTCCGACGCCGGAGGAATTGCCGCCCCAGGCTTCGAGATGCGCCCTCAGATGTCCGACCTTCTCGGCCGGGAAACGCCGCTCGGCCCAACGCAGGAAATAGACTGCATCGGCATCGTTGTTGCCGGTGACGATCTCTAGCGGCAGGCCTTCGCTGGCGGCAATCCAGGCGCGGTCGATCAACAGGTCCATCGCGCGGCGCGAATGGTCCCAGCGGGCATCCTCGCCCCGGTGCTTGTCGCCCCTTCCCGCATAGACCAGATGTGAGAGATAGAACTTGTCGATCCCCTCGCGGTCGCAGAGGTCCAGAAGCTCGGGCAACTGGTGCTCGTTGTCGCGGGTGATGGTGAAACGCACACCCACCTTGATGCCGCGCGTCTTGCAGGCACAGATGCCGGCCAGCGCCTCGTCGAACGCCCCCTCGCGGCCGCGGAACCAGTCATTGGTGGCGCCGATCCCGTCGAGGCTGATCCCCACATAGTCGAAGCCGATCTCGGCCACCTGATCCGCGGTCTCGCCGACAACCTGCGTTCCGTTGGTCGAGAGCGCCAGATACATGCCCATTTCACGGGCGCGCCTGGCGATCTGGAAAAGATCGGGCCGGGCCAGCGGCTCGCCGCCGGAAAGGATCAGTGCCGGTATCCCGAAGCGCCCCAGATCCTCGAGCGTCTCCATCGCCTGATGATTGGTCAGTTCGCCTGGGAACGCGACATCCGCCGAGGTGGTGTAGCAATGGCGGCAACGCAAATTGCAGCGCCGCGTCAGGTTCCAGATCACCACGGGCTTCACCGCGCCGTCTCCACGCTTGCGGACCGGGGTCGGCTCGACCAACTGGCGCATGTAGTGCGAAAGGCGGAACATCAGCCTATCCCCTTATAACTCATTGATTTCGCTTCATTGTGAGATTTCAACCGCAACCCGGTCTTCTTCAGGATCCGGGTCGAGTAGAGAATGTCCGAGGCTCGGCAGTCGGCCCCCAGCAGCGCCGCGATCCGGTCGCGCTTCGCCTCGACCTCGTCCCGGGCGCCGCCATGGACCATGGCGAAGAGATTGTAGGGCCAATCCGGCAAGGCGCGTGGGCGCAGGTAGCAATGCGAGACGAAGTCGAGCGCACCCACCGCCGCGCCAAGTTCCTCGGCACTGGAATCGGCCACGTCCCAAACGGTCATGCCGTTGGCGGTCATGCCCAGGGCATAGTGGTTGGGCGCGGCCGCGATCCGGCGAATGACACCGCGATCCTGCATGGCGGAGAGCCGCGCGATCACCTCGTCCTCGCCCAGGCCCAGATCAGCGGCAATCTGGGCATACGGCGCGGGGGTCAGCGGTAGCCCGCCCTGCGTCGCGGCGATCAGCCGCCGGTCGGTCGAATCCAGTTTCATGCGGCCACCCTGAAGCTTACGCAGAACTCGTGCCGCTTCGGAAACCGGAAAACCGGCAGCCCGGTTTCGGCCTCGATCCGGTCGGCGGTCGCGGCGACCCCCTCGGGCGTTTCGGTTGCCAGCACAAACCACATGTTGAGCCGGTGGCTGCGCTGGTAGTTGTGCGCGACTTCCGGGTGGGCGTTGACCTGTTCGGCCACCACGTCGAAGCGCGCCTCGGGCACCGCCATGGCGCAAAGGCAGAAGGCGCCGCCCAATGCGGCCGCATCGAAGAAGGGCCCGAAACGCGTCAGGACCCGCGCCTCGAGCAGGCGCTTCAGCCGGGCAATGAGCTCGGCTTCGTCCAATTCCAGGGCCGCCGCGGCCTCGGCATAGGGTCTGGGCGATAGGGGAAACCCCTCCTGCAGCGCGATAACGATGCGCCGGTCTGTGGCATCGATCCCGATTGTGGAATGATCGCGGCTCATGCGGCGGCCTCCGGACGTGCCAGCACCATGGCGCCGCGCTGCTTGAAGCACCGGGTCGAGAAAAGAACCCGTCTTGGCAGGGTGCCGATCCCGACGCCGCTAGCCGCACGATCAAGCGTCTCGAGGCCCTCCCCCCGGCTGCGCGCATGGATCATGCAGTAGAGGTTGAAGGGCCAGGCCCCGGCATCGGGGCGCCGCTGATAGCAGAGCGTGACACCTGGCTGAGCCGCCAGCCGCTCGCCGGTTGCGTCGACCTGCGCTTCGGGAATTTGCCAGACGACCATCGCATTGGCGGTCCAGCCGAGAGCCCGGTGGCGCAGGATCAAACCCAGACGCGTGATGATCCCGGCGTTCGCGAGAGCCTGGATCCGGGCGACCATCTGGGTCTCCTCGAGGCCCAGCGCCCTGGCCATTGTCCGATAGGGGCACGCCGTCAGATCCAGGCCCTGGGTCAGATAGTCGAGAATGGCCTCGTCGCCGGAACGGAGCGCGCTCAAATCCGCGTCCGCCGGCCCACTCGATGCCTGCCGCGCGCCGTCGAGCGAAAAGCCGAGGTCAATGTGGTAAGGCCTGACCAGCGGCAGATCAATCACTCTGAGGCCCGTATTCAGGGCGATCCGAGCTAGCGCAGCCTGCACATGGTTGCGGTCGGGGCCCGTCGCGACGAACCAGATGTTCCAGGCATCCTCGCGAGCATAGACATGGTTGACGCCAGGTTCGGCGGCGATCCGGCGCGCGGCGGCTTCCAACTCGCCTTCGGGCGCCGCGACCGCGGCCAGGGTGCTCGCGCCCGCGGTATTGGGCCTCAGCGTCGCGCCGACCCGGCTGAGCGCGCCCTCAGCGGCAAACCGCCTTAGGCGGTCCAGAACCTCGTCCTCCGAAACGCTCAGCGCGCCTCCGATTCGGGCGAAGGGCCGAGCATTCAACGGGAAATCCCGCTGCCAGCCGTCCAGCAGCGCTCGGTCGATGGTGTCATGCGGCATCGCCATCGCTCAGAGCCCAATCCGGTGCGCCCGGGCGGTGAAAAAAATGCCCGAGGGATCCTGCGCGGCGATCTCCGCCTTCTTGGCGAAGGTGGCCGTGTCGAAAATGTCGATCCGCCCCGCATCACGCACCGAGACCCACAGCTCGTGACCGCGCGGGGTGAACTCCATGTGCAGCGTTGCGGGTCCGGGCTTGAGGGTCGCCACGATCTCGCCCGAGGGCGCATCGATCACTTGCAGGGTATCGTTCAGCGGATGGGCGAAATTCACCCAAACCTGGCGACCGTCAGGTCGCGCCACTGCGAAGACCGGCTGGCCATGAGTGGCGGTGCGGCCGATCTCCGACAGGCTCGCGGTATCGACCCACAGAATTTCATGACGCCCGATCGCCGGCAGCGCGAACCGGTCTCCCGCTAGCGCCCAACCCTCGAGGTGCGGCATCTTGTAGACCGGCAACTTCTCCTCGCCCCGGCCATAGCCCGACAGGATCTTCCGGGGCGTGGGCGGGCTCTGCCACAGATCGAGTGCCGTCAGCCCGTCCTCGCCGAAGAGTCCGGCGATATAGCGCCGCCCATCTCCGGTGATCAGGGCGTCGTAGGGGTTGATGCCAATCCCGGCGATACGCGTCATTACTGGGTCGTCGCCTTGCGAGAAATCGGCGATCCAGGTCTCGCCCGCATCCCAGAGAGAGAAGACGAACCGCCGCCCAGGCGCGTCCACCAAGCCTACGGTCTTGGACAGGCCACCGGGCCATTCGGCAGGAATGTCGGCGACCAGGGTCAGCGTCTCGACATCGAAAACCCGCACCCCACCAGGCTCATAGTTCGAGACCGCGACTAGGGTGCCGTCGTCCGAGATCGCGCCGCCGATCGAATTGCCGGCCTGCTGGACGCGGGCAGCCAAGATCTGAGTCAATATGTCGATCTTGCTGAGGCCCCCGTCGCGCCCGAAAACGAACGCATGGCGCTGATCAGGCGAGAAGACCGCAGAGGCATGGGAGAGATCGCCAAGCCCTTCGACCCGGCCGATCGCCGCGTGCTCGGACTGATCGACGATCAAGACCGATCCACTGGCCCGCTCAACGACGATGCCCAGATCACCGGTGCCGCGGAGCGTCGGTTCCGGCGCACCTGCGGCCATGCGGCCGGGCACCAGTCCGGCGGCGAGGCCGAGACCGAGGCCCGCAACTATTCGACGGCGCCGAGCAGATATTGGGCGATCCATAGGGCTTCTCCTTCACTCAAGAGCGGGCGCCATGGTGGCATCGCGGTGCCTGGCACGCCGTCAAGGATGATCTCGGTAAGGCCGTCCAGATCGATCCCGTCCAGACGTTCAGCGGTCAGGTCACTGCCAAGCCCGCCTTTGAGGGTCATGCCGTGGCAGGACCCGCAATCGTGTCGCACCAGCCGTTCGAGTTCCGCGGCGCGTGTCGGCCCGATTTCACCCGCCATAGCCGGGACCCCGGCAAGCGCGGCGACCAGCACAGCACTTGCGCACCAATCATGCATGAAGCGCCTCAATCGGCTTTTCGATGGCAATCCGGGCGAGGTCGAGAGCCGGCACCGGGTCATGCAAATCCAACACCCGGCCGATGATGAAAAGAACCGGACCCGGCATCCGCGCGACGCAAACCTCTCCGGCAATCGTGCCCAGCTCCGCCCGCAGACGACGCTCGTCCGGGAGCGTTGCCCGGCTGACCGCCAGCACCGGCATTTCGCGGTTCATCCCATGTGCCATCAGCGCGCGCGAGATCGACGCGATATTCGCTAAGCCCATATAGACGACCAGCGTCGTGTCAGAATTCGCCAGCGCCGCCCAATCGAGATCGAGCGGCAGGTCGGCGCGGCAATGGCCGGTGATGTAGCGCACTCCGGTCGCTATGCCGCGATGCGTCAGGGGAATGCCGGCCTCGGCCGCGCAGCCCTGCGCTGCCGAGATGCCGGGAACGACCTCAAAGGGAATGCCCGCACGCTTCAGTGCCAGCATCTCCTCGCCGCCGCGGCCGAAAACGAAGGGATCGCCGCCCTTGAGCCGCACCACCTGCAACCCGCGCCCGGCCAGCGCGACCAGCAGGTCGTTGATCTCATCTTGCAGCACCGGGTGATTTTTTGGCGCCTTGCCAACAGGGAAACGTTCTGCGGCTGCGGGAACCAGATTTAGGATGTCGGGAGAGACCAGGCGGTCGTAGACCACCGCTTCCGCCTGGGCCATCCGGCGCAGGGCCTTGAGTGTCAGCAGTTCCGGGTCTCCAGGGCCAGCGCCCACGAGGAAGACCCATCCAGGTCCGGTCATCTATTCCTCCCCCGCATGAACACAGGGCGCCAATATCTTTTGTTCGCCCGGGGGCGGCATTAACCGCCCCCGAGCCAAGCCGCGCTCAGTAAACGTCGGCGCGGGTGTTGTAGACGTTGAATTTGCCGGTTGGCGTGATCAGGGCGGGATCCTTGATCACCTTCTTCAGCTCCAGCGTCCTGTCATCGACAACCACGATGGCCGATTCCTTGTCCTTGGCGTTCCAAACCGAGAACCAGATCTCGGTGCCTTCCTGGTTGAACTCGCCCTGGACAACGCGGGGCTGGCCGTCGGCAATCTCGGCCCATTCGCCGATCGGCAGGACCGTGTATTCCGGCTCCTCCCGCTCCAACTCGTCGACCATGAAGACCGCGATCGAGGCCGAGATCTCGGCATCCGGGTTCAGCGGCGCATCGACATAGAGGTGGTTAGACGTCGGGTGCGATTTGACGAAGAGGGACCCCCCACCAAGGGCCTCGAGCTGCTGCACGACCTTCCAAGCTTGGTCCGGATGTCCCTCTGGATCGGTGCCGATCAACGCGACGGTTTCGTCACCCAGATGCGACGTCGCCCAAACCGGCCCGAAGGTAGGATGGTTCAGGTTCGCGCCGCGGCCCGGGTGCGGGGTCAGACCATCGGTCTCGATCATGGCGATCAGTTTCGATTCCTTGGTGTCGATCACCGCGACCTTGTTGCGCGCGTTAGCGGCCGTCAGGAAGTAGCGCTTGGTGCTGTCGAAGCCACCGTCATGCAGGAACCGCTCGGCCTCGATCGTGGTGACCTTCAGGTTCCGGATGTCGGAGTAGTCGACCATCAGGATCTTGCCGGTCTCCTTCACGTTGACGATAAATTCCGGCTTGTAGTGCGAGGACACAATTGCGGCCACGCGGGGCTCCGGGTGGAATTCCTGCGTGTCGTAGATCATACCCCGAGTTGAGACGATCTTCAGCGGCTCCAGCGTGTCGCCGTCCATGATCACGTATTGCGGAGGCCAGTAGGAACCGGCGATCGCGTATTTGTCCTCGAACCCCTTGAACTTAGAGGTTTCGACCGAACGTGCTTCGGCACCAACCTTGATCTCGGCAACCGTCGTTGGATCCTCCATCCAGAGATCGATCATGTTGATCTTAGCGTCGCGACCGATGGTGAAGAGATAGCGGCCCGAGGCAGACAGACGGCTGATATGAACCGCATATCCGGTCTCTAAGATCTTGACGATCTCGTAGGTTGCGCCGTCGATCAGGGCCACTTGTCCAGCATCGCGCAGCGTCACCGAGAACAGGTTGTCGAGCTTCAGATTGTTCATCTGCTCGGTCGGGCGCTGATCCGCCGGGACGTGGACCTTCCAGGTCGCCTGCATCTCTGGCATACCGAATTCTGGCGGCTGGGGTGGCTCGATCAGTAGATATCGCGACATGATGTCGATATCTTCTTCGGTCAGTTCACCCGAGGTACCCCAGTTCGGCATCCCGCCGGGCGAGCCGTAGGTGATGAAATCCTTCAGGTAATCATAGCCATTCTCTCGGGTGATATCGGTAGTCAGTGGCTTACCTGTCGCGCCCTTGCGCAACACGCCGTGGCAGCCGGCGCAGCGTTCGAAGTAGATCTGCGTCGCCTTGCTGAATTCCGGCGGTGTGATCACCGGATCGCCCGGCTTACGCCCCGGAATTTCGAGGTTGAGTTCACCGAGCGTATCCAGGCTCGGCTGATAGGTGGCGCTGGGTGTGTCGCCATGGGCGTCGGATTTCTCCTGCGCAGTTGCCGCGCCAGATGCGAGCCCGAGTGGAATGGCCGCGCTGACCAACAGCGCGAACCGGCGGATTTTGCTCAAGGGAGTCATGCCGTGCGTCTCCGTAATGGGGTGAGGGGCCACGTTCAAAGTGCTCAGCGCATAGGCCAGCCGCCTTGACTTACGTCAAAGCGCGGCGTTCTAGCGGGCCGCAGGGTCACGGCCGTCGGAGGTGGAGCCATGTCGGTCGGCAAAACGGTTCGCGTTCTCTTCAGCCAAGGGCTGCGGGTGTTCTTCCTGGCGGCCGGCATCTACGCATTGGTCGCGATGGGTTTTTGGGTGACTTGGCTCGCGAGCCTCGCAGCGACCGGTGAGCCTCCGGACGTTCCCTTTAAGCCTGCCCCGGCACTCTGGCACGCGCACGAGATGGTCTTTGGTTATGCGGGCGCGGTGATAGCCGGATTTTTCCTGACCGCCGTGCCCAGTTGGACCGGAGCGCCCACTGCCCGATAGTGGTTCCTGACGCTGCTCGCAGCGGCCTGGCTCGGTGGTCGGCTGGCGGTTTGGTGGTCCGGCGCGCTGGACCCGATTCTGGTGGCGGTCCTCGACCTCTCCTTTCTTCCGCTGCTCGGCGCCAAGATCGCGGTGCAACTGGCGCGCCGCCCGAAGCCGCAGAATGTATTGTTCCTGGCGCTGATTTCGATCGTTTGGCTAGGCAACCTGTTGGTCCATCTCGATTGGACGGGGCTCTGGCCGGGACAAGCCACGACCGGGCTTCAAGTGGGGCTGCTCGGGGTCGCGTCGATGATCATGGTGATCAGTGGCCGGGTGACGCCCGCCTTCACGTTGAACGCCATGCGCCAAGCGGGCCGCGAAACCGAGCTTCCGCAGCAACATAGCTATGCCGGCCGGGTTGCAATTGCTGCTGCAATTCTGGTCCCCGTCGCAATTGGCGTAGGCTTGCCCGACCTCTTGGTTGCTGTGGCCGCCCTGATCGCTGGCCTCGGGCAATTGACCAGGTTGGCGGGCTGGCAAGGCCTTTGGACATTGAACGCGCCGATCCTCTGGAGCCTGCATCTGGCTGGTGCGATGTTGGGATTGGGATATTTGGCGCTCGCGGCCGCGCTCGCGGGATGGATCAGCGAGACCGGTGCGTTACACCTGATCGGAATCGGAGCGATCGGCGGCATGTCGCTGGCGATGATGAGCCGGGCCGCCCTTGGCCACACGGGCCGTGAAATCGTGGCGCCACGCGCGGTTTCGTGGGCCTATGCGCTGATGGCGGTCGCTGCCCTTCTTCGGATGGCTGGAGGCGAGGCGGGGCCCGGTTGGTACGACTGGGCGATGCTGATCTCAGGTGCGTTTTGGCTCACCGCGTTTGCGCTTTTCCTAACGGTCTACTGGCCCGTCCTGACCTCGCCTGCGACATCCCGTACGTCTTGATCTCGGTCAAGGCCGGGCCAATTCATACCCTGGAAGATGCAGCCGTTCCACGGAGCGCATGGGTGGATTCCCATCCCGCCCGGGCCGTGGCCCGAAACAAGACCGAAGCCCATGTGGACCCGCAAGAGGAGACGCGAGATGTTTCGCAAGACCATCCTTACCCTGGCAGTACTGGCGATAAGCGCCGCCGCAGCGCCGGCGCTGGCCGAGGGGGATGCTGCCGCCGGCGAAAAGACCTACAAAAAGAAGTGCAAGACCTGCCACATGATCGGCGAGGGCGCGAAGAACCGGGTCGGCCCGATACTGAACGGGATCATCGATGCGCCGGCGGGCATGGTCGATGGGTTCAAATATTCCAAGGCGCTGCTCGCCAAGAAGGACGAGGGCCTGGTCTGGAGCGAGGCAGAGCTTGATGCCTTCCTGACCAAGCCCAGAACCTACATGAAGGGCACCAAGATGAGCTTCGCCGGTTTCAAGGACGAAGCGGACCGGGCCAACGTGATCGCCTATCTGAAATCCTTGCAATAAGGCATCGATCGGACTTCAGTCCTGGCCTCGCTTCGGCGGGGCCGTTTTTTTTACCTGACCCGACTAATGCGGATGATCGCCCAGGCGCGAATGCAAGCGCGCGTCGTGGGTTTTGAAATGCCTAGTGAACCAGTCGCCGACGCTAGCCACCAACCGTTCGGCCGAGGCTGGGCCCATCGCCGGATCTTCCTCGTAGTCATCCATCAGGTCGCGCAATTCGTCCAACAGGCGCTCGTGGTCTGCCTTGTGCGCGGCGGCCTGGTCGTAGCGATGCTCGCGCATGAACCGCTCTTCCAGCGCGAAATGGGACGAGATCGCGCGGAATAGATCCCCGAAAATCGCGCGGGCCTCGTCCACCGGTTCTCCGGAGGTCAAAGCGCCCTCGATCCGGTTGACCAGGTCGATGAGCTCTTGATGCTCGTGATCGACCGCCGGGTTCCCAACGCTGAAATTGTCCTTCCATTCGATCGGCGCCATGTCCGCCTCCCGGACTTAGTTGAAAATGAAACCGCCCATTTCGGGCCGGAAGTCGATAGCAAAGCTCTGGGCTTCGGTCAGGGTGATTTGACGCTCGGCAACGAAGTCGAAGCCCGATCCTGCGGCGCGTTCGCGCAAGCGGACTGCCACCTGATGCGTGCCCGCGGAAACCGTGAAGCGGCGGTAAATGCGCGAGGGGCCGTCACCGGCGATCCCGCTCGGCGGCAGTTCTTCCGCCAGCATCGTCGCGCCGTCCAGGTCAAGCTCCAGGTAGATGGGTGCGCGCGCGCGGTCACAGACCTCCTTGCGCCGCATATTGGCGGGCAGATTGCTCAATTCCTCGACGCTGAGTTCCCGGCAGTTCCGCGGCCCTCCGTGGCTGAAGCTGAGTTTCACCACGGCCATTCCTTCTGGCAATGCGCGCACACTCGGTGAGGCCGAGAGAACCGCAACCCCGGCGACGATTGCCAGCGTCCCAAGCGCGGCTGTTATTCTTTGGGCAATCCCTGTCACGTCGTCGCCTCATCCAATACCCGTTCCGGGTCGCTATGGCGCACCACCCGTGGAGCCTCGGCCGGCAGCGCCGCCAAGCGTTCCGTGAACGCCACGCGCGCTTGATCCAGACGCGCGGTCTCGGTCGGCCCGGCCCAGACCGTCGCCAGGCGTTCGCGCGGCACGCGCTTGCGCAGATAAGGATCCCGGGTCCGGGCAAAGCGCGCTTCGGTCCATTCGATGCCCAATCGGTTCTGGCACCTTTCCTCGGCACAACCGGCGACGCAGACCCCGTCGGCGTGGCCCCGGCTCAGGATGAAGTCGATCAGCGACGGCGGCGCCATCGCGACGCAGGGCAGGAATACAGTGCCCGCGCCTGGCCGGGCCGCACCATGCTCGCAGGCAAGCGTCAGGATCCGGGCGCTCCCGTCCAGCCGCTGAGCCTCGGAGATCACGCGCTCGCGCAGCTCCTTCAGCGGATAGTCCGGCAAGTCGATTCCGGTTACCAGGTCGCCGGCCCGCCGGAAAGGCGTCGATGACGGGCACGCGCCCATGCATATTCCGCAGGCGACGCAGCGCCCCGCATTGACCGCCACCTCGTGCGGAAATGGTGCTCCATCGGTGCGCGGAACCAGCTCGACCGCCGCGTATGGGCAGTCCTCGACACAACGCGCGCAGCCATTGCAGTGGTCTAGAAACACTTCCGCAGCCCGATTTGCACGCTGAACTGGCAACCACGGCAAGGCGGCGAAGCCAACGGTAAAGATCGCCGCCCCGCCCCAGATCACGCCGGGCGGCAGGATGTTGATCAAGGGGTAGAGCGGCAGCAGGAACCAATCGATCCCCAGCTCGGTCGGCTCGCGGGCCAGATCCGCAGGCCCCTGCGACTGCGCGGGCAGAGCGAAGGCGACCAGGATCAGGCTGCTCAGCACCGTCGCCGACAGCGGCCGCGCCGGGTTCACCCGGGCCCGCGAGACTCGTTGGATGTGAATCCACATAGCCAACAGCAGGATCAGCGGAATGGCGATATGCAGGAACACCATCAGGGTGAAGAACCGCCCGCTCAGCGCTTCTGGCGACAGGAAATTCCTGGCAATAGGCTCGCCGAAGATCGGCAACCAGTCCAGCAGCTCAGTCGAGGTGATGGCCACGTATTGCGCCAGCATGTCCCAGACCAGCCAATAGCCGGTGATGCCAGAAATATAGACGAACCAAATCAGTGGCACACCGGTCAGCCATGAAAACCAACGTACGCCGCGATACCGGTCCAGGCAGAACTCGCGCACCAGATGGATCAGCATCACCGCCACCATCAGGTCCGAGGCATAGCGGTGCAGGCTGCGGGCCACGCCCGCATGGAACCAATGCGCGTCGCTCAGCCATTCGACCGAGGCATACGCGTTCACGACGCCTGTATCGAAGAAGATGAACAGGTAGATGCCGGTCGCCGCGACAATCCAGAACAGGAACCAGCCCAAGGCGCCCAGCTGCGCCAGCGGGTTAGCATCAGGCCCGAAAACCAAGTCGCCGGCGCGCTCGAGACGGTCGAAGCCCAGGCGAAGATAGCCGCGAACGCTAGTGCTCAATGGGGCGCCCCGTAGCGATTGCCGCGCCAGAGCCGGAAAATCACCAGGCCGGAGAGGATCAGCGACAGACCGCCGATGACGATCCCGAAGCCGATCGCATAGTCGAACTGGTAGGCGCGCGAACTGGGGTTGTAGACCGTGCAGATGAACTTGATCCGGTTGACCAGATCGCCGAACGACAGCGACCTCGTCTCCGTTCCAAAGACCAGCTCCTTCAAGGGCTCGATGAATATCTGGTCCGGGAAGCTGTCGCCGTACACCTGACGGTAGACCCGTCCATTGGCGTCCAGGATGGTCGTTTGGGTCAGATGCTCGAACCCGCCCGCCGCCGCGTCGTAGCTGAAACCGACATCGCGCAGAAGCGCTTGCATGGTGCCCGCATCGGAACTGGCGAGTTGCCAATCGCCCAGGTCCAATCCTTGCGTACTGGCGAAGGCACGAAGCTGGGCGGGCGTGTCATGGCGGGTGTCGAAGCCGACCGTCAGAACCGCGAAGGCGTCCTCGCCCAGCACCTCGCGCGCCGAGACGACCGCCTGGCGCACGTGTTGCGTTGTGACCGGGCAGACCGACGAACAGCTTGTATAGACCAAGCTGATCACCAGTGGCCGGCCTTGGAATCGGGCGAGCGGCAACGCGTCGCCATTCGAGTCAGTCAGCGTGTAGGCGCCCACTTGCCGCCCGATCGCCGCCTCGCTGCGCGCGACGACGTCTTCGGGTTCCATGCGGCTTGCAACGGCCACAACCGGAAGCATGGTCAGTGCCAAGACGAGGGCCAGAAATCTGCGGATCAGAGCGCCCATCGGACCGCCGCGTCCAGGAAGACGCCCGTGGTCAAAAGACAGAACTGGATCAGCGAGGCGCCAAAGTTCGCCATCGCCCGTTTGCGGTTTGGCTCGCGGTAGAGCTGGATGCTGCGCCATAGGAACAGACCGCCACCCAGCCCCGCGCAAATTCCGTAGACCGGCCCCATGCCATAGGCCAGCGGCACCATCGCCAGGATGGCCAAGACCGCCGTATGGGCCAGGATCGCCTTCGTCCAGGAATGCTCTGGCACCACAATTGGTAACATCGGCACGCCCGCCTGGCGGTAATCGTTGCCCTTCGCGGCCGCCAGGCTCCAGAAATGCGGCGGGGTCCAGAGGAACATGACAACCGCCAGGATCACCGGCACCGGCTGGATTGCGGGATCAACTGCCGCGGCGCCTGCCAGGATCGCAAAACTGCCCGCGGCCCCGCCGATCACGATGTTCCAGACGCTGCGCCGCTTCAGCCAAACCGTGTAGACGACGCCATAAGTGAAGGCACCGAGGAAGACGAAGAACGCCGCCAGCGAGCCACCCACCGCCGCCGCCATGAACAGCGACCCGGCCAACAGTCCCAGAAAGCTGAGCGGCCAGATTGCGCCCGGCTTCAACAGACCCCGCGCGAACGGCCTGCCACGGGTGCGCCGCATCAGCCGGTCATCGGCGCGTTCGTAATAGTGGTTGAAAGCCCCCGCCGCGCCCGAGGCGCCCAACACCGCCAGCGCGAAGATCAACGCGCGCAGAGGCGAGAACGCACCCTCCGCCGCCACCATACCTGCCAGCGCGCTGAGCGCGATGGCAAAGCCAATTGGCAGCTTCAGAAGCGTCGACGTGACCCTGGCGGCGGCGAGCATCTGCCGGCCCTCAGCGGAACAGCCAGAGGTCGCTCAGATACTTCCAGTTGACGAAGTAGTAGAGCACGAAGGCGGTGAAGAAGATGCTGACCAGAATGATTGTGCCGGGCAGCTTCAGGGTGCCGTGGCTGCCGTATTCTGACACCGCCTGCGGCCCGCCGGAATGCAGCGGGAAGGTCAGCTTGTGCGTGCCCGCCTCGTCGATCTTCTTACCGAACAGCACAGTGCCGACGGTGACGAGGATATACATCGCCCCGCCGATCGCCGCCATGATCGCGAAGATCCCGTTCAAGCCCATCATCAGGTAAGCCGCGGCCGGGTATTCGAAGGCGTGGGCCGCGTCGGTCAAGGTGATGTCCCAGTGCCGGCGCGCAACGCCCAGCGTGCCCGCGCCCATCATGAAGAGCGAGATGCCCGCCGCCCCGATGCCGAACATGTAGGGCTGCCACTTGGCCATGCCGGGCCAGATGATCTCGCGCTGGAAGATCAGCGGCAGCACCAGATAGGTGGCCGCCATGAAGGCTAGCGTGGTGCCCGCGACGACTGTGCCGTGGAAATGGCCCGGCACATAGATCGTGTTGTGCATCAGGACGTTGAGCTGCTCGGTGCCCAGAACCACGCCAGAGATGCCGCCGATGAAGCCAAACATGACCAGGCTCATGAACATGCCAGAGAACGCGGGATTGCCCCATGGCGCTTTGGTAAGCCATTCGAAGGCACCCTTGGTGAAACCGTTGCGGCGCTGGGCGGCCTCGATCGCACCAGGCACGGTAAGCCCGTGGATCATCGAGCCCATGACCGCCAAGTACATCATGTAGCTGGTATTGACGATCTTCCACTCGGCGCTGAGACCCGGCTCGGCCAAGAGGTGATGTGCCGAGGCAAGCTGCAGGAACAAGATATACATCAGGAAAGCGGTCCGGCTGACTTTCTCGCTCAGCGGCTTGGCGCCGACCACCAGCGCGCCGATCATGTACCAGATCGCCACATGAGCCGAGACGTTGATCTGCTGCGAGGAATGTCCCATCCCCCACCAGACGACCTTGTACATCAGCGGGTCGATATTGGCGATCAGCCCAATCGACCAAAGCCAGGTCGGAATCAGGATTATGGCGCCCGATGCGATGGTGAAGACGGCGATGATCGCCGCCGTCAGCGCGCCGAAGGTCACCAGCGGAATCGACCCCTCATAGGTGCGCTCGGCCCGGGCAATCACCAGGGTGCCGAAGAAGACCCCGACCCCGATCAGCGCGCCGACCGCAAACAGGATCAGTGACAGATAGAACCAGTGTGACGCCTGCATTGGCGGATATGAGGTGAACATCACCGAGCTGTCGCCGCGCAAGACCGCATAGTTCGCCATCAGCGCGCCCACGACCATCAGGATGAACCCGAGCCAGCCCAGTTTCGGCGTTGCCAGACGTGAGTTCAACAGAATTGCCGAGGCAAAGTAGAGGACCGCGATCTCGAAGAAGATGATCCAGAACAGAAGCACGTTCGCACCATGCCCCGTCAGCACCAGATAGAACCATTCGGCGGGCAGCAGATGCACCGCGGGCCAACGCGTCAGCGCGACCGCCAGACCCATCAATCCGCCCAGCAGCAGGAATACCACGGCGGCGACGGCGTTGACCTTGATCAGCGCCTGGGCCTGAGTATCGACCTTTAGCCCAGTATAGCCGCAGGTCCTGAAAATCGCTTGCTTGATTCCGCCAACCGAACCGGCATCGATGACAGTCATTCTTTCCTCCCCCGCCTATTCGGTCACGCGGATGCGGCCGGTCATCTGATGATGGCCGATCCCGCAGAATTCATTGCAGATGATGCCGAACTCGCCCGCCTCGGTGGGCGTCAGCGTGAGGACATGTTCGTAGCCTGGATGCACCTGAATGTTGATGTTCGTCGGCTGCAGGGAGAAGCCGTGCTGCCAATCGACCGATGACAGATGAATCCGGTAACTCTGGTCTTTCTTAAGCTCGAGAATTGGCCACCATTCCCACAACCGGCCCAGCATGAAGACGTCCTCGCCGACCGGCGGACGGACGACCGGCACGCCGTTCTCCTCGGCCACCGTGAATTGCTCGGCGAAGGCCTCGACCTTGGCTTCGTATTTCGCTGGCTGAATCCGGTAGGTCTCGGTCGACAGGTTCTGCTCGCCGATGAAATGCCAGGCGATCATGAAGAAGAACATGAACAGCCCCCACAGGAAGGCGATCACGATCCAGCCCAACTCGGTCTTGTGGATCGGTTCGTTCCACCAGATCCGTTGTTCAGGAGGGGTTACGGCCATGTCTCTCTCCCCATTCTATGGGCCACTTTTCGGGCCACGGCGGACCGGTGTTTCATTCCGCAAGCGGGATCGACGCCACCTCCATGATGCCCCAGATCAGATAGAGGACCGAGGGCACGGCGATGCCGAGGAAGAGAAGCAGGAACGGGTTATCGAGGACCCGCTGCATGAACGGAATCTGGACCGGCACAGGGGGCTCGTCGCTTGCGGATGAATCGGGAGTGGCTTGCGTTTCGTCGCTCATGGATCGCGCCTTTCGCCTTTAGGGCGAGTTGGACGCTAGCACGCACCCGTTCGTGGCCATTTGATGAAAGTCAAGCGTTCACGGCCTTCAGTGCGCGCGGCTCCATGCCTGCGCGCGGTCTTCCTCGATATACGCCCGAAGTCTGGCGATATCGGCAATGACGGCCCGGTTCTGTTGTACGCGCACGCCGGTCGCGCGCAACCGTGCGAAGGCCCGGGACAGGCTCTCGGGCTTCATGCCCAAACGCCCGGCGATCAGAACCTTGTCGTAGGGCAAAGTCACCGCGCAGGCGCCATCCTCGACCGGGCTGAGGTCCAACAGAAATTCAGCGACGCGCTGGGCACCCGTTTGGGCCTTGAGCTGTTCTATCTGTCCGACCAAGGCGTGCAGATGCAGGAAGGTCGAGGCCAGGATCGCGGTGAAAAGCTCGGGGCGCGACTTCATCATTTTCAGCACCGAGGCCGCGCGAATCTGCAGCAACCGGCAATCCGTCACCGCCTCGGCGGTCACCGGATAGAGATCGCCGCGAAATGCGACCGCCTCGCCAAAGCTTTGCCCCTTGGTGAAAATCTCGACGACGGCTTCGGTCCCGCTCTGTAGCAGACGGTAGAGCTTCACCCAGCCGTCAAGCACGACGAAGATCGAGTGAGCCGGCTCATCTTGGAGGATCACCGTGCTGCCACGGTCGCTCGACCGTATTGTCGCCTGGGCAAGAAGCTGATCCCGCAAGTCCACGGGCAATCCGCTAATGAGGATCGATTTCAAAGCGGTGGCACGGTCAGATGCAGCGAGCATGGCAGCTACCTTTTGATTCTTTATGGAGTATTGCGCCACCGCGCCCAGCGACATTGACGTGGATCAAGGTTTCGGGCTGGCCATATTCCTAACGTTGGCACGGTCGCGCTCGCGGCGCCGCAAGCCGTGGCCGGTTGGTTAGTTGTGACGTTTTGCCGACTGGAAGGGCTACCGGAAGGGCCAATGGATCAGAGGTTACAGAAATATGCGGACCAGATGGTGCCGCGCTACACCAGCTATCCGACGGTTCCGAATTTCACGCCGTCGGTTGGGCCGGAGGCATATGCCGGCTGGCTGAACGGCCTTGCACCCGACCGGCCGATCTCGCTCTACGCCCACGTGCCGTTTTGCCGCGAACTCTGCTGGTATTGCGGCTGCAACATGAAACTCGCTCGCCGCGAGGCACCGGTTGCGGAATACGCCAAATCCCTGGCCGCCGAGATTTCCCTAGTCGCGTCGCATCTTCCGGCGCGGATGAAGGTCTCGCATCTGCACTGGGGCGGGGGGACGCCGACAAGCCTGGCGCCGCCCGATCTACAGGGCGCGATGGAGACGATCCACGCGAGTTTCGATCTCAGCCCCGATGCGGAGCTGGCAATCGAGTGTGATCCGCGCACTCTGGAGTCCGACATGATCGGCCTGATCGGGAAATTGGGGTTCACGCGCGCCAGTTTCGGCGTACAGGAATTCGATCCCGGCGTCCAAACCGCAATCAACCGCATTCAGACACCCAAGATGGTCCGCGCCGCAGTTTCGGCGCTGCGCACGGCCGGCGTGTCCGGCATAAATTTCGATCTTATTTACGGCCTCCCGCACCAAACGGCTGGGATGCTGGTAGATACGATCGATCTTTGTGCCCAGATGCGGCCGGACCGGATCGCCCTCTTCGGGTACGCTCATGTGCCATGGAAGGCGAAGAAGCAGCGGCTGATCGACGAATCCGCCCTTCCCGGCGCGAAGGAACGCTTGGTCCAGGCACGGACCGCCGCCGAGGCGCTGGTCGCGAAGGGTTATGTCGCGATCGGCCTCGACCATTTCGCCCTGCCCGAAGATCCCCTGGCGATCGCCGCGCGCGACGGGACACTCAGGCGGAACTTCCAAGGCTATACGACCGACCGCGCCGAAACGCTGCTGGGGTTCGGCGTGACGGCGATCGGGCGCACGCCGTCCGGCTTCGTCCAGAATATCTCTGAGACAGGCGCCTGGTCCCGGGCCGTCACAGCAGGCACTCTGCCGATCGTCCAGGGGCATCTGAACACGCCCGACGACAGAATGCGGGCTCAGGTCATCGAATCCCTGATGACCAAAGGCACGGTCGATCTCGCGGCGGTCGGCGTCGCCTTCGACGCGTCGCGCGATTGGGCGGCGGAAGAAATTGCCGACCTCGCGCGGATGGCCGAAGACGGGCTCGTCGCCATGGACGGAACCCGCGTCGCGATCACCGATGCAGGCATGCCGTTCGCCCGGGTTGTCGCTTCCGTCTTCGACGCCTATCTCTCCGCACGGAAGACCCAGCACTCGATCGCGGTCTGAGATCGGCACCTTCTGCCATTCTCTGCGAATGATCGGCATTCCAGTTTCAACGTCTTGAAGGCCTAATATCTTCTAGGCTCGCTCAATGCGGAAGAACGGCGCGACCTGACCCAGCATGGCGCAATCGTGCCGAGCAACTCTAGATTCGCCCCCAGGTTGAAAAGAACCGCAGGAGCGCTGTCGGCTTGTTCCGCGATTTGCTGCCGAATAGCCTTTAAGTGTCGCCGCGTTTTTTTATTTCCTTTGGCGACGGCCGCCCAGCCCTGCTGCTTGCGAATGAAAGGGCTGGGCGGATCGTCCGCAAGACATTCTCAGATTTTCGTTTGATCGGCGGCGTCTACCAGTTGTGAAGCCACATGCCCGCTCCAGCCGACCCATCAAGGTTGGTCCGACGGATTCCTGTTGAGCCACGCTCAATACGTCGCAATCCACCTGCCGAATCTTCTGTTGTTCAGAAGCGCTGATCTGCGCCGCCGCGCGCGCACGACGACCGATCCATGATCAAGTGTTAGCGGTAGATATTGCTTTGGTCCGGGCGCCGGGACTCGAACCCGGATGGCCAAGGCCGAGGGATTTTAAGTCTCTCAACTATAACTTCTCCGCTCATTTCCAAACTTCGCCTCGCGTTTCCACGATCAATTTTTTAACGTAATTTCAGACATATATGTTGTTACCAAAAATCTCTCACCTTTTCCAGAGTTCTCTGATAGTCTCCGAAAACTGCTTATATGGTGCTTATACGGCATAGGCGAGATCCTTCATGGCCACCACTTCCCTGACCGACGAGCGCGTCAGAAAGCTGACCAAGGGCGCAAAGCTCAAATACCTCTGGGACACAAAACTTTCAGGTTTCGGAGTGCGCTGCACGCCTGCCGGAACCAAGTCATTCGTGGTCGGATACCGGTCCGGGAGACGCTGGCGCGTGACGACAATTGGCCGAGTTAGTGAAATGTCGATCGTGGACGCGCGTGACGCTGCCATGGAAACGCTGGTTGCGGTCAGAAAGGGTGCAGACCCGGTAGCAGAGCGCGCGGCTAGGCGCGGCGCCGCGAGCCTCGGGGACCTACTCGATCGCTGGATGGTCGAGCACAGCGAGCGCGAGAACCGACCTTCAACCATCACGAAAAACCGAGCACTAATCCGGCGTAACATATCGGGTGCGATATCGCCCATCCCAGCGGCCGAGGTCACCTTTACCGAGATCGACGGACTCAAGACGCGGCTCCGCCAGAAACCGGTCGAGTTCAACCGCTGTCTCGCCCTTCTTCGCGCCGCGTTCAATTGGGCGATCAAGCAGGGAATCGTCGATCGCAATCCGACCGCCCGCGTGAAGCCGTTTGCGGAACAGCCGCGCGATCGCGTGCTGTCGGCCGACGAGTTGCAGAAGGTTGCAAAGGCACTGGTAGATATGGAGCATCAAGGCTTCAATCGCCATGCCATCGTTGCTGTGCGCCTCCTGGCCATGACAGGGTGGCGGATCAGCGAGGCGCTAGGGCTTCGGTGGGATGATATGCGACCAGATCGAGGCGAGGCCCGCCTGGTCGACACCAAGACGGGAACCCGCTGGGCGACGATCTCGACCGAAGCAATGGCGCTTCTGGATGGCCTCCCTCGCGCGGCTGAGTTCGTATTCCCGGGAAGGTCGAAAGCCGGAAACCTCGGCTACAACGCCGTTGCGAGAGCACTCAATCAAGCTTGCAACCGTGCAGGCGTCGAAGGTGTCTCGCCGCATGTCTTTCGGGCTTCTGCCGCAACCGCAATGGCCGAGTCGGGCGCCGGCGTCTTTGCCCTTCGTGACGCGTTCGGATGGAAGGGGCTTGCGATGCCACAACGCTACGTAAAGCGCGTTCAGCAATCTGCGCGCGATGCGGTCGAACAGCATGGCGCGAGGACGGCAGCGATCATGGCAGGGAAGCCGAAGGCAGATCTGGGGAGAATAGAATCGGCCCATAAGGGAAAACGCAATGGCTAAGGGAAGGGCGCTCGATAAAAACGCGCTTGCTTTCTTGACTAAAGAATTACCGGAAATCGATGAAGCCTCGTTAACGGACGCATTCAGTCGCGTCTTTTCTAGAGAATTCCGAGAGGGGATCCATGACGCAAGTGCGGGCCGCCGGGACGCCAATCTGGTAGAACTCGCAGTCAATGCATTGAGCAAGGCGATGGGCCGAATTGACGGTTTACCGCCGGGCGTCAGGGCTAGGTTAGACGGCGACCAAGGGCGCAACGTCCGTGGCATAGCTGAGGTTCACAGTTTCCTCGCTACTGAGTGGGAGCTCTTGCGAATCTACCATAGAAGTCGACCGGAGACTGGCGGGAGGAACTGGCTCGCATATGAAGTAGCGGACGCGGTGCATTTGGCTCTGTCGGACCTTGGAATTAAACCGACCTTCGGGACGCGTGGGGACGACAGCACGGTTCCTTCAACGGCATTTGGTCGGATTGTCAAACAAGCTCTAGCGTTCCACAAGATTGATGCGGATTGGCGCGCTCCCGCTAAGAATACATTCCAAGAATACCGTCAGGATTCCTCAATTTAATAGCTAGAACGCCAAAAAAATTTTCTCTCCTAGGCTTTTCGACCGCACATTTTCTTTGTGCTTCCCTCCATCACCCCAGAGCACCGATTTGCGCCCGAAACCCGGCGAGCAGCTCAATCGCCAACGATGGAGAGAGCCTGATGATGAAGTTTCAACCCTTTCAGGGCGACGCAATCTACACCCCGAATGAAGTGGCCATGGATACGCCTTTCACCGAAAAGACGCTGGCGAAGTGGCGCTGGCTCGGCACAGGCCCCGAGTATCACAAGCTGCACGGCCGGATTTTTTATCGCGGCGCGGCTTTGAACGGCTGGCTCGCTTCCGCTGAGCGTGGCGGAACTCCGAGCTCGGAGGCCGCGTGATGACCCAGAAAAAAGAGAACCGGGGCTGGCGGGCCCCGGCTCAATGTCACACTCGCCCGCGCCCTGATCTTCAAGCGACGCCCAGGATCGACGAAATTCTCTGGCGCCTTGGCCAAGCCCTCAAATCCGGCCGCCTCAGCGAGTGGGAGAGCGGTTTCGCCCGCGGCCTGCTCGGCCAGGCAAAGCGGGGCGGCCCGCGCTGGCGCCCGTCCGGCAAGCAGTTGGCGGTCATCGACCGCATACTTGCAGAGATTCGACAGCCGGAAACGACGGACGATCCTCTGATTGACGAGGAGGCCGCCTAATGAAAAACGCCACCCTCGGCGGCGAGAGTGGCGCTGTCGTTTTGTCCAGAACCGACGCGCCAGAATCTACGCCTGCATTCCATAAACTGCAAGCAGTCAGCCAAGCCTTCGCGCATGGCCTACGGCTTCTATCTCATCCGGTCCAATTCTCGGATATCGCGCGGCATCGGCTGGACGTGCGCCAGCGGGTCTGGGGCGCGACGGGCTTCCTCCTGTCTCTGCCCGAAGACGAAGCCTGGGCTGTCCTCGAAGCCTTCCAGAATGAACTGGTTGTTGCCCGCGACGGGCCACTGGAAGCCGAGCGGCAGCGCCAGGCAAACCTGTGGGGCCGGTTCTGTGCTCAGCAGCGTCCTCGGATGCCAAGGCTCACGAAGGCAGAGCAGCGCCGGGCCGACGCTATCAACTTCGACGACACGCCACGGGAACGGCTGGCCGCGGCCTGGAACCAGGCCAGCGAACAGGACCGGCGAGACTTGATCCGGCAAGCGATGGAGGTGACGGCATGACGATCATGCTTCCAATCGCCGGTCGTGGCCGCCGCAGTGGCGAGGCTGAAGCCAGATACCGCCAACAGATTGAAGCCTTCTGCGCCGCGATCATGGAAATTCAATCAAAGACTTGATTTCCGGGTCAGCGCCCGCGGCTGGTGCTACATCCTAGAGGAACATGGGCTCGGGAAAGGCGACTTCGACCGAGCGGAGCGGATAATCAACCGGTGCCGCAAGGACGGGCCGCTGCCGCTCGATATCTGCGCCGAAGACGACGCGCGCCTACCGCTTCATCTCGATGTTGCCGACGCGTCGGCCAATCCCTCGACCATCGAGGACGAGGTTCTAATGGAACTCGACCGGATCGAAAATGCTCGGCGCGACGCCATCGAAAGTGTCGGTTGGCACTACAAGCCATTCGGCTTCTGGCACGATCAGGACTTCTACATCGAGATGGTGGTCGAGAAGATCGACCTGAAGGAACTCTTCGCTCCGATCTGCCGCGATTTCTGCATCCCCATCGCCAACAACCGGGGCTGGGGCGACATCAATGGGCGGTCGGCGATCAAGGGCCGGTTCCGACGCATGGAGCAGGCAGGCAAGCAATGTGTCCTGCTCTATTGCGGCGACCACGATCCAGCGGGCCTTCACATATCCGAGTGCCTTCGCTCAAACCTGGACGACGTCAAGGCCGTCGACTGGAGTGCCGAAAATCTGATCATCGACCGGTTCGGCTTGAATGCCGACTTCATCGAAACGAACAGGCTGACCTGGATTGACGGACTCGAAACGGGGTCGGGGCGCGATCTCGCTGATCGGCGCCACCCGGATCACGGCAAGCCTTACGTGCAGGACTACCTTGCCCGCTTCGGCGCCCGAAAGGTTGAGGCCAACGCCCTCGTCGTCAGGCCGGACGCTGGCCGCGAACTCTGCCGCCAGGCAATTGCTAGATACGTCGACCCCGATGCGCCGCGCCGGTATCGCGCGGCCTGCCAGCAGGCCCAGGAGGCCATCCGAACGGCTGTCTTCGAAAAATTGGGCGAGGATCACGACGAATGACCGATCCCATGGACAACGTGCAGCCACTGCGGGACCTCGAAAACCTCGACCTCGACAATGATCCTGGCGAAGTTTGCGAGGACACCCTGGAAAACGGCACTAGCTGGGGCTTTCGGCTGACCACAGCGGGCGTTGAATGGCGCGACGACCATGGCGATGAGCCCGAATGGCGCTGGTTGTGTGATCCACTTGAGGTGGCCGCCAATACGCGGGATGCGGGCTCGGAGAACTGGGGCCGATTGCTTGTCTTCGAGGACCGTGACGGCGTGACCCATGAATGGGCCGCAGCTGCAGCTGATCTTGCGCGGACCCAGTCAGGGGAAGTGATCGTCCATCTGGCCCGGCTCGGCTTCATCCCGCCAGCTACCGCCAAGGGCAAGAGTATGCTGATCCAGTATATCCTGACTGCACAGCCCAAGGCGCGCCTGCGTGTCGTTGGTCGGGTCGGTTGGGAAGGAGCAGCATTTGTTCTTCCAGACACCTCGTTCGGCGGCACCGACGACGAGCGCATCTGGTTCCAGATCGAGGGCGCGCCGGTCGAGCATAGCTACCGGGTCGCTGGCACGCTGCAGGACTGGCAGGAGAAGATCGGGCTGCCATGCATTGGCAACACACGGCTGGCCTTTGCGACCTCCTGTGCCTTCGCCGGGCCGCTTCTCAACCTGCTGGGCGAAGAGAGCGGCGGCTTCCACCTTCGGGGCGCATCCTCGGTCGGGAAATCCACTGCGCTGAAGGTCGCGGCATCGGTCTGGGGCGGTGGGGGCGTCTCAGGCTTCATTCGGAACTGGCGCGCCACGGATAATGGTCTCGAAGGCGTTGCCGTCCAGCACTGCGACACCTTCCTCCCGCTCGATGAACTCGGCCAGATCGACGGCAGGGCCGCTGCCGCAAGCGCCTACATGCTTGCCAACGGGCAAGGCAAGGCCCGGGCTGGCAAGACGGGTGCGGCCCGGAAGGCAGCGACCTGGCGCGTGCTGTTTCTCTCCACTGGCGAGATCAGCTTGGGCGTGAAGATCGCCGAGGACGGTTTCGGCAAGAAGGCCAAGGCCGGACAGGAGGTCCGGGTCTTGGATGTTCCCGCCGATCCGGGCGCGGGCCTTGGCCTCTTTGATCGGGTGCCCGATGGCATGGACGGCGCGGCCTTCGCCGCCAAGCTTGGCCTCGCCGCATCCGAGACATATGGCACCCCAGCGAGGGCTTACATCGATTGGCTTTGCTCCGACGCCTCGCGCGCGGTAATCGCCGCCAAGCGCGTGCAAGAGAGCGTCCTGGATGACCTCGTCCCCGAGGGCGCGGATGGGCAGGTGAGGCGGGCTACCCGGCGCTTTGCCCTAGTCGCGGCTGCGGGCGAGCTCGCCACACATGCTGGGATCACCGATTGGCCGGAGGGAGAGGCATGCCGCGCCACAACAGCGTGCTTCCAAAATTGGCTGGAGGCGCGCGGTGGTTCCGAGGCAAGCGAGGTCCGGGACGGGATCGAGCATGTGCGCCTCTTTATCGAGAAACATGGCGCGAGCCGGTTCCAGGATTGGGACGCAAGCTCGACCGTAGTCCCCAACCGGGCGGGCTTCACGAAGACCGGTGCAGATGGCGAACGCATCTATTGCATCCTTCCCGCCGTCTGGAAGTCTGAGGTTTGCCAGGGCCGCGATGCGAAAGCGGTTGCAGTAGCAATGGCTGAGCGCGGAATGCTTGAGCCGGACCCGAGCGGCAAAATGGCCCGCGCATTCACTGTCCCCGCTCTCGGCCAGTCCAAGCGCCTCTACTGGATCACTTCCCACATCTTCGAAGGTGAGAATGATGGTTAATGTGGCCGCAATTTTCGATGAGGTCTTCGGCGTCGACCCCAAAAACCAAACATTTCCCGCAAAACGGTGTGTCCGGTGTTTCGGTGTGTCCGGGCTGCCTAAGTCATTGAAAAGTCATGAAATCGCAAACACACCCGAGGCAGAGAAAAACACACCTCAAAATCAAGGTGTGTCCGAGCACGGCGAACGGTGTGCTCAAGATATCGTTGAATATCAAGAGGTTGCCAGAAAAGACACACCAGCACACCGGACACACCGCAAAAACACCAATGTAGAAATCGGCGCCGATCCCGACAGCTTCACTGAGCGCGCCGCGATCATCGAGGAAGGCGACGGCTGCTCACGGGACGAGGCCGAGACCCGCGCGGCCCAGGAGCAGGGATATGCTGCAGCCGATGATCTTCATGGCGAGGTGGTTGCCCGCTGGGCCGCTGAGATCAATCGCCTGTCCAAGTTGAATGCGGTTAGCCAGGACGGCACCGAGGCATTGAAACGCGCCAAGGCGTTCATAGCAGAGGGATGGGCCATCCAGGCCATCCGCCTTGGTTGGTCAGAATGCGAGCTCTTCGGGGTTTGCCCCAGGGCACCTTGGGCGAGGCTGGACCGGAAGGGCATCGCCTTCTGCGGCGCAGTCCAGGCCATCACCGAGGACGCGGTGACCTATATCGGTGGCCTTCGTGGCTACCGGGCTCAAGTCAACAACGACAATGGTGCGGTTCCGATCTGGGAGCTGGCAGGAGGTTTTGAGCAATGAGCAACCGTAAAAGCGGCCCGAATACGGGGAGGAACAAGGATGGCACGTTCGGGCTGGGCAACCCCGGCAAACCCAAGGGTGCCCGTCACAAGGCCACTATGGCGGCACAGGAGCTTCTGGACGGCGAGATCGAGGCATTGACGCGCAAGGCCATTGAGCTCGCCAAGGCAGGCGACATGGCGGCTCTCAGGCTCTGCATGGAGCGCATTGTGCCACCGAGACGGGACGCGCCGATCAGCATTGAAGACCCGGGTCCGATTGAGAACCCAGACGATGTCGTCCACGTGCTGAGCGCCGTGATGGCCGCCGTGATCAGGGGCGAACTGACGCCAAGTGAGGCCGCTGCCTTCTCAGGACTGGCAGAGACCTTCCGACGGACCCTTGAGACCCAGGACCTGGAGCGCCGCATCAGCGAGTTGGAGGAAAAGCAATGAGCAAGCTGAAAGATCGCGTTGCGAAGATCGAGCGTGAGCGGAGCGGCCCGAAGCGGCCGCGTATCCTGCCGTTTCCCGACGACGGCATGAGCGAAGCCGAAATTGAGGCTGAGCTCGCACGCTTGGAGGCACGTGGTCCGATGACCGACGACGAATGGGCGGAGAAATACTGCGTCCAGACCACCAAGACGGGGCATTGATGCATCGGGGTCGGCTATCCGTCGGTTTCCGGACCTTCGATCGCTGCAAGCTGAGCGCGTGTTTTGTGCCAATGGCCGACAATAAATCGCATCGCAGCGAATGGCACCTTTGAGCCCAAACTGCGAAATGCTGCACCGCATGCGAATGGCCGCAATGCGCGGCAAACCGGACGCTCTGTCAACGTGCACTACGCGCGCTTTTGACCTAATCGCGAAATCGCCATTATGTCGGAAAAGCGCGGCTTTGGGCCTCCGCTGATTCGCGCTTGGGTGACTCTGGCATGCCCAGCCGGTAACGTCGGAGTCAAGATTCCAGAATGGGGGAAGTTGTGAAGCACATAGTTGCGCTATTCGTCGCCATGGCGCTTGGGTCGTTAGCGGCTACGGCGGGCGAGCGGAAACTGGAGATCGCCGCCACGGAGTTCCCGCCCTACTATGGCAAGGACTTGGACGGAAAAGGGTTCTTTTCCGAGATTGTCCGCGAAGCCTTTCGACGGAGCGGGCATGAGGCCGAGATAAAGTTCCTACCCTGGAAACGGGCATTCGAAGGCGCCAAGCAGGGTAAATACGATGCGCTCTACTCCGTTTGGCATCGGCCGGAACGCGAGGAATGGTTTGTATTTTCGGACCCTCTGCCAGCGAACGAACTCGGATTCTTCCAGCACAAGGACTCGAAGATCTCGTTCTCCGACTACGATGCGTTGAAGCCCTATACGATCGGCGTCGTCCGGGGCTACGCGTCGCCTCCCGGGTTCGACGATGCTGGGCTAAAGACCAGCCTGGCCGTCGACGATGAGCAGAATCTTCGAAAACTGCACAAGCAGCGGGTCGATCTGGTGCTCGTGGACCGGATCGTTGCCACGCATATCATTCAGTCGCAGATTCCGGAGGCGTTGGCCGTCCTCGAATGGCTCGATCCACCGGCTCATGTGGACATCCAATACCTTGTCGCCTCGCTGCAGGTGTCGGACCATGCCGAGATCGTTGCCCGGTTCAATGCCGGCCTGGCCGAGATGACTGCTGACGGAACTCTGCAGACAATCATGGCGAAGAATGGATTCTAATCTTTCACCACCGCCGCTCCATCCAAGCAGGTTCGCGACTTCGATCTACGCGAAGGGTTCGCCGCAATGACGACTGAGGGGAGGATCTAGAGATGTACTGGGCGAAGTTGGCGGCGGCCGTCCTGTTCATCGCCCTGGCGGTTTCTCCGTCACTTGCCGAGACACTTGTCGTGGCGGTCGAGGATAAGGACTACACGCCCTACTACGTGTGGATCGACGGCAAGCCACAGGGTCCATGTCCCGAGATTGCCGCGGGCGCGATCCGGCAAATGGGGGCGGAGGTCGAGTTTGTGCGCTATCCGTGGACGCGCGTCCTGAAATCCGTCAAGAACGCGACCGTGGATGCTGGGCTCTGCGGCACCAAGACTGAGGAGCGCGCCGCATTCAGTCATTATCCCGACGAGCCATTGCTGAATTACGACGCGACACTATTCGTGCGCGCAGACTCGCCGTTGGCATCCTCCGACATGTCAGAGCTTGTTGGAAAGTCGTTCGGGCTCGTGAAGGGTTACAGCTTTGGAGGGGTGGACGACGATCTGGAAGCCGACGGAATGGTCAGGATCGAGGCGAATTCCCGCGAGAGCCTAATGAAGATGCTGAGCATCGGGCGCGTCGACACGGTGCTCGACAGCATTTTGCCGTTATTTGCCGATGCCAACCGTTTGAAGGTCGCCGACGAAATTCGTGCCTTACCCCCAAGTTTGGCCGAGACGCCGGGCTATCTTTTCTTCAGCCGGAAGCCTGGGCATGACGACCTCGCAGCCCGGTTTGCAGCCGCTCTGCGGGAATACAAGACAACGCCCGAGTATCTTGATATCAAGATGCGATACGGGCTGTGATTGCCCTCGCGGCAAGCATAAGCAAGGCGGAAAATAGATTATTAGGGAGGACTACGATGATGGTAAGACCCTCTGTCGCGGCCGCGATGCTCTTCACGCTCCTCGTTTCACCGCCTGTACTCGCCCAGGATCAAACGGCACATGTCTCGACTCTCGATTGGCCGCCGTACACGGGCGGTGACCTGCCCGGTGGCGGCGCAACGACCGAGGTCGTCCGCCAAGCTTTCGAGAAGGTCGGATACACGGTCGACGTCTCGTACCGTCCGTGGAAGCGCGCGATCGATATGGCGAAAGACGGCAAGGACGGCGTCATCGCATATTTTCCCGGCTACCATTGCCGCCATCAAGACGGCTTCCTCACCTCGGAGCCGATCGGCAACGGCCCATTGGGTTTCGCCGAGAACACCGATGCTCCGATCGCCTGGGATAGTCTGGACTCGCTGGGCGAGCAGCAACTCAAGATCGGCACGGTCCTCGGCTATGCGAATACGGACGAGTTCGACCAGAAGGTTGGCACCGGATGGATCCTCGCCGTCCCGTCCAACGATGATCTCACAAACCTGAAAAAACTCGCCCGCAAGCGTATCGACGCGGCGGTGATCGACAAGTTCGTGCTGGAATATTTGAAGGCGACCGAGGCAAGCTTGAAGTCGAGCCGCGAAAACCTGCGGTTCAATGCTCGCCCGCTGGAAGATAAGACGCTTTATCTTTGCTTCCGCGACGACGAAGTTGGCCGCGATCTGCACGCGAAATTCAACGCCGGTCTGGCACAGGTGAACGCGGATGAGATCGTCGATACATACTTCTCCACTGCGTTCACACAATGACGTGCGCCCCGCAAGTCGAAACGCGCTTTCATGGCTCCCTTAGGCTGAGCGCGGTGCTGGGACTCTGCGCGATTTTCTTGGCGTCCGCACTTCTCGGCGGCCGCGACGCGCAGGCGCAGAGCGAGCCGACGATCGGCTATCAGCTCATGTACAATCCGTGGAAGGTGACGATCGCGAACGGCGAGATCGAGCGCGCCGTCGGCCGTTCTATTTCTTGGCGGAAGTTCGAGTCCGGATCCAAGGTGATCAACGCGATGATCCTCGGCAAGGTTCAGATCGCGCAGGCGGGTTCCAGCCCGATCGCCGCCGGAATCAGTCAGGGCTTGGACATCGAGGTCGTCTGGATCCTTGAGGATATCGCCGCCGCCGAAGCCCTGGTCGTGCGCGACGGCACGGGCATCGTCGCTCCGCAGGACCTCGTGGGTAAGACTATCGGCGTGCCCTTCGCCTCGACGACCCACTTTCATCTACTCTTCGCGCTCGAACAGTTCAGCATCGCCCAAAAGGAAGTCACCATCCAGAATATGCAACCGCAGCAGATCGCCGAAGCCTGGCAAAGCGGCGAGATTGACGCCGCGTTCGTCTGGGATCCGGCATTAAGCGAGATCAAGAAAACCGGCAAGGTCTTGATCACGTCGGGACTGTTGTCGAGCTGGGGCAAGGCGACCTTCGACGCCATGGTCGCCGACCGGACGTTCGCCGCCGAAAATCCGGACTTCATGTGCAATCTGATCAAGACCGTGGCTGGCGCGGACGCCGATTATCGCGGCAATCCATCGGCCTGGGCCCCGGATTCACCGCAGATAGCGGCGATCACCGGCCTGGCAGGGGGCAACGTCGCGGACGTGCCTATCGTCTTGGATCTCTACGATTTTCCGACCCTCGAGGAACAGGCCTCGGCCCGCTGGCTGGGTGGCCGTAAGGAAGGCGGCGCCGCCCAGGCATTGACCTTCACGGCGGAATTCCTTCGACAGCAAGGCAAGATACGGAACTCCGTCGAAGACTTCAGCCGCCACGTCAATCCGGACTATGTCGAGATGGTCCTCGAAGGTGCGTGTTGAACGGGCGGGATCGTAGCGGATTACGTCAGATGCGTAGCGGCTCATGAAGCAGACATCGAGGATATTCGCGTTTCGCTCTCTGCGGGCCAAATTTCTTGCGGTCATGACGCCGTTGGTCCTGGCATCGACCGTGATCGTTTTCGGAATTTTCGAGTTCAGCGCCAGACAGGAAGCTGAGCAAAGATTGCGCGACAAGCTGGAGAAACTGGTCGCGATCCAGAGCGCGGTGGTGGCGGAATCCATGTGGAACGTCGCCGACGAGCAGATCAAGCTGATCCTAGCGGCATTGGCAATCGATCCCGATATCCTGGGTGCTGCCGTCTATGACGATCAGGATATCCTGGTCGCTTGGACCGGACAGGTCGACAATCTGGAGCAGGCGCAGTTCGTTGCCGAACAGGACGTAGTCTATGTCTACGATGAAAACAGGGAGGTCATCGGACGTCTGGCGATTGCGCTGACCGATGCGCAGATTAAGGCGGCCGCCCGACAACGCCTGATGATTGCGGGCATTCTTGGAGCGTTGCTGTTGGGCGCGGTGATCCTCAGCACGCTCATTGCCAACCGACGCACCATCGGCATTCCGCTCGAGCGGCTTCTGAATTCGATCAATAGCGCGCGGGGCGGCGGCGAACGCATATCCGTCGACTGGACGAGCCGCGACGAGATCGGCACCGTCGTCTCGGCCTTCAACGAAATGCAAAAGCAGCAGCAGGCGGACGAGGCGGCGCTGCGCAAGGGGCGCGACGAGTTGGAACTTCGGGTCGAAGAGCGTACCAGCGAACTGGCCGAGGCGACCGTCGCCGCAAAGCGCGCCCAGATGCAGTTGTCCCATGCCATCGAGAGCATCTCCGACGGGTTTTCGCTTTATGGCCCGGACGACCGGCTGATCGTCTGCAACAGACGGTATCGGGAACTTCTCTACCACGGTGTCGAGGACATCGTTGTGGCTGGCGCATCCTTCGAGGAAATCATCCGAGGCGCTGCCGAGAAGGGGCTCATTAAGGATGCGATGGATGCGCCGGAAGACTGGATCGCCGAGCGCATCGCTCAGCACAGAAATCCGGGCGATACGCATATGCAGGAACGCTCCGACGGCCGCTGGATTCGTGTTAGCGAGCGCAAGACCGACGACGCCAGCACTGTCGCGGTCTACACCGACATCACCGAGCTCAAAGAGCGCGAACAGGAAGCCGAAGACGCGAACCGAGCGAAGAGCCAATTCCTCGCCAATATGAGCCACGAGCTACGGACGCCGCTGAATGCGGTGATCGGGATCACCGAGATGTTGATGGAGGATGCCCAGGAGTTTGGCCAAGACGACTTCATCGAGCCTCTTGAGCGTATCTCGCGTGCCGGCAAGCACCTGCTGAACTTGATCAACGAAATTCTCGACCTATCGAAAATCGAGGCTGGCAAGTCGGAGATGCATATCGAGGAATTCGATCTTCCCGCGCTGATCGACGATGTAGCGACGACGGTCAGCCCGCTTGCCGAGAAGAACAACAACGAACTCGACGTGCGATGTCCGGAGGATTTTGGGTTGATCTCAGCAGATCAAACCCGGATGCGCCAGATCGTCCTTAACCTTCTCAGCAATGCCTGCAAGTTCACCGAGAACGGCCGGGTCACGTTGGTGGCGCAAGCCGAGGAAAACGAGCAAGAATCGTTCGTCTCGATCGCCGTCTCGGATACTGGCATCGGGCTCAGCCCAGAACAGATCGACCGGCTGTTCGAGGAGTTCAGTCAGGCCGACAGCTCGACCACGCGGCGCTTCGGCGGCACCGGTCTCGGTCTGGCGATCAGCCGCCGCCTCGCGCGCATGATGGGCGGCGACATCGTGGTCGAAAGTGCCCTCGGCAAGGGCGCGACCTTCACCCTCAGGCTGCCGCGCATTGCCGTCGTCGCCACCGAGGAGGAGCAGAGGCCGGCCGTGCCGGTCACGGCCGTTTCCCGAATTGCGTCAGCGCGGCCCGACAGCCCCCGGGTGTTGGTCGTCGACGACGACAAAACCTCGCGCGAGCTGATGCGCGTCATGCTCGCCAAGGAGGGCTACGACGTCGTCACCGCAGTGAACGGTCAAGAAGGGCTCGAGCTCGCGCGAAAGCTGAGACCTTCGGCGATCACCCTCGACGTGGTGATGCCCGAATTGGACGGCTGGGATTTTCTGAAGGAGATCAAGTCCGATCAGGCCACCGCCGCGATCCCGGTGATCATGGCGACGATGACCGAGGAACCGGATCGCGGCTTTGCGCTCGGCGCTTCGGAATACATGACGAAGCCGATCGACCGCGAGCGAATGAAGATGCTGCTGCGAAAATACCATCCACAGGATCGGACGCCCGAGGTGCTGGTAGTCGAGGACGACCCGAATGCACGCGACGTTCTGCGGGGTATCTTCGCTGCCAATGGCTGGCAGGTGACCGAGGCCGAGAACGGTAGCATCGGAATTGCGCGCCTAGGCGAGTGCCGGCCCGATCTGATCATGCTCGACCTGCTCATGCCCAAGATGGACGGGTTCCAGTTCCTTGAAGCCCTGCGCGAGCGCCCGGAATACGGCAAGGTCGCCATCGTCGTGCTAACCGCAGCGGATCTAACGTCCGAGGATCACGTCCGGCTCAATGGCGGGGTTACGCAGATCGTACAGAAGACCTCGCTCAGCCGCCGCGACCTGCTCGACACGATCAGAGAGATCATCGCCGAGAACACACCGGAGCTCTCTCTGGAGGTCGTCGGAGAATGATCAAGGTTCTCTACATCGAGGACAACGAGGACAATATCTTCCTGTTCACCAGGCGCCTGGGCAAGCGCGGTTACCAGGTCGTGATCGCGCGGGACGGTGCGGAAGGCCTTGCGATGGCGCGGACCGAGCACCCCGCGGTGATCCTGATGGATCTCGATTTACCGATCGTGGACGGCTGGGAGGCGACCCGGCGCCTCAAGGCATCCCCGGATACCAGGCCGATCCCCGTCATCGCCGTCTCATCCTATGCGATGCCGGAGGACAAAAAGCGTGCGATGGAAGCCGGTTGCAGCGCCTTTTTCACCAAACCGGTCGACATAAATGCACTTTGCAGCCGGATTGAAGCCCTAGGGGGTGGCGAGCCGGGGCCGCCGCTGGGTGAATTGCATTGAGCGTAGCGAGGGAGCGAGAGGCGGAATGAAAAAGATCCTTTATGTCGAGGACAACGAGGACAACATCTACATGCTCACCAACCGATTGACCCGCCGAGGTTACCAGGTCGTGGTCGCAACCGAGGGCGAGCAAGGGGTGGCGATGTCGCAATCCGATGCGCCCGATCTGATCATCATGGACCTTGGCCTCCCGGTTCTAGACGGGTGGGAGGCAATCCGCAGGATCAAGTCGACGACGGAGACCGCACATATCCCGATCATAGCCTTGACCGCTCATGCCATGGATCACGACCGGGCCAAAGCGCACGATGCCGGGTGCGATGATTTCGACACCAAGCCGGTCGACATGCCGCGACTATTGGGCAAGATCCGCGCGCTGCTGCAGGCGAGGCAGGCTTCGTGAACGCGGACGTACCTGCCCTCCTGGTCGTCGACGACAACGAGGACAACCGCTACACGCTGCTCCGGCGGCTGAAGCGGCAGGGTTTCGAGGATGTCGATGTTGCCGAGAACGGTCAGGACGCGCTCGACCGTCTCGGCGAGCGCGCATATGACTTGATCCTGCTCGACATTATGATGCCTGTCCTGAATGGCTACGAGACGCTGGAGCGGATCAAGTCGGATATGCGATTGCGCGAGATCCCCGTGATCATGATCTCCGCGGTTGATCAGATCGAGAGCATCGTGCGCTGCATCGAGGCCGGCGCCGAGGACCATCTGCCAAAGCCATTCAACGCCTCGATCCTGCAGGCGCGCATTCGTGCCAGCCTCGAGAAGAAACGCCTCCGCGATCAGGAATCGGACTATCTGAAGCAAATTGAGGTCGAGAAGAAGCGCGCTGATGACCTGCTCCACGCGACGTTGCCGACCGCGGCGGTGCACGAGCTCAAATCGACCAACGCAGTGCGGCCGCGCCGCTTCGAGGACGTCGCCGTCCTATTCTGCGACGTCGTCGACTTCACCACCTATTGCGACGCGCATCCGGCCGAGACCGTGGTGTCTCATCTCCAGGACTTGGTTCAATCGGTCGAGGCGATCTCGGCGAAGCACGGCCTGGAGAAAATCAAGACCATCGGCGATGCCTTCATGGCCACTGCCGGCCTCATGCAACATGTGGAGGACCCAGCGGTCGCCAGCGTCCGCGCAGGCTTCGATATCGTCCAGGCAGTGGAATCCCAAGCGTCCGGGTGGCAGGTTCGGGTCGGGATCCATATGGGGCCGCTGGTGGGCGGCGTGATCGGACAAAGGAACTACAGTTTCGACATCTGGGGCGACACGGTGAACATCGCCTCGCGCATCGTCGGCAAGGCCGACCCCGGAAGCATTCTGGTCAGCGCGGCGGTTTGGCGGAACCTTCAGGATTCATGCGAAGGGCGATCGAAAGGCATGGTGGAGCTCAAAGGCAAAGGCTCACTGGAGCTGATCGAGTGTATCCGAATGCAATGAGAATGACCCTCATGCCGTTTCGACGTCGACCTGGAAACTGGGGAATGTCAATTTATGGCACTTTCTCGACGTAGCCTCAAAGGCGGCAATCGGGGCTGAACCGGACGTTCGGCCATTGGCGAACGACGGCAGGTTTGTCCCGCACACCGGCCATTCGCATCAGATACTGACGGCAAAGAGAAGCCCCCCGCCCGAAGGCGAGGGCCATTGGGGAACTTACGCGATATTAAGGCGCGAGAAGTCCGACAACAGCCATCGAGAATAGGCCGCCACAGGGGACAGCATGCGACGGCCGATCGTTATGAAATATGCTGGTAGTCAACCAGACAACCTCTGGTCGATCAGATAACCCGCCAGGCGCCAGAACCATTCGATCACTCGGAGTAGCGTACTAGCGTTCTCCATATCCAGGCCCCAATGCCTGCCCCTATCAAGGCTCCTAGGCCCGTTGTCACCGGCGGATCCAACATGCCTTCCGAGAACATGCTGGAAAGGAACGCGCCATAGATAGCGCCGATGATGGCTGCCAATGGAACCACAATGATAAGCAATGCAAACGCCTCCCGCCGGTGATGAGGGGGCCGCCTCGCCACGTGCGTGGTGACGAGGCGGCCATTGCACGCATGGGCAGGCACACACATACGCACATGTGCGGAATCTACACTCGCCCACAGGTTGAAAAAATCGTCGGATTGCAACCGGTTGCGGATTACCACCAATGCTGTCGAGGCCGGTTCGACTGCCAGCCTCCAAGATATTCCACCACGCGGCACGCAGAGCCCTGGCACCGCCTCGCGCTGCCGGATAGCGTTGAACGGTTGGCTGAAGATACCGTCAACTCCCAACTAGGGTCTAACTCCCGCCCGGTCGTGAGTTCCGGGCGGTCTTTTTGTCGGGCTTGCCCGGCTGTATCCTGCTGGCTAGGGTCTCCGGGTCACCCCTTTTCCATCTCGCAAATTGGTGACGCCCGCCCAGCCGCTCATACCTCGGCTGGGCGGTTTCTTGCGTCGAGCCGTCAGGATTGGATTGGCACCTTTGAGCCCAAACTACCTGATGCTGCGCAGCGTTCGAACGGAAGCAATGTGGGACAATCCGGACCTTCGACGACCGCGCTCAGACGCCTCCAGCGCCGCCGCCAGGATTGAGCTCGGGCTCGGCGCGCATGGCAAAACTCACACCAGGCCGATGCGTGCGGGGCCTCGGGTCCGGTCGATCTCGATCGTGCGTCCTTGATCCTTCCTGCTCATTCCTTCCGAAAATTTGGCCGGCGAGGGCGCGCGCATTGTGGACATCTGCGCACCGGCACATAATCCCCGCATTACCGATCTCAGCCATACCATAATGGATTTGTGTAATTGTGATATTATTTAATATTTCTACCTCAAGTTGTTTAGGAAACTAGCTAGTAATCTAAGAGAATAGTGGAATAAACCTCTCTAAAGGCCGATTATCAACATTCGCTTTACAAAATGAGACAATTATGGATATTTTCGAACTGGCGCAAGAGACTTGCGCGATCAGCGACGGATTTTTGGGGGGCGTGATTGACGGGCAAGCCGATGGCGCCGCGAATGCGCCATTCGGATATTGGGTGGGCGACGATGTCCACCTGTCTGCCGACGGCGCGGCACACAATCATGAGAGTTCACGGACCATGCTAACCCCTGCTTTCACAGGCTTTGGGACGGCCTTTGCGCTGATTGTCGCCATCGGTGCGCAAAATGCCTTCGTTCTTCGTCTGGGTTTGATGGAACTGCATGTCTTCTGGGTGTGCCTTTTCTGCGCAGTCTCTGATGCAATTCTCATTGCTCTGGGCGTCGCTGGAGCCAACGCGATTGGCGCAATCTCCCCTTTTTGGCTGATGATACTCACTTGGGCGGGCGCCGCGTTCTTACTCGCATATGGCGCTCTCAGCCTGCGACGTGCCTTGAGGCCCGAAGCACTCATTGTAGCGGCCCAAGGGGCCGGATCGCTGAAAGCGTCCATCTTGACCTGTTTTGCGCTCACTTGGCTCAATCCCCACGTCTATCTCGAAACGGTCGGGCTGATTGGCGCCGTTTCAACGGGCTTTTCTGAGGGGCAGGACAAGCTCGCCTTCGCACTCGGGGCGGTCATCGCGAGCATCGTCTTCTTTTTCTGCCTTGGTTACGGAGCGCGCGTGCTGGCACCGATTTTCGAGCGACCTCGCGCCTGGGCGTTTCTAGATGTTGGGACCGCGCTCGTAATGTGGGCAATTGCAATCATGCTGATCCTTTGAACGCAGGCGTAAGAATGCATCCAGGAGAAGGATGCGAGCAACGAACTCTCCTGCGCCTATGAACTGCTCACAGCCGCGCAAGACTGGAACCAAGCGAGAGCCAAGAACGGTCGATCGCCCATCCATATTGGTATCGGACTGCACTACGGGCCGGTGGTTCTTTGAGATGTCGGAACTGAAGAGTACGTCGACTTCACAGCTATCGGAGACACAGTGAATACTGCAAGCCGTCTGCAGCAGGCGACCCGTACCCTTCAATGTGATCTTGTCGTTGGCAAGGATTTGGTGAACGCAGTCAAAGACGAGGAACAGCGTGACGATGGCACAAATTTGTTGGAGCGATTGCGGCCGTATGGTGAATTTTCCATCCGTGGGCGCCAAAAAGCGGTTGGAATTTTGACTTTGGCCCCGGCATCCACGGCAACCTGAGCGACACGAAGACATGTACACGATTGGCGACAACGTCATTGTTAATGACCGTATGCAGCAGGACTATCAGTACCAAATCGTGGCGTCCGCCGGTCAGGACTTTATGCTGGGTTTTGAGCCGCGTTATTCGCCTGCAGAGATGCTGGCTATGGGCGTTTTTGAAGGCAGGTATTGCAACGACTGCCAACGCGAACTGCCCGAGGAATGGTTTACGGAGGCTCGTATCAGCGACCGGCCCGACCCGGCCCTTAACTATTTCGGAATCAAGAGCCGCAAGCCGCTGTCTTATTGGAACGAGAAAGGCTGGATCATCGGGCCCGATCCAAGAGGATGGTTTCAGTGGTATTGCCGTTATTACTTGGGCCGGCGCCTACCGAACATCGACGCAATACAGGTGAAGCGATGGCGCAGTTTTGCCCGTCACGCCGGACAAATTCGCGCCAATTGTGCGCCGGGAGACATCTTTTGCCGACCAAGACAGAGACAGGCGCTTCTGCAATGGTCGTACGACCCCTTCATCTGAGCGCCGGATCAGCCTGCTGAAAGTCCGGTCCTGGCACTTTCTCGACGCCGCCCCTATGGCAGCAATCGCGATCAAACCGGACCTACGAAATTTTGCGCCAACGGCAGGTTTGTCCCGCGTAGCGGACATCGGCTCGTCGAAGTGCTTCGCCTTCGCAGCGAAGGGCTGCTCTGAGCCCAAACAACCCGACGCTGCGCGGTGTTCGAACGGCTGCGATCTGGGGGAACCACGACATTCGATGAGTTCGCGCTACGTGAATTTCTGATCCTAATTCGGAAGTCCGGCCTGATTGCAGGCGATGACAGAACTGGCCTCGGGGGCCTCCCAGTGATGGGCCTCGACATGATCTGTCAGCGCGGACATGGTTGGGCCCGCCCATTTGGCCGCATCATTCGCAGCTGCTCGAAGCCTGATCCAACTCCTGCAAGAAAAGGAGATTGAAACATACGTTATGCGAAAATATCTACTTCTGATGAAAAAGCCATCTCCTCCTTCGGATCGAAGTCGTAAGAACCAGAAAATACATTCCGTGAGTCCCCTATGTCAAATGTGACTTGGTCAATTGTTTCCCCCTCTATAGTTGCAACAAATTCTCCAAAAATTCCTTTATACCCAGCTTTGAGAGAAAGTGACTTGCTAATGAAATCACCTAATGGATTGAGATTAGCTTCATGTAACAATGACCCCTCTTGAACTACGTCGATCGTATATTCAATAATTCCGTCTCCATTCAAATCGTGTTCGGACGCGTTTTTGAAAATAAGCGTGTCACCAAATACGAATTCCTTACTCTCACCATCTTCTTCGAAATTAATCGTACCGAGCATACCATCAAGCTCTAGATCAGTCGTCCTTTCCAATTTCCAGTCTAGATTGATGTCAAAATCGGCGATCTCAATATCCATGAACAACCCTGTAAGAGGTATAGATGCTTCCAGATTTAGTGGATTCAGGTTTGCATCAAAGAATGTTTGAGTGGCAGCGATTGCAAGCCCCTCTTTTGTGGCCAATGATGGAAGAACTACGAACTCGAATGTATTCCAGAAAAACTCGTCAAGATCGAAATCGTATTTCAAAAAGTCCGTAACATCTGTGACTGGCGCCAGTAATCCACTCATATCTTCGGGACTTTGGTAGGAAATCGAAATAAAGTCTAGAACACTTGGGAATTCAAACGATCCCTCTGGCAAGGTGTCATTATTAAAGCTAAGAAAGGTTTCATCTATATCAAATTTAGGAATGGGTTGTCCAAGAAAAGCTGCTAGCTCTGAGAGGCTTAATGTAAGTGTACCCACCTCGAGATCAGCGCTAACGCTAGCGTCTACATCGAGTTTTGCGACAGCCGAAAGGTCAACGTTTCCCAATGGGTCAGACAGGATCCAATTACCAAATTGATTTGATGTCGTGTTTATTTGAAGAATATCTGTAACGCCGTTATAAAACGTATCAGCTTCTGCAATATTAGCGAGATCCATAGAGAGTTTACCCGAATCAAGGTCGAAATCCTCTTCTATTCCTATAGCAAAATCAACCCAGGCACTGGCAGTTACTGTAGGAGTATCTTCGGGATCTGTGGGATCTGCATCACTACCGGAAACAGGTTTTCTACCACCAGTAGTAGCTCCGCGAAACTCGCTCAAATCACTATACTGGAAGGGATTGTCGTCCTCTACGCGAAAGGAGACGATGCTTTCATTTGATTGGCTGGATGCGAAAACTTGGATCGTGTCGGTTCCCGTCTCCTGATCGCCATTCGACAGCTCCTCCGACACCGCGGTGAAAGTCAAGCCAAAGTCAGTGTCCTGATCAAGCGGCAGTGTCAGGAAGTACTCCTGCACCAGTTGCGTGGGCGTGGTCGCGGGATCGATGGTTCCGGCCGGAGAGAGGCTAACGCCCACCGGCAGCGCGCTGCTTAGGATCTGGTCGATGAATTCGGAGTTGTCGTCATCGGTTTGGGTTGCAGTGACAACCAGCCGGATCACATTGACGTCGTCGGTGGCAAAAGCTTCGATGGAGACATCGGGAATGTCGGCGACGGCTTCAATCATGACATCAACGTGGGCAAAGTCTGCGCCGCCGTTGTTGTCGGTGATTTTGTAGGTAAAGCCGTCGGGGCCGCTATAGTCTGTGTCCGGTGAGTAGAGGATCGCGTCGCCGGGCAGCAAATCAGCATCGTCGCCATCGACGATCTGGACGGTGCCATTCGAGGCACCAAAGACGTCAGTGATCGTCAATGTGTCGCCGTCAGCGTCGGTATCGTTATCGAGAACCTGGAACAGCACCGGTTCGGAGACGCTCGACGGATCGCCCAGACCCGACTGGCCATCCTCGAAAATATCGTAGGAATCGTCCACGGCATCAGGTGCGGCGGGAGCAATCGTGACCAGTTTGGCGGAGTCGTTGCGGCGGCCGCCCTGTTCACCAACGCTTGTGAGCCGAGCGCCGAATTCCACATTGGCAATGTCATCCAGGGTGAGATCGCCGGCGCCATTGGACAGCACGAATGTCGCCGTCTGAATGTCGTCCTTGCCCTTGCCTGGGGTGCCGAACTCGATACCGACATCGAAGGGCGAGGCGCGGCCGTGCATGTTGGCGCCGCGACCATGATTGATCACGTCTTCCGTATCGAAACCGTTCACCTCCGCGCCGACAGGGGTCAGATCTGTCAGTTTGCCCAGATTGGCAACATCGAAAAAGAGCCCCCGCAGATCGGCCGTGACACCACCCGTCGTCAACACCTCTACGGTGAATTCCAGCGTTCCGCCGTTCTCGACGGCAGTTACCTGTACGCCGGGTGCGCCATCGACGCCTGGAATTACGAAAGTGATACTACGGAAACATTCGATGATCGGCATTTCATTCCCCTTGGCTTGCTGATGCAATTCGATGAACAGTTTGATGTCGCCACGTCTGTGAGGGGATTTTCTAAGCCGACGCGAATAGCCAAATAGTTGCTAAGAGCGATCTTATTCGGATATTTTCGAACTATTTCCCAAGAAAAATCCACCCATGAAACTTTTCCTAAAACAAGTCATGACACTTTAAAAAATATTTGTCATATAAATTTAAAAAATTGGATAAACACAATTATGAAGCGAGTTTTAATTACATTAATCTCGGCGTCTAGTAGCCCAAATCCAAAGTTCGATGCTCTCGCCTTACGGCTGCCATCCACGAGGTGACCTGCATGGCGCATAGGCTAGCCTAGCATAGTACCACCGCGAGCGCGTACTTCTGGCAATGAGAGAAATAGCCTCGACGGCAGCATTCGGGATTAACCGGACCTTCAAAACTTTACGCTAACGGCAGGTTTGTCCCGCATAGCCGTCATCCGGCCTGGGCGATGTAGATGAACGCAACAGGTCAGAAGCAGACTCTTGCCGGATGCTTCGGAACGGTCTGGAAGCGGACGGATTGCCGACCTAGCTTTGGCACCATGACTGCATCACCACCGCCGCCGATCCCACCGATGAAACGCGCGCTGATCGAGGTCCGCGAAATCCTGGAACGCGCCCGCCGCACTGGTAACAAGCGCGAGATCGAGGCCGCGATCGAGCGGATCAACGTGGCTCTTGATAAGGCCGACTAAGCCGAAGCGAGCAAGCCGCCGAACATGATGAACGAGATTGCGAAGGGATACAGCAGATATGTCATGGCATCCTCATCTGGTTCTGCCCGCAGCGGGCGAGTGGTTCGTGACAGGGAGAAGATAGCCAAGCAAACACGCTCGCGTCTGTGATGACTGTCACATAGCACCGGTGGCCAGCAAATGGTCACTGTCGAGCATGTCGCGGTCAACGAGGGCGGCCAGGCGATTGTCGGCAGTGTCCCGCATCAGGCTCTCGCCTAGGCGGCATTGGCCCTATGTCATTCCCAATAAGCATTCACAGCGGGATCGGCGCTGGCGTCGCTCTTGCCCCAGCTACCGCCGGCGACCCCCGGCAGCAGCAAGGGCGGTGCGGCGGGTGATGGTATTGGTCATTGTCTCATCCTTCCATTGCGTTTCGACTGGTTCTGGCAAGGTCGGATGGCGGCCCATCGCGGGCCGGATACGCCGAATTTCTCCGCGATTTGCTTATACAGTGCTTATACGAGTGGCGCCTGCGCCGTTGAAGCCAAGGCAGGGGTCTGTTTAACCTATTGATATTGTTTAAGTCCGGGCGCCGGGACTCGAACCCGGATGGCCAAGGCCGAGGGATTTTAAGTCCCTTGCGTCTACCAGTTCCGCCACGCCCGGCGCGGCCACCATAGCGGAAATTCCAGGCCCGGCAATCGCGAGGCGCCGCCCGCAGTAAGCGTTCGTTAACCCAACTGCCTCAGTCGTGAGGAGAACCGGTTCGAAAGCACTCAATGCTGCAAAACAAATCACGAAAAGCCCGGGCAAAGGGCTTCAACGACCAAGCGGAGCCGAGGTTGTTCGATCATCCCGCCGACGGTCCCAAACCCGATGAACCGCCCTATTTCCACAACCACCGCGCCCGGCTGTGGAGGCGCTTCCTGGAAGCCGGATCCACAAGCCTGGCAGATTACGAGATGCTGGAGCTGGTCCTGTTCCGCGCCATTCCGCGCCGCGACGTCAAGCCGCTCGCAAAACGCCTGCTGAACCAATTCGGCGATTTCAACGGTGTGATCTCGGCCCCGCCCACGCGTCTGGCCGAAGTCACGGGCACCGGCGAGGCGGTGATCTGCGAGCTGAAGGTTGTCGAGGCCGCCGCGCAGCGGCTGGCCCGCGCCCGGGTGATGAACCGCCCGGCGCTAGCAAGCTGGGGCGCGCTGATGGAGTACTGCGAGACGGTCATGGCTCACCGCGAGATCGAGCAGTTCCGGATTCTGTTCCTCGACCGTAAAAACGTGCTGGTCGCCGACGAAGAACAGGCCCGCGGCACCGTTGATCACGTGCCGGTCTACCCGCGCGAAGTTGCCAAGCGTGCGCTCGAGATCAACGCCTCCGCGCTGATCCTCGTACATAACCACCCCTCCGGCGACCCGACACCCAGCCAGTCCGGCATCGAGATGACAAAGCAGATCGCACTGGCCGCCCGGGCCGTCGGCGTAGTGGTCCATGACCATGTGGTCGTCGGCAAGGAACGCGACGCCAGCTTCCGCTCGTTGGGATTGCTATGAGGGCGGCGCCCGGTGTATAGCCCACCATCGACGCACCCGTAGCTCAGCTGGATAGAGCGCTGCCCTCCGAAGGCAGAGGTCACAGGTTCGAATCCTGTCGGGTGCGCCAATAAATTCAATGGGTTACGCGAACACTAGCGCGCGCGAACAACGCCTTTCCGCAGACATTTCGCGGAATCAATCTAGATTTGTTTCGGCAAAGCTCCATTTCAGTTCAGCCCTTCGGGCATCGGGGTCCTCCGTGGTAGAAGCGCAATTGACTAGCCTCAAATGAGGCATCCGCGCCGTCTGCTAGTGTTTCCAAAGGCGCCATGACTGGTGCCGCAAGAACGGAGAAGCCGATGAGTACGTCTGCCCTACTAAGGCGTTGCCAGAACGTCTGGTGGCTTCTTTCTCTCCTTGCGCCTTTGGCGCTGACTGCAGCCGTGATCGGACTCAGTTATGAGCGCGCGCATGGACAACAGCGTGAACCAGACTTGGAGATGGGCGCGCGACTTGTCGAGGCGCGCTGTGTCTTCTGTCACCGCAAGAAATCTCTTCCAGATTTGGTCGACCGGTGCTCGCGCGAGCATGGCGCGGATTACCTAGAAGATTTTCTCAAGAACCATCACGCTCCTGACGACGACGCGCGGCAAGACATCATCGCATATCTCACTTGCCCGCCACATTTGCTCCCGCTCAAATAGGGATAGGTCGGGATCAGAATGTAATGGCTCAGCGGACGCCGATAGGGCCGATCAGGATCCGCAACGGGCTGGACATTTCGCTCGCCGGGGCGCCGGTTCAGGAAATCACGGACGGCCGGGAGCCAGGTGAACTGGGCGTGTTGGGGCGCGACTACCGCGGCTTGGTTCCCCGGGTCCTTGTCGATGAGGGCGATCGCGTTGCCGCGGGACAGGCGCTCTTCGAGGATCTGAGGCGCCCCGACATCAAAGTGACCGCGCCCGCGAGCGGCCGGATCCGCGCGGTCAATCGTGGCGCGCGCCGGGCGCTGAGCTCGATTGTCGTTGCGCGCGAAGGCAAAGAAGAAGAAGCGTTCCCCCATTTCGCTCACGAGGACCTCGCGGGTCTGCCGCGCGGCGAGGTGGCTGATCTCTTGCTGCGATCGGGTCTTTGGACGTCGATGCGGACGCGCCCTTTTGGCAATGTCCCGGACCCAGCGAGCGAACCGTCCTCAATCTTCGTCACGGCGATCGACACAAACCCGCTGGCGGCCGATCCCGCTGTCGTCATCGGCGAGCACACGAATGATCTTATCACTGGTCTGACAGTCTTGACGCGGCTGACGGCCGGGCCGGTCTTTCTGTGCCGGAGGACGGGTAGCGCAATTCCCCGCGGCGATGCCGAAGAGATCAGGGTCGCCGAGTTCGAAGGCCCGCACCCCGCCGGCTTGCCCGGAACGCATATCAACCTGCTCGACCCTGTCGGCCCGGGCCGTTCCGTTTGGCATTTGGGGTACCAGGACGTCATCGCCGTCGGGAAACTGTTCGCGACCGGGCAGTTATGGGGCGACCGGATAATCTCGCTGGCCGGGCCCGGCGTGCTCAAGCCGCGTCTGATCCGGACCCTTTCCGGCGCCTCGATTGAGGAGATCGTCGCGGGCGAGCTGGATGATGGTGCATGGCGGCTGATCTCCGGTCCGGTATTTTCAGGTCATTGTGCGCAGGGAGATCTAGCTTATCTGGGCCGCCATCACGCACAGGTCGTGGCGCTCGGCGAGGATGCGATAGCCCAATCCGTCGGGCCGAACGACCGCTTCGGCAACATGATCTCGGACGGCAGTCTGATCGGCAGATTCGTGAGAGGCAGACGCGCGCGGAACATGAGAGTTTCCAACGATGAGCGGCCGAGCGCGCTTGTCCCAATCGACGCCTTCGAGCGCGTTATGCCCGTCGATATCCTGCCTGTGCCCCTGTTCCGGGCGCTGCTGGTGGGCGACCTGGAGATGGCGGTTGCGCTTGGATGCCTCGAGCTCGACGAGGAGGATCTCGCTCTCGCGAGCTATGTGTGCTCCGGAAGACAAGACTATGGAGAGGCTCTACGCGCCGTACTTGATACTGCAGCGGCCGAGGGGACGTAATGCGTCTTCGCGGCCCGCCGTTGCTGCCCACCAACGCGCCGGGCACGCTCGCGGCCGCGAGGAGAACTGAGGCAACTGGAAGCTGGCTGATGGTCACGGGGCGAGCGCCGCATTTGCGCGGCTCGATGAACTTGACGGCTCTCCGGGTTTGCCTGGCGGCCGCCATCCTGCCGTGCTTGCTTTTCGTGATCTACAATGCCGGCCAACAGGCTGGACTGGGCCTCATGCGATCCGGGCTGGACACCTTGCCCGGCTGGCGCGGCGCATTGCACGCCACAATCGAGCCTGGGCCGAGTGTTGCGGCCGTGTTTCTCCGCGGGCTGCTCTATGTGCTACCGATTATGGCGGTTGCGGTCGCCACCGGTGTTTTCTGGAGATGGGCATTCGCCAAATTGCGGCACCGGGCATCCGACGGTGTTCCGCTCTCCACAGCGCTGATTTTCGCGCTTGTCGTGCCGCCCGGCGCGCCGCTTTGGCAGGTCGCACTGGGCATGTCATTCGGAATTGTTGTCGGCAAAGAGATCTTCGGCGGCACGGGCAAGAACTTCATGAACCCGGCGCTGGTCGGCCTGGCCTTTCTCTATCTCGCGTATCCGGGTGAACCAGCCGCTGGGCCGATCTGGGCCGGCGGTGCAGGCTATGGGGGCACAACGATCTTGGCCGAGATCGCAGCGGGCGGAAGGGAGACGCTGCCTTGGGGATGGCCGGCCTGGTGGGAGACCTTCATCGGGATCGGGCCGGGTACTCCGGTCATCGGTTCCGCTGCCGCCTGTTTGGTGGGCGCCGCCGTGCTCTTGGCCGCCGGCGCGGCTTCGTGGCGGATCATGCTCGCGGTTACGTTGGGCGGTGCCGTTGCGGCACTTGCGGCCAACACCCTTGGACATAGCGCCGGGCCGATCTACGCGTTGCCTTGGTATTGGCATCTGATCCTCGGCGGCTTCCCAATCGGCGCCGTTTTCCTGGCGACCGAACCGGTCAGCGCCGCTTCTACCAATCCAGGCCGGTGGATTTATGGGCTCCTCATTGGGGCCACGATCGTGCTCGTGCGCATCGCCAATCCAGCCCATCCGGACGGCGTACTGATGGCTGTCTTGCTGGGCAATGTCTTTGCTCCGCTGATCGACTATGGGGTCGTCTGGGCAAATATCAGGCGGAGGGCGCGGCGCGGTGTCTGAAGGCGGCAAAAGGAACTGGTTGCAGCGGTTCGCGGAGATGCCGAATGAACGTCCGGCCAAGGAATTATTCGTTGCGTTCTCGGTCTCTCTCGTTTGCGCGGTGATCGTCTCGGTCGCGGCGGTGCTACTCGAGCCTTTGCACCGGGCCAATAAGGAGCAGGATCGTCAGCAGCGCATCGCAGAGATCGTCGAGCGGCTGCCTGGGAGCCAAGAGCTTCTCGGTACGGATGACGCGTCGAAGATCAGGACGGAGATGGTCGAGTTCGCGACAGGCAATATCATGCGCGCGATCGATCCTGCCACATATGATCAGCGCGCCGCCGCGGCCGACCCAGCGCAAAGCGTAGCGATCCCGAAGGAGCACGACATCGCGGGGGTCAAGCGCCGGGCGAAATTTTCGCCTGTCACATTGGTGGAACGTGACGGTCGGATCGAGCTGATCATCCTGCCGGTGCGCGGTGCGGGCTATGCGTCCACGATATATGGTTTCCTGGCCCTGCGCGGCGACGGCAACACGGTGGTCGCGCTCAGCATATTCGAACATGCCGAGACCCCAGGCTTGGGCGCGGACGTGGCGTCACCGGAATGGCTTGGCAACTGGCCCGGCAAGCGGGTACGCGATGATGTGGGCGCGATCAGAATCGGCGTGGTCAAGGGACGCGTCGAAGCCAGTTCACCTGACGCGGCCTATCAAGTCGACGGCATTTCGGGGGCCACGCGGACGAGCGACGGTGTCACCAACATGTTGCGCTTCTGGTTGGGAGAATACGGGTTTGGCCCGTTCCTCGAGAGGTTCAGGTCATGAGCAATCCGCAAACCCAGGTCGAAGCGCGCCGGGCCCTACTCGACCCGCTAATCGACAACAACCCGATCACCCTGCAAATTCTGGGCATCTGCTCGGCATTGGCGGTCACGACCAAGCTTTCGACCGCGATCGTCATGAGCCTGTCGGTGATCGTGGTAATGGCCGCGTCAAGCGCGGCGATCAGCCTGATCCGGCATCACTTGCCGCGCAGCATTCGGATCATTGTCCAGGTGACGATCATCGCGTCTTTCGTGATCGTCGTCGATCTAGTGCTCCAAGCGTTTCTCTACGAGATCAGCAAGCAGTTGTCGGTTTTTGTCAGCTTGATCGTCACCAACTGCCTCGTTCTGGGCCGCACCGAGGGGTTCGCGGCGAAGAACCCGGTTGGGCTAAGCGTCATCGACGGTATCGGTAACGGGCTTGGGTATTCCCTCATCTTACTTGCGGTCGGGATGATCCGCGAATTGCTTGGGTCGGGCAGCTTGCTGGGTTTCGAGGTACTGCCACTGACCGGCGATGGGGGTTGGTTCACGCCCGTCGGCATCATGCTTCTGCCCCCCAGCGCGTTCTTCATCATCGGCTTCATGATTTGGGCGATCCGGAGCTGGAGAACCGCGCAGGTCGAGGTGCCAGAATTCACGATCCGAACGTCGGGTGAAAGGCGATGAACCTCGCAAGCCTCTTCATTGACGCGGTTTTCGTCGAGAACCTGGCGTTGGCCTTCTTCCTCGGCATGTGCACGTTTCTGGCGGTCTCGAAACGGGTCGAGACGGCGGTTGGGCTGGGCGCCGCAGTGGTCCTGGTCCAGGGCCTGACGGTTCCGATCAACAATCTGGTCTTTACGTATTTGCTGCGCGAGGGCGCTTGGTCCTGGGCCGGAATGCCGGATGTCGATCTGCGGTTCCTCGGTTTGATCACCTATGTCGGGGTGATCGCAGCGATGGTGCAGATCCTCGAGATGACGCTCGACCGATACTTCCCCACGCTGCACCGTGCGCTGGGTGTCTTTCTGCCGCTGATCACGGTCAACTGCGCGGTGCTCGGCGGATCGCTCTTCATGATCGAGCGCGACTACAATTTCTCCGAGAGCGTGGTTTTTGGGATTGGCACAGGGTTCGGCTGGGCAATCGCAATTGCTGCGCTGGCCGGCATTCGCGAAAGGTTGAAATACAGTGACATCCCGGACGGGCTTCAGGGCCTTGGGATTGCGTTTGTCGTTGTCGGGCTCATGTCGCTCGGCTTTCTCGCCTTCACCGGCATCCAGCTTGGGTGAGGACCGAGATGGCGCTTTTCGAAATTCTCCTCGGCGTCCTGGTTTTCACCGCGATCGTGGTGCTGCTCTCGATGGTCGTGATGGCGGCGCGTTCGAGGCTGGTACCAAGCGGGTCGGTCATGCTCACGGTGAATGGCAGCCGTGAAGTGCCTGCCAAGATCGGCGAACGGCTGATCGCGGTCTTGGCTGATGCTGACATTAATCTGCCCCAGGCGTGCGGGGGCGGAGGCACCTGCGGGCTATGTCGGTTCGTCGTCCGCGAGGGCGATGGTGGCGTGCTGCCGGTGGAACAGGCGCTTTTTAGCCGCCGCGAACTCAAGAACGGCACCCGGCTGGCCTGCCAACAGGTCGTCAAACGCGAGATGGCGCTGGAGGTGCCCGAGGAGGTGCTCGGCGTGCGCCAATGGATCGGCCGGGTGCGCACAAACCGCAACGTCGGTGCATTGATCAAGGAGCTTGTCGTGGACCTGCCCGAGGGCGAGACAATGGACTTCCGAGCCGGAGCCTTCGTTCAGATCACCAGCCCGCCGCACCGCATCGCGTTTTCATATCTCGAGATCGATTCGGATTTCCAGGAGGATTGGGAGAAGTTTGGGCTTCGTGGCCTAGTATCCGATTCCGGGGAACAGACGACGCGGGCTTATTCCATGGCGAATTTCCCTGGTGAGAAAGGAATGGTGATCCTCAACGTCCGGATCGCCCTGCCGCCGCCGGGCGCGCCGCAGGGGACACCGCCGGGAGTGGTCTCCTCCTGGCTCTTCAACCTGCGGCCAGGTGACGAGATCAACCTCGCCGGCCCGTTCGGCCACTTCTTCGCGGAAGCCTCCGATCGAGAGATGATCCTGATCGGCGGCGGCGTGGGCATGGCGCCGATGCGCGCCCATATCCTGGACCAGTTGGAACGGCTGAAAACCCGGCGCAAGATCAGCTTCTGGTACGGTGCGCGCAGCCGCCAGGACGTTTTCTATGCCGACCTCTTCGACCGCCTTCAACAGGAAAACGAAAACTTCGCATGGCACATCGCGCTGTCGGAGCCGAAGGCGTCGGACGATTGGGATGGTCCGACAGGATTCATCCATCAGGTGGTTCACAACGCCTACCTGAATGACCACCCGGCACCGGAGGACTGCGAGTATTTCGTGTGCGGTCCGCCGATGATGACGCGCGCGGTGCTCAGCATGCTGGACAACCTGGGCGTCGCACCGGAAAGCATCCACTATGACGATTTCGGAGGGTAGGTGATGCGGCGAGATATCTCGCGCCGGGCCGTGGTTGCCGGGGCGTCCGCCTTGTTCGGGATTGCTGCCTGCGGCGGGAACGCGGGCAGAAGGCAGGTTTCATTCTTCGGCGAGACAATGGGTACGAGCTACCGTGTGACGCTGGTCGCGCCACGACAGCATCTCGATCTTGGCGCCTTCGATGCAGAGATCGGATCGATCCTGGGATCAATCGAGCAGCGGATGTCCACTTACCGGGCTGAGTCCGAATTGTCGCAATTCAACCGCGCTGGCGCGGCGATTTGGACTCCGATTTCCGCCGACACGATGACCGTGATCCAGGCAGGGCTCGAGATGGGGCGGCGCATGTCCGGCGCCTTCGACATCACTGTCGGTCCCGCGGTCGATCGTTGGGGATTCGGGCCTTCGGGCCGCGGTGAGATGCCGAGCGTCGCGGAGCAAGGCGCGCTGCGCCGTCGGATCGACTACCGGTCCATCGAAGTTTCGCAGGAGCGCGGCGCCATTCGCAAAACCCAGGCCAATGCGGTGATCGACCTCTCGGGGATTGCCAAGGGCTTCGCCGTCGACCGGCTCGCCAGCCATATCTCCTCGGCTGGCGTCGAGCGCTACCTGGTCGAGATCGGCGGCGAGTTCCGCGTTGCTGGTCTAAGCCCAAGCGGCGGTCCCTGGACGCTGGGGATCGAGCAACCTTTCTCCAAGGCAATCGGCATCCACTGCGCAGCGAGATTGACTGGCGAAGCACTCGCGACTTCTGGCGACTACCGGAATTGGTTCGAGCGCCACGGTCAGCGGTTCTCACATATCATCGATCCACGGGCCGGGCGGCCGGTTTTTGGAGACCTTGCTTCGGTCTCCGTGATCGCCCGCACCGCAATGCAAGCGGATGCATTGTCCACAGCGTTGATGGCGCTGGGTCCGCTGGACGGCTGGAGACGCGCGCGGCGCGAAAGGATTGCCGCATTCTTCATCGCGCGAGGCGTGGACGGCTTCACCGATCGCACCACGCCCGAATTCGAACGATATCTGGTTGGATAGAGGCCACCATGAAATTCTTTCTCGCAAGCCTAACCATTTTCGGCGCCACGTTCCTTGCCATGTCGCTGGGCGTCCTCGCGGGCCGACCACCGATTGGCGGTTCATGCGGTGGTAACTGCGTGAACTGCGCGCGCCGGTGCGCCAACCGCGCTAGCCAGAATGGGACGGAGCCGTCATGACAAAGCCGGCTGCTGTCCGCGACTACATGTCTAAGCGTCTGGTGGCGTTCGATCCGGCGGCGCCGATTCATCGGGCAATCGAAACGCTTCTGCAGCATCACATTTCGGGCGCCCCGGTGATCGACATGCAAGGGCGGTTGGTTGGGATCTTGTCTAAGAAAGACTGCCTGAAGGTCGCCTTCGGCTCCAGCTATCACCGCGATCTGGGCGGGACGGTCAGCGAGTATATGACGCCCGATCCCGAGACCATCGATGCTGACGCGGACATCCTGCAAGCGGCAGAGCGGTTCCTGGCGGGGCCATATCGCCGGTTTCCCGTCATCACCGACGGCCGCACCGTTGGCGTGATCGCCCGTCATGATGTGCTGCGTGCGCTTGCGGACCTATGGTGAACGCCCGGCCATGAGAGTTCGATGACCATCGACATCGCGATCGTTCTTTGTCTTCTTGCCGCGGCAATACTCTTCTTCGCGATGGAGTGGCTGCCAGTCGATGCGATCACCCTCTTTCTGATCATCTCGCTTGTCGTGACAGGGGTCTTGACGCCCGGCGAGGCGTTCTCCGGGTTTGCCAATGAAATGGTCGTCATCCTAGCCTCGGTCTTCGTTCTATCAGGCGCGATGGTCAAATCCGGCGTGATGGATGGTCTGGGTCGTCTCATCCAACGCTTTGGCGGCGTGTCCGATCGCCGTGGCGTGGGTGCGCTCTTTACGATTTCCGCCGTCACGTCCGCGTTCTTCAGCAATACTGTCGCGACTGCTGTCATGATGCCGGCCGTGCTTCGCAATGCGCGGGAGGCTGGGATCAGTCCCAGCAAATTCCTGATGCCGGTGGCCTATGCGTCGATTTTGGGCGGCACGTGCACGTTGATTGGCACGTCGACCAATCTTGCGGGCAGCGCCATGGCCGTGCAATTGGGCCTCGAGCCATTTTCGATGTTCGAGTTCGCGGGCATCGGTTTGATGATGGCGATTGCCGGGATCTTGTGGCTTGTTTTCTTTGGCGGGCGCCTGCTGCCTCAGCGTGCGCGCGTCGATCCACTCGGTGATTACGATAGGCACTTGTTCCTCTCTGCACTGATCGTGCCGGAAGGATCGGGCGCCCAGGATCGCCGGATCCACGATCTCAAGCTCGACGCGATCGATGTCCGTCTGCTCTCGATCATCCGCGATGGCCTGCGCCTTTCGCCGCACCACAGCCGCAAGGTCAGGGCAGGCGACAAGCTGATCGTCAGGGCACCGCGCGAGAACCTGCTCAAGGCAAAGGCCCGCTTGGGGCTCGAGATCGACGCCAATCGGTATCTTGAAGGCCAAGAGCGCGAGGGAGACGAAATGGTCATGGCCGAAGCGGTGGTGCTGCCACAATCGAACCTCGTGGGCAGAACCCTCAGGCAGCTCAATATTCCTGGGCGCTTTGGATCGACAGTGGTCGCCATCCATCGGCCCGGCCGCGCACGGCCAGCCGAGATCGAGAATCTGCGCCTGCGGGTCGGTGACGTTTTGCTGCTCCAGGGTGCGCGCCAGAACCTGGCAAGGCTTAGCGGCAATACCAATCTCTGGGGGCTCATCGAAGTCGAGGCCAAATTGCTTTCGCGCCGGCAAGCGGCACTGATTCTTGGCCTCGTTGCAACAGCGCTCATACTCAGTGCTGCCGGCGTGATCGCCTTGTCGATTGGGTTGCTTTCGGCAGTCCTTTTGCTGGTGGCGGCGCGGATCATCACGATGGAGGAGGCGTATCGCTCGATCGAATGGCGGTTGCTGATCCTAATTGCGGGATTGACCAGCTTCGGCGCCGCGATGATCAAGACCGGCGCGGCTGATCTGGTTGCCGGCGGTGTCGTCGAGGCGACCATGCCTTACGGGACGACGGTCAGCATGGCCGCGTTCGCGTTGCTTACGATTCTACTCACACAGCCGATGTCGAACGCCGCGGCGGCCTTGACCGTCTTGCCTGTCGCGGTCGCGTCCGCAGATGCGCTCGGCGTCGATCCAAGGTCGATGGCGATCTTGGTAACGCTCTCAGCCTCGCTGTCCTTCATCACGCCGCTCGAGCCTGCATGCCTTCTGGTCTATGGGCCCGGTCGCTACCGATTCAAGGACTATGCCCGTGCTGGTCTGCCACTGACCACGATTTGCCTAGTGCTGCTGCTGGCGCTCGTACCGGTGTTCTGGCCGTTGTAGTCAATTCCCCGCGGGTGGCATTCTAAGGACGCTGTCCCAGCGCATGGTCCGCGGTTTGATCTCCCGCATTCCTTCTTCCCGGCGTGGTGGCTCAATGGCAATGCCACGATGCTCCGGGAGACTCTCCATGGATAGCGATCCCAACGGCCCCTGGGTCGCCGCGCGCGCCAGCCAAGTCTCGATCTCCGCAATCAAGGAAATGGCGATGCTGAGCGCCAAGGTCGAGGGAGCTGTTTCTCTCGCCTGGGGCCTGCCGTCTTTTCGGACGCCCGAGCACATCCGAAAGGCCGTGGAAGACCAGTTAGAGCGTGATCCCCAAATTGGCATGTACGCGCTGCCGGACGGCTTGCCGGAGCTGCGCGCCGCCGTGGCCGAACGGCACCGCGAGAGCACCGGGATCGCGGTTGATCCAGACGAGAATGTGATGATCACCGCGGGAAACATGGAGGGGGTCAATTGCCTGCTCCAGGCCATCTTGGACCCCGGCGACGAGGTCGTTGTGACCGATCCAGGCTTCGTTTCGCATATCGAGCAGATCCGGTTGCATGGTGGGACGCCGGTGCACTGGCCGATGGACGAGGCCGCGGATTGGGAGATCGACCCTGAATTGCTGCTCGGCCTGTTATCCAAGCGGACCAAGGCGATCATTCTTGTCAGCCCCTCGAACCCGACCGGGAAGATTTTTCCCCGCGATACGCTGCGTCAGGTCGGCGCCATCGCGCGAGAGCACGGTTTACTGGTGATCATCGACGACCCCTATCGATACTTCACCTATGAGAACCAGACACGATATTTCAACCTTGCTTCCGAGCCGGAATTTGCCAGCAACGTCGCCTATCTTTTCACGTTCTCGAAGTGTTTCGCGATGAGCGGGTGGCGGGCCGGATACATGATCCTTCCGGCGCATCTCAAGCGCCAGGCCGTCAAGCTGCACGATCTCACGATGATCTGCACGCCGCGGATATCGCAAGTGGCGGCCCTTGCCGCGCTGGAAGGCGATTCCGGGCATCTAAGCGAGTTCGAGGCAATCCTTGCTCGGCGGCGCAAATTGATTTGCGAAAGGCTGGATGCGGTGCCGCACGTCTTTCAGTATGTGAAGCCCCAGGGCGCGTATTACGTGTTTCCCCGGATCGCCGCACGGCACACCAGTTCATCCGATTTCGCGCGAGGCCTGCTGCGTGAGGCTCGGGTCACGGTGACCCCTGGCCGCGCTTTCGGGCCTTCCGGCGAAAATCATGTGCGGATGGCGTTTTGTGTCAGCGACGAAGCGATCAATCTCGCCTTCGATCGGATCCAGCAGCACTTTCCGGCATAGGATCCTTCCGAGCGGGGCTGCTCGTTAAGGCTCCGTGGACCTCTCTCGCAACCCGACGGTGCGTCCCGCGGCGGATGTCACTTCCCAGCCCACCTATCCCGCTCGCGGCGGCGCGACAGGCTTTCGTTCTCGATCTCGCGCCGCTCCTCGCGGTCCAAACGGCGCTGCCGCGCCCTCTCTCGACGCTGTTCCACTCTCTCGCGCCGCCGTTCCACTTGTTCGCGGCGCTGTTCGGCTTGCTCCCGGCGCAGGTCCTCTCTCTTCCTGCGGCGCTCATCGCTACGTCTTTGCCGAGGAGGCTTCGTCCGGTCCCGGGATTCTCTCCTTTCGCGCTCGCGCCGATCACGTTCGCGCCGGTCACGTTCGCGCCGGTCACGTTCGCGCCGGTGCTCGCGGTCCCATTCCCGCCGGTGCTCACGATTCCGGAGATAGGGTCGCGGTTCGCGAACGTAGAGCCGGCGGCGGCGGTGCTTTCGTAGGTGGAAACGATGCGGCAGACGTCGCGAGCGATGCCACCTGTTCTTGTGGTAATAATAGTAATTACCCGACCTTACGTGAAAGTACACGTTCGAATCTGGATAGTAATAGTATTCATAGAAAGGGTCGCGGCGGACATAGCGCCGGTCATTGCGCCCATCGTATTCGCAGCCGGCGAGAACGTTGGTCAGTGCGACCACAGTGCCGCCCCAGAGAAGTCTGTGAAAATGCCGCCGTTCCATATCGCGCCCTTTACCTCGGTTGCTTCGGGGGTTGGACCCCTTGAGTTCGGCAAAGCCTGCAACCTTTCACCGTGCCCCGTATTGATGGTGCTCATTTGCCCGACGAACGTTCCCGGACAATCTGATGCCGATGGGGAAGCCAGGCGCGGGTTTCTCCGTGCGTGCGGTCAAAGTGGCGCAGCAAATGCGCTGTTTTTTCGGGTATCGGCCGTGCTGACGTCGATCGGCCCACGAGGCGGCAGGACGCGCTGGCAGGATCGGAACGAATGACAGTTCGTCGACTCGCTCTAGTTGGATTTGCACTCGTCTCGTGCGTTCTGGCGGCCCATCCAGAGGCCTTGTCCGAGCCGCTCCCCCTCTGTCGTCCGGGGACGCTAGCGGTCGCGCCTGCCTACGCGGAGTTGGGCGCGCCACCGGAGATCACGCAATGGCGCGATGTATGGATCGGCCCTGACAATTGTTTCCAGCAGGTCGATGGCCCGATGGAATTGGTTGTCACGCTGGCGGCGCGGTTTCGGCATTCCGGCGGCCTCGAAGACCTGGCGGCCAGGGCCGGTGCGATCTCGGCAACGCGGAGCATCCGATATTGGTCCGTCACCAATGATCGATGGCGCCCGCTGATTTCCGACGCGTTTGCGGTCTCCGACGCCGAGACGCGCGTGCCAAGGTTTAATTTCGCTTCGGATGAAGTGCTGTCCGGAGAATCACTTCACTTTCTGCAGGACGATAACCGCTCCAAAGGCCTCAACCTCTTTGGTCTGAGCGGGCAAAGGCTCGGGAGGGGCCGATTTGCCGTCGAGTTCATAAACCTGACCGATATCCGCGCCTTTCTTGCGAAGATATACGGGGCCCGGGCATTGGCCTCGATCCATGTCTTTGAGCACCTCGAGGGCAACATTTGGGGGTATTATGGAATATTTGCGGCCCGCGACGGCGTGGCCATGGGAACAACCGCGTCCTTCAAGAACAGGGCGGCGGCTTATCAGCGATTTATCACGGGCATCCCGACGGACTCGGAACCACCATTGGCGCGCTGACATGTATTCAGGGGTGGGATTTCCACTAGTTCCGGGCCAATTCTCCGGCACCACCGTGCCTGCAACCAAGTCCAAATTCGCGCAGCCACGGCGGCGGTGCTTTCCGTCAGATTGACGGAGATCATTGTGCGGGCGGCCAAGGCCGACGACCGTCCTGTGGCCGGGCATGGACCGAACTCAGCGACATTTTTTGGCGATCCCGATGGATGATGTTGAAAGACTGCTCAAGGGAACCGTCGAAGAGCTCGATCGACTGTTGAATGCGAAGAACGTTCTGGGCAACCCGATCGAGCGTGACGGCACCACAGTGATTCTGATTGTGAGCTATGGGTTCGGCTTCGGGGCCGGCAGAAAAGACCGACGGCAAATCCGAAACGGGCGGCGGGACCGGTGGCGGCGGCGGGATCCGTCCGATCGGGGCTATCATTTTCGACAAGAGCGGTGCCCGTGTGGAGGCCGTAAAGGGCGCGGTGTCGAACCTCGCCGAAGTGATCGGAGCGACGGCCGGGCGCATGATCGACGAGCGGACCACCCATAAGGCGGGACCGGCCGAAGAAAAGTAGCGGTGGCGCAACGTGATCGCGCTCGCGCTGTGGCTACTAACAGCGATCCTGCTGCTAATGATCGCGATCCTTTGTCTTCCTATCAGGCTTCGCCTGGTTGCGAGGTCCGAGCGGAGAGTGCGCTATCAGGTTTTTCTTTCCGTGCTCGGCGGACGGGCACCGGAAATTCTGATCTTCGACACTGAAGGCCGCAGACCGTCACGCAGACGGAAGAAGCCGCCAAAACGGAATTCCCGCGCAAAACTCAGCATGGAATCCAAAAGAATCGATTGGATCAGAGAATTGCTGGCCGTGATCGGCAGAATGATCCGGGCATTTCGCGTCGTTCACATCTACGCAGAGGGATCATTCGGCTTCGATGATCCTGCGGACACCGGGGTGCTCTACGGATACCTATCGCCGCTGGTCTATGCAGGCACTGGTCTGCCGGATGTCACGCTCGATCTGCGTCCGGACTTTGAGCGTGCCGGCCTTAGGGGAAATCTGGACGCCCTGCTGGAGGTAACGCCGATTTTCCTGCTGCTGCCCGCGATGAATGTCGGCTGGCGTGTGATCCGCGCGAGGTACGCATGAAAGCAATCGACATCGAGCACGGCTGCGCCATCGGACCCTATCGGACTGCCGCTGTGGTCTGCCGGCGGGTCGTAACCTGGCAATCGCGTGGCGTTCTGCGGACATGGGTGTCCAAAACGCCACTGGCGATCCTGATCGCGAGTGAAGAGGCGATGCATGCTTTCGACACGCATGGCAATGCAATCTCGGCGGACGAGATCGAGTACATCCTTCCTGGGGCGTTGGCCCGTATGGGTGAGCACTCGGGCTAGGCGCCGCGATTGGCTCGACCGCCGCCGAGATCACCATTTGGCAATGGTTGACATGGTGGAGGCACTTTGCGGCGACCTATCCCTTCCTCAGCCGCGCGATCGCTTCCGAAGCGATCGTTTCGGCCCTTTCCTGCGTTTCCGACAACGCCATGAAATGCAGCCCCAGCCCCCTCTCCAGACAATTGGCGGAAAGCGGAACAATCCCCTCGTCACCGCCGCCGCGGAACAGAAGATCACCTAGTTTTTCATGTGTCTCCAATACATTATTCACCGCGAGCGGCACGTTCATATTCTGGACGATAACGATACCCTGGCCGGTGGCCGGCGCCCGAAGGCGATGTGCGAGCGTCATCGGAACCGAGACCCCGCCCCACCGGCCATTGCATTCGACCCAATGAATTCTCTGCAGGTCAGAAGATGGCGACGTGATCAGGCAATCGAGACTGCATCGGCCGAAATAACCCATGGATTGGAATAGGCGCGCGAGCTGCATCGCCTGGCCGGCCATGCGATCCAAGAAAGACCGTGGCATTCGCGATGGGACAGCACCGACGAATTCCGCGGTCGAACCGGCGAGGCGCTGCTCAAACACGCCGTCAATCACCGGATGGCCCTGGCCGAGCAGCGGGATCCACAGTTGGACCGACGGACTCGCTAGAATGTCCGATTCCCACAAACCCACAAGCACGGGATAACGGCCACGCCAGCCCCGTCCACGCAGCATTGACAGGACCAGCTTGCGTATTTCCGCGGCGGACAATCGGCGCACGAGGTCAGCGTCGATCGCGACGTTTCCCATGGACCCGGCGCTATCTGGCGTCTTCACGATCACCCGATCCGAGTTGCGCGCAAACCGGGCAATCTTCGCCGCGATCGCGGCCGGGCCGAAGGCTGCAAATGTTGGCGGAAGCGCATCCTTGCCCAGAAGTTGGCGCACGCGGTTCGAGAACCAGATCTTGTCGTTTACCCGGCGGGTCAACCGCGGCGGCGGCGCTCCGACCAGAACCGGAACGCCTGCATTGCGCGCAATCAATCCGGCCAACGCCCAGGCGGAGCCGGCCCCAATATGTGGCACGATCTGGAATTGGCCCGCCGCCCTCGCAGCATCGGCAAACTGCTTAAGAAAGACATCCGAGTCGCGGCACCTGGCTGCAATCGGACGCGGCCGTCCGGAGGGCGGCCCGAGTGCGGCGACGCGGAAGCCTTCAATGCCCAAGAGCTGGCGGATATAGGCCTCATGTACCGGAGACGCTTGCTCGACGACCAATGTATCGTCGGCGCCAGCCAGCATCCCGATCCGATGCTCCAACATTTGCTCGCGCAGCGACTCGTGGAGGCCGATCTCGCGCTGATCGCCGAGCAGAACAGCGGGTCCGTCATTCAAGCCGGAATCCACACCGGGTCCGAAAAGATCGGCCCGGCAGATCGACGGGTCGTCCCGCATCAGTTTCTGGGCGATTTCATCAATGCGCGAGACTTCTCCCGCGGTTAGAGTGGCGCGAAAGCGCTCGACGATTGGGATCGCAGGACGTGGCGAAAACACTGGTGAGTTGTCCGTTTCGATCGGGTGTCCCATCGATCTGCCCCAGGCAACGAGTGCCCAAATCTGTCACGCGGCGGCGCCGCCCGATTTGAGCGAGATCATCCGGCCCCCGCGCATTCTCGACTAGATCGCAAGATCGAGGAGAATGCGATGTGCCGTCTTTATTCGCTCCGTGCCAACGAGCCGACCCGTGTCGAATGCAGCCTGGTGCGCGCGCAGAACAACCTGATGCGTCAAAGCCAGGGCGACGCCGAAGGCCTGGACCATCTGCACGGCTGGGGCGTCGCCGACTTTGCGAATGGCGTGCCCTCGATCGAAAAGGACGCCTGGGCGGCTGATCATGGGGACTATTTCACAAAGAAGGCGGCGCGGGTCTACGCGCATACCGTGCTTGCGCATGTCAGGCGCGCGACTGTCGGAGCGCCGTCGGACGAGAACACCCACCCGTTCGGCTTTGGCCGGTTCGTCTTTGCTCATAACGGAACCTTGCCGGGCTTCGAAACTCTACGCTCGGTTCTGCTCGAACATATCGATCCGCTTCACCGAGCCGAGATTCGGGGCCATACCGACAGCGAGCACATCTTCCATTTTCTGCTCACGATGTGGTCACATGGCCCTCAAACAGACTTGCTGGAGACCGTCCGGCGGGGCCTCGAGCAAATCGTTTCCTGGTGCAACGATCTCACACCCTGCAAGACCGTAGGCCTCAATGTCTTGTTCAGCGACGGCGAAACCCTTGTCGGTTCACGGTTCAACCGGACCCTTTGGTTCATCGAACGCGACGAGGAATTCGTTTGCGGCATCTGCGGTCGGCCGCATGTGCATCACATCCCAGGCACCAACTATCGCGCGGTCGAGGTCGCCTCGGAGCCCCTGACGCCCGGAGAAAACTGGAAGGCGATTCCGAATGGAACCGTCTTTTCGGTCGACCCCGACTACCGGCTGAGGTTCTTGCCTTTGCTGGCAGCCCAGGCAAGCGATCGAATACCGGTCTGAGGCGGGCGTCATGCCCTGTTTCTTTGCGCGCGTGAGACGGGAAGTTTGGGAGACCGGCCAGTGAGCGCTAGCCACAGATTGCCAGGCCACGAGTTTCTGCTGACCGACCTCTATCAGCTGGCGATGATGCAAGCTTACGTGGAGGACGGCGAGACAGCGACGGCGGTTTTCGAGTTCTTCGTCCGCAAGCTGCCGGAGCGCCGCGGTTTTCTGATTGCCGCCGGGCTTGAACAGGCCCTCGACTTTCTAGAGCGCCTGCGGGTGTCCGCCGACGACCTCGCGTGGCTGATGCAAAGCGAGCGCTTCGGGCAGAGCCTTATCGACTACCTCGCGGATTTCCGTTTCACCGGCGACGTGCATGCGATGCCCGAGGGAACCGTGTTCTTCGCGGATGAGCCGATCCTGCGGGTAACCGCACCCCTGCCGCAGGCCCAGTATGTCGAGACGCGCCTGATCAACATCCTGCACTTTCAGTCCCTGATCGCTGCCAAGGCGGCGCGCATGACGCTGGCGGCGCCTGGCAAGCTTCTGATCGATTTCGGATTGCGCCGTGCGCATGGCGCCGAGGCTGGGTTGTTGGCGGCGCGCGCCAGCTTTATCGGCGGCTTCACAGGGACGGCTACGGTGCAGGCAGAGCGCGATTTCGGCGTTCCGATCTATGGCACGATGGCCCATTCATTCGTCCAGGCATTCGACGACGAAACGGCCGCCTTCGAAAGCTTTGCCCGGGCTCGGCCCGAAGGCCTGGTGCTGCTGATCGACACCTACGACACCGAGGCTGGTGCAAGGAAAGTCGTCGCCCTGGCGCCAAGATTGGCCGAGATGGGTGTGAAATTGCAGGGGGTGCGCCTGGATAGCGGCGATCTGAGCGTTCTGGCGAAACATGTGCGAACAATCCTCGATGAAGGAGGCCTGAAGCATGTCTCGGTCTTTGCGAGCGGGGGCCTGAACGAGGGCAAGATCCTGGCGCTGATGCAGGCAGGAGCGCCGATCGACGGATTTGGTGTCGGCAGCAGCCTGACCACGTCCTCCGATCTGCCAGCCCTCGACTGTGCCTACAAGTTGCAGGAATACCGAGAGATCCCACGCCGCAAGCGGTCGGAAGGCAAGGCAACGTGGCCTGGGCGCAAGCAGGTCTGGCGGCGTTACGATAGTGGCGGGCGCATGGCCGGCGATGTGCTCTCGACCGAAGACGACCGGCAGGATGGCACCGCCCTCGTTCAACAGGTCATGCGAAACGGGCAACGGATCGAACGCGCTCCGACGCTTTCCGAGATCCGCGACCGTGCCGCCGAAGACATGGCCCGCTTGCCCGAGACTCTGCGGCGCCTCGAACCAGGTGCAACCTATCCCGTGCACATAACCGACCGGCTGCGCGCACTGGCGGCGGAAGTTGACCGACGGATCGACCAGCAGAAAGGACCGAAATCGTGGGAGAAACCCTGACGCCAAATGACCACGACGTGCTGTTGGTGGTGGACGTTCAGAACGACTTCTGCCCCGGCGGCGCCTTGGCGGTGCCGGGTGGCGATGAGGTCGTCCCGGTGATCAACAATCTTGCCGAACGGTTCAAGCATGTGGTGTTGACGCAGGATTGGCATCCGCCCGGACATGCTTCATTCGCCTCGTCACATCCAGGCCGAAAGCCTATGGAGACGATCACCGTGGCTTACGGAGACCAGGTGCTTTGGCCTGATCACTGTGTCCAAGAGAGTGCGGGCGCTGATTTTCACCGGGATCTGTCCATCCCCCATGCGGAACTGATCCTCCGCAAGGGCTACAATCCGGATATCGATTCCTATTCGGCGTTCTTCGAGAACGACTGCCTGACCGCCACCGGGTTGGCCGGCTACCTGCACGAGCGCGGCCTGGCCCGCATTTTTCTGGCCGGACTGGCGTTTGATTTCTGCGTCAGGTTCTCGGCGGAGGATGCGGTCCAGGCTGGTTTCACGGCCATCGTCCTAGAGAATGCTTGCCGTGCGATCGACCTGGATGGATCGGCAGACGCGACAAGAGCAGGCCTCGACACACTCGGGGTCCGCCGCGTCGAAGCCAGCCAGTCATTTTGAACTCAGCCGACGCCACACAACGCGCCTTCGCGAGTTCTCTGGGACCGAGATTCGCGGTGCATTGGGGTCAAGCCCCTCTCGCGATAAGTAGTTTTCCCGCTTGGACCACGACGACGGGTAACAGGCTAAGCAGCACGACAACGCCCCAAACCTGCATTGGCAATGGTGACAGATGCAGCGCCCCAGCGAGCGGCGGAATGTGGACCACCAAGACCAAGAGTAGAGTGCAGCCGGAAAGCGCCGCCCAGACGAAAGGATTGCGCACAATGTCGCATTTGCTGAGCGGCACCCGCGGATCGCGCATGTTAAAGACGTTCCATAGTTGCGCGAAGGCGAGGACCAGGAAGGACACGGTCACCGTAGCGTCCCCCACAAGCCCCAGCCAGGTGCGCGCCAGGATGAAGCCGGCCAGCGTGGTGGCGGTGATCGCCAGGCCGGCAATGACGATCAGAAACCAGACCGAGCGTGTTAGGATCGGCTTGCGCGGATCACGGGGCGGCCTTTGCAGGACCGTCGCATCCCCGGCACCAACGCCCAGCGCAAATGCCGGGAAAACATCCGTCACCAAGTTCAGGAACAGAATTTGCAAAGGCAGAAGCGGCAGCGGCAATCCGGCGAGGACCGCTAATCCGACCACCAGGATTTCGCTAAGATTGCAGGACAGCAGATAAGCGACAAAGCGCTGAATATTACGGAAGATGATACGCCCCTCGCGGATCGCGTGGACGATGGTCGCGAAGGCGTCATCCGTCAAAACGATGGCCGCCGCCTGCTTGGCGACCTGAGTTCCGCGCATCCCCATCGCGACGCCAATATCGGCCTTCTTCAGCGCCGGCGCATCGTTGACCCCGTCGCCCGTCATTGCCACGACCTCACCCTCGGCCTGGTGCAGCGCGATTAGTTCGAGCTTCTTGGCGGGGCTCACACGCGCGAAGATCTGGGCACCCAAGAGCCGGCGTCGCTCGATCTCGGTCAGTTCCTCCAGGGGCTTGAGCGCACGCCCCTCGATGACCGTTGCCTCATCATCGGCCAAACCGATCGCCGCCGCGATCTTGCGGGCTGTGACCGCATGGTCACCGGTAATCATGACAACCCGGATCCCGGCATTGTGACAGGCGCGGATCGCATCCGGGACATCCGCGCGCGGCGGGTCTTCAAGGCCGATCAGTCCCAGGAAGGTGAGGTCGGCATACGGGTGCGTCGCGGGCGTCGCCTCGCGTTTCATCGCGACCGCCAGCACTCTCAGCCCATCTTCGGCAAGCTCACGCGTGCGCGTAAGCCAAGCGGATTGCTCCGCGTCGCCGAGCAGCGCCTCGCCGTCAACGCCGAGCATCTTCGACGACATTTGCAGGACAGCCTCGGGCGCCCCCTTCACCAAGGTCATCACCGCATTCCCGTCACGATGAACCGTGGCCATCATCGCGGTCTCGGATTCGAAGGCGATCCCGCCGATCCTCGGGTAGCGATCGATCAGGGCTGCGTGGCCCAGGCCACCTGCTTGTCCAGCCCGCAGAAGTGCCAATTCGACCGGATCGCCCGATGCCGGCCGGTCGCCGGAGGGAAGTTCGGCGTTGTTGCACAGAACCGCAACAGTAAGTGCCTGCAGCAAGATCGGATCGAGCTGGTCCGGTCCTCCGGTCGCTTCATGGATCTTTGAAACGTCGCCCAGGGGAAAATCACCCGATTCAAGCACGATTCGGCGCGCCGAGAGCCGGTTCTCGGTCAGTGTCCCGGTCTTGTCCGTGAAGATCAGCGTGGTCGCGCCCAGGGTCTCGACCGCCGCCAAGCGCTCGATCAAAGCGTTCTTGCGCGCCATCCGCCACATGCCGCGGGCAAGTGCCATGGTCGTGACGATCGGTAAGCCTTCGGGAATCGCGGCCACCGCCAGGGCGATGGCGGCCTCAACCATGAGGAACAGATCCTCTCCCGACGCGATCCCGACCGCTCCAATCGCCGCGCAAAGCGCCAGCGTCACCCAGATAAGGTGGCGTGCAAGGCGATCGAGTTGGCGCTCGAGCGGCGAGCGTTCAGGCTTGGCTTCGGCAACTAACGCCGAGATCCGGCCGAGCTCGGTCCGCATTCCGGTGCCGACGACCACGCCAATACCGCCTCCCCGTGTGATTGCCGTGCCTTTGAAGGCCATGCAGTCGCGATCCGCGATGGGTGTGGCTGCGGCAACCTGCGCAACCGCCTTCTCGACCGGAACGGACTCGCCGGTCAGGGCGGATTCGTCCGCAGCAAGGTTCGGCGCCTCGATCAACCTCAGATCGGCAGTGACGATGTCACCGCCCTCGAGCAGGATGATATCACCGGGCACAAGGTCCTGCGCGGGCACTTCCGTGATCCGCCCAGCGCGGCGGATGCGGGTCGTGACGGTGCCGAGTTTCCGCAGCGCTTCCATCGATCGAATCGCCCGGCTCTCGGTCAGATAACCGATCATCGTGTTGAGCAGCAGCACCGCTCCGATCGCTAGCGCCTCGACCATCTGGCCATAGGCCAGAGATACGGCAGCAGCGGCGGCCAAGAGCAGGACGACAGGGCTCGCAAGTTGTCCGATCAGGATCGCGAACGCCGTTACGGGCCGGCGATGGGCCAGCAGATTTGGGCCGTATTCGGCACGCCGCGCCCGCACATCCTCCTCGTCGAGGCCGGATGCGGGTACTGCGCGTAGCGCGGCCAATACCTCGTTCTCGGGAAAGGCATGAGGTGCGTGGAGCGGTCGCGCAACGTCGTCCGAGCTGTCGTTTAGCATTCCGATCCGCCATCACTCTCAAGGTGCGGACGACATTGGGGCACGGCGCTGGCATACACCTTGCGCTCGGTCAAACACGATGGTGTCCGAGCCGTTGATTTCCGTCAATACGGCAGCCCGCCGAGTCGGCATCATTAAAAGGTGACGTCCGCGATCGATCGCGGCGCGCAGGGGTGCGCCGCCCGAACCAGAATGGAGAGGGTCCGTGACCACCGTCCGCAACTTCTCGCAGGCGACCAGCTATCTTCATGGCGCCTCGGCCGAGCCCCTGATAGGGCTGACAGTGGGTCAGTTGTTTGACCAAACGGTCGCGCGCCAAGGGGATGCCGACGCGCTGGTCGTTCCCCATCAGGGATTGCGTTGGACCTGGCGCCAGCTTAGCGCAGAAGTCGACCGGATGGCCGCGGGCCTGTTGGCCCTGGGACTCGCCCCTGGCGACAGGATCGGCATCTGGGCGCCGAACATGGCCGAGTGGGTGGTGACGCAATTCGCCACCGCGAAAGCAGGGCTGATCCTGGTTAACGTCAACCCCGCGTACCGCTTGTCCGAGCTAGAGTTTGCGCTGAATCAGGTCGAGGCCCGCGCACTGATCACCGTACCTCGCTTCAAAACCAGCGACTACACGTCAATGCTCGAGGAATTGCTGCCGGAGCTTCGCGATGCCACGCCGGGACAATTGCACGCAGCGCGAATCCCGAGCCTCCGGTGGGTGATCCGGCTTGGCGAGGACCGTTCGCCGGGCACGTTGACCTGGGTCGACGTGCAAGGACGAGGCGACGCCGCGCGCGGACAGGTGGCGGAAATGACCGACCTCCTCCAGTTCGACGATCCGATCAACATCCAGTTCACTTCGGGCACGACCGGCCGGCCCAAGGCGGCCACGCTCAGCCACCACAACATCGTCAACAACGCTTGGTTCGCCGGTCTCCAGATGAAGCTGACACCCAAGGACCGCATGTGCATCCCGGTGCCGATGTATCATTGCTTTGGCATGGTCCTGGGGACTCTTTGCTGCGTCGCCCATGGCGCGACCATGGTCTTCACGTCGGCTGGGTTCGATGCGGGCGCCACGCTGAAGGCGATCCAGGATGAACGCTGTACGGTGCTTCACGGCGTGCCGACGATGTTCATCGCCGCGCTCGACGAGCCGGATTTTGCCGAGTTCGACCTGACCAGCCTGCGCACGGGCATAATGGCAGGCGCGCCATGCCCCGCCGAGCTAATGAAGCGGGTTATGGGCGAGATGCATCTGACCGAGATCACCATCGCCTATGGCATGACCGAGACCGGCCCGGTCAGCACGCAGACCTCGGTCGACGATCCGGTCGAACGCCGGGTTGAGACGGTGGGCCGCGTGCTGCCCCATACCGAAATCAAGATCGTGGATCCGGAGGGGCACATCGTGCCCCGGGACACGCCGGGCGAGCTGTTGACCCGCGGCTATTGCGTGATGCCGAAATACTGGAACGATCCCGATCGCACGGCCAAGGCAATCGATGTGGCGCGCTGGATCGCCAGCGGCGACATGGCGGCCGTGGATGGCGAGGGCTATTTCCAGATCGTCGGCCGGATCAAGGACATGCTGATCCGCGGAGGCGAGAACATCTTCCCGCGCGAGATCGAGGACTACCTCTACACGCACCCGAAAATCGAACAGGTCGAGGTGATCGGCGTGCCCGACCCGAAATACGGTGAGGAGGTCTGCGCCTGGATCAAGCTGCGCGAGGGCGAAGAGGCAACTGACGACGAAGTCCGCGAATTCTGCAAGGGCCAGATCGCGCATTTCAAAATCCCCAAGATCATCCGGTTCGTCGATGAATTTCCCATGACGATCACCGGCAAGGTCCAGAAATTCGTGATGCGCGAACAGATGGCCGCCGAATTGGCCGGCAAACCGGCGGCGGAGTAACCGATGCGCAAGCATATGTCGAGCTTCGAAATCAACTGCACGGCCTATCTGGATGCCAGCGGTGCTCCGCTCGGTGAGTTGCCTGACTTTGCGGGCGATGCAAAAACGCTGATCGCTCTATACCGCGCGATGGTGCGCGCGCGTGCTTTCGATACCAAGGCGATCGCGCTCCAACGCACCGGACGGCTTGGAACCTATGCCTCATGCTTGGGCCAGGAAGCGGTCGGCGTGGGGTTGGCCAGCGCCATGGAAGCCGAGGACGTGCTGCTGCCGTCTTTCCGCGAGCATGCGGCCGAGCTTTGGCGTGGCGTTACGCCGCTCGAGTTGATGCTCTACTGGGGCGGCGACGAGCGCGGCAGTGATTTTGCGGGCCCGCGTGAGGATTTCCCGGTCTGTATTCCAGTGGCGAGCCAATTCCCGCATGCGGCCGGCGTCGCGCTCGCCATGTCGCTCAACCGCGAGAAAGCGGCCGCCGTCGCCGTTGGTGGTGACGGCTCGACATCGAAGGGCGATTTCTATGAAGCGCTGAATGTCGTGGGACTTTGGTCGCTGCCGGCGGTCTTCGTGATCAACAACAATCAATGGGCCATTTCTGTGCGCCGCCGCGAGCAGACAGCGACGAAGACCCTGGCGCAGAAGGCGATCGCCGCCGGCTTGCCGGGCGAGCAGGTTGACGGCAACGACGCGATCGCGGTGCACGATTCGGTTTCCCGCGCGCTTGCTCGCGCGCACGATGGCGCGGGCGGGACACTGATCGAGTGTCTCAGCTATCGGCTGGGCGACCACACGACGGCGGATGACGCGCGCCGCTATCGCGAGGACGACGAGGTCAAGGCGCATTGGAAGGAAGAGCCGGTTACCCGCCTGCGTGCCTGGCTGGTCGCCGAGCACGGCTGGTCAAAGACCGATGAGGAAACCCTGCTGCGCGGGGCGGCGGACGAGATGGATGCCGCCGCCGAGGCGTATCTCGCAACCGAGCCAGAACCGGCGGCTTCGATGTTCGACCATCTCTACGAAACATTGCCCAACGATCTGGCTACGCAACGCGCGGAGCTGCCGGATGGCTGAGCTGACCCTTGTCGAGGCGGTGCGCGCGGCGCTGGGTCAGGCGCTGGAAGAAGACCCTAAGGTCATCATCTTCGGCGAAGATGTCGGAATCGACGGCGGCGTTTTCCGTGCGACCGACGGCTTGGTTCAACGCTACGGGTTCGAGCGGGTGCGCGACACCCCGCTTTCCGAGGCATTGATCGCGGGAATGGCGGTCGGCGTGGCGGCGCACGGAATGCGACCGGTTGCCGAAATCCAATTCATGGGTTTCATCTACCCCGCCATCGATCAGTTGGTGAACCACGCCTCGCGGCTGCGCACCCGGACGCGTGGGCGGCTGACCTGCCCGATGGTGCTGCGTGCGCCCTTTGGCGGCGGCATCCACGCGCCCGAGCACCATTCCGAGAGCACCGAATCGATGCTGGCGCATATCCCCGGCCTGCGGATCGTCGTGCCGTCTTCGCCAGCGCGCGCCTACGGGCTGTTGCTGGCGGCAATCCGTGACCCCGATCCAGTTGTTTTCCTTGAGCCGAAGCGGATCTATCGCGCCTTGCGCGAGGAGGTGAACGATGACGGAACGGCCCTGCCGCTCGATGTGGCGTTCCTGCTGCGCGAGGGGGCCGATGTCACGTTGGTCACCTGGGGCGCAATGGTCGTGGAGACGATTGAGGCGGCAAACGTCCTCGCCGAGCGCGGTATTCAGGCAGAGGTGATCGACCTGGCGACATTGACGCCCCTGGACACCCAGACCATCCTCGCCTCGGTCGCCAAAACCGGGCGCTGCGTCATCGTCCATGAAGCCGCGATGACCGCCGGGTTCGGCGCCGAGGTCGCGGCGAGGATTGCCGAGCGTGGCTTGACCAGCCTGCTCGCGCCAGTGCGCCGCATAGCAGGCTACGACACCGTGATGCCGCTTCCCCGCCTGGAGGGCAGTTACATGCCCAGTGCCGGTCGGATCGTCGGCGCGGTTGAAGATGCGATGGCCTTCGCATGACCACCTTCACGCTCCCCGACCTCGGCGAGGGCCTTACCGAGGCCGAGATCGTCGCTTGGCATGTCTCGCCCGGCGATCATGTCATCGCCGACCAGCCGCTGGTCTCGGTCGAGACGGACAAGGCGGTCGTTGAGGTGCCGAGCCCGTGGTCGGGAACGGTCGAGAAAACCCATGGCGATCCTGGTGACGTGCTGAGAATTGGCGCGGCGCTGGCCGAGATCGATACCGGCGGCGCGGAGGACAAAGGTGCCATCGTCGGCGAGGTAGCCGAGCCCGATCGTCAAACCACGGCAGGGCGGGCCGAAATGGTGGAACGCATGCCGTCACGTGGTGCTGGAATCTCCGCCGCCCCGGCCGTGCGGCAGCTTGCGCGACGCCTCGGCGTCGACTTGAGTGCCGTGACCGGAACCGGACCGGACGATGCGATTCTATCGGCAGACGTCGAAGCGGCCAGTGGCGGGGAAGCGCTGCGCGGCGTGCGCCGGTCGATGGCGAAGGCGATGACGGCATCCGCGGCTGCGGTTGTCCCGGCCACGCTGACAGACCGTGCGGAAATCGGCGATTGGGGGAAGGACGTGGACCCGACCTTGCGGCTGATCCGGGCGATCTGCCGGGCCTGTGTCGCCGAGCCATCCCTGAATGCTCGGTTCGATGGGACGCGACGGACGGTGTCGGAACGCGTCGATCTTTCGGTCGCTGTCGACACGCCGGACGGTCTCTTCGCACCGGTCCTGAAATCGGCCGACACGCTGCCTCCCGACGGTCTGGCGGCCCGCCTGGAAGCCTTGAAGAGCGCGGTCCGCGACCGGACCCTGACACCGGCGGACCTAAGCGGCGGCACGATTACCCTCTCGAACTTTGGCACGCTGGGCGGCGAATATGCCGTCCTGGTGGTCACGCCGCCGCACGTGGCCATTCTGGGTGCTGGGCGAATTCACGACGCGGTCCTGGCGGTTGGTGGAGCGCCCGCCGTCCGTCGTATCCTGCCGCTGTCGCTGACCTTCGATCATCGCGCGGTCACCGGAGGCGAGGCTGCGCGGTTCATGGCAGCCGTTTGTAGCGATCTCGAGGCCCCCGAATGAAGATGGAGCGACTGATGCACGACGTTTTCGATGTCACCGACGAGTTCGGTCCGGACAAGGTCATCCACATCTCGAAACCAGCGGTGGGTCTGAAGGCTATCCTGGTCGTCGATAACGTCGCTGCCGGCCCGGCAATCGGCGGCGCGCGGATGGCACCTGACGTGACCCTGAGCGAATGTGCCAGGCTGGCCCGCGCGATGACCCTGAAGAATGCAGCGGCAGGGCTGCCCCATGGCGGCGCCAAGTCCGTCGTATTCGGCGATCCACGGATGCCGTCGCCGCAGAAGGAGCGGCTGATCCGTGCGTTTGCCCAAGCGATCGGCCAGATTGAAGACTACATCGTCGGCCCCGATATGGGCACCGACGAGCGCTGCATGGCGTGGGCCAAGGACGAGATCGGCCGCGCAGTCGGTTTGCCACGCGAAATCGGCGGCATTCCGCTCGACGAAATCGGCGCCACCGGATTCGGACTGGCGGTTGCCGCAGCGGCAGCCGAAGACCCTTCGGGCGTCAGGCTCGACGGGGCCCGGGTTGCAGTGCAGGGCTTTGGAGCGGTCGGCTATCACGCGGCGCGGTCTCTTGCCGAGCATGGCGCGCGGCTTGTCGCGGCTTCGGATTCGAAGGGCTGCATCAGCAACCCCAGCGGACTGGACATCACCGCGCTGGCGCAAATCAAATCCTCTGGCGGCAGCGTCGTGGATCTGGCTGTGGCCGACGTGTCGGACCGCGATGCCATCATCGCCGCCGATTGCGATATTCTGATCCCAGCCGCCCGGCCCGACGCGATCCGCGAAGATAACGCCGGCGCAATCCGGGCGCGCCTCATTCTCGAGGGTGCAAACATCCCAGCGACCGAGGCCGCCGAACGATGCCTTCACGACCGCGGGGTGACTGTCATCCCGGATTTCATAGCCAATGCGGGCGGCGTGATCTGCGCATCGGTCGAGTATCACGGCGGCTCGGAGCCGCAGGCTTTTGCCGCGATCGAAGAAAAGATCGCGCGCAACGCGACCGAGGTCTTGGCACGGGCCAACTCCGCCGGCATGACACCGCGCGACGCGGCTGACGCGTTGGCGGGGGAGCGGGTTCGCACGGCGCAGGGTCTGCGCCGGTTTGGCTGAAATGTCGAAAAGCAAAGAGGAAACGGAATGCTCATTCAGCTCTTCGTTGGCGCGGGCCTGCTCGTCGTTTGCGTCTCGTTGCACGTCCTGGTGCTTGAGCAGATCACCAGCCGATTGCAGATCGTCTCGCGCCGCGAGCGGGTACCGTCTGGCCTGACCTACCGGGTTACCCTGCTGATCTTCGCCGCTCTCGGCGCTTTTCTCTCCCATATCGCGCAAATCTGGATTTGGGCGGTCGTCTATATCCTGCTGGGCGAGTTCGATGCGGTCGAGCCAGCGCTCTATTTCTCGACGGTCGCGTTCACGACCGTTGGTTTCGGTGACATCATCCTTTCCCAGGAATGGCGTCTTCTGACCAGTTTCGAAGCCGCTGCGGGCCTCTTACTGTTTGGACTCTCGACCGCATTCCTGTTTGAAATTCTGCGCGAAATCCGGCTTCAGAGACGGGCCCCAGCGCAAGCCGACGCGCGCGAACGCGGCAAGAACCTTCATTGAGCCCGGTCAAGGTGCGGGCAGGGCGTCTTGCTAAGATTTGCCATCGCTTCATTGGGCGGAGGTATCGCGGATGATGGGAATGGTCCTAAGGCGGCAGGGAGAGCGTCTGCTCCCAGAGGAGGTCGATCTGCCAGATCCGGAGCCCGGGCAGGTCAGCATCGACATAGCTGCCTGTGGGGTATGCCGGACCGATCTTCATATAGTGGACGGTGATCTGATCGAGCCAGCTTTGCCGCTGATCCCAGGCCATGAAATTGTCGGGCATATACGCTCCCTGGGTCCGAAGGTGGTGGGCCTTCTGCCCGGCGACAGGGTCGGCGTTCCGTGGCTCGGGCACACCTGTGGCGCTTGCCGGTATTGCCGCATGGGCGCCGAGAACCTTTGCGATCACCCGGGCTTCACCGGCTATACGATCAACGGCGGCTACGCCGAGGCCTGTATCGCGGATGCCAGTTTCGTCTTTCGCCTGCCCAATGATGCCGACCCTGTCGAGCTTGCGCCGTTGCTCTGCGCCGGGTTGATCGGCCACCGGTCGCTCAAGAAGGCTGGCTCGGCGGAGCGACTTGGCATTTATGGGTTCGGCGCGGCGGCACATATCGTCGCCCAGGTCGCAATCTGGGAAGGGCGCAGCGTCTTCGCGCTGACGCGGCCTGGCGACGAGGCGGCACAAGCCTTTGCAAAGGATCTCGGCTGCGCCTGGGTCGGCGGGTCGGACCGGACACCGCCGGCTGAACTGGACGCCGCGATCATTTTCGCGCCCGTGGGGACGTTGGTCCCGGCGGCCCTGCGCGCCGTGCGAAAGGGTGGAACCGTCGTCTGCGGCGGCATCCATATGAGCGATATACCGGAGTTCCCCTACGAGGATCTCTGGGGTGAGCGGACGATTTGCTCGGTCGCAAATCTCACTCGAGCCGATGCCGAGGAGTTCCTCGCCCTAGCGCCGCGCGCCGGCATTCGAACGCGGACCGAGGTCTTCCCGCTAACGGAGGCCAATGAAGCACTGGACCGCTTGCGTGCGGGCCATCTGACTGGCGCTGGGGTCCTGGTTCCGGCGAGATCTCGAAGCAACCGGCGGTAGGTGCTGAGGTGGAGTTGCATCGGGCATTTCTGGCGTTGGGCATTCTATTTCTGCTTGGCCTCGTCGCCGACAGTCTCGGCAGGCGCGTCCACATCCCGCGCGTGACCCTGCTAATGCTGCTAGGAATAGCGGTCGGCGGCAGCGGACTCGACCTGGTCCCGGCCGAGATCGAGGCGTCGTTCGACTTTCTTGTGATCGCCGCGCTCTCCATGGTCGCCTTTGTCTTGGGCGGACATTTGAGCCGCGCGAATCTTCGCCTGCACGGGCGTGAAATCATCTGGATTTCGATCACGGTGGTCGCCGTGACAGCGATTGCGGTCTCGTTGGGCCTTATGGTGATTGGCGTTCCCGCGCATCTGGCACTGCTGCTGGGCGCAATTGCCACCGCGACCGCGCCCGCGGCGACGCACGACGTCGTTAATCAGACAGGCGCCAAGGGCGCTTTCGCCGAGCGCCTGATGGGGGTCGTCGCCGTCGATGATGGATGGGGACTGATCGTCTTCGGCGTGATCCTGGTCCTGGCGAAGGCCCTGATCGGTGAAGCCGCCTCAGACGTCACTCTCTTGATTGCATGGGAGATCGGCGGCTCGTTGCTGGTGGGTCTTGTAGTTGGGATTCCCGCGGCGCTGCTGACCGGCCGCCTTCGCCCAGGCCAGCCGATGCAGATCGAAGCCCTAGGCGTGGTTTTCATCTGCGCCGGTTTCGCGATCTGTTTGGACGTCTCGTATCTGCTGGCCGGTATGGTTGCCGGAACCGTGGTGGCGAATTTCGCGCGCCACCATGACCGGCCGTTCCACGAGATCGAGAACATCCAGCTGCCGTTTCTGATCCTGTTCTTCGTCTTGGCGGGCGCGTCACTCGACGTCGGCGCCCTCAACGGTCTCGGGGCAATCGGCATCGTCTATATTTCCCTGCGCCTCGTCGGCCGACTTCTGGGCAGCTGGCTCGGCGGACGATGGGCGGGGCTCTCGGCACGCGAAGGCCTTCTGACCGGGCTGGCGCTCACCCCACAGGCCGGCGTCGCGGTGGGCATGGGCTTGGTCGCCGCAGATCAGTTTCCCGAATCGCGCGAGGCTATCCTGGGCCTTGTTGTTGCAACGACGATCGTATTCGAGATCTTTGGGCCGGCACTGACACGCTACGCCCTCATCAAACAACCGGCCCAAATCGATGACCCGAGCAGCAGGTCCGGTTAGCCTTACTTCTCGCATGGCGCGTCATCGTTGCCAGGCTGCGGCAGGTCGAAGTGCTGGCCAACCGGGAGATGGGCCGTTTCTACGAAATCTGGGAGATGCGGAGCGACCCGTTTAGAGCGCAAAATCAACCGTTCTCGGACAGCCGCTTCAATTGTTTAGGAACATCCCAAAGACAACTCGCCCGTCCGGTCTAGGGAATGCGCAATCCGCCCGACCCGCGTGTCACCTAGGCCAGTCTTACCGAATTGCATTATATCCAGATGCCACAGGCTATTCACCTCAATCAAGACGGGTCCATCCGGAGTGATCGCAACATCCCAGCCCAGCGTAGGCAACCCGGGGAGGATTGAAGCGGCCCGAGCGACGAGTGCACGCAGCTCGGACCAAAACGGGATTTGCACGTCTGCAAACGAAACACCGGTCTCTGGGTGAGCAGTAAAAGCTTCGGACCCAAATCGCGCTTTCTGTCGCGCCTCGCCAACTAGCCGTCCGGTCTCGATATCTATCTGAATGATCAACCCACCGGCGCCAGCGTTGTCTACCGGTGCATCACCACGACCGATCTTAAGAACGGCTGCGTCGCTTATACATTTGTCGCCGATCAAGAGCGTGTCGATCCGAACACAGTTGATCACGTCGGGCTTCAGGGCCGCGAGCGCCTTGTGTTGCTGAAGGAACGGTTGAAAAACGCACCCGGTGCAGGACCGGAAATCAAGTTCGTCTCCGCTGGGCACAATGAATGCCCCTTTGCCGAGCGTTCCGCGCGTTGGTTTCGCGAATGCCGGCGCGTTCTGCGCCGCGAGTATTTGCCTCGCGGCGCTCTCATCAAGCTGAAGATCGTTTGCGTCACGAATTTCTTCGGTTTCAGTGATCCGAAAGAGTTCTCGGACCACCGGCAACCCATGTCTCTCTAACGTCTTTCGAAAGACAAACTTGTCATCCGCGGCATCACGCGCTGACGGATTGTTCAATCGAAATTGCAGCTTTCTTAATTGGATGGGCGGCATGAAGGACAAGATGTCTCGGGGCGCGCATTTGCGGTATAGCATGTTAGACAGATACTGGGTCGGCAACCGACCGTATCTTCGATACAATTGCCACAAATCGGTCACCTGAACGAAGAGCGACTTTCTGTCCCGCATCTTTAAATACGGGACGATGTGGTGGCTAACCTTGTCTTTCATCCTACCCACGGATTTTACTCCTTCACTGATCTATTACGGTTCCGAGGACGGCCATCCGTTGAAATCAGTGTGTGATTCTTAGTGTGAGTTGACTGCCGACGGTCTCCATCCCACTCAATGTAATCGCCATCGATCGCGGATTCGCATAAAGCCGCCGCTCAGCCTGATCGTCCGAAAAGTCTGGAAGTCCGCGTGAACCGACCGAAGTCCGATTCACTCAATTCGTGCTCGAAGTATCGTCGATTCATTAACGATCGAATTTGACACATATCATTGTGTTGCCAGTCACCGACCTCCCGCGATGGCAGAACAAGCTAATTAAATGTCGCGGAGCCATATTTGAAACCGGAGCGGGAAAGAGGGAACGACTGAGCCCTAGGGTACGGTTTTAACTATCGCCTCACGGGCCGCATGCCAGACTTGATACGAGGGCGCGGTGAATGCGCTCACCTGTCTAAAGGCAGATGAACCGGGACCGCGCCGTGCCTACCCGTTCCGGCGCACAGTGCGATGCAGAGCCCGGCCGGGACGATTAGACCGCGCTCGACTTGCGCTTCATGGTGCAAAGCCCGTTGGCCGCGGCTTTGAGGCGCTCCAGCCGTCGGAGCGCGCTCACCGAACGACAATGCTGCTCACCGGGGCAGAATGGAGCACTTTGTACGAGACGCTGCCTGCCAGAACACCCTCGAGCCCGCTCAAACCGCGGCTTCCGATTACGACAAGATCGGCTTCCTCACGCTTCGCCGTGTTGACGATCCCGCGCGCGGGCTCGGTGTCCAGAATGATCGACTTCGGCGCTGCGACACCCTTCGCCTTGGCCGCCTCGCCGCTGCGCTCGAGCACTTGCTCGCCGATCTCCCGCAGGGCGTCGCGCGAGACGACTGGTGGGATGAAACTCGCGCTCACGTGCTCAGCAACCGGATGAAGCGAAGGGTCCAACTCGTCCCGCGCTGGCTTGCTAAGCCGGTCCAGATCGACCGTACCGCGCAATTGCTCGAGCGACGGGCCACGCCACATGACATAGAGCAGGACAAGCTCCGCCCCATATCGGTTTGCAAGATCGCTGGCCAGATCGACTGCGCGATCCGCTGCCTCGGACCCGTCGGTCGGCACCAGAATCCGCTTTGGCCCGCCATCCGACGAAAGGTCCCCCTCCTGATGAATCATGACGCAGGAGCAGGGTGAAAGGTGAAACACCTTGTGAGAGACGCTGCCGAGTGCAAGTTGGGCGAAGCCGCCCAGACCGCGGCTCCCCATGACAATGAGATCGGTCGCGCGCTCCTTGGCATGAAAAAGGATACGCTTCGCCGCATCCCCATGTTCCAGGATCGTTTCGACATCCGCGACGCCGCGAGCCCCGGCTTGGCTCTGCGCAGCCGACAACAAGTGCGCGCCTTGCGTGTCAAGATCGCGACCGCCAGCTTCAGGCCCCAAATCCGCGGCGCTCGGATCGCAGACATGCAGAAGGTCGAGCCGCGCCCCGTATCGCGCGGCGAGGTCCGCGCTGAAGGCCAATGCCGCTTGAGCGTGTTCGGAGCCATCGAGTGGTGTGAGGATGTTGGTGATCATTCCTGAATCCCGGTCAATGTGAACAACACACGGCAAAGCGCGCGCCGTGTCCCGGCGAATGCCGGTCAGCAAACTCAATCACAGCATCGCATTGATGCGGCCATGAGCGATGACTCAGATCAATCAGCACGTCTGCCGAGAGAGCATGCTGATTGGAGGGTTCCCAATGCGTTTTTCGCAAGTGCCCGCATCACGGATTCCAGGCCGCACTCTGGATGTGCGCTCAGATCATGAAGCCAGTTTCCCTTGCGGGCACGGACGCGCGGTTGTACCCGTATGCTATCCCCTTCGTGTCCGATCACGGCGGTGCTGATGCATCTGCCAGTCAATGGAGGGGCATATGGACCTCGAGAGAGTCCGGGACCGCGTCACAAGCGACATCTGCAAGATCATTCCCGCCGAACTATCAGGAGAAACGCAGGCCGAAATTTCGAGGCTTGTCGATGCTGCATTGCTCGAAGCCACGGGCGTTATCCACGACACTTCAAAGGAAGCCGTGGTGTTTTGCTGTGGCCCCGAGGCTGACCTCGCTCACAAGATCCAGCATAGAATGGATCAACAGCGGGACATGCTCATCGCCAATTTGATGGCGATGCGGTAGCGACCAGATTCGGGTTCTTGCCACCCCGAGAATCCAATCCGCGCGGTCAAACCACATGAAATGATCGCGACGGCTGCGCTCAAGCCGTCCCCCTACCGTTGTTCCGCGGCTCGCGCCGCGTCATCGACATAGCCCAGGAACATCGCAACGGTCAGGGCGCCGAGATACGAAGTCACCCCGGTGCCAACCTCCAGGGGAGGGTTCACCTCGACGAAATCGAAACCGACGACGTTCAGCCGCTGGCTTATCGCCCGCTGGGCCGCCTGCATCTCCTCGAAGCTCAGCCCGCCAGGCTCGGCCGAGACGCAGCCAGGGCAAAGCGACATGTCATATGCGTCGATATCGATCGTCACATAGACATTCGCCCCCGCGGGCAGGTGATCGGCAACCGCCCCCGCGCCATCACGGCGAATTTCGGGCATGGTCACGATCCGCCCGCCATTGGCCCGCGCGTCGTCGGCGTTCTTCTTCATGTCGCGCATACTGCGGATGCCAACCTGGGTCAGGCTTTGCACATGGTCCAGCTGATGGATCAGACGCATCGAGGTGCTGTTCACATAGGTCATCCCCTGGACCACCTCGGAATAGTCCAAATGCGCGTCCAGCTGGACAACATGGATCGGCCGGTTGAAAGCGCGGACGACCGGATAAGTCAGCGTGTGATCACCCCCCAGCACGATTGGCATCGCACCCCGCGCGAGAATGCGCTCCACGTCGCGGGTCAGGTTGGCCATGGTGACGTCCCCGCGGCTGGGCGCCACATCCACATCGCCGCAATCGACCAGGCGACGCCCGGCCAGAACCGCCCGCAGATACTCCTTGTCCTCGGCGATGTCGTAAAGCGCGCCACCACCGAACCGCAGGGAATGCTCCCTGATCGCGCGGGCGCAGAACCGCGAGCCGCCGACAAACGGCGAGCCGTCATCGTAGGGCACCCCAATGACCGCATAGTCCGCGTCCAACGCATCGATATCGTCGCAATAGTCGCTGCGCAGAAAAGTCGGCACTCCGCTATAGGCACGGTTCAGCCGCTCGCCCGGGCCTCGAATCTTGGCAGACATTCTCTCCCCCGTTCAGATTCGCACGAACTTCACTGTTTCCCGCAAACTCGGGAAGAGCGCACAACCCTTCCGAGCATCGGGAATCGTCCCTACAAACACAGGCAGGTAATTTGACACGGATAGGGCAAAGAAATCACTGGACCGTCTTATTCCCAAGGTCTGGGCGCCAATTTCGACACAGAATTTAACGAGTATCTCAACCCATCGAATAACGGACCAATCGGCAACGAAAGATTAAGACTTTTCGCTCAGAAAGAATTTTGACCGGGACTTTCGCGACGCATACACACCCGGATACAGGGGCGGCATCTGGCACACATGCCGCCCCTAACCTTTTCCAGAACGATCAACCTGAGTAAGCCGCCGAAAAAACGCACGCCCACTTAGATGGCGTTGGTGATCCAGCTTTCGATCCCGTTCTTCGAATCGGCGCCGACCTTGCGATCGACCAGCTCGCCATCCTTGAACATCAGAAGCGTCGGGATACCACGGATCCCGTAGCGCGACGGCGCCTGCGGATTGTCGTCGATATTCACCTTCGCGACCCGAATCCGGCCGTTCATCTCGGTCGCGATCTCCTCCAAAGCGGGGCTGATCTGCTTGCAGGGGCCACACCACTCGGCCCAAAAATCGACGATGACAGGGACGTCCGCCTTCAGAACATCCGTGTCGAAACTATTGTCGGTAACGTCGATGCTCGACATGCCAAGTTTCCCTTCTCCGAGCCCCCCGCCCGTGAGCGTTTCATCTGGGGCGGTTTCATGTGGGGTCGTTTCTTCCCGACCGCCAAACTAGGGTTGAGGGGGCGGTTAATCAAGGCACGGGACTTGCGATTTCCGCAAGTGCGGCCTGCAAATCCGCCCTGTCGAGCGGCATCAAATTCGGCACTGCGGTCCAAAGAATCGCTGCCGCGACAGAATGTTGCGGATAAATCGCCGAAACCGCCTCGTGATAACAAGCCAGTTGCGCGAGATACGCGCGCGGCACCGCCCCGGAATCACTCGGCGGACGCGCATCGGTCTTGAAATCGACCACCAATGCCCGGTCCCGCGTCACCACCAGGCGATCGATTCGACCAAGCCGCAGTGCCGGCGAGACATCGGGCAAATCCAACGCAACCGACACCTCCACGAGCGCATTCGCACCGAAGATCTCGGCCGCGAAAAGCGCGCTCAAGACCGCCAAAGCCTCCTCGATCGCCTCCCCGCCCACCGACACATCCAGCTCGGGAAAAGACTCGTCCAAGAGACGCCGTCCCAACGCCGCCCGATCTGGCTCGGACGCTTCTGGCAGACGTTCGAGCAACAGATGCACCGCGGCTCCACGTTGCAGCGACACGTCGCGCCCCCGCCCAGCACCGCCGGCTTCCCCGTGCGGGAAAATCGTCGCGGGACTCATACGCTGAGCCCGCTCCTCCCGCGGCGCGGCCACCAGCCATTCAGGCCGGGCGACCTGGGCGGCCGCGTCTTCCAGGACATCTTCCTGCGCCGGTCCGGACACGTGCATCGGCTGATGCTCGACCCGCCGGATCGGACCCGCCAACCCCTCTGGCCCGCCGACAGGGGAATCCAACCCCATCCGGTCCATGCCTTCCGCCAGCGCCGCATACCAGTGATCCGGCTTGCTCCCCGCCCCGCACAGGATCAACCAATCCTCGGCCCGGGTCAGCGCCACATACAGTAGGCGCCACCGCTCGTCGGCGTCGCGCCGGTCCGCCGCGGCCCGCGCGCGCGCCGTTACCTCGTCATCCAACGCCTTTGCCCGCCCCCACAACATCAGCGGTGGCGCATCCTCGTCCCCCGCTGCCGGGAAAAGCGCTGGGCGCGAGCCTCTCCCGCCCCGGTAAAGCGTATCCGGCAAGATCACCACCGGCGCCTCCAATCCCTTGGCGCCATGCACGGTCATCACCCGAATCTCGCCCGATCCCTGCTCCATCTCGCGCTTGACCTGAATATCCCCCGCCTCGATCCAAGCGACGAACCCCGCCAAGGTTGGTGCCTCGCGCGACTCGTAAACCAGAGCCTGCACCAACAGCTCATCAACCGGGTCCTCGGCCTCGTGGCCCAGCCGCGCCAGCAGACGCCGGCGCCCATCATGGCGGATCAGAGCACGTTCCAGGAACTCGTAGGGCCGCAGAAAATCCGCCTGCCCGGCCATGTCGCGCAGCATGTCGCCCACCTCCGGGCATGGCGACTCTGGTGCCGTCACCGCCTGCAGCAACGACCCAATACGTCCATGCGCCAGCTCGAACAGCGTCTCCTCCGAGACGCCACACAACGGCGAGCGTAACAAGGCGGCCAGGCTCAGATCATCCGACGGCGTCACCGCCACCTTGACCAAGGCCATGAGATCCTTCACCGCCAACTCACCGGTCAGCGTCAGCCGGTCGGCCCCCGCGACAGACAACCCTTCCGCTTTCAAGGCGCGGATCAATCCCTCCGCCAAGGCATCCCGGTGCTGAACCAGGACCAAGATGTCGCCCGCCCGAACGCGCCGACCAGGCACGCCCTCTCGCGCGGGTAACCTCTCGTCGCGGGTCATCCGCGCGATCTCACCCGCCAGCGTCCTCGCCAATCGCTGCTTGGCATGCCCTGGCGGCGCCAGATCGACCGGCGTCCACCAGGGTGGCGGATCCTCCTTTAGATCGGTCTCGGCCAAGGGCCACAGATCGATCCGCGACGCATCGCGCGCGCGATCGGCATGATGTTCGACCGTTCCGCCAGGCGCCGTCAGCGCCGCGCCGGCGGACCCTGAGAAAACCGCATCCACATAGGCCAAGATCCCCGGCGCCGAGCGGAACGATGTGATCAGGTCAGGCTGTGCCATACGCCCACCCATGTCCGAGGACCACTCGGCGAAGTGATCCCGATTGGCGCCGAACGCCGCCGGCTCGGCTCCCTGGAACGAATAGATCGACTGCTTCACGTCACCGACGACGAACAGCGTCCGGTTCCCCTCCCGTGCGCCCGCGCCCGCCTGAAACTCCCGCGCGATCGCCCGGATCACCGCCCACTGCCCGGGCGCCGTGTCCTGTGCCTCGTCAACCAAGATATGATCGATCCCTTGATCCAGCCGGTAAAGCGCCCATGCGGCCATGTCCGACCGGGTCAGTAATTCCGCCGCCCGCGAGACCAGATCGTCGAAGTCCAGCAAGGCGCGCGCCCGCTTGGCCTGCGCGTAGCGCGACAACAGCTCGGTCGCGAACAGGCCCAGATCGCGCGCGCGCTCGACCGCCGCCGCTCCCTTCAACGCAGCCAGCGCCTCCATCGACCACCCGATCATCAAATCGGTAAGCGTCTCCGCCTCTGGATGGAGGGCCAAGACCGGCTTCGTGGGAAAGCCCTTGCGGCTGCGCGGCTCGCCGCTCTGGGTCGTGAAGCCGCTGGCCAAGACAGTAGCGGCACCAACTGGATCGGCCATGCACAATGCCTTGCCCCGTGTGATCGCATCCGCCGCACGCCGATCATTGACGCCACCGTCGTTCAGCCAGCTGGCGAACACCGCCAATTGATCCCAGGAAACGCCCTCCAATGCCCGCCGCGCGGCTTGCTCCGCGCCTGCCCGTACAGCCGCATCGAAATGAGCCTCAAGCCGGGCGTCCATATCCCTGCCGGGAAACCCTCCACGCACCGCCAGCACCGACGCGATCAGGTCGTCCAACGCCCCTTCGTTCAAACGCCCCACGACACGGTCGAAAGCCTCCGAGCCGCCAGCCTCCGCCCCCAAAGCCATTTCGGTCCGGATCGCGTCGATCATCAGCGCACTTTGGCGCTCGTCGATCACCTCGAAGCGCGGCGACACACCGGCCTCGAGCGGGAACCGCCGCAGCAGCGCATCGCAAAACGCATGAATCGTCTGGATCTTCAGCCCGCCCGGCGTCTCCAGCGCCCGCGCGAACAGCCGCCGCGCCTCCAACAGAACTACGCCATCAGCCACGGGCGCGTCATGCCCCTGGATCGCCGCCAATTCGCGCCCCAACCAGTCGTCATCCGCCATCGCCCAACCGCCCAGCATCGCGAAAAGCCGGGTCTGCATCTCGGCCGCCGCCGCCTTGGTGTAGGTCAAGCACAAGATCCGCTCGGGCTCGGCCCCGCCCAGCAGCAGCCGCGCCACACGCTGTGCCAGAACCCGGGTCTTGCCCGACCCCGCATTCGCACCGACCCAGGCCCAAATCTCGGGATCCGCAGCTTCGATCTGCGCCGTGGTCGGTTGCTGAACCGCAGGCTGGTTAACCATTGCCGCCCACGCCCCATTCGCCACGCCGTGCCAGGTGGTCGTAATCGCCCTCATCGGTCGTCAGCATCGGACGCCCATGGGAAGTATAAGCCTGCTCGGGCCGATCATAGGCGGCGATCAGCGCATCCAGGCGCGCCATGTGCTCGGCAACCTCGTTCGCCAGGTCCTCCACAGCCTGCTCCTTGCCCCCATCGCCCGAGCCGGTTAGGCCCAAATAGGCGCCGGCAACGGCCTTGATCGCAGGCATCCCCTCAAATCCACCCGCCATCAGGATTGCGGCCTGCAGATGAAGCTGATGGTTGAACCCGTTGTCGATCTGGTCCTTCGACGGCGGACCACCGGCTTTATAGTCATAGATCGCCGCCCCGCCACCGTTCAGCAGATCGATCCGGTCGGCACGGGCCGTCAGCTCGAAATCCCCGGCCGGCGCGCCCAGCGTCAACCGCCCCTTTACCTCCAGCCCTTCAGGATGTCCCTGCTCGCGGCGCCGCCTCTCTCCTTCCAGAAACCAATCGGCAAACCGTTCGATCCGCGCGCGCCAAATGCGCCGGGTGTCCGGCCAGGGCACATCCTCGGCCAGGGTGGTGTCCGCCGCGTCCATCAGCTTCGCCCGCACCGCCTCTGCGCCGGGCCAATCGTCCATGGTTTCCCGGCCGAAGCGCTCCATGATCCGGTGAACGACCATGCCGCGTTCACGGAAATCCGGCGGCTTGCCCAACGGATCGAGCGGTCGCAATCGCAACACCATCTCCGCGTAGATCGCGTAGGCGTCCCGGATCAGCCGCTCGATGCGGGTCACCGACAGGCGCCGCGGCCGGGCAGCGACCGGCGGGCAGGGGCGCGGACGCCCGGCAGGCGGCGCCTCTGCCTTCGGCTGATGCAGCATGTCGGCAATCGCCAACAACCGGGCACCCCGCGCCCGCATCGCCGCTAGAGCCGCGCCGTCTCCAAGACCGCCCAGCAAGGTCTCCAACCGGATCAGCCAGCGCGAGGCAACCGTCGGCGTCCCTTCGAGCTTGCGCGAACGGGTCAGGATCACCCGCTCCCGCGCCGCGCCCTGCAGGAAATCATGCGCCGAAAGCCCAATCACCCGGTCCGGGCTCGGCAGCCCCAGCCGGTCGCGCATCGGGCGGCTCAGCCACGGGTCCGGCGTCACCGCCTGTGGCCAGGCCCCCTCGTTGAGCCCCCCCAGGATCACCAGATCCGCACCCTGGATGCGCGCCTCCTGAGTGCCCCAGATCATTACCCGGGGATGTGGTTGCTCGGGCGCCGGTGGCAGGGTCTCGCCCGCCATGGCCGCATCCAGCAGCGCAAGATAGGCGGGCGCCGGCCCGTCGCCATGGGCATCGCCATGGCGCGCCAGGCGCGTGACCACCAAGCGCAGGGCCACCCCTGCCGCCCGCTCCCAAATCTCCAGCTCTTCGCCGTCGCCGCACCGCGACAACGCTTCGGCCGCCGCAATATGCGCCTTGGCGAGAACCTGGAGCGAACCGCCTGCCGCAGCCCCGGCCATGCGCGCCAGTGGCGCCTCGATCCTGGCCAGCCAGGCCGCTTCTTCCGCCGACCCTGCGTCCCAATCCGGCAACCGCCCAGGTGCGAGCCCTGGCTGCGGATGTTCCCGCAGCACCACGCGTTCATAGCGCCGCGCCAGTCTCAAATGTGCGTCCCGCTCCAGCCCGGCCCGCATGATCGGATGCTGCAGCAACCCTGCCAGCCGCACTGGCTCGGCCCCCGATAACGCCACCTGCGCGACCAGCCGGAAGAACACACCAGGTGGTGTCTGCGCCAATGGCCGGCCCAACGAGTCGTCAGGCAAAATCTCGAACCGGGCCAACTCCGCGGTCACCCTGCGGGCAAGGGACGCATCCGGGGTCACCAGCGCCACACGCTCGCCCGGGCGTTCCAAGACCTCCCGGATCGCTACAGCGATCGCGCCGGCCTCCTGACGCGGCCCAGTCGCCTCGATCAGGCTCAGGCCCCCGGTCGCCGCACCAGCCTCCCCCGCCAGGCCGTCGGCCGCCGCTTGCCATGCATCCGCCACCGGCGCCGGACGCAACGCCTGGGTCAACAGTGCCAGGCGCGGCCCATTCTCCGTTTCATCGCTCCAAGGGCGGACATCGCCCGGCACCAACCCCAATGCACCCAGTAACCGCTTGAACGGCGCCATCGGGTGGTCTGGCCCGGCGCTCCCCCAAATCTCGGGCGAAGTCCCTGCGTCGAAGCCCGGCAGCACCACCGCCCCCTGCGGCAGCCGTGCGATTGCCGCCATCAGCTCCGCCGTCGACGCCACCGACCCGGTCGAGCCCGCAGCGATCACCGGGTGCGCGGGCGGTGCAGCGCCCCATTCCGCGGTCAGCCACGCGATCGCCTGGCGCTGGCGCATCTTCGGGTCCAGCGCGCCACCTTCGGCCTCGGCTCGGATCTCGGGCCAGGCCTTGCGAACGATATCGACGAAATTCAGCGTGTTCTGCCAATGGGCCGCCACCCGTTCGGGCAATTCGCCCGCGACCAACCCATCCAGGGCCACTTCGTCGATCCCCTCCTCCTGCAATTCGTCCAGCAGACGCCCCAGAGCATCGGCCAAGGCGGGCGCCGCCTGCGGCGGAGCGCCTTCGGCACCTTCCAAATACGCCTCAACCAGCCGCGTCAGCCGCAACTGCCGCCGCAGCGGATCGATCGCTGGCGGCAAGTCAGGGCAGGAAAGAGGATCCCCCCCCAGCTCTCCCAGCAACAAGAGACGTGGCAGCAGCGCGGATCCGGGCACCGCATCGATCAAGGCCTCCTCAATCGCCCGCATCCCCCGCCGCGTATTGACCATGACTTGTATCCGCGCCACCGCCTCGGGAGCCGGTGCGGCCATTCGGCTAACGAGCCCGCGCGCGAACGCCCGTGCGAAATCGACTCCGGGCGGCACCGCAAAAACACTAGGGCCAGATCCTTCCTCCAGGATCACCGCGCGGCCTCCTCCAACGCCGCACGGGCGACCGCCAGGCCTTCCGGCGTGCCGACATCGACCCAAGACCCTGGGTAGACCACCGCCCCAACCCGATCCCGGGCCAACAGCGCGTCCCAGATCACGTTCATCGAGAACGGCCCCGTGGGCGCCCCCGAAAACACCTCCGGTGCGATGATCTGCGCCCCCGAATAGACATACGGCGCGCTGGCCTCGGCCCCGCGTCGCGCCGGCCGCTCACCCTCCAGAAAGAAATCGCCATGCCGTGAGTAGTTCATTGCCCGCGCGCACGGTGCCATCAGCAACAGAGCGTCCATCGCCGCCGCATCCCAAGCCCCGGCTAGAACTTCCAGTGGATTTGGTCCGGCCCAAACCGCGTCACTGTTGAGCGCATAGAACGGCCTTGCGCCCAGCAGCGGCAATGCTCGGACGATCCCGCCGCCTGTATCCAGGATTTCCGGCTCTTCCTCCGAAAACAGAAGCTCCGGCGCCTCGCGTCCAGCTAGGTGATCGCGGATCATCCCGCCCAAATAGTGCAGATTGATCACTGCCCGTCGCACACCGGCGGCTTCCGCATGGTCCAGCACCAAATCGATCATCGGCCGGCCCGCGACCGGCAGCAGCGGCTTCGGACATGCGTCCGTCAGGGGCCGCATTCGCGTGCCGAACCCAGCGGCCAGGATGATCGCGGTATCGGGCCCGCTCATGTGCCAACCCGGTCGGCGATCCGCGTCAGGACTTCCGAGGTGGGGGCCGGCACGCTGCGCGACACCCAAGCGGCCAACTCTGCCAGCGCCGGATGCGTTAAATCTCGCTGCAAATGCCCCCAGACCCGCGGAATCATCGACAAGTACCGGGGCTTTCCGTCACGCAGGGCCAGCCGCGCGAAAATGCCGACGATCTTCATATTTCGCTGCGCGCCCAGCGCCGAATAGGCGGCACGAAACGCGTCCGGCTCCAGCTCTGGTCGCCGCGCCAGATACCGCGCGATCATCGCCTCGCGCAGCGCATCAGATGTGTCGCGCCGCGCATCCTCCAGAAGCGATATCAGGTCATAGGCCGGATGCCCGGCCAACGCGTCCTGATAGTCCAGCAGGCCGACCCGCGCGGTCCCGTCCCGCCTGGGCAGCCAGACCAGGTTTTCCGCGTGGTAGTCGCGCAGGACCACCACATCGCGCGCCGCCTCCGCATCGGCCGTCGCCGCGATCACCAGGGCGTCGAGCTCGTCAGACATCGCGCCGGTCGCATCCCCGCCGGTCGCCGCCGGCACCCACCACTCGGTCAAAAGCCGCGCCTCGCGTGTCAGAACCGCCGTATCGTATGGCGCCAGGTCCACCCGGCATCCGTGCGGCCCGATCTCGTCGGGCGCCAATACCTCGGCCATCTCGGCCAACAGGTCGACCGCCTCGCAATAAAGCGACTCCTCATCCGCAGCACCATCGCGCAGCAGGGCCGAGAACAGTCCCTCGCCCAAATCCTCGAGCAGCAGGAACCCATGTCCATCATCCGCCGCCAAAATCTCGGGCGCCGACAGACCCAGGCCCCGCAGCCAATGGGTGACCGCGATGAACGGGCGCACATCCTCGCCAAGCTCGGGCGGAGCATCCATCAGGACATGCTCTCCGGCCCGGAAATACCGCCGGTTCGACGCGTCTCCCGCCAAGGGTGCCACCGATTCCGGGGTGATCCCGGCCGCCGCCAGGAAGGCTGCGCGCCGCGCTGTCCGAGAATCTCGCTGCGCATTTGGGCTACGGTGCGTCACTCCCAATCCTCCAAGACGGCGCGGAGCCCCTCCCACCCCGCGCCGTGGATTGCGACCGCCACGCCGCGCCCGCCCCCGTCCGGCATGTCCAGGTGGATTGACAGAAACCGCTCCGGAAGCGCGGCACCCAGCCGGTCCGGCCATTCCACGAACAGAACGACCTGGCCCATCGCCTCGTCCAGCCCAAGCTCGGCCATCTCATCCCCGCCGCCGCCCAGCCGGTAGAGATCAGCATGCCACACCTGGCCCGCGTCCGTTTCGTAGACATTGACCAGCGAATAGCTCGGCGAAGGCACCTCGGCGCGCCGGTCGCCCAGCAGCCGCCGGATCGCCGCCCGCGCCAGGGCCGACTTCCCGGCCCCTAGCGGCCCAGACAGCAACAACGTATCGCCCGCGGCCAACGCGCCGCCCAGTGCCGTGCCAAAAGCCTCGGTCGCGGCCTCGTCAGGCAAGTGGAGGGTCATCGAACGCGGCAAGGTCTGCAAGAGCATCGAGCGCCCAGAGTAAGCGGATCACCTCTCCCCTGATAACCTGATTTTCCGCGCTGCAATACCCCCGCCAGGATTGGGTACGGGGATCAATTGGCAATGCCGGTCTTAGGCAGGTTCCGGGCCGATTGTCCGCCCAAGCGGGTCACCGCGCTCAGCATGGCCCCGACACCCGGCGCACCTGTCACCGTCCTGAACCCAATCGAACCGCCCTCCTGCTCGACCACCCGCCGCAAATAGGGCAATGCCAGGCTCTCCGCCTCCGCCTCGGCCGCATCCTGGGCGGCGTCGTCACCGGCGGGCTCGAGTGTGAAGATCTCCACCTCGCCAGACTCGCCCACCCGTGCGCTCAACGTGATCGTACCGCCATCCCGGCTTCAGTGGATCGCGTCGGTCATCATTCCGAACGCGATCTGGCGCAGCCGCGCCGGCTCGCATTCCGGCGCGCAAACCGCCTCCGGGGCCGCGATCTCGATCGAGACCCCAGCCTCGGTCGCACGCTTCTCCAACAATTGCCCGGTCACTAACAACACCTCGCCCAGCGATGTCGCGCTCCATTCGTCCGGCAGCGGCTCGATCTCCAGCGATGCGAGCTCGGTCACATCGTTCACCGTCTCCAGTAAATGGCTCGCCGCCTCCAATATCCCGACCGCATAGCCCCGCTGCGCATTGGTCAGCGGGCCCAGGCGGCTGTCGGTGATCAATTGCCCAAAGCCGAAGATCGTGTTCAACGGCGTCCGCAGCCTGTGTGAGATCCGGTCCAGCACGGCGGCCCGCATTTCCTCGACCGCCTCCAGCGCCTCGTTGCGCTCGCGCAATGCCAACGCGATCCGCTCGCTGTCTGTCTCGTCTGCAAATGCCGCCATGGTCGAGCCATCCGGCAGTGGCGCGAACCGCGCGCCGAGGATCCGCCCGTTGCCCATGGTCAAGCGCGCCGTCCATATTTCGCGCGTCGCGGCTGACGTGATCACCGTCATCAGCCGATCCCAGACCTCAGTCTCGACCGTCAGGCCGCGCACCAGCGGCAGAATTTCGCCCACATGCATCGCGGTGCGCACCGTCTCACCATCGGTGCCCCAGATGTCGTGGAACGCCTGATTGACCAGCTCCAAGCGCCCATCCGGCCCAAAGACGGTCAGGCCCTCGTCCAGATGATCCAATGTCGCGTGGCGCAGATCGACCGAGTGCCGGAAGCGCTGCTCTAACCGCAACCGCTCGGTCACATCCTCGAACACAAAAGCCAGCGAGCCGCGCGGATGCGGCCGGGCCAGAACCCGGATGTCGGTGCCGTCCGAGAGATGCCACAACTCCTCGAAGTCCGCCTGTTCCGGGTTCTTGAAAAGCGCGAACAGCGTCTCGCGCCATGCGTGGAAATCAGCCATCTCCGGCATCCGGCGATTGGCCCGCAATTCATCCAGCACGTCCCACAAGGTCGGGCGCCGCGCCAATTGCGCCGGATCGGCCTGCCACATGCCCGCGACCGCCGGATTGAACAAAACCAGAGTCTGGTTCTGATCAAAGATCGCCAGGCCGACGTTCAGATGCGCAAACGTATCGGTCATGGTGCGCACGTAGCGCGCCAGGGTCCTCTCGGCGCTCAGCACGCCAGAGGTATCGACCGCAACGCCCAGACGCGTCCCATCCGGTCCATCAGTCTCGACTGCGTCCAATACGATCGCATCGTCGAGCTCGATCATAAACCGCTCGGGCCCTCCCCCTGCGACTTCATCATCGCGCTCCCGCTCGGCCGCCAATTGCGCCGCCTGATCGGCATCGATCTCGCCGGCCGCCGCGTGGATCGCCCCCGCGGACCAGATGATTCGTCCTTCCGGGCCACGCCGCCAGGCCACCAAGGGCGCCTCCGACAACATGCCCATAAAGGCACCAGCCTCGCGTTCGCGCGCCGCCATATCGTCTTCCCGAACGCTAAATGTCTCGAATTGGCGGTTAGGCTCGGCCTTGAGAGTCGCGGCCGGCCGAAGCGTGACACGCACTCGCGCGCCGCGCGGCCGGCCAACCAGTTCGACCGGCGCGCCGTCCGGCCCGTCGATCAGTCGATCGAATGGCTCGCCGTCGCTTTCAAGTCGCGACACTGCCGCGGAGACTGTGTCAAATTCTTCGCCAAACCAATCTCTTAGCACTGAAGGCAGTGTCTCTCCTCGCCGATCCCCAAGCATCAACCAGGCCGGGCCGTTTGCCTCGATCACCTGGCCACACTCGGCGATCAGAACCGCGTCGTCGGTCAGCCGCTCCAGACTTCGAATCTGGCGCTGCGCCCGAGCCAAAGCGCGCGCGCACAATGCCAATGCCACCACGAGGACGGCCGTGACAGCAACAAGAACGAGGACTCTAGAATCCGCCAGCTGCAAACAAACGTCCCCCCACGCATACCACGGCGTGACGCCAGCCGCGTTTTGCCGGCGATGTTAGCCGCCGGGCGCGACCCGTGGCCACCAATGCTTGACGATGCATGGTTAACGAGTCGCTAAGGCTGCCCCGCAAAGGGCTGGTTCGGGCCCAGCGCCCGGCGAGCCTCCGCCTTTGGCGTCACAACGCTCGCCGCCGGCCAGATCATCTCGATAATCGCGCCAGGCGGCCGCGCCAAAGCCGGCGCATCCGGCTCTGCCAGCGCGCTCCGCCGCAGGTCGGTTCCGTTGGCGAAGGCCATCGTCGCGCCGGTACGCTCGAGCAGAGTCCGGGCGATGAAAAGCCCCAACCCCATACCTTCGTATTCGCCCTCGTCCCCGGTCGCGCGCACCTCGCCGCGCTGCCGCGTGCTTACATACGGCTCGCCCAGCCGTGGCAGCACCTCGGCGCTGAAGCCTGGCCCATCATCCCCGATCGCAATCCGCAGCTCCTCGCCGTCATAGTCAATGTCCGCCCAGACCGTCGCCGCGGCAAAGTCCACCCCGTTCTGGATCACGTTCCGCAGACCATGGACCAGCTCCGCGCCGCGCGGGACCATCGGCTGATCCGAATCCGCTTCTCCCGCCAACGCACCATTGAAACGGATCACCACCGCCTTGCCGCGATTGCGGTGCGGCGCCGCTGCCTCCTCGACCAGCGCCACGACCGGCGAGCTGCGGATTTGACTGTCATCGCGCGCGCTCTGGCTCAGATCGGTCATGATCTCGCCGCATCGCTCGGCCTCGCGGCGGATCAGGGCGACATCGTCGGCCAGCTCGGGCTGATCGCCGACCTCGCGCGCCAGCTCGCCCGCCACCAGCTTGATCGTCGCCAGCGGGGTGCCCAGCTCGTGCGCCGTAGCCGCCGCGATCCCGCCGATCGCCGCCAGCCGTTGCTCGCGCGAAAGCGCGATCTGGGTCGCGGTCAGCGCCTGGTTCATCGCATAGCCTTCGACCGTCACCCGCCGCGCATAGACCGAAAGGAACACGACCGCGATCGCCAGGGCGGCCGATATCCCGGACCGGAAGATCTCTGGCGTCTCCATAATTGAGCCGTCCGCCAGCACTAGCGGCAGATAGAAATTCGCCATAAGCGCCACCGCCGCCATGGCTGCGATGCCCAGCCACAGCGTCGATTGCAGCCTCAACGCAGTCGCCGAGATCGTCACTGGCGCCAGGATCAGCACGGCAAAGGGATTGTTCAGCCCGCCGGTCACCATTAACAGCGTCACCAGCTGCGCCAAATCGAAGAACAGCGACAGCAACGTCCCCTGCTCGGTCAGGCGCTTCTCCGAGGGATACACGAACTGCGCAACGATATTAACCGAGGCCGAGGCCGAGATCAGCAGCGCGCAAAAAAGCAGCGGTAGTTGAAACCCCATGGCGAAGCTCGCCGCCAGAACCGCGGTTGTCTGGCCTACGATCGCGATCCAACGCACGGTGACGAGGGTGCGCAACCGCACCCAATCCCCGCGCGCCTGTAGATTCAGAAGAAAGCTGCCGCCACCGTCGAACATGGGCGGGAATATTGCGCCTGGGCGCGGCAAAGGGAAGCGCAGATGCGCCAGGCCCTTGCCCACCCGCGCCCGCGCGCTTTCATATGGGGTGAAACTTCACCGGAGTCGTCGATGCGCAACATGGTGATGGGCCTTGCCGCAACCGTCTTCGTGTTGCTGGCGGCGGCGGCGATCTTCCTGGCGGTCAAAGAACCCGAAGGCCCGTTCTCACCGGCCATGGTCAACGTCGCGGGTGCCGAGATTGGCGGCCCCTTTGTTCTGACCGACCAAAACGGCGCCGAAGTGAACAGCGCCAGCCTGATCAACGGCCCGGTACTAATCTATTTCGGCTACACGTTCTGCCCGGATATCTGCCCGGTGGACGTCGCCGTCATGGCCGATGCCGTGGACCTGCTGGCCGAACAAGGGCATCAGGTCACGCCTATCTTCATAACCGTCGATCCGGAGCGTGACACCACCGAGGCGCTGACCTACTACGCCGACGCGATGCACCCTCGCATGGTCGCGCTGACCGGTAGTGGGGACGACATCGCCGCGGTGGCGAACGCCTACAAGGTCTTCTACGAGCGGGTCGATCTCGAGGAGTCGGCGGCCGGCTACCTGATGAACCACTCGATTTTCACCTACTTGATGACACCCGAAGGCCTCAAGGGCGTCTTTCGCAATGGCTTCCCGGCCGAGGAAATCGCGGGCGCCGTGGCCCGGATTCTCAGCCGCGGCTGAGGAGTTCGGGCCGGTTGACCATCAGGACACCAGCCGCCGTCATCGCCACACCGGCGACCTCGATCGGCCCCAGAACCTCGCCGAACAGCGGCCAGGCCATCAATGCTGTCGCAGGCGGCACCAAAAAGAATAGGCTCGCCACATGCGAGGCCGCGCCGCGCCTCAGCAGATAGAGGAAAAGGCTCCACCCCCCCAGCGAAAGCGCCAGCACCAGCCAGGCCAGCGACAGGCTGAACTCCATGGTCCAGTCAATCTTGCCGGTCTCGAACATGAAACTCAGCGGGATCAGGAACAAACAAGCCGCCGCAAGCTGCACCGCCGTGGTCGACCGCATCGGATGGTCCCCCGCTAGGCGTTTCTGCAGCACCGTCGCGACCACGATGGCCACCAGCGAGAGCATGCAAAAGGCCACCCCCAACCAGGTGCCCGCGCCCCCCTCGATCTTGCGCAGGACGACTAGCGCGACCCCCGCACAGCCCAGCGCGATCCCGCCCCATTGGACACGGCTCAGCCGCTCGCCCAGGAATTGCCGCGCGACCAGGGCGGTGAAGACCGGCTGCAGCGCGACGATCAGCGCCGAAAGGCCCGCCTCGATGCCGAGCGCGATCCCCTGATAGACCCCGCCCAGATAGAACGCATGTAGCAAAATCCCAATGATCGCCGCGTGCCCCGCCTGGCGCCAGGTCGGCCAGGGCGCCCGCGCTAGCCAGACCCACATCGCCAGAAGCGCCGCGGCAAGCGCGAACCGTACCGCCAGGAACGTGGCGGGCTCGGCATAAGGCAGCCCATACTTCGCCCCGATGAACCCAGTAGACCACAGAAAGACGAAGACCGGTGCCGCCATGCTCTCGAGCCTTAGTGAGGATTGCATCGATCGGGCTCTCATCATGGTTTGTGGGAGTGCGCTAGAAGCAACGAGGTGGGGCCGTTTGACTTGCGGCCCCAATCCGGGAAAAATCAAGCCTTAATGACGCTGGCGGGCACACGCCGGGGCTAAGGGGAAACATATGTCTGAAATCGCTTCTGAAATTGGTGCCGACAACTCGCTCCTCGTGGTCGATGACGATGCGCCGTTCCGGCAGCGCTTGGCGCGGGCCATGGAGAAACGCGGCTTCGCCCCTGTGATGGCCGAAAGCGTGGCCGAAGGGTTGGCGGTTGTGCGCTCTACCCCGCCGGCCTATGCGGTGATCGATCTGCGCCTCGAGGACGGCAACGGGCTCGATGTGGTCGAGGCTCTGCGCGAGGTCCGGCCCGAATCGAAAGCGGTGGTGCTGACTGGCTACGGCGCCATCGCCACCGCGGTCGCGGCGGTCAAAATCGGGGCGACGGACTACCTCTCGAAACCGGCCGATGCCGAGGACGTGCTGAACGCGCTCCTCAGCCGCAGCGGCGACAAGCCGCCACCACCCGAGAACCCAATGTCCGCTGACCGGGTCAGGTGGGAGCACATTCAACGGGTCTTCGAGCTTTGCGACCGCAACGTCTCCGAAACCGCGCGGCGTCTCAACATGCACCGCCGGACGCTGCAGCGGATCCTCGCCAAACGCAGCCCCCGTTAAAGGGCCCAAGGGTGAGCAAGGCCGCCATTGTCACCGGAGCCGCGCGCGGAATCGGCCGCGCAATCGCCGAGCGGATGGCACAAGAGGGCTGGCAGGTTCTTGCCGCCGACGTTGACGGCGACACGGCCAAGGATACAGCCGCCGCCATCGGCGCCACCCCATGCCAGGTCGACGTGCTCGACGCTGACAGCATCTCGGCGATGATCGAGGCGGCCACCACCGCCTTCGGCCGCCTCGACGTCCTGGTCAGCAATGCAGGCATAATGGACCGAATGCCCTTCCTCGAGATGACCGAGGACTTCTGGCATCGCGTCATCGACACCAACCTGACTGGCACATTTCTCTGCGGCCAGGCGGCCGCGCGCCAGATGGCCGCCCAAGGGGGCGGCGGCCGCATCGTCAACGTCGCCTCGAATTCAGGCCTCTTCGGCGGGCGGGGGCGCGCCGCCTATGGCGCCTCGAAGGCCGGGATCATCAACCTGACCCAGACCATGGCGATCGAGCTGGCAGAGCACGGCATCCTGGTCAACGCGGTCGCACCCGGCCCCACCAAGACCAGCGATGCTCAGCCGGACGAGCCCTGGCCAAGCGTCAAAGCCCGGATGCCGCTCGGCCGTTGGGGCAAGCCGCAGGAGATCGCCGAGATCGCGACCTTCCTGGCTTCGGACGCCTGCAGTTTCACTACCGGCCATGTCTGGTGCGCCGACGGCGGCTACACGGTGGCCGGGATTATGGAGGGTTAGGGCCGTCAACTGGGCGAGTGAATTGGGCCAAGACCGATCAATCTATACGCGAAAACAACACCTTACACGCACCTTCCTACAGACGAATACGCAATTCTGTTAAATTTGGCTCCATTCGCTTGCATAGAGGGGAGCACGATGTTTGACCCGAGAATGACTGTCCGCCATCGCCTGACGAAGTTGTCGATTCCGCTTCTGGCTGCGGTCGCCTTCGCGATTGGCGCCGCAACATCGCCGACTATCGACGGAGGCTTCGCCATCGGTTACGCCCAGGCTAAGGGCGGGGCTGCCAAGGGCGAAAAAGCCCGGGGCGGCGGCCGGGACACACGGGCGGAGAAGGGCCACGGGCGCGGCGGCGGCCGGCCAGACAAGGCTGAACGCCAACCGAAACATGTGAAGACCGAGACCCGTGGTCACGGCCAAGGTCAGGGCCAGGGCAGGGGCAGTGGCCACGAGAAGCACGGCGCGGCGGAAATTTCCGGGACCGAAGAGGCCGTAACCCGCGGTGGCACGTCGAGCCAACTCAAGCACCGTAACGCCGCGACCGCCAGCGAGAGCGCCTTCGAGAACGCGTCGTCCAACTCGAACGTGGGCCGGATCGCCACCTACCGCGAGACAGCCCGCGCGACGCTCGACAAGAAAGGCGACATCGACTCGCTGAACCACAAAATCCTCGACCTCGAGACCCGCCGTGATCTCGCCGAAGCGGCCGGCGACTACGACACCGCGGACGCGCTCGACGATGATATCATGCGCCTCGAGGACGACCGGCGTTTGGCCGAGGGCGATCTTCAACGCCTCACCATCGCCGAGCAGGATGCCTACGACGCAGTCGGCGGACCGGAACTCAACGAGCACGACTACGCGGTCTTCCGCCAAATGCTGGGTCTCGAATAGCGCTCCGAGTAGGGTGGGGTTTCACCCCACCACGAAGACATGCAGCGAGACCGGCCCATGGGCGCCCAATTGCAGGGCCTGGCCGATATCGGCCGAGCGGCTGGGGCCAGTCACGAGATTGACCGTGCGCGGGTCCAGGCCGCGTTTGCGCCAGGACGCCCACATATCCTCGAATCCTGCTGCGATGTCCTCGGCCTCCAGGACCACGAAATGGGTCTCGCCGAGGAATGTCAGGGTCACCGGATTTTCGGCGCCCGACGCCAGTACCAAAGTCCCGGTCTCGGCCATCCCGAACTGGGCCCGGCTCAGTGTCGCCGGTTCGTCCAGCCGTCCGACGCCGACGGTGTGCTCGACCGTGCCCCAATCCTGCACGAAGGCGGGGTCGTGCCCGGTGCGGATCGCCGCCGGCAGGTTGCGTGACCGCAATTCCTCCGCCAGCGCCGCTGGCAGATCCTCCAGCGAGGCGATCCGCGAGACGGTCGCATCCGCCGCCTGGGCCTTGTCGATGAACTGCTTCACGCGGTTCGGGCCATCGATCTGCGCCATCGCAGGGACCGGCGCGCCGCCCGGCTGGTGATGGCCCAGCCGCGCGGCCACCGCCACCTTGTCGCCACCGCCGGTCACACGCCGGACGCGGGCCAGGATATTGTCGCGCGCGCTCATCTGCGCGCGCTCCATCGCGCCTGGAACGTCCCGCCCTGCGGCGCCGGCAAGTCGCGGTGGTCGGTCCAGCCCCCGCCCATCGGCAGCTTCGCCAACCGTCCCTTGCCCATCGCCAATAGCCGCAGCCCGAAAGCTCCCATCCGTGTCGCCATCCGATAGAGCCCCGGCCTTGTCGCCAACGCCCGCCAAAATGCCAGGCCCCAGCGCGCCGCTGATGGCGTCAGCCGCTTCTCGAACTCGCGCTCGCGCCAATGACGCATCATCTTTGGCAGCGGGATGCGCATCGGGCAGACCGCTTCGCAGCGCCCGCAGAAGGTCGAAGCGTTCGGCAGTTGGCCGCCGGTTTCGACCCCGATCAGCGAGGGTGTCAAAACCGCGCCCATCGGCCCCGGATAGACCCAGCCATAGGCATGGCCGCCGACTGATTGGTAAACTGGGCAATGGTTCATGCAGGCGCCGCAGCGAATGCAGCGCAGCATCTCCTGGAACTCGGTCCCCAGCATGTTGGTCCGCCCATTGTCCAACAGCACCACATGGTATTCCTCGGGCCCGTCCGGATCGGTGTCCCGCTTCGGACCGGCCGAGAATGTGGTGTAGACCGACATCTCCTGTCCCGTTGCCGAGCGCGCCAGCACGCGCAGAACCGTCGCCGCGTCTTCCAGCGTCGGCACGATTTTTTCCAGCGAAGCCATCACGATGTGGACCTTCGGCAGCGACTGGCTGAGATCGCCATTGCCCTCATTGGTCACGATCACCGATTGCCCGGTCTCTGCGACCAGCATGTTGGCGCCGGTGATCCCGACCTCGGCCTGGAAATACTTCTCGCGCAGCACCGCGCGCGCCTCGGACAGCATCGAGGCGTGGTCCAAACGGCGCCCGGCGTCCAGATGAGCATGTCTCTCGCGGAACAACTCATCCACCTCGTCGACGGTGACATGGATGGCCGGCGCAATGATGTGCGATGGAGTCTCGCCGCGCAGCTGGATGATGTATTCCCCAAGATCGGTCTCGACTGGGCGGATGCCGTTCTCTTCGAGCCAGTCGTTGATCCCGCATTCCTCCGAGATCATCGTCTTGCCCTTGTTGACCGTCGTGGCCCCGGCATTGCGGCAGACCTGCAGTACGATCCGGCGCGCGTCCTCGGCGGTCTCGGCCCAGTGCACATGACCGCCCGCTTCCAGCACCTGCGCTTCGTAGCGCGCGAGGTAGAGGTCCAGATTGGCCAGCGTGTGGTTCTTCAGATCCCGCGCCGCGTCTCGGATATCGTCGAATTCCGGCATCGCCGCCCGGGCCGCGGCCCGCTTTCCTACAAAGCCGGACCCTGTCGTGCTCATCGCTGCCTGGATGTTCTCGTTCGCCAGCGCTTCGCGGACGTTCTGCTTGAACCGCGGCGTCGTCGGGTGGGACGCGCTCATGCGGTTCTCCTTTCCGCCGCCCTGGCTTCCAGCAGGCCGGTCACATGCTCGGCGATCGCCAGCGAGCTGGTCAGCCCCGGGCTTTCGATACCATAGAGCGCCACATGGCCCATCAGCCCATGCGCCTCCGGCCCATCGACCCGGAAATCCGCCGCCGGTTCGCCGGAACCCGAGATCTTTGGCCTGACCCCGGTATAGTCGGGCGCCAACGCATCATCCGCAAGCCCGGGCCAATAGCGCCGGATGGCCTCATAGAAGCTGGCGCCGCGTGCGGGGTCGAGGTTGTAATCCTCGCGCTCGATCCATTCGACATCGGGGCCGAACTTGGTCTTGCCTTGAAGGTCCACAGACGAGTGCACGCCAAGCCCCGCATGGACTGGCACCGGGTAGATCAGCCGCGAAAACGGCGGCTTGCCGCCGAGCGTGAAATAGTTGCCGCGGGCGTAGTACTGATTAGGCCGGTCGGCGAGCGCCAATGCAGGGGCGCCATGTCCCGCCGAATTTACCAGCTCGCGGGCGAGAAACGCGATCGGCTCCGCTCCGCCGGTTTCGACGCGATAGCCGCCATCGTCCACCGCGACCCGCATGACTGGCGTCTCCAGCGCCAGCATCGCGCCCGCCTGCTCGGCCTCGCCCAACAGCGACAGCATGAAGGCATGGCTGTCGATGATCCCTGTCGAGGGAGAGACCAGCGCCGCGACGCAGGAGAGATTGGGCTCCATCTCGCGCGCCTCGTCGCCAGTGATCCGCCTGAGGTCATGCACCCCGTTGGCCGCCGCCTTCTCGGCGATCCCGTCCAGCCGCGCGGCTTCCTCATCGGTCGTCGCGACGATCAGCTTGCCGCAATTCCGGTGAGGAATGTGATGGGTCGCGCAGTAGTCGTAGAGTGACCGCTTGCCCTCGACGCAGAACCGCGCCTTCAGGCTGCCAGCCGGGTAATAGATGCCCGCATGAATTACCTCGGAATTTCGCGCGCTGGTGCGCGAGCCGATCAGCGATTCCCGCTCCAGGATCACCACCTCGCGGCCCGACCGCGCCAGCGCCCGGGCGATGGCCAGACCCACCACCCCGGCACCGATCACGACTGTCTCGACGGTCTCGATCTCAGGTCTCCCCGATCGCCGGGGTCGCGGTATCGCCCGCCAACACCTCGACCACATGGCGCGCCTTGACCGGTCGGCTCTCGCGGCTCAGCTTTCCGCCCATATTCATCAGGCAGCCCAGATCGCCCGCCAACAGCAGACCGGCCCCCGTCCCGGCGATGTTGCCGGTCTTGTCGCCGACCATCTTGTTCGAGATGTCCGGGTATTTGACGCAGAACATGCCCCCGAAGCCGCAGCAGACCTCCGCATCCGCCATCTCCGTCAGCTCCAGCCCTTCGACCGATGCAAGAAGCCGGCGCGGCTGCTCCTTGATCCCCAGTGAGCGTAGGCCCGAGCAGCTGTCGTGATAGGTCGCCTTGGCCGGGAACCGCGCCTCGACGGTCTCGAGCCCCAGTACGTCGGTCAGGAAGCTGATGATCTCGTGGGTCCGGTCGGCCAGCGCCTGGGCACGGGCGCTCCATTCCGCATCATCGGCCAGGATTTGCGGATAGTCCTTGATCACCGTTGCGGCACAGGACCCCGAGGGCACCACCACGTTGTCGTAACCCTCCATTGCGGTGATCATCTGGCGCGCCAAGGCCTGGGCGCCAGCCCGGTCGCCGGAATTGTAATTCGGTTGGCCGCAGCAGGTCTGCTCGGGCACCTCGACCGCGCAGCCAGCGTCTTCCAACAGCTTGGCTGCGGCAAAGCCCACCGAGGGCCGCATCATATCGACCAGGCAGGTGACCAGAAGCGCGATGCGCGGCGCGCCGGAAATCGGATCGGAGGCAGACAAGATAGGCTCCTCGGATGTGGTCATCCGGGTTTACCCCTCTCCCGGTGGAGCCGCAACGGAAGAGGTCGCATGGCGCCAGGGCCCGTCGCCGCAGGCCCAGGCCCGCAAAAGCCGTCCGATCAGCCGGACGGTGTCTGCACCGGCTTCGGCGCTGGGCTCTCCGCCGTTTTGTCCTTGCTGTGCGAGCCGCCGCACTGCCCCATGGCATGGGCAGACCCGACCAGTGCCAGGGTGGCGACGATTGCGAGGGTCAGTGTTCTCATCGTGGAGTCTCCTTCCTTCGACCATGGAAGGATACATGATCCCGGTTTGCCTGGGTAGGGCGGGAAGAATTCTCCGACCATCCTACAGCCTATACCCACCCGCCACCTCGATATTGGCGCCAGTGACATACTCGGCCTCCATCAGGAACCGCACGGCCTCCCAGATGTCCCCGAATGAGCCGTCCCGGCCCATCGGCACCAGACCGGGGGCGCCGCCCACCTCGCCAATCGAGTTCACCAGCTGCCCCGGCGAGACCATATTGAGCCGGATCCCGTCAGCCGCATACTCTGCCGCCAACGCCCGGGTCAGCTGCAAAAGCGCCGCCTTCGAGACGTAGTAGTCGGTGGCGAAGCCCTCGGCCTGGTTCAACTGGTTCCCGGCAACGCCCAGATTGATGATCTGCCCGCCCCGGCCCAGCCGCGACAGCGCTGCCCGGCACACATGAAAGGCGCCGTTGAGCTTGCAGGCGATAGTGCGTTCCCAACCGGCGCCGTCGATCTGGCGCAGGGGCCGCGGGTCGTAGATACCAACATTGTTGACCACCGTTCCCAGCTTGCGCCCGGTCGCGTCGGCGGCGTCGAAAAGACGGGTTACATCCGCCTCGGCGGCGACGTCCGCTCCGTGCATCCAGGCCGTGGCCCCAATTCCGACGATCTCGGCGGTCAGGCTTTCGGCCTCGCTTTCGGACGACAGATAATTGACCAGCACGTCATAGCCCGCCGCGGCCAGTCTCAGGCAAAGATCGCGCCCTAGCCCCTTGGCGCCCCCGGTCACCAACGCCAGGGGCCGTGGCGCGCTCACAACCGCACCCCGCGCGCGGGCTGGAGAACCAGTTCCTCGACCGCGCAATTGCCGCCCGGGCGAACCGCCCCGCAATTGAAAAAGACCGCGTCCGCTACATCCTCCGCGGCCATCATCGTCGCCGGATCGACCGCCTCGCCATCGAACGAGCTGGTGAAGGTGAGACCGGGATAGATGTTGGTGACCGTGGCGCCCCGATCAGCGATCTCGGCCCGTAGGCATTGAAACAGCGCCGCCTGGGCCGCCTTCGTGGCACTGTAGGCCGCCTTGCCCGGCAACGGCTTGCTCCCGGCGACCGAGACGATGTTGGCAATCCGTCCGCCAAGCCGGCCCTCAGCGGCGGTCAGCGCTGGCAATAGCGCACGGGTCACCGTGAACGCACTCATCACATTGGCGCGCCAAAGCCGCTCAAGCGTCGGCGCGTCCGTCTCCTCGAACGTGCCGTAAGCGAAGGCACCCGCATTGTTGACCAGCAAGTCCAGCGGCGCTTCGCCCAATGCTTCGGCCACGCGCGCCATATCGACCGGATCGGAGGCATCGGCGCGCCAGAATCGGGCGTCTGGCAATCGGTTCAGCCGCTCCACATCCTCGGTGCTGCGTGTGATCCCGGATACCGCCCACTCCTCGGCGGCGAAACGCTCGGCAATCGCGCGGCCGATGCCCTTGCCGGCGCCGGTGATGAAGACGCGTCCCATCTCTCCCCCTTCTGGTCTCTCCCGCCGGGCTAGGCCGCGTAGTTGCCGAACGGCGCGATCGGCTCGAGCGACGGCGGGTCAACCAGCGCCACCTCATCGTCGGGCAGAAACTTCGGCGCGTCGACGCACAGCACCCGCAACGGCCGCCCGGTCGGGTTCTAGTAAGCATGCGCATGGCCCAGCGGCCAATCGAAAGCCAACCCACGCCGGACCGGTTGAGCCTGCTGCAACAAACCGTCGTCCAAGATCAACTCGCGCTCGCGCATCACTCTATGCGCATGGGCCGGGATCGCGTTGCCCGGTGCGATCTCCAAGACGTAAAGCCCCAGCACCGAATCCTCGTGCAGGATGATGGCCCGGCCGAAGCCAGTAATCTCGGGCGCGATATTGTTACGGTTCACCCGCGCCATTGCCCAGCTTCCATCGCTGCCCTTCAGCGAAACGGTCACCGCGCCCAGCGCCTCGGGCGCGTGCTCGGTCAGGAAAAAGCATCCGATCATCCTGGCGACCGTGAAGATCGGCACCAAGCGGTAGGACGTGTCGATCAGGAAAGCGGCAACGGCGGCCAGCTCGGCCTGCCCCGCTGCCTCCGATACAGCGTTTGCTGCGGGGTTATCGAGCTTGCCCGGGGCGTCCGAGGTGATATTGGCCGGGCCGATTTCGCCGTCCAGATCCGGTGTCAGGCTCAGCGTGAACCTGCGCGTTGGACCCAAATTCTCCGCCTGGCCCCGCCCGACTGGCACCTCGATCGAGGACCAGCTGGGAGGCGGGGCGGGTATCGATTGTTCGGCGGAAGCAATGTTCATGGGGTTCCTCTCTGTGATGGTCCCGGACCGACCGCCGAGGCCATTCATATTTTTTTCACGGTGCTCCGGCCGGTGTCGCTCGACCCGTCCCGAGGGTCCAATCCGCTCCAGCGGCTCCGGTGCATGGGGGCAGTTTCGTTGGGACTTCTTAATTGTTGGTTAACCGACCGCTAACCATTGGCTGCCGCCGCTACCGCCTGCTCCGATGATTCCTCTGCGCCGTCCGGTCGCAGCCAGATATTTTATATTATTTTCAATGTATTAAGATGGGTCCGGATGGCACCCCAGCGACTTGACACCCCCCGGTCCCGCTAATATTGTCCGCCACGTCTTTCGCAGGGTTTTCGACCTTGTCCGTTAACGAGGAACCGCCCATGGGCGCCCCGGGTGATGCACCGGGCGATAGGTCTGCCAAGCTCGACGAGCTCGAGGCGCGGATCTCGGCGGTACGCAGGGGGAAGGAACCCAAGCGCGGAAGGCAGGGGGACAAGTTCACCGCGGCCGGCATGGCATGGCGAATGACCCTCGAACTGGTCGTCGGCGGTCTCGTCGGCGCCGCGATGGGATGGGGAATCGATGAGCTGCTCGGCACCAAGCCGGCTTTTCTCATCGTGTTTATCTTGTTGGGTTTCGCGGCCGGAATACGCGTGGTGATGCGCTCGGCCGAGGAGCTCCAGAAGGATCAGGCGGCGCAATCCGCCAGGGACGAAAGCCGGCGCGATAGCGCCAGGGACGGCTAGCGGCGCCGCGGCGCCAAGCATGAGTAGCGGCGCCGAGGCGCCGGGGGAAACGGGGACCAGGGCATGGCGGAACCTTCCGAGGGCGGCGGGCTGGAAATCCACCCGATGGAACAGTTCGAGGTTAAACCACTGTTCGGCGACGGCGGTCTCGGGATTCTGACGATCACTAACTCGACCCTCTGGATGGCGCTGGTGCTGGCTGCTGTCTCGGCACTTCTGATTCTGGGCATGCGCGGGCGCGCCCTGGTGCCGACCCGCATTCAATCGGTGGCCGAGCTGCTCTACGGCTTCGTGCGCCAGATGGTGACGGACGTAATGGGCGAGGACGGGGTCAAGTTCTTCCCCTACATCTTTACCCTCTTCGTCTTCATCCTGTTCTCTAACCTGATGGGGCTGCTGCCCTACTCGTTCACCGTCACCTCGCATATCGCGGTCACCGGCGTCCTGGCGATGATCGTCTTCACCACCGTGATCGTGCTGGGCTTCATGAAGAACGGGGTCGGGTTCCTGAAGCTCTTTTGGATCGACGCCGCGCCCCTGGCGCTTAGGCCGATCCTGGCGGTGATCGAGATGATCTCGTTCTTTGTCCGCCCGCTCAGCCACTCGATCCGTCTTGCCGGCAACATGATGGCCGGTCACGCGGTCTTGAAAGTCTTCGCCGCCTTCGTGCCGGCGCTCTCGGTCTTCGGCATTCTGCCCTTGGCGATGATGGTGGCGATCACCGGGCTGGAAGTGCTGGTGGCCTGCGTCCAGGCCTATATCTTCGCGATCCTGACCTGCATCTATCTGAACGACGCGCTGCATCCGGCTCACTGATGCGGCGCCATAGACACCTGAGAATCCAGTCGAGAGGAGACAACGACAATGGAAGCTGAAGCCGCAACCCTGCTGGGCAAGTATATCGGCGCCGGTCTGGCCTGTACCGCCATGGGCGGCGCTGGCGTGGGCGTGGGCCACGTGGTCGGCAACTACCTGTCGGGGGCGCTCCGCAACCCCGCCGCCGCCAAGGAGCAGACCGCGACCCTGTTTCTGGGCATCGCGTTCGCCGAGGCGCTGGGCATCTTCGGCTTCCTGATCGCCATGCTGCTGATGTTCGCCGTCTAAGGCGAACCCGGGGGCGCGGACCCGCGCCCCTCACGACAGCATTTCGATTGGGTTGGAGAGTCCCATGGCGTTGATCGCCTATGCCGCCAGTGCCGCGACCGAGGGGGCCGAACACGGCTCAAGTGGCCTGCCGCAGCTCGACTTCAGCACCTTCCCCAGCCAGATCTTCTGGCTGGCGGTGACCTGTGTCGTGCTGTTCTGGCTGATGAACAAGATCGCCCTGCCGCGCATCGCCGAGGTGCTGGAGGAACGCGCCGACGCCATCGCCGACGATCTGGACCGGGCCGAGGAGTTCAAGCGCAAGGCGGCCGAGGCCGAGGAGGCCTACCAGCAGGCCCTGGCCGATGCCCGCGCCAAGGCCCACGAGATCGTCGCCGAGACCAAGGCCGAGATCCAGAAGGACGTGGACGCGGCCATGGCCAAGGCGGACGCGGAAATCTCGGCCCGCTCGGCCGAGTCCGAAAAGCGTATCCGCGAAATCCGCGCATCCGCTATGGAGGCGGTCGAGGAGGTCGCCACCGACACGGCCGGCGCGGTGATCGAGGCGGTGCTGCCGGACGTGATGAATGCGGACGCGGTCAAGTCCGCCGTTCGCACGCGGCTGAACTGAGGGGGCGATGATGGCAATCTTCTATGACAGTTACTTCGTCGTCGCGCTGAGCCTGTTTCTGTTCCTGGCGCTGCTGGCCTATCTGGGGGTCCACAAATTCATCGTCGGCAAGCTGGACGAGCGGGCCGACCGGATCCGCGCCGAACTCGACGAGGTGAGGAAGCTGCGCGAGGACGCCCAGGCCACCTTCGCAGATTTCGAGCGCAAGCAGCGCGAGGTCGCGGGCCAGGCGGACGAGATCGTCGCCCATGCCAAGTTGGAAGCCGAACAGGCCGCCGAGAAGGCCAAGGCGGACCTGGCGGAATCGATCGAGCGCCGCCTCAAGGGCGCCGACGAGCAGATCGCGATGGCCGAGTCCAACGCGGTGCGCGAGGTGCGCGACCGGGCGATCCAGGTGGCGGTTGCCGCCGCTGCCGAAGTGATGGCCGGGCGGCTGGGCGACGACAAGGCGGATGCCTTGATCGAGCAGGCGATCGACAAGGTGGGCGAGCGCCTGAACTGAGATTTCGCGACACAGTCGTGGGGGACAGCGGACCCGGGCTTCACGGCCCGGGTTCTTTCGTTTGGCGCCTCCCATCGCACAATCCCGTAGGTTGGGTTTTCAACCCACCACTCGGCCGCCCCGCCTAGCGACCCCCATCCAAAAGATCTCCCGCGAATTTCTTCAAATTAACGGAACTCACATCCCGTCATGTCATCCTGCGCGCCTCGTCCCGCTCCGCGATCTTTTTCGCCCTGGATCGCGGCTTATGGGCCAGACCTTCAGGAGAGACAGATGCAGGACCACCCCCTCCACGGGGCCGTCGCCACGTTGCTGGCCGAGGCCGAGGCGCTGACCGGCCGGATCACCGACCAGCGCGCGGCGCTGGAGACGGCCGAACTCAAACGCCGCAAGCTGGTCGCCGCGCTCGACAGCGCGGTCCAAGCCTTGCCCCAGGACGAGCGGGCGGAGTTTGCCCGCCGGATGCGGGCGCTGACCGCCGAGCTGACGCCCAAACGCGGGCGCGTGCTGGACAGCCGGCTGGAGGCGATCATCGAATACCTGGCCGAGCGGGTGCATCTGGGCTCGGGTGCCGGTGGCGACGAGGTGATCAAGGTCGCCGAGGTCCAGACCCATCTGGAGCGGCTGGGGTGGACCCGCCTGCCGCGCGGCTATGCTTCCGGAGCCCTGTCACGGCTGGCCGAGCAGGGCATGGTGATCAAGACCCGGTTCGCGCGCTACCGGATCAACCGGATCCACCCCGAGATCGTGACCCTGCGCTTCAAGTTGCTGGACGCCGACGTCGCCCAGATCGACGCCCGCGACCGGGCGCTGAAAGAAGCCGAGCGCCGTGGCCGCGAAGGCCGCGCCTACCGGCCAATGTAGGGTGGGTTTTCAACGCACCATGACCGGCGCTTGCGGACCCACCGCCAGGCGCGGGGTGGTCGAGTAGGATGGTGGGGTGGAACCCCACCCTACTTGCTATCCGTCCGCCAGGCTGCTGACGCCGGAGCCGCGCAGGTAGATGCCGTTCTTGCAGTAATCGCAGAGCTTCGCGCGCACCTTCTCGGGCAGCACCCAGAGCTGCCCGGCGGCAGGCGGGTTGCAGATCGGGCAATCCTCCTTGGGCTTTGACAGTTCGATCACCGCGTTGACGAAGGGGATCTCGATCATCGGCAGGTCGTCCGGGTGCGGGATCGCCTGCGCGATGGTCTGGACCATCTCGGCCGTCGCCTCGTCGCGCTGGCTGAGATAGCGAAAGAGCTCCGGCATCTGGGATTTCATGCTCTTGGCTTGCTCGCGGAGACGCTCGATATCGATCTTCTCGGTCATCGTAACCTCCAAATATCAGCTTTCCTGAAACCGCCGGCCGCCGCCCCCCGCATTCGTGTCAACCGGGGCAGAACCCTCGCATTCAATTTTGAAAATATACCAGGCCGGGCCCGCGCCCGTCGATGTGACCGGGCGCCGCTCGCCGCGTAGGGCGGGGTTCACCCCGCCATGATGCGTCCCCGGGCGCCAAGTCGGCGGGATGAATCCCGCCCTACGGCGACGCGCACGATACCTCGGACCCCGATCCGGAGCCTCGCGCCACAATGCCCGGAAGGCCGATCGACGCCGGCAGGGTGGGCTCGCACGAGCCCACCGCGGAACCGTTCCGCATCTCCTTTGGTGGGCTCTGATGAGCCCACCCTACGCGTCCTCGTCGGGTTCCGCGAAACGAGCGGAACTCCTTACAAGCGCTGGGTATGTTAGTAAGACACTATCCAGTCGTGGCCCTCCACGTGAAAACCTCGACCCGTGAATAATTTGGAATTCACGTCGGAAAATGTCTTCAATATATGAATATTTCGAATCCCTCGCATCAATTGGCTGTTTGGTCAGTTGACCCATAAGCTCACGAAGCACCCGTTCATTTCGGACGGTTGACCGACGTCCACCTTGCGAATCTTCAATTAATGTATCGAAAGAAAAATCATTGAAGAATATCGACTCCTTAACATATTCGACGTCCAAGTTTGCGATTCTGGTGAAGCCTTCATCATCTCCTTCATTCCTCAAGATAATAAGCGGAAGCAAATAAACCAGATCCAACGCCACATCTTTATCCCAAAGCGTTATTGTACTTTGGAGTATATCAAAATTCCTCTCAATATCCCTCAGCGTTACATGGCAACTCGTCATGATATCTGAGAAATATCTTTTCGGGTCGTCCACTGGAGCGGAGAGCTTTTCAGCGTCAACCTGAAACGTGTGAAATAGCTTATTAAGAAAAGATTCCGTGTCGGGATTATCAAATCTATATATCCTATCAAAAAATCTTTGAATATATTTGGTACCGTTAAAGTCCAATCCATAAACAACAGACACTGCATGTTTTAGCTGAGATGTGTATTTTGCAATTATAAAAACAATATTCTCAACAAAGAATAAATGTTTTATTCTTTCAATAAGAGAAATAGCATGATTTGGCCGACATCGATCTAATTTGTCAATTAATATATATATTGGCAATGTCGATATCTGTGTTTCTGATATATTATCTATTAAGTTAGAAATATTATTTCCAAATAATTCCACAGAGCTTTTATTTTATTCAAAATCTTTCAATAATGAGTCAGCGTATCTATCCATTATTTTATCGACTTCAGCGAAGGATTCTTAGACGCCCGCACCCATGACGCCATCATCAGGCAAGGCAGAGTCTGATGTAGACTCGTCAATTATGCTCGAAATATTATCATAACCCTCTCCGATTGCCCTCCGAAGCGCTCGCCTCGATGCGCCCTTACCGAACTCGATCGCTATGCGGCCAGCGTTTTTCTTTGCGCCACTCCACAATTTTCTGACGCTCGACTTTTTTGTGTAGAAAAGTTTTAATTCGGCATCAATTTCGGCCGTGATTGGAATTAGAGCGTCTTCAGCATGGTCGTCTTCCCAAGCATGATGTATACGCAAATATGCCCAGTACTACTTAAGTGTTATTTGAGTCTTGTAAGAAAAAATGTTTTGCCGGAACCCCAATCGGCGTCCAAATTCAGAACATAGTTACAGGGAAAACCGGCATCTTTGCGTTCTAAGATCCTATTCTCTATGAAATCTTTTAAGAATTCGGCATCTCTCCTACGGTTCAACAGATCGCGCTGCCAAATATTTGACAGTCTTTCTCCTAATTCCATTGGCTAACAATCCCATTTTAAACGGTGAACGGAGCGGCCGCCAGTTTCCATCCTAATTCAGTCACAAAACATACCTGCTTACATCCGTCACCCTGGCCAGGTCCCCCAGCGAGCTTTCCACCATCGCCTCATCCACCACCACCTTCTCGCCGCCCCTATCGGGCGCAGTGAACGATAGCTCCTCGAAGACCCGTTCGATCACTGTGTAGAGACGCCTTGCGCCGATATTCTCCACCTGGGCGTTGACCTCGGCCGCGATGCGGGCAATCGCTGCGACGCCGGTCTCGTCGAAGCTGACCTCGACGCCCTCGGTGCCCATCAGGGCGGTGTATTGCCGGGTCAGGGCATTGTCGGTCTCGGTCAGGATGCGCACGAAGTCGGCTTCCGTCAGGGCGCGCAGTTCCACCCGGATCGGCAGGCGGCCCTGCAGTTCCGGCAGCAGGTCGCTGGGCTTGGCGATGTGGAAGGCGCCGCTGGCGATGAACAGGACGTGGTCGGTTTTGACCGCCCCGTGCTTGGTGGCGACCGTGGTGCCCTCGATCAGCGGCAGCAGGTCGCGCTGCACCCCCTCTCGGCTGACATCGGCGCCCCCCCGGCCACCCTGGCCGTCACTGCGCGCCGCCACCTTGTCGATCTCGTCCAGGAACACGATGCCGTTCTGCTCGACCGCTTCCAGCGCCTCGCGGGTGATCACCTCGTCGTCGATCAGCTTGTCCGCCTCCTCGGCGATCAGCAGCTCGTAGCTGTCCTTGACCGAGGTGGTGCGGCGCTTGGTGCGGCCAGCCCCCAGCGCCTTGCCGAAGATGTCGCCGATATTCATCATCTGGCCGCCGCCGCCGGGCAGGTCCATCATCGGGAAAGGGCTGGCGGTGTCGGCGACCTCGACCTCGATCTCGGTCTCGTCCAGTTCGCCATCGCGCAGCTTGCGGCGGAAGGCGTCCCGCGTGGTGGCCGAGGCACTCTCGCCGACCAGCGCGGTGATCACCCGCTCCTCGGCGCCCTTGTGGGCGGCGGCCTGCATCTCCTCGCGCTTGCGGTCGCGGATCATGACGATGGCGGTCTCGACCAGGTCGCGCACAATCTGGTCGACGTCGCGGCCCACATAGCCGACCTCGGTAAATTTCGTTGCTTCAACCTTAACAAAGGGAGCCTTTGCCAACTTAGCCAGCCGCCGCGAGATCTCGGTCTTGCCGACGCCGGTGGGGCCGATCATCAGGATGTTCTTCGGGAAGATCTCGTCGCGCATGTCCTGGTCGACCTGCCGCCGCCGCCAGCGCGAGCGCAAGGCCACGGCGACCGCGCGCTTGGCGTCCTTCTGGCCGATGATGAAGCGGTCAAGCTCGGAGACGATCTCGCGCGGGGTCAGTTCGGTCATTCTAGCTCGCGTCGGTTAGGGGCGGGGGTCACGCATAGGGCCAATAGCGCCACCACCAATTGTTGCGGCGCTGCGGGATACGCCCGCCCGGCCCCAGAGTCCAGTTCCGCTGCAGCGATTGCTCGTGCAACCAGGGCCAAATGGCCATTCCGCCGAACAGGATCAAGGGCAGCAGCCAGCCCCAGTCGGCCCGCGTGAAGGTGAAGTCGAAGACCGGCTCCAACGCGCCCATCATCGGCTTGGCGCTGGCGAAGACGGCGGCGAACATGACCGCGATCCGGTTGACCCGCAACGCCCAGACCATGACCGCGCACCAAAGCGCGATCAGCGCCGCCAGGTCGGCGGGCGAGGGCAAATGCGTCATCCAGCGCCCCAGGAGCAGCCCCAACACGCCCCAGCCCGCCACATGCAGCGGGCGCGCGGCGGCCAGACCGAAATCGTCGCCCTTGAGGTCGAGCCGGCGGGCGTAAGAAACAGCCGAGACCGAGAGCAGGGTGCAGACGGTCACCGAGATTGGGTTCGAGAGCATCGCCGCAAGGATGCCGCGCGGGCTGAAGCCTTCGACCTCGCGCAGCCGCACCGGGTCGGCGCCGTAGATGCCCAAGAAAAGCGCGACGATGGTGAAGGTGACGACCGGCGAGACCAGGCCGGGCAGCCGAAAGCGGAAGAGATAGCCGGTCATCATCAGCGCCGAGGCGCCCGCGATGACCGCGAAGCGCGCGGTGACCGGCCCCGCGCGCAGGTCAGGCGTCGAGATCGCCATGGCAAGCCCAACCGAGAGAGCGCCAACGATTCCCAGTGCCGAACCCGGCCAGACCAGGCCGCGCCGGCCCGCCACCTCCTCGGCCGCCAGCCAGCAGAGGGCGCCCAGCCCCAGCATCCAGGGCACCGAGGCGCCCTCGCCCTTGGGGCCCCCGGTCGCCCAGGAGATGAGGCCGACGAGCACAATCCAGCCGAGAACGATCCCCAGCGCCTGCACCCCCTGGCGCCGCCGGTTCTCCAAAGGCCGCCCGGCCGGATCGACCCGGGCGGGTTTCATCCGCCGATCACCTCGGTGATCATGTTGCCGTTGGTGTAGACGCAGATCTCGGCGGCAATCTCCATGGCGCGCCGCGCTACCGTTTCGGCGTCGAGCGCCTTCTGGGCGGCCATGGCGCGGGCAGCGGCCAGGGCGTAGTTGCCGCCCGAGCCGATGGCCGCGACACCGCCCTCGGGCTCCAGCACGTCGCCGGCGCCGGTCACGACCAGCAGCGCGTCACCGTCTGTGACGATCAGCATCGCCTCGAGATTGCGCAGGTATTTATCGGTGCGCCAGTCCTTGGCGAGTTCCACGCAGGCGCGCATCAGTTGGCCCGGGGCGGCTTCGAGCTTGGTCTCGAGCCGCTCGAGCAAGGTGAAGGCATCTGCCGTGGCGCCCGCGAAGCCGCAAACCACGTCATGGCCGCCGGGCGCGATGCGCCGGACCTTCTTCGCATTGCCCTTGATCACGGTCTGGCCGAGGCTCACTTGCCCGTCGCCCGCCACCGCGACCTTGCCGTCCTTCTTGACCGCAACAATGGTGGTGCCGTGCCAGCCTGGGAAACGCTCATCCGCTGCCTGCATGCCGCTCTCCTCTGTTCCCGCACCCATATAGCGGTTTTGCCCTTTAATACCATGGGACTGGCGTCAGCGGAATCCGCGCAGTATAGAGACGCCGCGTGCAACCAAGGGGGCCCACATGCGCCAGGCTAGCCTCAAGCGCAAGACCGCCGAGACCGAAATCGCCGTCGAGATGAACCTCGACGGGACCGGAGCATACGAAAATCGGACCGGGGTCGGTTTCTTCGACCACATGCTGGACCAATTGGCGCGGCACTCGCTGATCGACCTGAAGCTCACTGCCAAGGGTGACACCCATATCGACGACCACCACACGGTCGAGGATTGCGGCATCGCGCTGGGCAAGGCGCTGGCCAAGGCGCTGGGCGAGAAGCGGGGCATCCGGCGCTATGGCGAATGCAATCTACCCATGGACGACACGATGGTCAGGGCGGCGCTGGACCTGTCGGGCCGGCCTTATCTGGCCTGGGAGGTGCCATTCACGGCGCCCAAGATCGGCAGCTTCGACACCGATCTGGTGCGCGAGTTCTTCACGGCGTTTGCAATGAACGGCGGGATCACGCTGCATGTGGACCTGATCCGCGGAATCAATTCGCACCATATCGCCGAGGCCGCCTTCAAGGCGGTGGCGCGGGCCTTGCGCGAGGCGCTGGAGACCGATCCACGCAAAGCCGACGCAATTCCTTCGACCAAAGGACAGCTTTGACCACAGCGATCATCGACTACGGCTCGGGCAACCTGCGCTCGGCCGAGAAGGCGTTCCAGCGCATGAGCGCCGAGGTGGATGGCGGCGCAGTCGTGGTCACCTCTGATCCGGACTTCGTGGCGCGGGCGGACAGGGTCGTGCTGCCGGGCGTCGGCGCCTTCGCCGATTGCCGGGCCGGGCTGATGGCTGTCGACGGAATGTTCGAGGCGATGAGCGCGCGCGTGGCCGAAGGCGCGCCCTTCCTCGGCATCTGCGTCGGGATGCAGCTGATGGCGACGCGGGGGTTGGAGCATGGTGAAACCCCGGGCTTCGACTGGATCCATGGCGACGTGGTGCGGCTGGCACCGAGCGACCCCAGCCTCAAAGTGCCCCATATGGGCTGGAACGAATTGACATTGGGCGACCATCCGGTGCTGTACGGCATCGAGGCCGGAGCACACGCCTACTTCGTCCATTCCTACCATTTCCGCCCGCGCAATCCGGACGAGCGCCTGGCCCACACGGAATATGGCGAGCTGGTCGCCGCGGTCGTCGGCCGCGCCAACATGGTCGGCACCCAGTTCCACCCGGAGAAAAGCCAGGAGACCGGCCTGCGCCTGATCGCGAATTTCTTGCGCTGGACGCCCTGACGGCGGCCCAGGCCGCGAACCTGTTCAATCGATGCGCTGCCAGGCCTGTGATTTGCAAACCAATCCGGCGAACGCACATCCCGAGACATTGAGACGGCCGTCGCCGAGCAATTTCATCTCGGAATCGTAGATGGTCTCTTTGACACCCAGAATCTTGCCGTGATCCCAGCGATTGTCTCCGTCCGGGGTCATGTTCCAGATGATCGACAGGCCGATAAGCTTTTCCGAGACGTCGCCGAACGCATCGACGATGGTGCCGCATAGTTGGCCCGCCGCCTGATTGCAGGGATGCACTTTCACGTAGAGATAGCGGCCATCCTCGGTGGATTCCGTTTGCCAGACGCCTTTCGGCGACGCAACGGCCCCTCCCGCCCAAAGAATGACGGCAATCGCCACGGTAAAGCGCATTTCCGATCCCCCCGAATCGCCGCCTTTGGACGGTCTGTCGAATGCAACGTGGAAGCGCGGGGTGCCAAGGTCAATAGAACTGTCGGATTGTCGCGCCATTGTCGCAGGGGATTTACAGCTGCAGGCGATGGCCCCATGTTCAGAGTGTGGTGGAGTCTAGAGACGAGGAGAAGGGGTCCATGAGCCCGATTTCCAGGATTGCGCGCTCCTTGAGCGCCTGCGCCTTGGCCATTTCCTTGTGCGGCGCGATCGTTTTGCCCGGCGCTGCCCGGGCAGACAACCCCGCGGTGGTCGTCGACGATCAGGGCCGCGCGGTGGAGGGCTACGACACGGTCGCCTATTTCACCGAAGGCAAAGCCTTGCGGGGTGATCCGGCATTCATGCATGATTGGCAGGGCGCGACCTGGCTGTTCACCTCGGCCGAGCACCGGGATCTGTTCGCGGCTGATCCCGAGCACTATGCGCCCCAGTTCGGCGGCTATTGCGCCTATGCGGTTTCAACCAACCACGCGATCAAGGGCCGCCCGGATGTGTGGTCGATCCACGAGGACAAGCTGTACCTGAACCTCGGCCCCGGCGCCCAGAAGAAGTGGGAGCGCGACGTGCCCGGCAACATCGCGCGGGCAGTCAACAACTGGCCGAGCGCTCTTCAGGACCCCGGCCGGCGCAAGTCCGGCGGGACGGAGACGAGCGACCGCTAGTCCAATCGCTTATAGAGGTATTTCCGCATCAGCTCGGCCATCCGCTGGGGCGAGAGGATGGGCGGCATCAGCGTCTTCACTTCGCCGTCGGCACCGACCAAGTAGATAAAGCTGCCATGGGCGTAGACCGGCGCGCCGTCCGCGGTCTCGGTCACCTGTTTGGCGTCAATCTGGAAGACGCTGCGTGCGGCCGCGAGCGCGGCCTCGCCGCCCGTCAGCCCGATCAGCCGCGGGTGGTAGTCCGGCAATGCTGCGGCCATTGCCTGGGGCGTGTCCCGCTCGGGATCGACGGTGATCAGGATCGGCGCGATCCGGCCGGCGTCCGTGCCCAGAATGTCGAGCGCTTGGGCCATGGCCGGCAGCGCGACCGAGCAGATCGCCTCGCAGTTGGCATATCCGAAAAAGATCGCCATCGGCCGGCCCGCGAAATCCGCCTGTGTAACCGCGCGGCCCATCTGGTCGGTCAGCGCGAATTCGGGGCGGATCTGGAAGGGCAGCGGCAAGTCCGAGGGCGAGAATGCCGCCGCCTGCGGCGCGGTCGCCTGACGGTGCGCGGCCGCTTCTGCGTCGGTTCCGTGGTTGACACCGTCATGGGCCGTGGCGCCGGTCGTCAGCGCCGCGGTCAACAGGGCGGCCGCGAGCAGCCGCCGCCGCATCAGAAGTTCTCCTCGGCGAACTTGGTATCCGCTTCGGCACCCAGGCCAAGACGCCCATTGGCTTCGATCTCGGCATTGACCTTGGGATCGCGCCGGAACCAGGGGCCCTTACCGCCCACATCCGGATTGCGCTTGGCCCATTCCTTGGTCCAGAGGTTGGTTTTCTTGGCCTTCTCCGCATCCAAGAGTCGCACGGTCTGGACTTGAAGCAGGCGGCCGTCGCCCAGGCCCGGGGTGACGTCCTTGTCACCGACCAGAAGCCCGTCGACCTCGACCGCTTCGCCACAGTAGGGGGCCAGATCGACGGTCGCGCCGGTGAAGGCGGGTTGGGTGTTCTTGTTGGCCAACAGGAAGGCGCCGTCATCATTGCGCAGGATGCCCATCTGGCGGAGCCCCGCGCCGCAATCGTCCGGGCAGTCTCCGGTCAGCACGCAAAGCGCGTCGATCGCGACTCCGTCGAACCGAGCCTTCTCCTCGCCCAGCAGGTTCCAGCTTTTCGCCTGGCTGCCCTCGGCATACTTGCCTTGCGCAACGGCTGCTGGCGCTCCCATGGTCAGGGTGCCGAGCGAGAGCATCGCGGCAGCAATCATCGCCCGTTTCATCGACTGTTTCATCGCCCGTGTCATGACAGCCACCTCACTTGTTCGGGTTTGGGAAAGCGAAGGGCGGGGTCACGCCAAAATCCTCGTGGCTGAGGTTCACGATGCCCTCGTCCGCCACGACCTTCTCGACGATCAGATAGTTGATCCCGTCGCGCTGATGCAGAATGCCGTCGGCGACCAGGCGGTGGCTTTGTACGCTGAGCAGCGTCTCGCCATCGGCCACGTCCGCCGAGCCCTCCCATTTGATCACCATGTAGACTGTGCCGTCATCCGCCAGCATGCCCACCGGGATGCCGCCGGCCGAGCACCAGAGCGCGCAGGTATGGTGCGCCGAGCCAACAACCGCGTCCGGCCCGCCCATGACGCCCGAGAAATAGCACCAGGTGTCGATGATCTCGCCGGTGACCTGCACGCGCTCACCCTCGGCGGCGGCTGCATGCCCCGATATGGATGCCGCCAGCGCAAATCCCATGCCAAGGGCCAATTGCCTAAACATGTGTTTCCTCCCAAATCCAGAACCGGTCGCGCAAGAAAGTAGACCGGCGTGGTGTTTCATCTAATCACATTTTCTTTGCCCTGGGCAGCGCCGCGCGCTTCATTTTCGCGGGCGCCCGGGCTAAGGCAGAGCGCATGATCCTCTACCCGGCAATCGACCTGAAAGACGGCCAATGCGTACGCCTGGTGCGTGGCGCGATGGACCAGGCGACGGTCTTTAACGATGACCCAGCGGGGCAAGCGAGCGCGTTTCAGGGCGCGGGCTGCCAATGGCTGCATCTGGTGGACCTGAACGGCGCCTTCGCGGGCCAGCCGGTCAATGGCGCGGCGGTCGAGACGATTCTGGGGGCGATCACGATCCCGGCCCAGCTTGGCGGCGGGATCCGGGATATGGGCACGATCGAAATGTGGCTGGGCAAGGGGCTTGCCCGAGTGATCCTGGGCACCGTCGCCGTGCGAGATCCGGACCTCGTGCAGGCGGCGGCGCGGGCCTTCCCGGGCCAGGTCGCGGTCGGGATCGATGCGCGTGGCGGCCAGGTCGCGGTCGAAGGATGGGCCGAGACGACCGAGATCACCGCGTTGGATTTGGCCCGGCGGTTCGAGGACGCCGGGGTTGCCGCGATCATCTACACCGACATCGATCGAGACGGCGCGATGCAGGGCCCAAATGTCGAGGCGACGGCGGCTTTGGCCCGCGCGGTCTCGATCCCGATCATTGCCTCGGGCGGGGTGTCGTCGATGGGCGATCTGAGGGCCCTGAAGGCCTGCGGCGCGCCGTTGGATGGCGTGATTTCGGGCCGGGCGCTTTACGATGGGCGAATTGATGCGGCGAAAGCTGTGATGCTACTGGCGAAGTAACTCCATCGTCATCCTCCGCGCAGGCGGAGGCTCTCGACCCGATAGAGATCCCCGCCTTTGCGGGGATGACGGATGCGCCGTCAAACCCCCGTTTCGGTCACGAACTTGGTACGCAGGAAGGCGTCCAGACCCTCGATCCCGCCCTCGGAGCCATAGCCCGACTCGTTGACCCCGCCGAACGGGGTCTCGGGCATCGAGACGAAGGGGTGGTTGACGCCCACCAGGCCAGCATTCAACTGCTCGCCCATGGTCTTCGCCTTGGCCCCGTCCGAGGTGTAGACGTAGGACGCCAGGCCGAAGCTGAGGCCGTTCGACTTCTCGATCACCTCGTCCATGGTCTTGAAGGGCTGGACCGGGGCAACCGGTCCGAAGGGCTCCTCCGACATGATCTTCGCCTCGTCCGGCACGTCCTTCATGACCGTCGGCTCCCAGAAATAGCCCTGGTTGCCCATCCGGGCGCCGCCGACGGTGACTTCGGCGCCCTTGTCGCGGGCATCCGAGACGAAGCCTTCCATCACCTCGAGGCGGCGATCGGCGATCAGCGGGCCCATCTGGACCCCGTCCTCCAGCCCGTCGCCCACCTTGATCGCCTTGGCACGCTCGGTGAAGCCGTCGACGAACTTGGAATAGACGTTCTCCTGCACATAGAACCGGGTCGGCGAGATACAGACCTGGCCTGCGTTGCGGAACTTGTTGCTGCCGATCGAGTCGAGCGCCTTGTCGATGTCCGAGTCGTCGAACACGATGACCGGGGAGTGCCCGCCCAGCTCCATGGTGCAGCGCTTCAGCGTGTCGGCGGCCAGCTTCTGCAGGTGCTTGCCGACTGGGACCGAGCCGGTGAACGAAAGCTTGCGCGGGATGTAGGAGCCGAGGATGTGCCGGCTGACCGTGTCAGGCACGCCGAAGACGATGTTGAGCACACCGTCCGGCAGTCCGGCCTCCTGGAAGGCGCGGCCGATGGCGACGGCGGTCGCCGGCGTCTCCTCCGAGGGCTTGAGGATCAGCGAGCAGCCGGCGCCCAGCGCACCCGCCACCTTGCGCATGACGTTCACGGCAGGGAAGTTCCAGGCGACGAAGGCCGTGGAGACGCCGACCGGCTCCTTCACCATCATCTGGCGCGCACCGGGGATTCGCGGCGGGATGATCCGGCCATAGGCGCGCTTGCCCTCCTCGCCATACCAGCGCAGGACATCGATGGCGAAGCCGAGTTCCAGTTTGGCCTCGCCCACGGGCTTGCCCATTTCCATAGTCAGGTTCGTCGCGATCCGGTCCACATCCGCTTCCAGGATGCGCGCGGCCTTCTCCATCACCGCCTGGCGCTTGATCGGCGGTGTGTTGCGCCAAGTCTCGAAGCCCGCAACCGAGGCCTCGAGCGCCATGTCTAGCTCGGTCGACGAGGCATGCGGCGTATGCCCGATAACCTGCTCGTTTGCGGGGTTCAGGATGTCCTCGCCACCTCCGTCGCCCTTGCGCCATTCGCCGTTGATCAAAAGTTCGATGGTGTCATAGGCCGTGGACGTGTTCATCGGGGTTCCCTCCGCAGGAATAGATTGTTCGGGCGGACCCTACACCGCGGCCCGACCAGGCGCCAGCCGGGCCGGACGGCGTTTTCCGTAGAGCGGTGACGCGACACGTCAGAGCCCCGTGGCGCCTGAAATCACCGCTTGCTGCAGCTAGGGCCCGTGGCTATATACGCCCAGCGCGAAACGACAGGCGCAAATCGGAGTGTAGCTCAGCTTGGTAGAGCACTGTCTTCGGGAGGCAGGGGCCGCAGGTTCAAATCCTGCCACTCCGACCATTGGCTGCACCCCCTTCCCGTCTTGCGTGGGCACAGGGAATCTGTAATAAGCGCGGCCAATAAAGGATGCGGGCGTAGCTCAGGGGTAGAGCGCAACCTTGCCAAGGTTGAAGTCGTGAGTTCGAATCTCATCGCCCGCTCCAAAAATTCCAATTCATCGCAGCATGTCAGGCCCACGCAATGCTGGCATGTCGGCCGCGCTTAGCGGGCGCGGAACTGCGCCCTCCAGCTTGATGAACGGATCGGCATGAGCAAACGATTCGGAGGCCTTCCGCCAGTGTCGTTTTCGGACCACGAGATCGCGACCGCGAGGGAGACAAGCGGAGCATGTCCGACAATCAGCGGGGAAAACCGAGACTGTATAACCGACTGGTTTTAATATTTTATTCCTTTGGCAATTGAGCTTCTAAGCCCGCTGCGTCTCGGAATTACTCCTGTTGAAGTCGTAAAGTGCATTTTCGACAGTGCGGGCGTCTCGCGCATCGAGGAACCGGTGGACGGTTTCTGGGCGTAGCGACAAGGTGCTCGGCGCGAACGTTCGGGGGCCTTAACGAAACGTTCGGGGGCCTTAACGATAACCACGGGAGGTAACAACGGTGACACTCAAACGCATTGATGGGCCGCGCTTCGACGAGCTGACCCATCACGACCGCGATGTCGTGATGACGGCGCTGAAGAGCGGCGCCAACCGGCGCGAAGTCATGGGCTGGCTTCTGGCCACCGGCATGACCGTCGGCGCGGCCAGCAGCATCGTCGGCTCGGCAGGCGAGGCCTTGGCGGCCACGCCGAAGAAGGGCGGCAGTGTGCGGTTCGCCTGGGACCTGCATGGCCCCTCGGACACGCTAGATCCGATCCTTTTCACCTCGTCGCTCGACTATGGGCGCGGGCGGATGAACTACAACAACCTTTGCCGCTTCAACGAAGACCTGACGGTCGGGCCGGAGCTTGCCACCGAGTGGGAAGCGAATGCGGACGCCACCGAATGGACCTTCAAGCTGCGCAAGGGCGTCGAGTGGCATGACGGTTCGAAGTTCTCGGCCGATGACGTGGTCTACTCGATGATGCGCCATATAGGCGAGGAATCGCCGTCGAAGGCCAAAGTGCTGGTCGCGGCGGTCAAGGAATGGGTCAAGGACGACGACCACACGGTGCGCGCGATCCTCAACGCACCGAACGCGGAACTGCCGGTCATCCTGGGCACCTTCCATTTCAAGATCGTCAAGAACGGCACCACCGATTTCCAGAACCCGGTCGGCACCGGTCCCTACAAACTGTCGGAGTTCAAGCCGGGCGTGCGCTCGGTCCATGACCGTAACGACAACTACTGGAACTCGGATCACGAAGGCCCCTATATCGAACAGTTCGAGGCTTTCGGCATCACCGACGCGGTGGCCCGCGTGAACGCGCTGATCTCAGGCGATATCCAGATGTGCGCCAACCTCGATCCGAAGGCCATCGATCAGGTCGATTCCGCGGACGGGGCTGAGGTCTTCGCGGTCGCCTCCGGGCGTTACCCGACGATCTCGTGCATGTTGGACCGCGAGCCGGGCAACAACCCGGATTTCGTCAAGGGTCTGAAGATGCTGCAGCGCCGCGACCGTGTCCTCAAGGTCGTGCAGAAGGGCGTTGGCACGCTGGGCAACGACCAACCGGTCGGCCCCGCATATGGCGCCGGGTGGTGCAACGAAGCCAATGAGCCGGGCACGCCCTATGATCCGGACAAGGCCAAGTTCCACCTGGACAAGTCCGGTGTGTCAGGCGCCGAGCTGCATGTGGCCGAGGTCTTCCCGGGCATGACCGACATCTGCCTGATGCTGCAGCGCGAATGCGCCAAGGTCGGGTTCGACCTGCAGGTCAAGAAGGTGCCCAACGATGGCTACTGGGGCGCGATCTGGATGAAGCAGCCGATGAATGTCTCGGCCTGGAACATGCGTCCCAGCGCGAACATCATGCTGACGCTCACCAACAAGTCGGATGCGCCTTGGAACGAGACCATGTGGAAGAACGAGCGGTTCGACCAGCTTCTCGACATGGCGCGCGCCGAGCTCGACCCGGCCAAGCGCTACGAGATGATGTGCGAGGCGCAGACGCTGTGCTCGAGCGAGGGCGGATCGCTGATCCCGACCCATGCGGCCTATCTGGACGCCAAATCGACCAACTTGAAGGGCTTCCCGAAAGTTCCGTTGGCGGCCTTCGGCGGCATGGAGTGGCCCGAGTTTATCTGGCTCGATTCCTGAGCTCGGATCTGATCTCCAAGATCGGCCAGCCCGCGTGAAACACGCGGGCTGGTCCTACTATGCGCATCCAGCTTTCGGGGGGAGAACATAGCGCATGATGTGGAACATGATTCTCCGCCGGATTGGCATCGGAGTCGTCCTGCTCTGGGTGGTGTCGGTCCTGATCTTCGCGCTGACCCAGGTACTGCCCGGCGACGCGGCACAGATCCGCCTGGGCCAGCAGGCGACCGAGGAATCTCTCGCGGCGCTGCGCAAGACGATGGGACTCGATAAGCCCTGGTATATTCAGTATTTCACCTGGATCACCAACCTGCTGACCGGCGATCTGGGGATCTCGAACGCAGGCGGCGCCACGATCTCGAGCCTGATCGGCAACCGGATCGGCAACACGGTCTTCATGACCTCGATCGTGACCCTGATCGCCGTGCCGCTGTCGGTGGTGTTGGGTCTTCTGGCGGCGATGTATCCGGGCCGGCTTCTGGACCGCATCATCACGTCGGGCACGCTGGGGCTGATCGCGGTGCCGGATTTCTTCGTGGCGATCTTCCTGATCCTGTTCCTGGCGGTGCAGCTGGGATTGGTGCCGGCGGTCTCGTATCTCAGCGGCACCGAGAGCTTTTGGAAGTCGATCTACGTCTTGGCCCTGCCGATCGGCACCCTGGTGATCGTGGTCTCGGCCCAGATGATCCGCATGACCCGCGCCGGCATCCTGAACGTGATGAGCTCGCCCTATATCGAGATGGCGATCCTGAAGGGCGTCCCGCGCAAGCGCATCATTCTGCGTCACGCGCTGTTCAATGCCATTGGTCCCATCGTCAACGTAATCGCGCTCAATCTTGCCTATCTGGTCTCGGGCGTCGTCGTCATTGAGACGATCTTCGCCTATCCGGGGCTGGCGAAGCTGATGGTCGACGGGGTGCAGACCCGTGACATTCCGTTGGTCCAGGCCTGCGGCATGATCTTTTGTTGCACCTATGTGGTCCTGATCCTGATCGCGGATATCGCCTCGATCATGTCCAACCCGCGTCTGAGGCACCCGAAATGTCCGATCAGCCCTCCGCCACCGAGCCGCAGACCGCTTCTGGGGATGACTTCCAGCCGGACGTCTATGACGAACTGCCGGATGCGCCGCCGAAATCGCAGCTGCGCCTTTCCTGGGTTGGCAAGGTTTCGGTCGTGATCGTCGCGATCTGGGTCTTCCTGGCGCTGCTTGGCCCATGGATCGCGCCCTATGGCGAATCGCATTTCATCGAGGAGGATGCCGAGGGGATCTATTTCGACGATCCCAGCTTCATGCTGCCCAATGCCTCGGTGTCAGCCTATCTGGGGACCGACTATTTGGGCCGGGACGTTTTGAGCCGGATCATCTGGGGCGCGCGCACGACGATCGGAATATCCTTCGCGGCGACGCTGCTCGCCTATTTCGTCGGCATCACGCTGGGCATTGCGGCGGCCGTCGCCGGACGCTGGGTCGATGCGGTGCTCAGCCGCATCGTCGATGCAATCCTCGCCTTCCCGAACATCATGCTGGGGTTGATCATCATCGCGGCTTTCGGCTCGTCGATCCCACTTCTGATCGGGCTCGCCGGGCTGGTCTACGCGGCCAGCGTCTACCGCATCGCCCGGGCGTTGGGCCAAGACATCATGGTTCAGGACTTTGTCGAGGCGGCGCGCGCGCGCGGCGAGGGGCTTTGGTGGATCATCACACGCGAGATCCTGCCGAATGCTGCCATGCCGTTGGCGACGGATTTCGGCCTGCGCCTGGTCTTCGTAATCCTCTTCATCTCCAGCCTCAGCTTCCTCGGCCTCGGGGTGCAGCCGCCGATCTCGGATTGGGGTTCGATGGTGCGCGAGAACATGCAGGGGTTGGGCAACGGGCTGTCGGGCGGCGCTCTGGCCTCGATCACACCGGCGATCGCCATTGCGACGCTGACCATCGCGATTAATCTGATCGTCGATGACATTTCCGCACATGCCGGCGGCAGCCTCGCCAAGAAGATGGTGTGAAGATGACCGAGTCCGCGAGCGAGCCCTCGAACGTCCTGGAAGTTCGCGATCTGATGATCGAAGCGCGCCCGCACGGCGCGCCACCGATCCCGATCGTTAAAGGTGTCAGCTTCGACGTGAAGCCAGGCCAGGTTGTCGCGCTGATTGGCGAATCCGGTTCCGGAAAGACCACGATTTCACTGGCGGCGCTGGGATACACCAAACCCGGGCTCCATTTCTCCGGCGGCGAGGTGCTGCTGCAGGGCGAGGACATGGAGCTTGTCAGCGACGAGCGCAAACGCCAGCTGCGCGGCGAGAACGTCGCCTATCTGGCGCAAAGCGCCGCGGCGACCTTCAACCCGGCGCTGAAGATCGGCGAACAGGTCACCGAGTCCGCGGTTCTGCACGGTGCGATGACGCAGGAAGCGGCGACCGAGCGGGCCGAGGAGCTGTACCGGGCGCTGGAACTGCCCGATCCCGACAGGATCGGCGGGCGCTATCCGCACCAGGTCTCGGGCGGCCAGCTCCAGCGTCTGATGGCGGCGATGGCGCTCGTCTCGCGCCCGTCGCTGTTGGTGCTGGACGAGCCTACCACGGCGCTGGACGTGACAACCCAGATCGAGGTGCTGAAAGCCTTCAAAAAGGTGATCCAGGAGGAAGGCTCGGCGGCGATCTATGTGACGCATGACCTGGCCGTGGTGGCCCAGATCGCCGATCACATCGTCGTGCTCTATGGCGGCAAGGTGATGGAGCAGGGCCCGGCCGAACAGATCGTCAACAATCCGACCCACTCCTACACCAGGCGGCTGATGGCGGCCGTGCGCCCGACCCCAGTGGCGGGCTTAAGCGACTCGGCAGCCGGCGATCATCTGCGCGACGTGCCGGCGCTAGAGGTTCGCGACGTCACCGCAGGCTACGGCGAGGGCGCGGACGGAAAACCGCTGATCACTGTCTTGCGCGATGTGAACATGACCGTCGAGCGCGGCCACGTTGTCGGCGTGATCGGGGAATCCGGCTGCGGCAAGTCGACCCTCGCGCGGGTGATGGCCGGGCTTTTGCCCGGATCCGAGGGCGAGGTGCTGCTGGATGGCCATGCCCTGTCCCCCAGCGTCAAGGAGCGCAAGCGCGAAGATTTGCAACTGGTGCAGTTCGTCTTCCAGATGGCGGATACGGCGCTGAACCCCAAACAGCGGATCGGCGACATTATCGGCCGGCCCTTGCAGTTCTATCACAACGTTCGGGGCCGCGACCTCCGTGAGGAAGTGCGCCAGATCCTGGACCTGGTCGAGCTGCCCGCGGTCTTCGCCGATAGGTTCCCGGCCGAATTGTCCGGCGGGCAGAAGCAGCGGGTCAATCTGGCGCGCGCGCTGGCCGCACGGCCCGAGGTGTTGCTTTGCGACGAGGTGACCTCGGCGCTCGACACGATTGTCGGCGCCAATGTGATCGAGCTATTGAAGGGTCTGCGCGACAAGACTGGGGTCTCGTTTGTCTTCATCAGCCATGACCTTTCGACGGTGGCCAGCTTCGCCGACGAGATCGTCGTGCTTTATGCGGGACGCGTGGTCGAAAAAGGCCCCGTTGACCAGGTGCTTTCGCCGCCCTTCCACCCTTATACGCGGCTGTTGATCGCCTCGGTCCCCGAGCTTCGCGTCGGCTGGCTCGAGGAGACCATGCAAACCCGCGAGGCGCTGGCTGGAATTGCCAGGGGCGTCACGCTAACGGATGTGGGCTGCCCATTCTTCGACCGCTGCCCGGTCGCGATCGAGGGCACGTGCGACAAGCTCACCCCGCCGACCCGGGAAGATCAATCGGGCCACGGCCACTATATCGAATGCCACCGCGAGGTCGTGGAACTGGGCGGCGCCAGCGTCACGGCGCCCGCCTGAACCAAGGACTAGCCGCGTTGGATCAGGCTTCGCGCTGCAGGGCCTGCTGCTCCGGTGTGACCAGAAGATGCTTCTCGGCCACCTCGACCACGATCGTGGACACGACCTTCATGATCTCGCTCGTCGCCCCGCTCGATTGCCAATAAAGCGGAACGATTACCGCCGCGCCAGGGATCAGTTCAGCGAGCCGGCCGTGCTTGATGTGCTCCGCCACCGAGAGACGCGGCATCATCCCCCAGCCCGAGCCATTCAAACAGCAAGCCATGTAGCCGGTGAAGGATGGCATCATGTGTCCGGTCAGCGGGATCGATTCACCAAGCGCGGTTAGCTCCCATTGCTGCGGTAGCGTGTCCTTGCGATTGAAGACGATCTGGCGCGCGTCCGCGATCGTCTCTGTGTTGATCCCGTCGCGGAAATGGGACTCGATGAATTGCGGCGTCGCGATTGCCAGATATTCGATCGCGCCCAGCGGCACCCGGCGGTACCCATGCAGCGGGCTGGCCTCGGCGGTGACCGCGGCCAGCGCCTCGCCGTTGCGAAGTCGCTCGGCAGTGTATTCCTGATCATCCGGGATGATGTCGAAAAAGATATTCTGCTCGAAGGCCGCGCGCTGCACGACCTCGGGAAACCACGTGGCCAGACTGTCGCTGTTGACGGCGATCCTGATCACTGCCGGCGCGCCAGCGCCGGGGTTCTCGATCGAGGAGAGGTTGTTCCTCAGATCATGCTCCAAGAGCCGGATCTGTTCCACGTGCCGATAGAGCTGTTGGCCGTATTCCGTGGCAATGCAGGGGCGGCCCCGCACGATCAGCACGGCACCCGCCTTTTCTTCGAGCAGCTTGAGTCGCTGGCTCACCGCGGATTGAGTGATATTCAGCGACTTAGCCGCCGATTCGAAGGTTCCCTCGCGCACAACAGCGGCAAGCGCTTCCAGTAAGTGAAAATCGAAGAGCACGGCGCCCCCTTATTTCCGATAAGCTCTACTAATGGGAATGTGCCGGATTTAGCTCAAATTTGCAACCTTTGATAGGAAATTCCAATTGAGTGCCGCCAAAAAAACACAATCCGATTAACACAACTAATAGACGAATTATCTCTCCTTATGCGCGTGTAGTTAAATTCATTTTACAATCTATGGTTGTCCTGCACCTTGGGCGGAGTATCAAAAAGATACACGTGCGTAAGGGGGGACTCCTAACATGTCAGGTCATGCGGTTCGTCAGGAGTTTTTGCCGCAATTCAGGGCGCTGAGCTCGAACTCGCGAGTTTTGGCGATCATGATCGTCGTATCTTACGTGGCGCAATTGCTGGGCGCGATTGGGCTGGGCTATTGGCTGCTGACTTTGCCGCTTTCGGTTGTGTCCGGACTGGGCATCGCAGCGGTGATGTTTTTCATCGGGACCCGTTTGCGCGGCTTCAACAACATCATCCACGAGTGCTGCCACTACGCATTTTCGGTCGAACGCCACGATAATGCGGTGATCGGAAGCATCGCGGCGTCGGTTGTCATGAGCTCGTTCCGCGATTATCGCGAAGAGCATCTGACCCATCACGCGCATCTCGGCGACTACGAGAAGGACCTCGACCTTCACGGTATTCAGCATTTCCGGCTGGAGGATGATCTGACGCCGCGCACGATCGCGCGTCATGTCCTGACACCGATCCTGGGTCTGCATCTGCCGAAATATGTTTCGGTCAACCTCTCTGCGCGCGACGGCGCGGCCTATCGATGGCTGAAATTCGCGCTGATCGCGGCGGCGGTCCTGTTTCTGGTCTATGATCCGCTACCGGCGCTGCTTCTGGTCTGGATCCCGTTCCTGTGGATCTACACGGCGATCAACTACTGGATGGATTGCATTGACCACGCGGGCCTGGTGCATTCCGAGGACGAGCTCGATGCCTCGCGCAACGTCAACGGTTCGCTGCCGAAAGTTCTGAGCGCGTTCCTGTTCCCGCGCAACGATGGCTATCATTTGATCCATCATCTGTTCCCACAGCTACCGGTGCACCATTTCGAGCGTTGCCATGAACAACTAATGATAAATCCCGAATATCGTGCGCGCAACAGCTCAGCCGGCGAACGGACGGGCGGCCAGACAGCGCCGAAGCCAATCAAAACCGTCATTACGAGCGCCGCGACGTAGCGCCACATTGGCGCGTCTAGCGAATCAAATCGCGGATATTGGTTCCGATCAGCAACGCCCCATCGGGCGGTTTGGCTTGGTGAACTGGGGAAATGGAATTTCACAGGGCACCTATGCCGTGGGGAAATCACCGTTATTTGCGTCGGTCCTAAACGAAAACGAAAAAATTGAAAGAACCGCTAGAACAGTTCTAATAAAATTGCTAATGTTCCATTAGTGAAATTGAACAGCGTCGATTGAGTATCCAAGTTTAGGCCGCGTAGTGTTTCGGTAAGCGTTTTTGAGTGTCCCAGGTTTCGAGTGTAGCGTGTGTGCTTGGCGGCTGCTCCTTTCAGGGAGCGGCCGCAATTCTTTCATGGCCACTGGGCATCGCCTACGCGCCAACGATTTTCTCCTTGATATGGGGGCATGGCGTGGGTTCTCTCGGCAGTGACGCCTATCCCGGCGCCTGAAGTTGCGCGAGAGCCCCCCGATGCCCGATATCGACCTGCCCTTCTCACGCGAAGAATACGCGCAGCGCTTGCACGCGGTACGGTCGGCGATGGGCCGTGCTGGGATCGAGGTTCTCTTTACCTGCGACCCGTCGAACATGGCCTGGCTGACAGGCTATGACGGCTGGAGCTTTTACGTTCACCAGGGGGTGATCGTTGGGCCGGAGGGCGATCCAATTTTCTGGGGCCGCAGCATGGACGCGGCCGGGGCGCTGCGGACATGCTATATGTCGCCCAACGACATCGTTGGCTATGCCGACCATTATGTCATGTCGACCGAGCGCCATCCGATGGACGATCTGGCCAATCTGCTGCGCTCGCGTGGCTGGGCCGAACGGCCTCTCGGCGTCGAGATGGAGAACTACTACTACTCGGCTCGCGCTCATGCGGTACTGACGGCGGCATTGGGCCGCTCGCCCCAGGACGCGACCGCGATGGTCAACTGGTGCCGGGCGGTGAAGTCCGAGACCGAAATTCTGTTCATGCGCCGCGCCGCGCGGATCGTCGAGCGGATGCATGCGCGGATCCTCGAAGTGATGGAGCCGGGCCGCCGCAAGAACGAAGTGGCGGCCGAGATTTACCACACCGGCCTGTGGGGGGCCGAGCATGAGGGGATCAGCTTTGGCGGCGATTACCCGGCGATTGCGCCCTTGATGCCGACCGGCAAGGATGCCTCCGCCGCGCACCTGACCTGGAACGACAAGCCGTTCGAGCTGGGCGCCGGCACATTCTTCGAGATCGCCGGTGTCTATCGGCGCTACCACGCGCCCGTGTGTCGCACGGTCTATCTGGGCACGCCGCCCAAGGACATGCTGGTCGCTGAAGAAGCGGTGCTGGAAGGCATCGAGGACGGGATCGATGCCGCCCGCGCCGGCAACACCGCGGGCGACGTGGCCCGCGCCTTCTACCGGATTCTGGAGAAACGCGGCATCGCGCGCGAGGGACGGTGCGGCTATCCGATCGGGCTCTCCTATCCACCCGACTGGGGCGAGCGCACATTCTCGATCCGGCCGGAGGACGAGACGGTGCTGGAGCCGGGCATGACCTTCCACTTTATGCCCGCACTGTGGATGGAGGATTGGGGGCTCGAGATTACCGAGCCGCTGCTGGTGCGCGCCGACGGCCCCGCAGAATGCCTGGCGGACTATCCGCGCAAGCTATTCGTGAAACCATGACACCGCTTGCCGAGACCAAGGACATCCTCGGGCGGCTGATCGCGTTCCCGACGATCTCATCGGACTCGAACCTGGATCTTATCCGCTGGTGCCACGCACGGCTGGAGGGCCTCGGCGCGCGGGTCGACTTGACCCATGACGCGAGCGGGGCGAAGGCCAATCTCTTTGCCAGTTTCGGGCCCGACGGCGATGGTGGCGTGGTCCTTTCCGGCCATACGGACGTGGTGCCCGTGGAGGGCCAGGACTGGTCGGCCGACCCATTCCAGGCAGTCGAGAAGGACGGGCGCATCTATGGGCGCGGGTCCTGCGACATGAAGGGGTTCATCGCCTGCGTCCTGGCGCTGGCACCCCGGATCGCCGGGGCCGATCTGCGGCGTCCGGTCCATCTGGCGCTGACCTATGACGAGGAGACCGGCTGCCTCGGCGCGCAGGTTCTGCTGAATGCGATGGCCGAGTCCGGACGTCGGCCCGGCATCTGCATCATCGGCGAGCCCACGTCCATGCGGATCATCGAGGGGCACAAGGGCTGCTACGAATACACCACCCGGTTCTCGGGGCTCGCGGGCCACAGTTCGGCCCCGCATCTGGGGGTCAGCGCGGTGGAGTATGCCGTGCGCTATGCGGCCAAGCTGTTGGAATTGCGCGGGGATCTGGTGGATCGCACGCCGGAGGGCTCGCGCTTCGATCCGCCGGAGACGACGCTGCAAGTGGGCGCACTTCGGGGTGGGATCGCCCACAACGTGATCGCCGATCAAGCCGAGATCGAATGGGAGATGCGCCCGGTCGTCGAGGCGGATGCAGATTTCGTCAAGCGCGAGATCGGTGACTATGTGGGCGGCACGCTGCTTCCAGCAATGAAGGCGGTCCATGGCGAGGCCTCGATCGAAACCCGGGCTATCGGCGAGGTAGCGGGCTTTGAACCAATGGACCATTCCGAGGCTTGCGAGTTGGTGGCCGAGCTGACCGGCTCGAACGCCCGCGAGCTGGTTTCGTTCGGAACGGAAGCCGGGCTTTTTCAGCGCGCGGGCATGTCGGCGGTTATCTGCGGCCCGGGCTCGATCGACCAGGCGCACAAGGCGGATGAGTTCGTTGCGGTCGAGCAATTGGAGCAGTGCTTGGACATGATCGAGCGGTTAATCGGCACACTGAAGCGTTAGCTCACGGCTTCTCGCATCCTGAAAAACCGACTAGGGTCGCGCGAAAGCCAGGGATTCACACAATGAACGACCAGGGCAATCCGCGCGTTACACCGTTCTCGACCCATTGGGGCACCTATTTCGCCGAGGTCCAGGACGGCAAGCTGGTGGGCGTGCGCGACTACCCGGATGACCCGGACCCGGCGGATATCGGGCCTGGCATCATCGACATGGTCGACCACCCAACCCGGATCGGGCGCCCGATGATCCGCAAGTCCTACCTGGCCCAGGGCCACGCGGCGACCGGCGACGGGCGCGGGCGCGAGCCCTTCGTGGCGGTGCCTTGGGACGAGGCGCTGGACATCGCCGCGGCCGATCTTGACCGGGTGCGCAACGCCCATGGCAACGAGGCGATCTTCGGAGGCTCCTACGGCTGGGCGAGCGCCGGGCGGTTCCACCATGCGCAGACCCAGGTGCACCGGTTTCTGAACTGTATCGGCGGTTACACCCATTCGACCAACACCTACAGCCACGCGGCGGTCGACGTGCTGGCCCCCCATGTGGTGGGCAAGCTGCGCACGCTGCTGCTGGACCGGGCAACCTCTTGGAACTCGATTGTCGAGAACACCGGGCTGATGGTGCTTTTCGGCGGCCTGCCGGTGAAGAACGCTCAGGTAACCTCGGGCGGGGTCGGGCGGCACACCATGCCGAGCGCTTTGCGGGCCGCCAAGGCGCGTGGCTGCGCGTTCGTTTCGATCTCGCCCATACGCTCGGACACGATGCCAGATATCGACGCGGAATGGCTGGCGCCCCGGCCCAATACGGACACGGCGATCATGCTGGGTCTGGCCCATACGCTGGTGGCGGAAGGCCTGCACGACCGGGAGTTCCTTGACCGCTACACCACCGGGTTCGAGCGGTTCCTGCCCTACCTGATGGGTGAGTCTGACGGCCAGCCGAAGGACGCGGATTGGGCGGCGGCGATATCCGGCCTCGACGCGGAGAACTTGCGGGCACTGGCGCGGCGCATGGCCGCGGCGCGCACCATGATCTCGGTCGCGTGGTCAATCCAACGGGCCGATCATGGCGAGATGCCTTGCTGGATGGCGATCACGCTGGCCGCCATGCTGGGCCAAATCGGCCTGCCGGGCGGCGGCTTCGGCATCGGCTACGGGTCCGAGAACGGGATTGGGAACCCGGTGCGTCTGTTCCGGTTCCCGGCGATGCCTCAGGGCAGAAATCCGGTCACGACCTCGATCCCGGTGGCGCGGATCTCGGACGCGCTGTTGCATCCCGGCGAACCTTATGATTTCAACGGTGAAAAACGAACTTATCCGAACCTGCGCGCGGTCTATTGGTCGGGCGGCAATCCGTTCCACCACCATCAGGATCTTAACCGGCTGGTGCGCGCGATCAGGCGTCCCGAAACCGTGATCGTCAATGACATCTGGTGGACCCAGATGGCGCGCCATGCGGATATTGTCTTCCCCTCGACCATGCAGATCGAGCGCGAAGACATCTCGATGACCCATTGGGAGCCGCTGATCGTCGCCATGCGCCAGGCGGTGGAGCCGTATGCGGACACAAGGGATGACTACGCGATCTTCTCTGGCCTGGCCGAACGGATGGGCATCTCCGAGGCCTTCACCGAGGGCCGCAGCCCTGAGGATTGGCTCCAGCATCTGTGGGCCCAGGCGCGGCAGCGGGCGGGCGAGGCCGGGTTCGAACTGCCGAGCCTCGGGGAACTGCGTGAGCGTGAAACGATCTCGCTGCCGCCGGCCGAGCGCGAAGCGGTGTTGATGGAAGAATTCCGCGCCGATGCGGATGGCCAGCCGCTGGCGACTCCGAGCGGCAAAGTCGAGATCTTCTCGGACAGCATCGCCGGCTTCGGCTACGACGACTACCCGGGGCACCCGGCTTGGGTCGAGCCTTATGAATGGCTGGGGGCGGCCTCGGCCCAGGCTTTCCCGCTGCACCTGATCACCAACCAGCCGCGCACGCGGCTGCACAGCCAGTTTGACCCGGGCCGGGTCAGTCAGGCGAGCAAGATCCAGGGCCGCGAGCCGATGGTGATGCATCCCGAGGACGCCGCCGCCCGCGGGATCGCCGAGGGCGACGTGGTCCGGGTCTTCAACGCCCGCGGCGCCTGCCTGGCGGGCGTCATCCTGTCGGATTCGGTGATGCAAGGGGTCGTCCAACTCTCGACCGGAGCCTGGTACGACCCCGAGGATCCGAGCGTGGAGGGCAGTCTCTGCAAACACGGCAATCCGAACGTGCTGACGCGCGATGTCGGCACCTCGCGGATCGGCCAAGGGCCTTCGGCCCAGACAACGCTGGTCGAGGTCGAGCGCTATGAGGGCACGCCGCCGCCGGTCACTGCCTTCGACCCGCCGGTGATCGAGGAGCGGTAGGTCCGCCCGCCAGCCCTCGCGCCTCTACGAGCCAATTCTTTCGTGCACCACGCGTTGCGGCGATTTTGCGCTTTCCCCGCGCGGGTGTAGAGTGGGAGAGCGTGAGTCTGAGCACGCGCCCCTTGGATTTTTGACAGAAGGGGAAGCCTCATGACCGTCATCGCCATGACCCGAGAAATGGGCACCCGCGGCAAGGATATCGCCACGGGGGTTGCGGAAACCCTCGGCCTAGAGGTCGTCCACCACGAACTGGTCGAGCAGCACGTCGCAGAGCGCATGGACCTGAGCGAAAACGCCGTTCACCGGTTCCTTGAAGGAGAAGCCTCGCTTTGGGAGCGCTGGAAGATCGATTCCCGGCGGCTCTCGCAATTCACCTCGCAAGAGATCCTGGAGCGCGCGATCAAGGGCAATGTCATCATTCGCGGCTGGGGCGCCGCGCAACTGCTGCGCTCGATACCTCATCTGATCTGCGTCCGGGTCTGCGCGCCAATGCGCTACCGCACAGCGGAAATGATGGGTCGTCTCGGGGTCGATGACGAATTCATCGCCCGGCGCGAGATCGAACGCAGCGACGCGGCCCATGCAAGGGTAATCGAGACGCGTTTCAACCGGGATTGGAGGAATCCCACCGGCTACGACATGGTGATCAATACGGGCTTCGTCTCGATCAGCTTCGGCATTCACATGATGTGCGAGTATGCGCGGTCGATTGGCGCCAAGGATGTCGGCGAAACGGCGACGGCGCTTAAGGACAAACTTCTGGAAGAGCGTGCGCGCACGATCGCCGAGATGGCTCGCGACGTCGCGACCGTGGGCGGTGATCTGCAGGTTTCGGTCTCGGACGGCGCCGTCACGCTTAGCGGGATGGTGGAGAATACATCCGGTCTCTCAGCGCTGACGAAAAAGGTCGAGGACCTCGACGGCGTGAAATCCGTGACCATGGATATCGGGACCCTGCCTGCGAGTTTCGCCGCATATGGCCCGTGACATCCGGTCCGCGAATCGCCGGAATGAGAGATAGAATTCGCACCTATGGCCCGATGAGGCCACGACGCACCGTCCATAGTGCGTGAAGTGGAGGAAAGAGATCATGCAACCGAGACGGTTACTCGCCGCCATGGCGGCGCTAGCGGCGCTGTCCACCCCGGCGGCCGCGGATTTCACCCTGACGATCCTGCACACCAACGACTTTCACAGCCGGATCGAGCCAGTGAACAAATACAACAGCGCCTGCGGGTCTGAGGACGCGGCCGAGAACAAATGCTTCGGGGGATCGGCCCGGCTGATCACCGTGATTCGTGAGCGCCGCGCCGCCGCCGGGCACTCGATCCTGGTCGATGGGGGCGATCAGTTCCAGGGCTCGCTGTTCTACACCCAGTATCAAGGCCAGGCCGAGGCCGAAATGATGAACGCGCTCGGCTATGACGCGATGACCGTCGGCAACCACGAATTCGACGACGGGCCCGAGGTGCTGCGCGCCTTCATGGAGACGATCGAGTTTCCGATCCTTCTGGCCAACGCGGATGTCTCGGCCGAGCCGGAACTGGCCGGCGTGCTGATGCCCTCGACGGTAATTGAGGTCGGTGGCGCGAAGATCGGCCTGATCGGCCTGACGCCCGAGGATACGGACGAACTGGCCAAGCCCGGGCCGAATATCGCCTTCTCGGACCCAGCCGAGGCGCTGACACGCGAGGTCGCGGCGCTGACCGAGGCAGGCGTGTCCAAAATCGTGGTGCTGAGCCATTCCGGCTATTCGGTCGACCTGGGCGTGGCCGCGCAAGTGGCGGGCATCGATGTGATCGTCGGCGGGCACACCAACACCTATCTGTCGAATTCCTACGAGAAGGCGGATGGGCCCTATCCCACCTGGGTCGAAGCCCCGGATGGCAACCGGGTACCCGTGGTCCAGGCCTATGCCTTCGGGCGGCTGCTGGGCGAGTTAACAGTGACCTGGGACGACAACGGCATCGTGACCGCCGCGACCGGCGAGCCAATCATCGTGGACGCGGACTTCGCAGAGGACAACGCGGTGAAGTCGCGGATCGCCGAACTGGCCGAACCTTTGGAAGAGACCCGCAACAAGGTCGTGGCAGACGCGGCGGCCGTGATCGACGGTGACCGGGGCAGTTGCAGGTTGGCTGAATGCCAGATGGGCAATCTAGTGGCCGACGCGATGCTTGACCGCGTGAAAGATCAAGGCGTCCAGATCGCGATCGCCAATGGCGGCGGTCTGCGTGCCTCGATCGATGCAGGCCCGATTACCATGGGCGAGGTTCTGACCGTCCTGCCCTTCCAGAATACGCTCTCGACGTTCCAGCTGACCGGCTCGGACGTGATCGCGGCGCTGGAGAACGGGGTCAGCCAGGTCGAGGAGGTCAAAGGCCGGTTCCCGCAGGTGGCCGGGTTGAAATACGTCTGGACCCGTGGGGCAGCGCCGAACGAGGGCCGCATTCAACAGGTCATGGTCCGCGAGGACGGGGCGTGGGTGCAGCTCGATGCGGACAAAGTCTACGGCGTCGTCGCCAACGACTATATCCGCGGCGGCGGCGACGGCTATGTGGTCTTCGCCGAGAGCGCGATCAATCCATACGATTTCGGTCCACCGCTGGACCAGGTGGTGGTGGAGTATCTGGTCGAATCCGGGCCATACGAGCCCTATCTGGATGGCCGGATCGAGGAGCGCTGAGGTAAGCGCAACACAGACCCGCGAGCGGCGCGTTTTTCCTTGGCGCGCCGCCGTGCTCGCTTCTAGGCTGGGCGCCGAGCACCAGACGGAGCGAGCGCCATGGCCCCAATCGAGCCCCTTTCCTGCGACCGCCTGTTTCGGGCCAGCGATCCCGATGCGCTTGGCTTCGAGACGACCGCCGACTTGGAACCGGCACATGGGCTGATCGGCCAGGATCGCGCATTGGCGGCCCTGGAATTCGGCGTCTCGATCAAGGCGCGCGGGTTTAATATCTTCGCCCTGGGCGCCCAGGGTTCGGGTCGCCACAATGCCGTGCGCCGCTTCGTCGAAGCCCGCGCCAAGGTCGAACCGGATCCGGACGACTGGGTCTATATTCACAATTTCGAAGAGCCATACCGGCCCAAGGCCCTGCGGCTGCCGGCAGGAATGGGGATCAGGCTGGCCGCCGAGCTCGACAACCTCATCGAACAGCTCAACGGAATGCTGCCGGCCATGTTCGAGGCCGGTGATTACCGCGACCGCCAGGCGGCCATCGACGCCGAGTTCCAGGAGGCCCAGCAGACCGCGTTCAAGGTGCTCAGCGAAAAGGCCGATGCGCAAAGCCTGCGGATCGCTCAGACGCCGAATGGCATGATGATCGTGCCCGTCAGCGGCGGCGAGCCGATCAAGCCCGAGGTGATCGAGCGCATGGCCGAGGCCGAGCGCAATGCAATTCAGGAGCGGATCAACGCCCTGGGCGAGGAACTGACGCAGACCATGCGCGCCATTCCCGGCCTCGACAAGGAGCGTCGACAAAAGATCGAAGCGCTGAACCGCGAGGTCGCTGAACTGGCGGTTAGCCGTGCCATGGATGACCTGCCCGAGGAGTTCCACGAGATCCCCGACCTTGCCGCTCAACTCACCGCGATCCGGTCCGACCTGGTCAGCAACGCCCCCGCCTTCCTGACCGAGGACGACGGCGGCAAGCCACCCCTGGACGTCGCAATGAACCGCTACCGGGCAAACCCGTTGCTGCGCAGCGCCGGAGAGCACGGCGGTGCGCCGGTGATCTATGCGGACGCGCCCGACATGGGCAACCTGGTCGGCCGGATCGAGCACATTCCCCATATGGGGGCGATGCTGACCGACTTCACGCAGATCAAACCCGGCGCGCTCCACCGGGCCAATGGCGGCTATCTTCTGGTCGACGCCGAGAGGCTGTTGTCGTCGCCGATGGCGTGGCAGAGCCTGAAACGTTGCCTACGCGCGCGCGAGATCGTCATCGCCTCGCCCATGCAGGCGACCACGACCATGACAGCCGTGTCGCTGGAGCCCGCGCCAATGCCGCTGGACGTCAAAGTCCTCCTGTTCGGCAGCCGCCAGACGCTGCACATGGTGGCGGCGCTGGATCCGGACTTCTCCGAGCTTTTTAAGGTTGCCGCCGATTTCGACGACGTGTTTCCGCGCTCACCCGAAGCCGAACGCCAGTTTTGCTGTCTGATTGCGGGGATCTCGCGGGACGAGGCCGAGCGGCCCTTGACCGCCGGGGCCTGTGCCGCGGTCATCGAGCGCGCGGCGCGGCTGGCCGGCGACGCGGAACGTGTCACCCTGCGCGTCGGCTGGCTGGCTGATCTGATCCGCGAGGCCGACCACTGGGCGGCCGAGGACGGAGCCAAGGCTATCGATGCCGCGCATATTGTGAAAACTGTCGACCAGCAGATTCGCCGAATCGACCTGGTACGCGAGAAGATGCAGGAGCAGATCACCCGCGAAACCGTGCTGATCGATACCGACGGGCAGCAAGTGGGCCAGATCAACGGCCTCGCCGTGCTGCAAGCCGGCTATCTGGCCTTCGGCAAGCCCAGCCGGATCACCGCCCGGGTTCGGATGGGCACGGGCAAGGTGGTGGATATCGAGCGCGAGGTCGAGATGGGCGGGCCTTTGCATTCCAAGGGCGTGCTAATCCTGTCCGGGTTCCTGGCGGCGCGCTACGCGACCGATTTACCGGTCTCGCTGTCGGCCAGCCTGGTCTTCGAGCAATCCTATGGCGGGGTCGATGGGGACAGTGCGTCTTCGACCGAACTATACGCATTGCTCTCAGCACTGTCCGGCCTGCCGATCCGCCAGGGGCTGGCAGTGACCGGCTCGGTCAACCAGAACGGCGAGGTCCAGGCGATCGGCGGCGTCAACGAGAAGATCGAAGGCTTCTACGATATTTGCGCCGCGCGCGGCCTGACCGGCGACCAGGGCTGCCTGGTGCCCGAGGCCAACGTCAAACACCTGATGCTGCGCAAGGACGTGGTCGAAGCCTGCCGGGAGGGCCGGTTCCACGTCTATTCGGTTGCCCATATCGACCAGGGGATCGAGATTTTGACGGGACATCCGGCAGGCGAACGCGGCACTGATGGTCTATTCCCCGAGGATAGCGTCAACCGCTTGGTCGAGGACCGGCTGACCGGCTTCGCCGAGACGCGCCGGCGCTTTGGCAAGGCCGGTGAGGACACGCCCACCGCCTGACGCCAATCCAATGTTAACGATCCTGGCGCTATCCCGGTCGTGGCGATTACGCTGGGTGAGAGGCCGATGAGCAACGGGGAAGCGCCAGGTGTGCGGGCGGCGAGCGCGGTTCTGCGCAAGAAGCTGGGGGGCGTGCAGGCCCGCGGCTACCGCTATCCGATCCAGCGCGAGCTGTCCGCGGCATTGGAATTCGCGGCGGCCAAGGGCACCACGGATGTCCTGAAGACGTCCGCGGACGCGATCGTCGCCAAGTCTCGCGTCGGCCGACTCGAGATGCTGACCGGCTCGCTTCCCTCGCCGGGACTACTTGCGGGATTGGCCTTTGCCGGCGGCACCGCGATTCTCGCGCTCGACCTGGCCTTGACCGGCCATCTTGTCGATATCCGCACAGGCGGCGACCCGGAAAAGGGCGACACGCCGGTCCCCAGGACGCCCACTGCGATCGATCTGGCACTGTGCCGTCCGGTGATTTCGGCGATCCTGGCCGAGTTCGACAAGGGCTTGGCCGAGTTGACGGGCGGCCCGGCACTTGGCGCCTATCGCCAAGCCTGGATCGAGCAGCTTCCGGCATCGTTGCAGTTCCTGATACCCGATCAACCATATCTGCAATTCGATGTAACGCTCGATATCGGCGGCGAGACGGGCCGCAGCGGCACGTTCCATCTGGTTCTGCCGCTGGCCCTGATCGAACCGATCGAGACGGTGCTGCGCCGCCGCGGCATCGCCCCTGCGCAAGTGGATTCGCAGGATTGGAGCCGGCACATGCGCAAGGTCGTCGCCGCAACGCGGATCGACCTGGCTGCGGTAATCGATCACAGCCGGATGCGGGTTGCCGAACTGGCGCGCCTGGAGGTCGGCGCGTTTTTCGCCCTGCCTGGGCGAACGCTGGACGATGTGATGCTCGAGCTTTGCGTCGACGGCCAGACCTGCCGGATCGGCCGCGGACGGCTAGGGGCCTTCGGGCGCCACAAGGCCATCAAGCTGACCGAGCCACCGGATACTGCGCTGATCGAGCCCCTTGGCGCTGCATTGACCGATGAGAATCGCCGCGATTCCACGCATCTCGGTGCATCGGCCGGTCCACTGGATCCACCCTGATAGGTGGCACGGCCGGTGCCCGCCAGGGTCACGACAGCTGACTGATAGTGACTGCTCGCCGCAGATTCGCGGAATCCGGACAACACAATCCAAGGGTGAGCGGGCCGCCACGGGCGCAATCGATGACTGTCGCTGCACAAACCCAAGCGACCGATCAGGACGGAAAAGAGACGGAATCAACCCAATTTCCGCCCTAAACATTGCAGGCATGAACGATTTCTGTGATGATCATATTTAGGTGGCAACTGCCATAGACGGCTCGCCGCCAAGCACGATACGGACGCACACACTGGGACACTAAAATGCGCCGGAGGTCTCGGGTATAGACCTCCGGCGTATTTTCGTCTTACGCGTCCCGCCCTATTCCGCCGCGTCCTGGTAGGCCTCCAACGGCGGGCATGTGCAGACCAGGTTCCGGTCTCCATAGACATTGTCGACCCGGTTGACCGGCGGCCAGTACTTGTCGACCCGGAACGCGCCCGGCGGGAAGCAGGCCTGCTCGCGGGAATAGGCGCGGGTCCATTCGCCGATCAGATCCTCGACCGTATGCGGCGCGTGGCGCAGCGGGCTTTCCTCGATGGTGAGGTCGCCGGCCTCTATCTGACGGATCTCGTCACGGATCGCGATCATGGCGTCGCAAAAACGGTCAAGCTCGGCCTTGGTCTCGGACTCGGTTGGCTCGATCATCAGGGTACCCGCGACCGGCCAGCTCATGGTCGGGGCGTGGAAACCGCAATCGATCAGCCGCTTGGCGATATCGTCGACGGTGACGCCGGCACTGTCCTTGAAGGGGCGCGTGTCGACGATGCATTCATGCGCGACCCGTCCGCCTGGGCCCTTGTAGAGCACATCGAAATGCCCCTCCAGCCGCTTGGCGATGTAGTTGGCGTTCAGGATCGCCACCCGCGTCGCCTGGGTCAGGCCGGCCCCGCCCATCATCAGGCAATAGCTCCACGAGATCGGCAGGATCGAGGCCGAGCCCCATGGCGCGGCAGAAACCGGGCCTTCGGTCAGGGGCTCGTCCGTCTCCGCATCCGCCAGCGGCACGATTGGATGGCCCGGCAGATAGGGCGCCAGGTGCGAGAGCACGCCAATCGGCCCCATGCCAGGCCCCCCGCCGCCATGGGGGATGCAGAAGGTCTTGTGCAGGTTCAAATGGCTGACGTCGCCGCCGATCTTGCCGGGCTCGGCCAGCCCGACCATAGCGTTCATGTTTGCGCCGTCGATATAGACCTGCCCGCCATTGTCGTGGACGATCTGGCAAACCTCGCGCACGGTTTCCTCGAACACTCCATGGGTCGATGGATAGGTGATCATGCAGGCGGCCAGGCTGTCGCGATGCGCCTCGGCTTTCTCACGCAGATCCGCGACGTCGATATCGCCGTTCTCACTGGTCGCCGTCACCACAACCTTCATCCCCGCCATCTGGGCCGAGGCCGGGTTGGTGCCATGGGCCGATGATGGGATAAGGCAAACGTCGCGATGCCCCTCGCCGCGGGCGCGGTGATAGGCACGGATGGTCAATAGGCCCGCATACTCGCCTTGAGCGCCCGAATTGGGCTGCATCGACAGCGCGTCATAGCCAGTGAGCTGACAAAGCTGGCTGCTCAGGCCGTCGATCAGCTCGCGATAGCCCTCGGCCTGATCACGCGGCACAAAGGGATGGATCTCGGCAAATTCCGGCCAGGTGATCGGCAGCATCTCGGCGGTGGCGTTGAGCTTCATGGTGCATGAGCCGAGCGGGATCATCGCCCGGTCAAGCGCCAAATCGCGGTCGGCTAACCGCCGCATGTAGCGGGTCATCTCGGATTCCGCCCGGTTCATGTGGAAAACCGGGTGGGTCAAAAACTCGGAGTCGCGGATCAGCGCCTTGGGCAGACGATACTCCGGGAAATCGGTGTCGTATTCCAGGTCGTAGCCGCCGAAGGCCCGGTAGACCTGCTTGACCGTCCCGGGCCGGGTGCGCTCGTCGACCGTGATCGCCACCTTGTGCTCGCCGACCGCGCGCAGGTTGATGCCGTTATCGACCGCGTTCTTCAGGATCAGACCCTGATAGGGACCGACCTCGACAGTGATTGTGTCGAAGCATTCCTTCGGCCCGACCTCGAAGCCCATCGACTCGAGCCCATCGCTGATCCGGGCGGCCTTGCGGTGGACCCGCTCGGCGATCGCCTTCAAGCCCCGCGGTCCATGGAAGACCGCATACATCGAAGCAATCACCGCCAGCAGAACCTGAGCGGTGCAGATGTTCGAGGTCGCCTTCTCGCGCCGGATGTGTTGTTCGCGGGTCTGCAAACTCAGCCGGTAGGCCTTGTTGCCATGCGCATCGATCGAGACGCCGACCAGACGACCCGGCATCGATCGCTTGTAGGCATCCTTGGTCGCCATATAGGCCGCGTGCGGTCCGCCATAGCCCATGGGCACGCCGAAACGCTGCATCGAGCCGACCGCAATGTCCGCGCCCATCTCGCCCGGAGGTCGCAGCAGCGTCAGCGCCAGGGGGTCAGCCGCGACCGTCGCCAGCGCCTTCGCGTCGTGCAACTTCTCGATGACCTGCGCAAAGTCGTGGAAATCGCCGTTCACACCGGGATACTGGAACAGCGCCCCGAAGACCCGCTCCGGTTCCAGGTCGGTGAAGGGATCTCCAACGATCACCTCCCACCCCATTGGCTCGGCCCGGGTTTGGATCACGGCGATGGTCTGAGGCAGTGCGTCCTTGTCGACAAAGAATGCATCGGATTTCGATTTGGCGACCCGCTGGCACATCGCCATGGCTTCCGCCGCCGCGGTTGCTTCATCCAGCAGCGAGGCGTTTGCGATCTCGAGTCCCGTGAGGTCGCTGACCAGTGTTTGGTAATTCAGCACCGCCTCGAGCCGGCCCTGGCTGATCTCGGGCTGATAGGGGGTGTAAGCCGTGTACCAGGCCGGGTTCTCGAGGATGTTGCGCTGGATCGCCGGCGGCATGATGGTGCCGTGATAACCAAGCCCGATCAGCGATGTCAGAACCTTGTTCTTGGCCGCCGTCTCGCGCATCCGGTCCAATGCGCCGCGCTCGGAAAGCGGAGCGCCGAAATCCAGCGCCGCTTCGCTGTGAATGCCCTCGGGCACTGTCTCGGTGATCAGCGCATCCAGGTCGCCAATTCCCAAGACCCCCAGCATCTCGTCCATCTCGTCAGGCGAGGGGCCGATATGGCGACGGTTCGCGAAGTCGTAAGGCTCGTATTTGTTGGTCTGCGCCGCTTTACCGGACTTGGTCATCGCGTTGGCTCCATCTTTGCGCCGCCTCCCTCGCGCCCGGCTCCCCGCCCAGCCGCCGATAGTACACCAAAGGAAAATCGGTGGCTGGGCGGGGAGCCGGGCGCGAGGGAGGCGGAATTAACCCTTATCGCACCATTGCCTTATAGGCGTCCTCGTCCATCAGGCCGTCAGCCGCCGAGGCGTCGGCCAGCTTCAGCTTGAAGAACCAGCCTTCGCCGGTTGGGTCGTTGTTCACAATCGCCGGGTCGTCCACGATTGCATCGTTGATCTCGGTTATCTCGCCGGCAAGCGGGGCATAGACGTCTGACGCCGCCTTAACGGATTCCAATGTCGCCGCCGTGTCGCCCTGGCCGAACTCGGCGCCGACCTCGGGCAGCTCGACGAAGACCAGGTCGCCCAGCTGTTCAGTGGCATGTCCCGTGATGCCGACGGTCGCGACCCCGTCTTCGATCTTCAGCCACTCGTGGTCATCGGTGAATTTCAGCATGCGTCTCTCCCTCGTGGTCGTTTCTCAGTTCCGTTTGTAGCCCGGCGTGATGAACGGCATATCGGCCACCGTGACGGCCAAGCGCTTGCCGCGCACCTCGGCGAAAAGCGGCGTCCCCGTCGCCGCGTTATCCGCCGAAACATAACCCATGGCCATGGGACCGCCCAAGCTGGGGCCAAAGGCGCCGGAGGTGACGGTGCCGACAGGCGCGCCACCGTCCTCGTCGGCGAAAAGCTCGGTCCCGCCACGGACGGGCGCCCTGCCTTCGGGCAGGATGCCGACACGCTTGCGGGCTGATCCCTCGGCCAATTCGCGCAAGATGCGGTCGGCGCCCGGGAAGCCGCCCTCGCGGACACCGCCGGAGCGGCGCGCCTTCTGGATCGCCCAGGTCAGCGAGGCCTCGACCGGCGAGGTGGTGGGATCGAGGTCCGAGCCGTAGAGGCAAAGCCCCGCCTCCAACCTAAGACTGTCGCGTGCGCCAAGCCCGACCGGCTCGACCGCCTCACGATCCAGCAAGGCGCGCGCCAGATCCGCGGCGGCGGCTTCAGGGACCGAGATCTCGTAGCCGTCCTCGCCGGAATAACCCGAGCGCGAGACAATGCATTCTGCCCCGTTCACCGTCAGCGCGGCCACGTCCATGAAACGCATCGCGGCGCAATCGGGCGCGAGCGCCGCCAGGGCGGCCTCCGCCGTGGGGCCCTGCAGCGCCAAAAGCGCGCGCCCGTCGAGCCATTCCACTTCGCAGGAATCCGAGAGATGGGATTTCATATTGTCGAAGTCGGCGTCCTTGCAGGCGGCGTTGACCACGACGAAAAGATGATCGCCCCGGTTGGCGACCATCAGGTCATCCTCGATCCCGCCTGCCTGGTTGGTGAACAGCGCATAGCGCTGGCGCCCCTCGGCCAGGCCCAGGACATCGACCGGTACCAGGCGCTCGAGCGCCAGGGCCGCATCGGCGATATCTCCAGATTTCGGGTGCAGGGCGATCTGACCCATATGGCTAACGTCGAAGAACCCGGCCTGGTCGCGGGTGTGCAGATGCTCCTTCAGGATCCCCAAACCGTATTGCAGCGGCATGTCATACCCGGCAAACGGCGTCATCCGCGCGCCGAGCTCCAGATGCAATTCATGCAGCGGGGTCTTCAGAATTTCGGCCTCTGACACGTCGGAGCCTCCCAATGCCTGCCGGGAAGTCTGAGCGGAGACCTGGACCGGCGCACGTCGTTTCCGCGGCGGCAATGGCCGCGAAGGACTGCGCCCCCTCTGTCCTTTCGCCTGAGAAAGTTATCCCGTCGGCGGGTGCTGCGGCACCTCTCTCCAGAGTGTCTTTAGCCTGCTGGTCCTTTTGCCTGAGAGATTCCGGGGCGGTTACTCCTTCGGCGCCTTTGCCGGTGCGGCAAGGGTCTCTCCCAGCTGGCTTTCTTGACCGTAGGCGGGTGCGCCGTCCATGGCAAGGCCTGCGGCAATGCGCTCGCGCCAATGTGTGGCGCAAGCCGCGCGCAGGCCGTATATTGTGCGGTGCAGCATTCCAGAATCAGGAGGTGACCGATGGGCAAGTCCATTCTGTTCGTCCAGCAGAAAGGGGGCGCAGGCAAAACCATGTTGCTGACCCAGCTCGCGGTCGAGCGCGCGCAGAAGGGCGCGACCGTGACTTTGATCGACCTAGACCCGCAACGATCGACCACCGCCTGGTTCGGCGAGCGTGATCAGCGCGCTGGGGCGGTCAGTGGGATCGAGTTGATCGAGAGCGCCGATTGGCGAGCGTCCTCCGACATCCGCGAGGCAGCGCGCAAATCCGATTGGGTGTTCGTCGACGCGCCAGGATCGGCGGACGATCTGGGTAAGGGCGCGATGCGGGCGGCGGATTTCGCGCTTATACCCTGTCAGCCCGCCATGGCCGATGTCTGGGCGAGCAAGGCAACGCTAAAGATGGCGGTGGGCCAGAAACTGCCCCATGCCGTGGTCTTCAATCGTGTGCCACCGCGTGGCCGGGCCGCCGAAACCGCCATGCAGTCCCTGAGCGAGACCGGCGCCAAAGTGCTGAAACCGCGGATCGGTCAGCGGGCCGCCTTCGCCGACGCCTTCATGATGGGGGCCGGCGTGACCGAAACCGCGCGCGCGTCGAAGGCCGCAGACGAAATCAGGGCGCTGGCCAAGGCTTTGACGCGCGCGGCCTAGGGGCGGAATCGGGACGGGAGCCGCCAGCACCCGTTACCGGCCAGGACGCCGGACTTGCTGTGGTCGCGCAACCGCCATCCAGCGCGCGGCTGGGCGGGGCAAGTGCCCCCAGATATTCCGCCAGGGTCGCTTCGGCCGCGCCCTCCCGCGAGTGCCTTTCGGCGGCTTGGCATGCGGCATTGCACATCTGCTGAAGCGTTTTGGGGTCGAGTGAACAGGCCTTCTGCATCGCGTCAAAAACGCCCGCAGCGTTCCGTGCATCGTAGAAAATGGCTGCCGAGTCATCCACATACGCCTCGAGATCCCCAATTCGGGGCACGATAACCGGGCGCAGCGCGGTGAGGGACATGAGCAGGGCGCCGGAGGTCAGCACGTCCTGATAGGGCAGCACAACGAAATCCGCCCGGCAGAGTTCACCGTTCAACTCGGCGTCGTCCAGATATTTGGGCCTGACGGTCACCTTCGGCGAGGCCCGCGCGATATCGGCCAGCCGCGCAGTCTCGCCTTCATCGACCGACGCTCCGCAAATCGTCAGTTCGGCATTGAGGTTGCTCCCCGCGAAGGTCTCGGCCAGATCGGCGAAGCCCTTGTAGGCACGGATCTGGCCCCAGGCCAGAAAGCGCCTGGGCCCGGCCCCATCGCGCGGCAGGCACGGTTTGATGATCCCTGCATAGTTGCCATGCTTGACGGTGGCGATCTTGGCCGGCTTGACTCGGAAGCGTTCGATGGCGACCCGCGCACCGGCCGGACCCTGGACGATCACCCGATTGGCCAAGGCCCCCGCGGTTACGGCATGGAACCAGTCGCTGAGCGCGCGGCCAGCCTCGTGCGCCTTCGCATTGTGCACCGTCCAGACAATTCCGATGCCCCGAAGTCTGGCCGCGCAAAGGGCGAGAGCGAAGAGGCCGTATCGCGCGGCAGTCTCGATGCGGCTCGCCTCCCTGGGCACATGTGTCCAGTGCAAGTGTAGAACATCCATTCTGCGCCGAAGAACCTGGAAATTTAGGTCCACTAGTGACTTGGCGTAATCCATCGTCAAACCCAGACCCTCAAGCTGGTTAGCCATCAGGTCTTGATAGGGATTCGCGGGGGAATGTGGATACTGGAACACGCGTAGGCCTGCCATCGCGCCTGCCTCTCTCCTGTTCCTCGTTCTACGCATCGGCATATGGTTTCGACCGCGCGGCCAGTTCGGTATCGCCGCTCGGGTGGCGCCTCGACAGGCTCTCTCAGCAGGATTCAGACACTAATTCGCTGCGCAATCAACAAGTCCCTGCGTCCCAAGATAATATTCATGCCGATTCATCGTCAATGTTTCTTTAGTCACGCGTCATTCGTTTCAAATTTGCATTTTCGAATGATTGACGGCAGGGCGTCGTTGTGTCGGCAGCGTCGGCTATCATTTCCACATTGATTTCGTTATTCTAGGTTTACTTCGTATTCTTCGCGCTACCTCGGAAGGGTTTATGTTTGAAATTGACTTTGAACGATTGGCCGCTGTCTCGATTTGCTTCGTCGCGGCTTGGCCGCTCGCGCGGCGTCTCTTTCAACCCAAATTGTGGAGGAACGGGTCGCGCAAGGCGGTGGTGGCGTCTCTGCTGCTGTCAGCCTACGCCATTTCGATCGTGGCCGCAGCATTTTACGCGCCGATGGCGCTATGGGCTCTCACCCTGGCCGCCCTGATAGGAATCGGCCTCTACGTCTGGATCACGCGCGACAACTTTGGCCGGCGGCAGGGATTGCCGCCCGGGTCGCTGGCACCAGCAGCGCACTCGGATCAGGCCTCATTGCTGAGGCGGTTCCGCAAGCATGGGCCGGTCTTCAAGGTCTTGGCACGGTACCAGCCGGCCGCGTGCGTTGTCGGACATTCGGCGGCGTCGGAGCTGCTGACATCAAATGCGGACAAACTGGCGGCGGTGCCTGCCGCCTATAACAAGCACATTCCGAAGGGATTCCTGCGCTACATGCGCGGCGCCGATCACGCCGCCTATCGCCGGAAATTTCAGTCGGCCTTGCCGCCAAGCCTGGTTCAGTCGAACGAGGCTGACCTGCGGGCGCTGCTGCGCGAGAGATTTGCAGACTGGGACGGTCCCGTCGACCCGGCGGTAACCTCGGCTATGTTTGCCATGATGGTCCGGCTGTTCCTCGGCATCATGCCCGACGACCCTCGTGCCGCCAAGATTCGCGCGGCCTACGGAAACATCGCCGTCACCGACAAGGCCCATGCGGGCGGCGATCGCGCGGCCGATGCGCTGACCGAGGTCGAGGAGGTGCTCGCCGAGTTGACGAACCGCCCGGCGGTGGCTGGCGACACCGAGACGGTTCTTGGCGCCCTGTTGGCCGGGGACGCATTGCGCTGGACGATCCGACCGTGCGGCGCAATCTGATCTACATGCTGGAGACCGCGCATCGCGACGTCTCGGGGACGATCGTCTGGGTGCTGAAGATCCTGAGCAATAACCGGGCATGGGCCGATCGTTTGCGCGCGGAACTGGCGGCTCCCGGACCGACACCAGTGGACAGCAAAGGGCGGGGCCTGGCGGATCGCATCATCATGGAATCGCTGCGCATGGAGCGCAGCGAGTATCTGTTCCGAAAGGCGACGAGCGACGTCCCCGCCGGACCGTTCAACATTCCGAAAGGCTGGCGTGTCCGGATCTGCATCCGCGAGTGGCACCGGGCCAATCCGGCCTTCGACCAGCCGGACACCTTCAATCCGGATCGGTTCCGCGACAGGACCTTCGAGCGTTCGGACTATGCCCCCTTCGGCCTCGATGACCACCGCTGCCTCGGTCAGAAGATCGCCGCGGATGTTGGCCGGATGTTTCTCGAGGAACTTTTCGGCGCCTATGATTTCGAGGTCGTCCGTGACGGCCCGGTCGAATTCGGCGGCAGCCATTGGCAGCCAAACCGCGTGTTCCAACTCCGGCTGATCCCGGCACCCCCAGACGAGGCTTCGATCGCGGCGCAGTGAACTAAGCCCGAAGGCGCAGAGGCCTCACGCGGCTGGGGCGCCGGGCTTCTCGATATCGTCCTCCAGGAAGAACCGGATATTGTCCTCGAAGCTCTCGTCGGCGATGAAGCCAAGCGCCAGAGCCTTGGCGGGGTTGAAATAAGCCCGCCAGCCCAGAACGATCTTCTGGATCGCCGCGTCGGGCTCCCACCGGATCAGCTTCACCGGGTCCTCGCCGGCGATCTTGCCCATCGCCTCGACCATGTCGCCGATCGCGTGGGTCTTGCCCGGCAGGGCGAAGCAACGGTTCTGGCCGAATGCATCGCCCGGCAGCTCGGCCGCGTGGATCAGGTTCTCGATGCAGCGCCGGGGCGACAAATACCAATGTTCGTACTCCGGACCCACGGGGCAGACCGCTTCCTGGCCCTGCAAGGGTTCGCGGAAGATCGAGGACATGAAGCTGGAGGCCGCCAGATTGGCCTTGCCGGGCCGGACCGAGATCGTTGGCAGGCGCGGCCCACGGCCATCGAGGAAGCCGCGGCGCGAATAGTCGGTCAGCAACAGCTCGGCCGCCGCTTTCTCGGCCCCATACGAGGTTTGCGGGTTCAGGATGGTCCAATCCTCGATCATCGCCGGGATCTCGCCGCCATAGACGGCGATCGACGAGGTGAAGACCACGATCGGGCAATTTCCGCGCCGCCGGGCAGCCTCGAAGACGTTGATCGAACCGATCAGGTTGACCGACATGCCAAGGTCGAAATCGGTCTCGGATTGCCCCGAAACGATGGCGGCCAGATGGAAGATCACATCCGCCCCATCCGCAAACAGAGCGTCCAGCGCCGAGCGGTCGGTGATATCGACCTTGTGGCATGTCACCTTGAAAGGCGCGGTCACTGCGGGCGGCTTCTTGACGTCAGCCAGCGCCAGCGTGTCGATTGCCCGGTCGCCTATACCACCGCGCCCGGCCAGCGAACGCGCCAATTTCTGGCCCAGCATCCCGCCGCCACCGGTGATCACAACACGCATGCACTTGCTCCCTTGGAACTCCGGCGGTCATTCAAGCCCAGTCGGGACGGCCCGTCCAGTGGTTCTCTAGATTCTGAATCGTCGATCGAATGCAGATCACGGGCGGAGCGTCCGGGCAATTGGCGACGAGCTGTTGGTCGGCCTCAGCTGGGGAGCCCCGCCAATCGGAGCGCGGCGCGGCGCCGGTCCTCCAGATTGGGATCACGAAGCGGCAAGCCGCGCAGATAGGCGTTCGAAGAGAACTCGGGGTCAATGCGAAGAATATTCTTGGCGGCCTCGCTCGCGTCCGAAAGTTCGCCAGCCTCGGCATGGGTCATCGCCAGGACGACATGGGCTTGGGCCATGAGGGGGTCGGCCGCAATCGCCGACCGCGCGGCCGCAATGGCTTCCTCGCCCTCCCCCAACATCCACCGGCAACGGGCAAGCATCAACGGATACCAGGGCGGGTATCTCGGACTAAGCCGCATGGCGCGCTCGACCTGCTTGATCGCCTCCTCGGCCTTCCCGCAGGCATAGAGCGTAATCGACGCCAGCGCGATCGCATTGGCGTCGTTGTGCGCGAGGCGCAGAGCCTTCTCCGCCAGAGCGATGGCCTCGTCGAAATCCCGCAACGTCACCATGATGATGCCGCGCATCGCCAAATTCCCGGCATTCTCAGGGTCCAGCACCAACGCGCGGTCGCTCGCCTCGAGTGAGAGCTCAAGTGAACGCTCGGGTGACGCACTCCAGCCTTCGTTGCGCGCCTCCTTCCAGTGCGCCACGGCCAGCGCGCTCCACGCCATCGCATAGTTTTCGTCCAATCGCACCGCCCGCTCGAGCATGGCGCGGCCCTTTGGGACAGTGTCGCGGTGATGTTCGTGGACCAGATCCTGCCCTTCGAAAGCGAGCCGCCAGGCCTCGGCATTTCGCGTGCCTTGTGCGGTGAGGCGGGCCAGCTCGCCGGCCGTCAATTCGACCTGCAGGGCCGATACGATCTCCTTGGTGACGTCATCCTGCAGGGCAAGGATATCGCCGACTTCGTGATCGTATCGCTGGGCCCAAAGGTGCCGCCCTGTCGCCGCCTCGATCAACTGCGCTGTCACGCGAACCTGTCGGCCATCACCCCGGACACTGCCTTCCAAGACGCATTCCACGCCCTGCTCGCGGCCGACCTCTCTGATATCGACGGCGCGGTGCTTGTAGACCAGCGTGGAGTTGCGGGCGATGACAAAAAGACCTGAGACCTTGGAGAGGATCGTGATGATCTCTTCTGTGAGGCCGTCCGCCAGGAAGTCCTGCTCCCGGTCGCCGGAAAGATTGGCGAAGGGTAAGACCGCGACCGAGGGTTTTTCGGGCAATGCAGGGTGCTCGAGCCCGGGCGCTGGCCGGGCCCGCGCTTCGGTCCCGATACCCAGACGATAGGCGCGGACAGGCTTGGCGATGTTCTTGATTGCCTGCGGGCCGATATCCTCGAAGCTCGCCTCGATCTTGCCGTCGACCGCGTCGAAGGCACCCCCGGATACGCAGATGCCGCCCGGCTCGGCAAGGCCCTCCAGGCGAGCGGCCACGTTGACACCATCGCCAAAGATGTCGCCGCCCTCGAAGATGATGTCGCCCAGGTTGACGCCGATGCGGAGCTGTATGCGATCCGCATCGGGAAAACTGGCCTCGCGATCAACTATGGATCGTTGGATATCAAGGGCGCAGTGCGCGGCTTCGACGACGCTCGGGAACTCGGCCAGCAGCCCATCGCCCATGAGCTTGACGACACGTCCCTTGCGTTCCGCGATCTTCGGCTGCACCAGCTCCTTGTGGAGCGACTTGAGGCGTCGAAGCGTGCCAACCTCGTCCGCGCCCATGAGGCGAGAATAGCCAACCACGTCGGCGGCAAGAATGGCGGCGAGCCTGCGTTCCAAGCCCTTCCTCCTTCGAACACAAGACTAGCGTCCACGGATTGGAGAATCCATCACGCTTGGATGGCGCCTGAACATTCTCTTCCGGCGCATGGCCTATGACTGGGGCGGGCGGTCCGGAGACTAGTGATTGTCCCGCGGTAATTGCCGCCCGGTACGCTGGTAGTTGGTAGCAAACTCCAGGCAGCCGCCTTCGGCAAGTTGCCCCACATGGGCGCGGTAGAATTCCTGCCAGGGGGTCTGGTTCTCGATTTTCGGCGGCTGCCAGGCGGCCTTGCGGGCCTCCCATTCCTCCTCGGGCACAACGGCGTCCATGCGCCGGTTCGGGATATCCAACCGCACCATGTCGCCGGTCTGCAAGTAGGCAAGGCCGCCGCCCACCGCCGCCTCGGGCGAGGCGTTGAGGATCGAGGGGCTTTCGGAGGTTCCAGATTGCCGGCCGTCGCCGACCGTCGGCAGGTGCTCGATTCCGTCGCGCAACAGGGCATCCGGAGGCTGCATGTTCACAACCTCCGCTGCGCCCGGATAGCCCACCGGGCCCACATGGCGGATGAACATGATCGTGTTTGCGTCAACGCCGAGATCCGGGTCGTTCAGGCGGTCGTGATAGTCCTCGGGTCCCTCGAAGACCACGGCTTTGGCTTCCAAAACCCCTTCCGCGCCAGGGCGCGCAAGGTAGCGCTGCTGGAAATCGGGAGAGATCACCGAGGTCTTCATCAGCGCTGAGTCGAAGAGATTGCCCGAGAGAACCAGGAACCCCGCATGCTGGCGCATCGGTGCGTCGACGGTCTTGATCACTTCGGTATCCGCGCTGCGCACGCCTTTGAGATTTTCTGCCACCGATTTGCCCGTGACCGTGGGCGCATCACCATGCAGCAACCCGGCGGCCAGCATCTCGCCCATGACCGCCGGCACACCGCCGGCGCGCTCGAAACTCTCGCCCAGGTATTTGCCCGCGGGCTGCATGTTGACCAGAAGCGGCAAGTCGAACCCCTGGTCCTGCCAGTCGCCGACATGCATCTCGATGCCAGCATGGCGGGCCACGGCGGTAATGTGCGGCGGCGCGTTGGTCGAGCCGCCAATTGCCGTGTTGACCCGGATCACGTTCTCGAAGTTCTTGGCGGTCATGATGTCCGAGGGTTTCAGATCCTCCGCCACCATTTCGACGATCCGCTTGCCGGTCGCATAGGCCATCTCCATGCGCGCCCGGAACGGCGCTGGGATGGCGGCGCAGCCCGGCAAGCTCATGCCCAGCGCCTCGGCCAGCGCGTTCATGGTGGATGCCGTACCCATGGTGTTGCAGTGCCCAAGCGAGGGGGCCGAGGCGCAGACCCGGCTCATGAACTCGTCATAGTCGATGGCGCCCTCGGCCAGCAGTCTGCGGCCCTCCCAGACCACCATGCCCGAGCCCGCCAGCTCGCCCTTCCACCAGCCATCGAGCATCGGCCCGCCGCTCAGCACGATGGCGGGCAGATCGACCGTGGCGGCGCCCATCAGCATGGCGGGCGTGGTCTTGTCGCAGCCGGTTGTCAGGACAACACCGTCGATCGGATAGCCCTGAAGCACCTCGACCAGACTCAGATAGGCGAGGTTGCGGTCCAAGGCGGCGGTCGGCCGCTTTCCGGTCTCCTGGATCGGGTGGACCGGGAATTCGATCGGCACCCCGCCCGCGTCGCGAATGCCCGCGCGGACCCGGTCGGACAAGAAGAGGTGAATCTTGTTGCAGGGCGCCAGATCAGACCCTGTCTGGGCGATCCCGATCATCGGGCGTCCCGACTGTAGCTCTTCTCTCGTATAACCCTGGTTCTGATACCGCTCGACATAAAGCGCGGTCATGCCGGGATTATTCGGGTTGTCGAACCATTCCTGGCTGCGCAATTCACGATTGGCGCGGGTGTCCTTGCTCATTGTTATTCCTTATGTATTTCCATTCGAGTGACCCGCTCACGCCGTACCCCGATAGGGCTCGACATATTGCAGCGCCATATCCCAGGGGAAGAAGATCCAGGTATCCTGGCTGACCTCGGTGATGAAGGTCTCGACCAGAGGGCGGCCCTTGGGCTTTGCGTAGACGGTCGCGAAGTGGGCTTTTGGGTAGAGTTTGCGCACGATGTCCAGCGTCTTCCCGGTATCCACCAGATCGTCGACAATCAGCACCCCCTCGCCGTCGCCGATCGAGGGGTCGGGCGCCTTCAGCACCTTGGTTTCGGCCTGATTCTGGTGGTCGTAGGACTTCACGCTGATCGTATCGACGTGCCGGATGTTGAGCTCGCGCGCCACGATGCAGGCGGGCACCATACCGCCCCGAGTGATCGCAACCACCGAGCGCCAGGTTCCCTCGGGTCCAGGGCCTTGCTTGTCCAGCCGCCAGGCCAGTGCCCGGCTGTCGCGGTGGATCTGCTCCCAGGACACGTGGAAACCTTTTTCGTGGGGAAGCGGGTCGTTCATCGGCATCCTCCGGCGGGGCAGTTCTTCGCGTGAAATCTATCCATTGCCGCGGCACGAGTCACGGGGGACCGGTCAGCCATTCGGGTTCAAGGACAGGGCCAGGGCGATCAGGTGAAACAGGTATGTTTGCTCCACGGTGCCGTTGACGAGATATGCCATCGGACCACGCGCATAGACCGCGACGTCGCCGGGGGTGTGGGACCCGTCGCCCAGCACCTGCGGCTCGCGCCGAACACCGAATAGCGCGCGGAGGTAGATGCCCAATCGCGCCAGGAACGAGGCGCCGCCATGAGGATCGACAGGGTTGTCCTCGGCCCGCCAGGTGTCCAGCCCCCCGACGGACGCCCCGCGCGGGGTCTGCGCCCAGGGCGGCATCCTGTGATCATGGTCGCTCGTCACCAAGATCAGTGTCTCGGCCGGGTCGGTCATCCGCACGGCGCTTGCGACCGCGCTGTCGAATTCCATCCCTTCGATCAGGGCGCGCGGCAGATCGCGGATATGCAATGCGGGATCGATAAGTCCGCCCTCGACGAGCAGAAGATATCCCTGACTGTGCAGGGAGAGGAGCGTGATCGCCGCCTCGGTCATAGCAGACAGGCTGGGTTCGCCGCCCGGATCGGTGGCCCGGTCGGCGCCGAACCGCATATAAGCCGGGTTGAACAGCCCGAGGAGTTGGCCGGGTCCGGCCTCGATGGCCGCAGCCAACTCGGCATCGGTTTGGGCCACCATCCGCCCAGGCGAAACGCCCTGCCATTGGGCGATTAGGTCGTGCCCGTCGCCGCGACGGCCGGGACTGCGTTCTATACCAATGCTCGCCGCCGGCAGGAAATGCTCGCGCCCACCGCCCATGGCGACCTCGAAGGGAAAGGCCAAAAGCTGACGCGCGATGTCGATGCAGGGCGCTCCGGCCGGAACCGCGGTATCGTCCTCCCAATTGCGGTCCGCCGCATGGGCGTAGAACGCGGCGGGGGTCGCATGCGTCAACCGGGCGGTGGTGATGATGCCGGTCGCGAGCCCCTTGGCCTCGGCCAGTTCGCCGAGGGTCGCAACAGGGTGCGCGAGAGCCGATGCGCAATCGCCCCGCACTGCCCCGGGACCAACGCCGATCACGCCCTTCCGGGTTTTCAACCCGCTCATGATCGCGGTCGAGGCACCCGCGGAATCCGGTGTCTGTGCATCGGTGTTCCAGGTTTTGACCAGCGCGAGATGGGGAAAGGCCTCGAAGCTGAGCACATGCTCGTCGCCAGTGCCGCCTGCGGCCTGGCCCGCAGCCAGACGGATTGCGGTCACCATGGCGGGGCCCATTCCGTCGGCGATGAATAGGATCACGTTGCGCGGGCGCTCCCGGACCGGTGCGCCGTCGATCCGGGCGTCCAGTGCCCGGCGTGCAGCCTGATAGCTGGGATCGCCGGCCTGTGTGGATTCGGCGGCCAATGCGGGGGACACGACCGGGGCGCTCAGCCAGGCGGCCAGCAGCACCGCCCGCCCGGGCCGCCGCATCAGCCTGGCCCCTGCCGCGCCGTCTCGGGCAGCCACGTGGCCAGCTCGGGCCAGACCACCAGAACCACGACCATCAGCACCATGATCAGGAACATCGGCAGCGCGGTCTTGGCGATGTAGTTCATCTGATGCCGGGTCATGCCCTGCAAGACAAACAGGTTGAACCCGATCGGCGGGGTGATCTGGGCCATCTCGACCACCACGGTAACGAAGATGCCGAACCAGATCATGGTGAAGCCGACGTCATGGAAGGCGGGAATATTCACCATCGGCTCGATCACCGCCATGGTCAGCACCACCGCCGAGATGCCGTCCAAGAACATGCCGATGACAATATAGAAAATCGTCAGCGCGGCGATCAGCGTGAAGACCGAGAGGTCCAGCGAGGCGATCCATTCGGCCAGCGCGCGCGGCAGGCCAGTGAACCCCATGCTGAGCGACAGGAACGCCGCCCCCATCAAGATGAACGCGACCATGGCCGATGTCGCGACCGCGCCCATCATGCTTTCGGAGAAGGTTCGCCAATTGAGGCTGCCCTGTGCGGCGGCGAGCGTCAGGGCGCCAATCACACCGATGGCGGCAGCTTCCGTAGGGGTCGCGTAGCCCAGATACATCGAGCCGATCACCGCCAGCACCAAAAGTATCACCGGCACCAGGAAGCGCGAATTCCAGAGCTTTGTGCCGAACGACATCGGCGGCTCCTTGTCCGGACGCTGCCCGGGCCGGGCGTAGTGCCAGGCCACGATATAGCCCATGAACATCATGGCCAGGACCAGCCCAGGCAGGATGCCAGCGATGAACAGCTTCGAGATCGATTCATTGATCGTGACCCCGTAGACGATCAGCGTCAGCGACGGCGGGATCATCAGCCCGAGCGTGGCCGATCCGGCCAGCGTGCCGATTGTCATGAACTCGGGGTAGTTCCGCCGGCGAAGCTCGGGGATAGACATCTTGCCGACCGTCATCAGGGTTGCAGCCGACGAACCGGAAACCGCGGCAAAAATCGTACAGCCGACTACATTGGTGTGCAGCAAGCCGCCCGGCAGGCGCGCCAGCCAAGGGGAGAGGCCTTTGAACATATCCTCGGAAAGCCGCGTCCGGAACAGGATCTCGCCCATCCAGATGAACAAGGGCAGCGCGGTCAGGGTCCAGGACGAAGAGGTTGTCCAGATGGTCGTGATCATCGAGTCGCCTGCGGGGCGCGGCGTGAAAGCCACCATGCCCACATAGGCGACGCCCATCAGTGCCAGCGCCACCCAAACACCGGACCCTAATAGGAAAAACAGGATGAACAGGAAGATCGCCGTCTTCGCGAAGACGCTTGCATCGAACCCCTGGGCCGAGAAGACCACGGCCGAAATTACGATGGCGAAGATCCCGACCAGGATCCAGCGGGTCCAGTTCGGAGTATGCGTCACCGGCCAGTCGTCTTCGCCCTCGACCCCCTCGTGCTCGCTGAGCAGGATGCGCAGGAAATTGTCGATCAGCGCGATCGCCAGCATCACCGTGCCAACCGACATCAGGATCTGTGGGATCCAGAGGGGCGTCGCGTCCAAGCCCTGGCTGATATCGTTCCACTTGGCCGAGCCGATATTGGTCTTGATCGCGTATCTGGCGAAGAAAACCGCGGTCAACGCCGCAACGCCGTAGCACCAGAGCTCGGAATAGCGCCGCCAACGGCCCATTTTCGAGAGGACCAGATTGACCCGGATATGGGCGCCCCGGTTCATCGCGTAGGCCAATGCCATAAAGCTGGCGCCAGCCATGGCATAGCCCGAATAATCCGTCGAGCCGGGGAAGACCTGCCCCGTCCAGCGCGCGATCATCTGGGCGACGATCAGGCCGAGGATCGTGCAGAGAAAGACCGCGCCGATCACGCCGCCGAGCCAATAAAGCCTGTCGAGCCCGCGCCTCAGACTTCCGAGCACTGGCAACGCCCCTCCCCAAACCGACCAGCCATCGTCCCCGCTCAGGCGAGGATTTTACAGAATTCCTCGAGATTTCCGCCTTCGCGGGAATGACGGAGGACGGGCACGGCCACAGCCGTGCCCGCTCGGCACTAGTTGCCCTTGAACTTGGCGACGATCGCCGCGCCCGCTTCTCCGGCGGCGGCTTCCCATTCCGAAGCCATGGTCTTGCCGATCTCGTTCAACTCGCCGACCAGGCCATCATTGGCCGGCTGCACGGTCATGCCGCCGGCGCGCAGGCCGTTCAGGGTGAAGTCCGTATACTGAACCGCGCGCCAATGGCCCGCAAATTCGGCCAGCTCGGCACAGGCGCGGACCGCGTTTTGGTTCGCGTCCGACACACCGCCCCACACGTCCTTGTTCACGAAGACATGGTTGCGCGGCATCCAGGCGTCGACTTCGTAGAAGTGGGTGAGATGTTCCCAGACTTTCCGGTCATAGCCGGTGGCACCCGACGAGATCATCGACTCGGCGACGCCGGTGGCGAAAGCCTGGCTGATCTCGGCCGCCTCGATCTGAACGGGAAGCATCCCCGTCAGCTCCGCCAGCCGCGCGGTGGCGGAGTTGTAGGAGCGGAACTTGACGCCCTGCATGTCGGCGACCGAGTTCACTTCCTTCTTGAAATAGAGACCCTGGGGCGGCCACGGCGTGGCGTAGAGCAGCACCAGGTTCTGCTCGTCCAGGATCTGCTCATAGGTCGGCTTGGCGGCGGACCAGAGCGCCGCCGACTGGTCGAAGGTCGTCGCCAGGAACGGGATGGAATCGACGCCGAAGACCGCGTTCTCGTTCTGATGCGCGCTCAGCAACCGCTCCCCGATCGGTGCCTGACCAGTCTGGACCGCGCGCTTGATCTCGTTGCCCTTGAACAGCGAGCCACCCGCATGGACGGTGATCGTGATCTCGCCGCCGGTCGCGGTACCGACGCATTTGGCGAATTCCTTGCCGGTCTGGCTGTGGTAGTTCGAATCCGCATAGGCCATGGGCATGTCCCAGTTTTCGGCCTGGGCAGCGGTGGCGGCCAGGATCAGGCCGGCGGCCAATCCGATAGTCGTTTTCATAGGTTTCCTCCCGTTATTGTTCTTTGGTGCTTAATTCCGGTCGAAACGGTCCACCCTGTAGGGCGTGATGTCAATGTTGGGCTTTCGTCCAGCGATCAGGTCGGCGGTCATGCGCCCCAGACGCGCGCCCATGGTCAGTCCCAGATGCTGGCCTCCGAAGGCGAAATGGACCGCCGGCGCCTTCGGCGAGGCGCCAAGCAAGGGCAAGCTGTCCACGGTAGAAGGGCGCTGGCCCATCCAGGTCTCCTCGCCGTCCCAGGTGAGACTTGGATAGAGCTGGTGGATACGTTTCCTCAGCCCGGCGATCGGGGCCTCCAACGGCGGCTCGTCAAGGCCGCTGAGGTCGACGGTGCCGGCCAGCCGCAACCCCCCCTCCATAGGTGACGCGACGATCTTGGCGGCGACGAAGGAATAGGGCGTGGGCGGCAAATGCGAAGGGCTCTTCAGGACCAGGTGATAGCCGCGCTCGGCTTCGAGCCACGCTTCGTGGCCTAGTTTCTTGGCGAGCCGCCCGGACCAGGCACCGGCGGCAAGCACCACCCGATCGGCCTCTTTCACCGCCCCGCCAATCAGGGTCACGGAGGCACGGCCATCCGACATCGGCGTGATCTCGGCCACCTCGCCTTGCAGGAACGTCCCGCCCTCGCGCTGGAACGCGTCTCCCAGCGCCGCCACATAAGGCCCGGGCGCGGTCACATAGGCACCGCCATCGATGGCAACGGCGAGCCCGAAATAAGGCGAGAGGGCAGGATCCCATTCCGCCAGCTTGGTGCGGTCCCATTCCTCCCAGGTGATGCCGTGGTCGCGGCGCAAACCGAAACCAAATGCGTCTTTCTGGAAGGTCTTGCGGTCCGGATAGAGGAACACATACGGCCCGCGCCGGAGGTATTTCTCGGCAGGCGTCCCACGGGCCAGCGCCTCGTGCTGTTCGGGCGCGTCGGCGATGACCCCGGCCATGCCGTTGGCGATCTCGACCACCTTCTCGCGCCTTCCGTTCCACAGAAACCGGACCATCCAGGGCATGATCCGGGGCAAATAGCTCCAGCGCAGATAGAGCGGCGAGTCCGGGTCCAGCAGCATCCCGGGCACCTTCCAGATCAGCCCGGGCATCGAGACCGGCAGGACGCCGGAGGACGAGATCATTCCCGCATTGCCGTAGGAGGTCTGCGCCGGATCACCCGGCGGCACCCGGTCGATCAGGGTCACGGCGTGACTGTCGCGGCGCAGCCATTCGGCGGCTGCGACCCCAGTGATCCCGGCGCCGACGACGATGATTTTCATTGGGGGACTTTCATCATGCCACCCACTCGCTGACCGGGGCGGCGGCGTCCTGCAGGGGCTGGGCGATGACGTCGACCAGGGTCGGGCCGTCATGGGCGATGGCTTGTTTCATCACGCTCTCCAACGCGCCGGGGTCCTCGACCCGCCAGGACTTCACGCCGTAGGCAGCGGCCACCGCCGCATGGCCGGTGCGCGAGAAGTCGACCGAGAAGTAGCGGCTGTCGAAGCCCGACTTCTGGCCGGCCTTGATCCAACCGTAGACGCTGTTCGAGAAAACGACCGAGGTAATCGGCAGGCCCAGGCGCGTGATGGTCTCGAACTCACCCACACACATGCCGAAACTGCCGTCGCCCATCGCCGCCACCACCTTGGCATCCGGCCGTCCGACTTGGGCGCCGACCGAGGCCGCAAGCGCGTAGCCCAAAGCCCCATGCGCCCTGTTGGTGATGAAGTGCCGGCCCGGTTTGCGGATCGTGTAGTAGGCGCTGAAGTAGGGGCAGGGCGTGCCGGGATCGGCGCAAACGATGGCGTCGTCGGGTAGAACTCGGTTTAGCGTATCGATCACCCGCTCGGGCCGGATCGGGGTCTCCGGGCTTTCGGCCAACGGCTTGAAGTGGGCGTGCTTGGCTGCCCATGCCTCGGCGACCCGATCCTCGCCGCCGTCGAAGATGGCGGGCTCAGCGGTCAGCAGCGCCTCCAGCGACAAGCGCGCATCGGCGCAGATCGCCGCGTGCGTTTGATAACTGGCGCCGATCACCGCCGGATCAGAGTCGATATGAACGATCTTGGCTTCCGGCCCTGGCGCGCGCCACCGCTCGGTGGTGACCGAACCCGCCCGGCATCCGACGAAGATCACGCAATCGGCCCCGTCGACCACCGCCCGGGTCTCGGGTCGGCCGCCGTTCGAGCCCACAACGCCGAGGCAAAGCGGATGGGTCTCCGGCAAACTGCCCTGGCCGCTGACCGTGGTGGCGACAGCGATGCCCCAGCGCTCGGCTAGGCTTTGCAGCACCGTGGTGGCCCCGGCTAGGACGACACCTCCACCACAGACGATCAGTGGGCGTTCGGCATCCCGGATGACCGCAACCGCGCGAGCCACATCCATCGCCAAGGGCGCGGCGGGCAGCGCTGGAAAGATCCCGAATTGCGGGTCCGCCCAGATCTCCTCCTCCGCCACCGGGGCCTTCTGCACATCGAAGGGCAGCGCCAGGTGGGCCGTGCCGGGGCGCCCGCTGGTCATCTCACGGAAGGCACGGCGGACCATGCGGGGAAGCGCGGCGGCATCCGACAGCACACCGTTCCACTTGGTCAACGGTCGGAAAAGGCCCTCCTGGTCCAGCTCGGTCAGCGGGAACCGTCCGGCCGAGGTGGTGGCCACATCCGTCGTGATCGCCAGCACCGGCACCGAACTCTCGTTCGCTTCGACAATACCGGGTAGGATATATGTGGCGCCGCCGCCCGAGGGGCCTTCGCAAATGCCGACCCGGCCCGTCACCCGCGCATAGGCATCCGCCATATAAGCGGCATGGCGCTCGTCGCGGGTCAGGATGTGGGTCATGCCATGGTCCAGACGCGCCAGCGCGTCGTAGAACGGAAGCGAGGTGTCCCCACAGAGGCCGAAGATGTGCCGCACCCCATGGGCGGCAAGCATCCGCACCATCGCCTCCGCGCCGGTGGATTGGTTGGCGCCCGCCGTCATGGCATTTCCCCGATTGGCCTCTTGCGTTCGGAAACGCTCGACCGAATGATCGGATCAGTCAATAGCAGCCGGGAGGCAACCATGATCGCCACGGGCGGAAAGACCGTTTACGGCGCAACCATCGGCATTCTGATGTTGGAGACCCGGTTCCCGCGCATTCCAGGCGACATGGGCAACGCGCTGACCTGGCCCTTTCCGGTGATGTACAAGACCGTCGGAGGTGCCTCGCCCGATCGTGTGGTGCGGCAAAAGGCCGAAGGGCTGTTGGACGCGTTTGTCGAGGCAGCACGCGAGATGGTCCGCGACGGGGCGGATGGTATCACCACCACCTGCGGGTTCCTGTCGCTGATGCAAGGGGAGCTGGCGGACGCCTTGGGCGTGCCCGTCGCCACTTCGTCGCTGATGCAGGCGCCGATGATCCAGTCCTTGTTGCCGCCGGGTAGGCGTGTGGGCGTTCTGACCATTTCGAAGGAATCCTTGACCCCCGAACACCTGACCAAGGTGGGCGTGGCAACGGACACGCCCGTCTGGGGCACCGAGGGCGGGACCGAATTCTCCCGCGTGATCCTGAACGACGAGGATCGCCTCGACGTCGAAGCCGCCCGGGCCGATCTGGTGCAGGCCGCATCGGATTTCCAGGCGGCGCATCCAGATCTGGGCGCGATCCTGCTGGAGTGTACCAATATGATGCCCTACGCGGCGGATGTGCGACGTGCGACCGGCCTGCCTGTCTTCTCGATCCGCTCTTTCGTCTGCTGGCTCCAATCCTCGCTGGCGCCGGCGCGGTTCCCTGACCCGTGAGACGCGCTAGGCCAGAAGATTGGTACCGAATCCGCCGCCTCGGCGACGATGTCACCCTGATCGACGAGCCCTGGATTCACGAATACTACCGCTGCAACATTTGGCATGTGCGTGGGCGCGATCGGGACATGCTGGTCGATAGCGGCATGGGAGTGGTCAGCCTACGCGCGCATGTGCCGCTTGTGACCGAGCGCCCGCTAAGCGCGGTGGCCAGCCATACCCATTACGACCATATCGGCTGCCACCACGAGTTTGCCGATCGGGTTGTCCATGGCGACGAGGCCGACCTGCTGGCCAAACCCACCCGCGAGGGCACGCTGGCCGAGCACGTCGAGGACGCCATCTTCGACCGCCTGCCGCCGGCGCCCTACGCCTCGACCACCTATGCGGTGCGCCAGGCGCCTGCGACTCGGATCGTCGCAGACGGGGACGTGATCGACCTCGGCGACCGGCATTTCGAGGTGATCCACACGCCGGGCCATTCCCCGGGCGGGATAGCGCTGTGGGAGGAGGCCACAGGTATCCTGTTCTCGGGCGACATCCACTATGATGGGCCGCTGGGCGAGGATCTCTACCACTCCGACCCGGCAGACTACTTCGCCTCGATGAAACGCCTCGTGGAAATCCCGGCCCGTGTGGTCCATGCGGGGCACTTCCCCAGCTTCGACGGGGCGCGGCACCGGGCGCTGATCCGGGGCTGGCTGGACGCGCGACAGGCGTGAAAGTACGCGACGGCGTGAGGTGGAATTTTTTCCGCCACGCGATGCTCCGCGAATACCAACTGCGGGCAAATAGAACCGACCGATTTCCCGGACGGCCCCACACGGAACTCGTGGGCGTCAGATCTTCCCGGTGCTCATCTGAGTTGTTGGCCGCAAGGCGAAATGCGCAACCGTTCAGCGCACCCCGCTCAACGCACCCGGAACCAGGTCATCATGCCGGAATCCGCGTGCTCGGCCATGTGGCAGTGGACCAGCCAGTCGCCCGGATTGTCGGCAACAAAGGCAATCTCGGCGGTCTCGCCCCGCAGCATCAGCACCGTGTCGCGCAGGGGGCCGTGCGGCATCCCTTTGTTTACGCGCTGGAAATGGTGGCCGTGCAGATGCATGGCATGAGGCCAAGCGGTGTCGTTGTGGATCGCCAGATGCACAGGCTTACCGCGTTCGACATCAACCAGCGGCGCGTCCGACATCCCTGCAACGCCATTCAACGACCAAGCCATGCCGCGTTGTGCCAGGTCGCGCGGGCCGAGCGATTCGCCGTCGAGCTTCGCGCCGGTCATCCGGCCCATGGCGCCGCCTTCCATGACAAGGATCTGGCGTGCCGCATCCTCGAGATCGCCCGGCAGCAGCACCGGGTTCGGGGCCAGCTGCGCCGGCGCCGGCATGGGCTGAGAGCGGATCTGGTCCGCGACCGGGAACAGAATCGCGGCGAAAGCACTGTCGCGCTCGATGACCGCCAGTGCGGCCTCCTCGCCGTCCTCGGCGGTTACGTCGACGATCAGATCCGCCCGCTGTGCCGGGCCGAGGGTCAGCCGTTCAACCGGCTCGGGGGGCACCGGCTGGCCGTCGAGCGCGATCGTCCAGCCGGTCAGGCCCTTGAGCCCCAGCTCGAAGATCCGTGCATTTGCGGTATTGCAGAGCCGCAGCCTCAGCCGCTCGTGCCGCTGGACCGCCTCGACCGCCTCGCCATCGCCGTTGACGGTGATCCAGCGGCCGATCCGTCCGGCGTGGGCGCGGTCGTGGAAACTGCCAAGACTGGCGGTGTCGATCTGTGCCGTATCGGTCAGGCGCCAATCGTCCAGCAGCAGAGGCAGGTCTCGGTCCACCTGTGGCGGCGACGGCTCGTCTACGATCAGCGCGCCGTAGAGGCCATGGGCCAGTTGCTCCCAGGTGCGGTTATGTGTGTGATACCAATAGGTGCCCGCATCCGGGACCTTGAAGTCATAGCGGAAGGTTTCGCCGGGCGCGACCGGCGCCTGGGTTAGGCCCGGAACCCCGTCCATCGCATTGTCGATGCGAATTCCATGCCAATGGACGGTCGAAGGCTGATCCAGCTCGTTCGCGAAATCCAACGTCACCCGGCCACCTTGCGGTACTCGCAGAACCGGGCCGGGCACGGTGCCGTCGTAACCCCAGACCGCGGTTTCCGGCATGTCAGACGGCGCCAGGCGGGCGGATCCTGGCCGGGCCGTCAGCCGCCGCGCGGTCGCTGCGAATGTTGACCGGGCGGGGCCCAGTGCCGCCGCCGCGCCGATCAGTCGCAGAAACTCCCGGCGCCGCCACAGGCCGTTGATTAAAGACATCCGATTCATCAATCCTAGCTATCCGGTCGTCCAGGCTAACAGCCAAACTTGGTTCATTGCACGAGCTGGTCAAACCCATCCCGAAGATCCGCCGATCCTTGGTCGAAATGGGCGGACGGATCGCACTCCTCGGGCACTGTGATCAGCGCAGGTCGGCCTTGGACCATCGCGGCGACCGCGCCGCCAACCACATGGGCGATCGCAAGGCCGATTTTATAGCCCCCAGCGGCCGCGATGACGCGCGGCGTGTCGGGCAGCGGGCCGATCATCGGCACGGTGGCGCTGGCGCGCGGGCGCAACCCCGCCCAGCGGTGAGTCACCGGGGCGTCGGCGAGGATAGGCGATAGGGCGCGCGCGCGGCCGATCACATCCTCCAGCAAACCGTCACAGTCGATATTGTCCCAACGTTTCTCGGTGGTCGAGCCCACGGCGACTTGGCCGTTTCCATGGTCGATCACGTAGATACCGTCGCTTTGGATGACCGGCGCGGCCGCGACGCCTGGGTCGCAGGCCAAAAGTGCCGCCTGGCCCTTGACCCCACCTCCCAAACGCCGCTTGGTCATCAGCTCGATCAGATTGAAGACACGGGTTCCAGCGGCCAAGATCACATGGCCCGCTTCGATTTCCCCCTCGGGGAAACGCGCCACCGCGGTCTCGGGGTCGATCGCGACGCAGAACCAGCCCTCGCGCAGGTCGATCCGGGGGTCGAGGCAATCCGCCAAAGCTTCTAGGTAACGCCGCGGCGCCACCTGAGCGGACAGGGTGTCGTGGACGACCCCATGACTGCAGGCCGCAGGCTCCAACCATTGGTCGAGCCCCTCCGGCACCGCATCGAGCACTTCGAAACGGCCAGCACCGCGCCAGTTCGTCTCGGCATCGGCGGCCTGCGCATCGGCCCGCGCGCGCTGGTCCGCGCAGGTCAGCGGCGTCACCCGGCCGTTCTGACGGTATCCGGGATCAGTACCGGTCTCGGCCTGCAGTCCAGCCATCCATTCGGGCAGGCTGATCAGGGCATCGAGCTGGAACTCCTTGAAGGCGCGCCAATTCTCGGGCCGATGCGGGGTCAAGGCACCGACGACACCGCTGCTGGCAGCGCCTTGATGGGTGGCGCCGATAAAGCTGCCCTCGCAAAGGATGACGCTGAGGCCCGCATCGGTGCAGCACCGCGCGGCGGCAAGCCCAAAGACGCCGCCGCCAATCACCAGAACATCGGTCGTTTCCACCAAATCGCACCCCTCGCCTGCATCAGCCTTGCGCACTTCGGCCGAGCTGCCCAAAACCGAGTCTATGCTGAATGTGCCGCCGGAAACCAGACTCGCCTGGGATAGCAACGACACGCCGCGATCCGAGCGCTTCGGCGACACCTACTATTCCGCCGAAGATGGTCTGGCCGAGGCACGGCACGTCTTTCTGGCAGGCAATCAGCTGCCAGATGCCTGGGCGAGGCGCGCACATTTCCATGTTGCCGAATTGGGCTTCGGCACCGGGTTTAACGTCCTGGCGGCGAGGGAGCTATGGCGGCGCACCCGTGCACCCAACGCGGTGCTCAGCGTGACCTCGTTCGAGCGTTATCCGCTGAGGGCGGCGCAAATCGCCCGGGCGCTGGCGCGTTGGCCAGAAATCGCCGCGCTGGCGGCGGAGCTGACCGGGATTTGGACACCCAAGGGTGGGGTGTTCGATTTTGGCGACACCCGCCTTCAGGTGGTCGTTGCGGACGCTCGCGCAGCAGTGCCCGGCTGGAACGGGATCGCCGACGCTTGGTTCCTGGACGGCTTCGCGCCCGCGCGCAATGCCGAGATGTGGGGGCCGAGCTCTTGCGTGCGGTCTTCGAGCACACGGTCCCGGGCGGCACGGCAGCAACGTTCACCGCCGCCGGCGCGGTGCGCCGGTCACTCGCGCAAGCAGGGTTCCTGGTCAAAAAGCGCCCCGGCTTTGGGGCGAAGCGCGACATGACAGTGGCGCAGCACCCTCAATAGGGCAAGCCCACATAGTTCTCGGCCAGCACAGTCTGCGCGGCTTGCGACTCCTCCAGCATCTCGAGCTCGGCCTGCTGCAGGCGGCGGTTGAAGGGTGGATCGTCGGGGAAGCTGTGCATCAGCCGGGTCATCCACCACGAGAACCGCTGGCTCTTCCAGACCCGGGCAAGCGCCCGGTCGGAATAGGTGTCGAGCGCCACCGGATCGCCGTCTCGATACCATTTGATCAACGCCTCGCTGAGGTAGTGGACGTCCGAACCGGCCAGATTCAACCCCTTGGCCCCGGTCGGCGGCACGATATGCGCGGCGTCGCCCGCCAGGAACAACCTGCCATAGCGCATCGCGTACACAGCGAGGCTGCGCAGCGGCGCCAGGGATTTTTCGATCGAGGGCCCGGTTTCCAACCCATCGGCCAGCGCTTCGGGCAGACGTGCCCGCAACTCATGCCAGAACCGGCCGTCGGGCCAATCATCTGGGTCGGTCGCGGCGGGGACTTGCAGGTAATATCGGCTGAGGCTTTGCGATCGCATTGAACAGAGCGCGAAACCGCGCGGGCTGCTCGCATAGACAAGCTCCGGCGCGACGGGTGCGGTTTCGGACAGGACCCCGAGCCAGCCAAAGGGATAGACCCGCTCGCTGGTCTCGCTTTGGCCATTTGGAAGTGCGGCACGGCTGGTACCGTGGAATCCGTCGCAGCCGGCGATGAAGTCGCAATCGATCCTATGCGAAGCGCCATCACGGCTAAAGGTCACGTATGGCGCATCGCCGTCGAACCCATGCGGGATGACGCCCTCGGCACAATCGAGCACCGCACCGCCCCGGGCCTCGCGAGCGGCGAAGAGATCGCGTGTCACCTCGGTCTGGCCCCAGATCCGGACGGTGCGCCCGCCGGTTAGCCCCGCGAGGTCGATTCGCAGCATCCGGCCCGCGAAAGCCAGGTTCATGCCGTTGTGGATTTCACCGTCGCAGTCCATCCGCGCGCCGATCCCGGCCCCGCGCAGAAGTTCCTGGAACTGGTCCTCGAGCACACCGGCGCGAATGCGGCTCTCCACATGTGAACGGCTGCGCTTCTCGAGCACCACCGAATCGATTTCCGCCAGGTCCAACAGTTGGGACAGAAGCAGCCCCGCGGGGCCGGCTCCGATGATCACCACCTGTGTTCGCATTCCCTCAACCCCCTGGGGTAATTCGAAAATACCCTAACATTGCCGAAAATCTTACGCGTTTTTTTGCGATATCAATATCTTGTATTCACGCGCCATTAACCGGCGACATCGATCCTGTGCGGACGAGAACGAAATACCTCAGAAACAAAACGAGGCGCAGATGGCGAGCGACAGGTCGCAGCACGCAAATATGGGCTGGCGGAACCAATCGGAGCCGGACTGGCCGTCCGACAATTTCGGCCAGATCCTCCGTCGCGTGCAGCTGCCCTTGTCGAACGCCGAATATGCCCTGGAACAGTATCTGTTGAGCAATGGCCCTCGCCTCGATACCGAGACCCGGATGCTGTTGGCTGGCGTGCGCGATTGCATAGGCCGCGTCGCGGTCTCGGCGCGCCGGCTCACCGAGGAAGACGGCACCGGCACGACCAATGTAGATAGGGCCGCATGACCGGCGCCGATACGTCCCCCCGATACGTCCCTCGAAACGTCCGGTCGCATTCAAGCGGTTGAATCCCTGACAATCTGGGCTATGCAGCCGGGATGATCCAGGAGACGGAGCCCTTGTGTGATGGATCGATCTGACGCCGCTGCTCCTCGGGTGTTGCTGGGGGTCGATACCGGCGGCACCTATACCGATGCGGTTGTCCTGGACGAGGCGCGGGCCGGAGACGGATCTGCGGCGCTGATCGGCAAGGCAAAGCACCTGACAACGCGGGACGATCTGGCGCGTGGCATCGGCGGCGCGATCGACGCGGCAATGGCGGCGGCCGGGGTGTGTTCCGAACAGATCGCGCTGGTCTCGCTCTCGACCACGCTTGCGACGAATGCGCTGGTCGAAGGCAACGGCGGACGGGTCGGGCTGGTGATGATCGGCTTCGACCCCGCCGATGCCGCACGAGCCGGGCTGGCCGAGGCACTGGGCCAGGACCCGCAGATCCTGATTTCTGGCGGTCACGGGCCGATGGGCGACGAGCAGGCACCGCCCGACCTCGCCGCATTGGAGGCCTGGCTCCCGACGGCCGACGTCGAGGGTTACGCGGTTTGCGGCTATTTCGCCGTTCGCGACCCGGCGCACGAGATCGCGGCGCGCGACCTGATCCGCGCCAAGACCGGGCGTCCGGTCACCTGCAGTCACGAGCTATCGGCCCGGATCGGTGGGCCGAAACGGGGGTTGACCGCGCTTCTGAACGCACGGCTGATCGGAATGATCGACCGCTTGATCGGCTCGGGAGAGCGCGTTCTGGCTGAGCTGGGCATCGAGGCCCCCCTGATGGTGGTGCGCGGTGACGGCGCCCTGGTCTCGGCGGATTTCGCCCGCGTCCGGCCGATCGAGACGATCCTCTCGGGCCCAGCCGCCAGCATCGTCGGCGCGGCATGGCTGACCGGGCTGCGGGACGCGGTCGTGTCGGATATCGGCGGCACCACGACCGACATCGCTATTCTGACCGGCGGCCGCCCCCAGCTGGACCCGCAAGGAGCCAGGGTCGGCGGCTGGCGGACCATGGTCGAGGCGGTCGGCATGACCACCCACGGGCTCGGCGGCGATTCGGAGGTGCATCTGAACCCGGTTGGGCTCGAGACCAGGATCCTCCTGGGACCCCGGCGGATGGTGCCGGTCGCGCTGCTGGCGGCCGAGCATCCGACGCTGGTGCACGAGACCCTGGACGCCCAGCTTGCGACCGAGCTGAACACCGATTTGGATGGGCGGTTCCTGGTGCCGCAGAGCTTGCCGCGGCCGATCGGACTGACGGCGCACGAGGCTCAGATCCTAGATTCCCTGGCTGAGGGTCCACAGCCCGCCGGGGCGGTCTTGCGGACGCGGCTTCTGCGGACGGCACTGCGTAAGCTGGTGGCGCGCGGCCTGGTCATGGTCTCGGGGCTCACCCCCTCGGACGCGGCTCATGTTCTGGTCATCCACGCTGCCTGGGACCGTGAGGCAGCCGAGAAGGTAGCCCGGCTTTTCGCCCGCCAGCGCGGCAATGACGGCAAGCGAGTTGCCGAGGATCCGCAAGTGCTCTGCCGCCGGATTATCTACGCGCTGACCCGCCGCTCGGCTGAGGTTGTGCTGGACGCGGCCTTCGCCGAGGACGGGTTCGAGCAAGCCGAGCCCAGCCGCAGCTTCCTGGCCCAGGCCATGCTCGACCGCCATGCGGGCCTGGTGCGGCCAGGGCTATCCTTGGGGGCGCCGTTGGTCGGCCTCGGCGCCTCGGCACCGACCTACTATCCGGCGGTTGCCGAGCTGCTGGAGGCCGAGGATGCGGTTCCGAAGCATGCGGATGTGGCCAACGCGGTGGGTGCGGTCGTGGGCCAGGTGCGGATCGCCCGCAGCGCCACGATATCTTGCCCTGCCGAGGGGTGCTTCCGCCTGCATTTGCCGGATGGGCCGGAGGATTTCACCAATCTCGAGACCGCCCGGGGCCAAGCCGAAGCGGCGCTGGATGCGGCGGCCCGGACCGCCGCCGCCGAGGCTGGGGCGGGCGCGGTCCATGTGACGCTCGAGACCGATGTCCAACAGGCCCAGATCGAGGGCAAGACCATGGTCATCGAAGCCAAAGTCACCGCCACCGCCACCGGCCGCCCGCGGCTGGCTGAGCCGGAGGACGAGCCCAGCTTGCCATCAGGTTTCGCGGGCGTTTGATGCCGGATTCTCTCATATGGGGTTCTTATTATGCCTTTGAAATAAAATGATAAAAATTTTGACATTTACCTGAAATCAAGACTTTGGCACCGCAAACCGTCACGCTCTGTGAGGGCGGTGGATCTCAGCATACGAAACAAGGTCACCGCCTGCGTGGGGAAACCTGGGAGTGTAGCGGCTGGGTACTGAAAGCCGCATTCACCGCCCCTAAGAATCAAATTGAGCCTCGAATTTGGTCGATTCGATGCAATTGCCGCGCCACCCGCCTTGACCTGCAAAATGAAAACGGCCAGCCCCGGGGGGCTGGCCGCAAATCCTTCGACCGGGTCTGCCAGATTAGTTCTTGGCGTAATACTCGACCACCAGGTTCGGCTCCATCTGGACCGCGTAAGGCACGTCGCCAAGGCTGGGCACGCGCAGGTAGGTGGCGGTGAACTTGTTGTGGTCTGCCTCGACATATTCGGGCACGTCGCGCTCGGCCGATTGCATGGCTTCCAGCACCAGGGCCATCTGCTTGGCTTTCTCGGAAAGCGTGATCGTGTCGCCTTCCTTGATCCGGTAGCTGGGAATGTTCACCCGCTGGCCGTTCACCTGCACATGGCCATGGTTCACGAACTGGCGCGCGGCGAACATGGTGGGCACGAATTTCGCGCGGTAGACGACCGCGTCCAGGCGCTGCTCCAAGAGACCGATCAGCATCTCGCCGGTATCGCCGCGCTTGCTCTCGGCATCCGCGTAGATGCGGCGGAACTGTTTCTCGGTCAGGTCGCCGTAATAGCCCTTCAGCTTCTGCTTGGCGCGCAACTGGATGCCGAAATCCGACATCTTGCCCTTGCGGCGCTGGCCGTGCTGGCCGGGCCCATATTCGCGGCGGTTGACGGGGCTTTTCGGGCGGCCCCAGATGTTTTCGCCCATACGGCGGTCGAGCTTGTGCTTGGCGGACGTGCGCTTGGTCACGGACTTCTCCTCATCAAATGTTCAGGCGCCCTCCTTTCCCCAACAAGGCCTGGTTGGCCTTCGGGGCGACAGGATCCCGCTTGCGCGGGCCACGGGTCGCCAAGTCGTCTCCGCCGCCCCAACGGACGGCGAATTGCGCGCTTATACGGATGGCGCCAGCATTGTCAATTGCGGGGTCAATTGGGGTGTCAATTGCGGACCGCACGGCGAATCCGCATTCCCAGGGGGCCGTTCGGCGGTTAATCATACGGGCTCCGGCACCGAGGGAGCGCGCCAATGGACTTCAGCATCCAGCTTTCCGCCTACTACCCGGACAAGAGCTACGGCGGTGACCGGCTTTATGCCGACATGCTGGAGCAGGCTGTTTTGGCCGACCGGCTGGGCTATGACGCGGTCTCGGTCACCGAGCATCACTTAATCAACATCCTGCTGATGCCCGCGCCGCTTCAATTCGCGGTCAAAATTGCCGATGCGACGAGCCGGGTGAAGATCATGACCTCGGTCGTGGTCCTGCCATTGCACGACATGCGCATTTATGCGGGCGAGCTGGTCGTGGCCGACATCTTCACTCAAGGCCGCCTGATGCTGGGGGTCGGGCGCGGCGCCTGGGCCTACGAGATGGAGCGCCTGGGCGTGCCAATGGAGCAATCGCGCGACAAGTTCGACGAATCCCTCGACGTGCTGATGGCGCTTATGACCCGCGAGGAGGTCTCGTGGGATGGCAACTTCTACAAGTTCGATCCGCTGACCATCATGCCCCGGCCCGTGCGCCCCGGCGGGCCGCCGATTATGATGGCGGTGCTGGTGCCGGACGGGATCTATGCTTGCACCAAGAGGGGTTTTCACATCCAGACCACGCCCCTCGCGGGCGACCATCAGTTGATGCTGGATCAGGTGGACGCGTTTCACCGCGCCAAGGCCGAGATGGGCGAGGATGGGCGGGAATTGACTCTCTCGCTTTCGCGGGTCGCCTTCATCGGCCGCGACGGGCCGGACCGCCGGGCCAAACTGGAAGCGGCGAATGAATATTACAGCCGGTTCGACAATATCCGCTCGGGTCCCGGGCTGGTCGAGAACGGCATGATTGCGCCGCTACCACGCAGCCAAACGATCGAGGAGCTGGACGAGAGCCTGCTGATCTGCACCGTGCCCGAGATGATCGACAAGCTGGGACCGTACGCCGAGGCCGGCATCGACCGGGTGATCCTGAACATAAATTTCGGCGCCTCGCAATCCGAGACGCTGGACTGCATCCAGGGCTTCGCCGAGGAGGTGATGCCGCATTTCGCCGAACCCGCGCCGGTGATGGCCCAAACCTGACAGCCACCGAGGAGACTGCCCATGCCGATGATCCGGGTCGAAATGTTCGAGGGTCGCAGCCTCGACCAGAAACGCGCCCTGGTGCGCGCGCTGACCGACGGCTTTCTGAACACCTGTGGCGGCGACCCGGAGGGGGTTAAGGTTCACATTATCGAGGTCGCGCACGAGAACTGGTCTGCCGCCGGCGTCCTGGCATCCGACAAGGCATCTGGCACGCGATGAAACAGGCAATCGATTGCGAATACACGGTCGAAGGCGCGGGGCCGCCCCTGTTCCTGATCCACGGCATCGGCGCCGCGCGCGACGTCTGGCGGTTCCTGACCCCGATCCTGAGCGAACATTTCACCGTGGTCAGTTACGACCTGCGCGGGCATGGCGCCTCGCCGATGCCGGATGGCGAATTCGGGCTCGACGATTTGGTTGTCGATCTCGAGCGGGTGCGCGAGCGCGCTGGGTTCGAGCAGGCGCATTTCGCCGGTCACTCGCTGGGCGGCATGATCGGGCCGGCCTATGCGCGGGCGCATCCGGACCGGGTCTTGTCGCTGGGTCTGTTGTCGACCGCCGCAGGCCGGACCTATGACGATTCCACGAAGGTCTGGGGCGTGGTCCGCGCAATGGAGGAGAAGGGCGTGCCCCAAGTGCTCGATACCCTGATCGACCGCTGGTACACCGATGACTTCGCGCGCGAGCGTCCGGATATCGTCCAGCGCCGCCTCAAGCAGGTGGTCGAGACCGACCGGGAAGTCTTCCTGAACGTCTTCCGCATCTATGCGGGCACCGAGATGATGCCCTGGCTCCACGAGGTGTCCGCGCCCAGCCTGGTGCTGACGGGCGAGAACGACGGCGGCTGCAACCCTAGGCTCAACCAAGGGATCGCCGAGGCCTTGCCCAACGCGGAGCTGGTGATTGTGCCAAAGCTGAAGCATGCCATCCTGCTGGAAGACGGACCGGCGGTGGCGGGGCATATGTTGCGGTTCTTGGAGGCATTGGCATGACCTGGGGCATCGACAACGACTATGGCCCGCTGACCGATGTGCTGTTGGGCAAGCCGGAATATTTCAAATGGGTCGAGGCAGGTCCGCTGATCGGGCGCACGCTGGCGAATGCCCATAAGACCGGGGTCACGTTCGACCTGCAGACCGCGATGGCGCAGCATGCCGAGATGGTGCGGATCTACGAGGAGGCCGGGGTCACCTGTCACTATTTGGATGCCGATCCGGTGCTGCACCGGAACTTCTTTGCCCGCGACTCCAGCGTCATGACGCCTTGGGGCGCGATCATCTGCCATATGCAGCTGAAATGCCGCCGCGCCGACTACGTGACCGCGATCAAGTTCTATCAGGAGAACGCGATCCCGATCTGGAAACATGTGACGGCGGGCCACTTCGAGGGCGGCGACTTCGTCATCCTCGAACCCGGCACGGCGCTGATCGGCCATTGCGGCGAACGCTCGGAACAGGCGGGGTCGGAGCAGGTGGCGGGCTGGGTCCGCGACAAGGGCTGGAATGTGGAGGTTGCGCCAATCAGCCGCGAGTTTGTCCACATGGACGGGCTGGTCGTGCCGCTGGCGTCGAAATTGGCCGTGGCCTGCCTGGACGCGTTGGAAGGATGGGTGATCGACTGGATGCGGGCGAAGGGGTTCGATTTCGTCGATGTGGGCTACGGCGAGGCGAAGAATCTGGGCGTCAACTTGGTGGCGCTGGGCCACGGCAAGGTGCTGTCGATGAAAGGGGCGGACAAGCTGAACGCGGATATGCGCGCCCGGGGCTTCGAGGTATTCGAGCCAGACATGTCGATGTTCACCCTGGGCGGCGGCGGAGTGCATTGCCTTTGCCAGGCTTTGCGGCGCGAGGCCGCCTGAGCGGCGTGGCTTGTGTGCGGTGGCGCTGGCTGGCATCCTCTGACCCGGCGGGCGCGTAAGATGCCCTGAGTTGAACCGCGGGCGGCAGGACCCATCGAGGCAAACCAGAATTCCGTGCGCCTCAGCGCGATTTTCGCCGGCCTTTGCCTGGCCGTGTTGCTTGCGCCCGTCGCGCTGAACGAGTTTCCGCCCTTTGTCGACTATCCGAACCATCTGGCGCGCGTCTTCATCCTGGCGAACCCAGGCGACCCGGTGTTGTCGCAATATTACCGGATCGAATGGGCACTGATCCCGAATTTAGGATTCGATTTGATCGCCCTGGCAATGGCCCAGGTGATGCCGGTCGAAATCGCGGGCCGTATCTTCGTGGGCCTGGTAATCGCCATTTGCTTCACGGCGCCGGTGGCGCTGAACGCTGCGCTCTATGGCCGGATCTCGGTCCTGCCGCTTTTGGCGGGGCCGCTGGTATTTCACAGGGCTCTGCAAATGGGGTTCCTGTCCTTTTGCCTCGGAATCGGCTTGGCGATCTGGGGGGTGGCGCTTTGGTATTGGGCGCGTGGTCGGGGGCCAGTGGTTCGGATCGCGCTGGTCCAAGTGGTCGCGCTGGTTCTGTTCATTTGCCACCTCTACGCGCTGGGATTGTTCGCGGTCGTCGTTTTGCTGTCGGCGATATCGGCCAGTTGGCGCGGGGGCGCTATCCGAGCAGTGTTGCCCGAGGCTCTGGCATTCGTTCTGCCGTTTATGCTGTTGCTGCTCGGCCCGTCAGGCGATGGTACAGGAGCGATTGAGTTCCGCGGCCCCGCCGAAAAGATGGCGATGCTGGTCTTGGCGCTGTTGCCCGACCTCACGGCCAGCAACTTTGTCCTTGCGATGGCAGCGCTCGGTCCAGTGATCCTAGCGCGGTTGTGCGGCGGGCGGATGGTGCATCCTTCGATGTGTTGGCCCTTGGCGACACTATTCATGCTCTATTGGCTGTTGCCCGACCGGCTGATGACCTCGCAGAACGCTGATTGGCGGTTGCTAGTGCCGCTCTGCCTGCTCATGGTCGCGGCAGCTGAGAGTCCCGAGGGCAAAAAGCGCCCGCTTGTCGCGGTGGGGATTGCGTCGTTGATCTTGAACCTCGGCGCCGCGGTTCTGGCCGATCGGGCCTGGCGCGACAGCGGCCGGGTCGTTGGCAACCTGCAACGCGTGCTCGAGCACTTACCCGAGCACGCGGAATTGGTACCTTACCCAACTGAGGCCGCGATCAAGACCGCCTTCCCGCCACCCGCGGCCCTGCACGCCGCTGCCTACGCGGTAATCGCCCGAAGCGCGCCTGTCCCAACGGTGTTCGCCCACCGGGGCCAGCAGCCGATCGAACTGGCCGCGACGGGACGCGAGGGATGGCAGGATTGGCTAACCAAAGGCGCGAACCGCAGCCCGGATGCGAGTCTGCTGGGCGCCAGCGGTCGCTACGTACTTGCGGTCCGCGCGGGAGGTGAAACACCGGGCAGCGAAACCCTACCGTTGCCGCTGCCGGCAATGCCGATCTCTGAAGCTGGCCGGTTCACGCTCTACCGCCTCGACCGTTAGGGCGACATAGTTCGGCTCAAAGCCTCGGCGCCGACAACCAGTTCGACACGGTCCGAGACCGGGACGATAACGGTCTCATCTCCGCTAAGCGTCGGCGGGTCCACCTCCAACGCCTCCAGGCGCCGGATCAACGCGCTCAAGTCGTCCTGATCCAGAAGCGGCGGTTCGGATGGACGATCGCCACCTGTTTTATTCGGCCCCGCATTGCCATGGGCGCCATAGATGGACGTGCCGGGTCCGATCATTGCCGCGATCCGGCGCGCGGTCGCCAGATAATGGTCCAGCCGCGCCCCTGGGGTATGGCCGTAGAGCTGTCCCCGGCACAGAAAATCCGAGGCGTAGAGCCGGTCGCGCACTGGCTCCCACAGCGACACGCTGTCCGGCGTGTGACCCGGCGTGTGGAGCAGTTCCACCACCCGGCCGCCAAGATCGATCCGGCTGCCGATTTCCAACCACTCGGCGACGTGGAATCGGGGCGCCTGGCGGTCCTCGTGGACGCCCAGGAACAGTGTTTCGGTAGGCTCGACGTCATTGCCCACGGCGCAAGCGCGCAGGAGAGGGAGATCGGGCAGCGCCACATGATCGAAGCGGAGCACATTGCCGAGGTGATCGTAGTGCATGTGCGAGGGCATGGCGGTCAGCCGACCTTGCACGCGCCGCCCAACGACCCCGGTTAGGTCTCCGAAATACGAACCCGTGTCGAACAGCAGCGCGCGATCCGTGCCGAGCAACAGAAAGCTCCAATTCTGCTGCTCGTAGAGCGGCTCGCCGATGGCGAAGGTTTGATCGTCCAGCGCCTCGACCTGATAGTAGCCGTCTTCGAGGGTCATCATAGGCACTCCCCGATCCGCCGCAGCGCCTCGCGGATGTTCTCGACGCTGTTGGCGTAGGAGAGACGCAGATAGCCCTCGCCCCAGGCGCCGAAGCTGGTGCCCGCGATGGTGGCGACGCCTGCTTCAGTCAAGAACCGGTCCTGGGCCTCGCGCGCGGTCAGCCCGGTGCCCTCGATATTGGGGAATGCGTAGAAGGCGCCCGCCGCGTCGGCGCAGCGGAATCCAGGGATCTTATTTAGCTCCGAGACGATGATTTGGCGGCGCTGGTCGAAAGCGGCGACCATTTCGTGAACCGCGTCCTGCGGCCCGGTCAGTGCCGCAAGCCCCGCGTATTGGGTGGCGGCGTTGACGCAGGAATGATCGTTTATGCAAAGCCTGGTCGCGTGGCCCACCAGGCTTTCGGGCCAAACAGCATAGCCAAGCCGCCAACCGGTCATAGCATAGGTCTTCGACCAGCCGTCCAGCATGATCAGACGGTCGCGGATCTCCGTGTATTGCAGCAGGCTTACATGGGTGCGGCCCCCATAGAGCATCTGCGAATAAATCTCGTCCGAGAGGATCGCCACATGGGGATGTGCCGCCAGCCCGGCGACCAGCTGGTCGATTTCCTCCTTCGGCGTCACGCCGCCGGTGGGGTTGGCCGGGCTGTTGATGATGATCAGCCGCGTCTGGGGCTTGATCTGCGCCAGCACCGCCTCAGCCGAGAATGCAAAGCCCTTTGCCTCTTCCAGCGCGATCGGCACCGGGGTGGCGCCTGAATACTTGATGACCGACTCGTAGATCGGAAAGCCCGGGTTCGGGTACATGATCTCGGCACCCGGCTCGCCGAACATCAGGACCGCGAAGAACATGGTCGGCTTGCCGCCGGGCTGGACCACGACGCGGTCCGGGTTGACCGCCACGCCGTGCCGTTTCTCAAGGTCTGCTGACACCGCCTCGCGCAGCGCCGGAATGCCGTTGGCGGGCGTATAGCCGTGATGGCCGTCGCGCAGAGCCTTGATACCGGCCTCGACGATATGGTCCGGCGTCCGGAAATCCGGCTGGCCGATGCCGAGATTGATGATGTTCTGACCCTCGGCGGCCAAGCTCTGGGCGCGCGCGAGAACCTCGAAGGCGGACTCGGTGCCGAGGCGGTGGATGGACGCGGCGGGCTGAAGCATGGATGGGGTCTCGTCGAGCATTGGCGCGGTGGCTGGCCTCCATGCTTAGCATGGTACGGCGCGCTGAACAGCGGGTCCGGGCGCGCTCCGTTGTTGCGCGGCGATGAGTGGCATATATTAGAGCGAAGGAGACACCGATGGTTATCGGCCATACGCTTGGCCGGCTCCTGTTGGCGGCAACCGCGCTTGCCTTGGCTACGGCGCTGTGGGCCGCGATGGCATCCGGCCAGGCGACAGATAATTCTACGACGAACCGTGTCGCGCTCCTCGCCGCGATCGAGGGGCCTATCGGCCCGGCCACGACACGCCATGTCGAGCGCGTGATCGAGGCTGCACGTGAACGCCAGCCCGAGGTCGTCATCCTGCGGATATACACGCCTGGCGGCTTGGCCGACGCCATGCGCGATGTGATTTCGAAGATCCTCGCCTCGCCAGCCCCCGTGATCGGCTATGTGGCGCCGCCCGGTGCGCATGCGGCCAGCGCCGGCACCTATATCCTCTACGCGACCCATGTCGCGGCGATGGCGCCGGGGACGAATTTGGGCGCGGCCACGCCGGTCGCGATTGGCATGCCAGGGGCACCGGATGACAAGGGCAAGGAAGACTCCGACAGCGGCGGGGGCGATGCAAAGCGGGATGCCACGGAGGCGGAGAAAGAAACAGCCGAAACCAAGGTTCTGGAAAGAATTCGCGGCCTGGCGCCGGACGAAGCGATGGCCGCGAAGGCGACGAACGACGCCGTCGCCTTCATCCGCAGCCTGGCCGAGATGCATGGGCGCAACGCCGACTGGGCCGAGAAGGCGGTGCGCGAGGCGGCGAGCCTTTCCTCGGCGCAGGCCTTGGAGCAGGGCGTAATCGACCTGGTCGCCGACGATGTCGAGGCCTTGCTCCAGGCGCTGGACGGGCGCAGCGTCACCATCAACGGCGCCGCGCGCCGCCTGGCCACGGAGGGTCTTGCGATCGAGACCGTCGAGATTGATGGCATCACCCGTCTGCTGAGCATGCTGTCGAACCCGAATGTCGCGCTGATCCTGATGATGATGGGCTTCTACGGCATCATCTTCGAGTTCTGGAACCCAGGCAGCATCGTGCCCGGTGTCGTCGGGGCTATCAGCCTGACCCTCGGGCTCTACGCGCTCAACCAGCTGCCGCTCGACTATGCGGGCCTGGCGCTGATCCTGCTCGGGATCGTCTTCATGGTCGCGGAGGCCTTCACGCCCACCTTCGGAATTCTGGGCTTCGGCGGGCTTGCTGCCTTCGTGCTGGGCTCGGCGATGCTGATCGACACCGATGTACCGGGCTACCAGATCTCGTGGTGGGTGATTGGCGTGATGGCGGCGATCAGCGCAAGCGTGCTGATCCTGCTGCTCAGCTTCACGATCCGGGCCTATCGACGCCCGGTGCGGGCGGATATCGCCCGGGTGATCGACGCCGAAGCGCGGGTTCAGGACTGGTCGGGCGCCAGCGGCCATGTCTGGGCGGCGGGTGAGCTTTGGCAGGCCCGGAGCGCCGGCGGCGCGCCCATGCCCTCCGCCGATGAGACCGTGCGCGTGTGCGGAGTCGACGGGCTGACGCTTTTGGTCGATCACGCGAATGCGCCTGGAAGCGACTTGGAAACCGACCAGTAGCAAGGAGGCGCAAGCCCATGTCCGTCATGTTCTTCGACAGTATGCTTTATATAATGGGTGCCCTGCTGGTCATCCTGTTCCTCTCGCAGGCAATCTTCATTTTCCGGGAATACGAGCGCGGCGTTCTGTTCACGCTCGGCCGGTTCACCAAGGTCAGCGGTCCGGGTTTCGTCTTGGTCATCCCGGTGGTGCAGCAATTCGTCCGCACCGATCTGCGAACCTTTGTCGAGGATGTGCCGACCCAGGACGTGATTTCGCGCGATAATGTCTCGGTGAAGGTCAACGCGGTGATCTACTACCGGATCATCGATCCCGAGCGGGCTATCTTGAACGTCGCCGACTACGCGACGGCGGTCAGCCAGTTGGCGCAGACCACTTTGCGCTCGGTGCTGGGAAAGCACGAGCTAGACGAGATGCTAGCCGAGCGCGACAAGCTGAACGCCGATATCCAGGAGATCCTGGACCGGCAGACCGATGCCTGGGGCATCAAGGTCGCCAATGTCGAGATCAAGCATGTGGACATCAACGACAGCATGGTCCGCGCGATTGCAAAGCAGGCGGAGGCCGAGCGCCTGCGCCGCGCTCGTGTCATCAACGCCGAGGGCGAGCAGCAGGCGGCGGCCAAGCTGGTCGAGGCTGGCCGGATGCTGGCCGAACAGCCGAACGCGATGCAGTTGCGCTATTTCAACGCGCTGAGCGACATCGCCACCGACCGGACCTCGACGGTGATCATACCGTTGCCGATCGACTTGCTTCCGGACAATTGGCGCGGCGGTGCGACGAAGGCTGAGTAGTCCCTGCAGGGTGGGGTTTCTGCCCACCATCGATCATTTGTGCGCTGATTGCGATGGTCTGTCGAGCGGCGCATTCGGGACGTGATTCCGAGCCGAGGTGAATGCGTATTCCTGACCCGAAATAGCTCCGCGCCATAGGATCAAAGCAAGGCTCCCCATCGCTCCCGATACGATCTGAGATGCGTCCCATGTTCTAAACTAGGGTCACGATGCGTTGATTGGACTCTATAATCGAAGCGGACCTAGTTTGATTTCGGACACTGATTGGAGTGACGGGCCTAACCGACGGATTTGGTTTGGCCCCTCAATCAGAGCATCAGATTCCCACGTGTCAGGAGTTTATCCGATATGGGAACCGAATTTCCACGCCACCTCACCGGTTCGGGCGAATTTGCAGCAGATCTAAGCTTTCCTGGTCAACTTCACGGTTGCGTCCTGCGATCACCGCACGCTCATGCAAAGATTGAGGCGATTGATGTCGAGGCTGCCCTCGCCGTCGACGGGGTTCGCTCCATCTTTACCGGCGCAGATCTTGAAGCCGCGGGTATCGGTCCCGTGCCCTGCCTTTGCCCAGTGGAACCAGCAGACGGCTCGCAAATGGCGTCGCCGCCAAACAATGCTCTCGCTATTGACCGGGTGCGTCATGTTGGGGACGGAGTTGCGTTTGTTGTCGCAGAGGACCTCGCCTCGGCCTTCGCAGGCGCAGAGACAATTGATGTCGATTACGTTTCCCTTCCCTCGGTAATAGATGCTGCCGAGGCGCTGGCACCTGATGCGCCAGAGGTCTGGCAGGAGGCGTCCGGCAACGTTTGCTACAAATGCGAGTTTGGTGATCGGGCGGCAACGGATGCTGCTTTCCAGCGGGCGCATCGCGTTGTCACACGCCACGTGGTCTTCCCGCGTATCATCGTCAACACTATTGAGCCAAGAGCTGCAATCGCAGTGCCTGAGGCCAATTTCTGCACGCTCTACACGCCCGGTCAGGGCACACAATTCCTCCGCGGCCTTCTGGCCGGGGTTCTCGGATGCGAACAGGACGCACTGCATGTGGTGACACCGGATGTTGGTGGCGCCTTTGGCATGAAATTGTTCCTCTATCCCGAGCAAATCCTCGTCACACACTCGGCCAGGGTTCTGGGCATGCCCGTCAAGTGGGTGGGCGAGAGAAGCACGGATGGGTTTCTTGGTGATAACCAGTCACGCGACCAGTCTTTTGATGTCGAGTTGGCACTGGACGAAAGCGGTCGCTTCATCGGAATAAGGATGCGCACCATCGCAAACCTTGGCGCTTACCTGTCCAGCTACGGCCCACTCAATTCAACCTTGGCGGACGGGCTGCCGGATCCTTATGACATCGCGGCAGGTCATGTCGAGGTGATCGGCGTCTTCACTAACACGGTTCAGATCGATGCCTATCGTGGGGCGGGCCGGGCTGAGCTGGTTTATCCGCTTGAACGGATCGTGGAGACTGCGTCGCGGGAAACTGGCATCGACCCCGCGCAGATCCGTCGCCGGAACTTCGTGCAATCGGACGCGAAGGTTCGAACGAATTGTTTCGGCAGCGAAATTGAGAACCGCGACTACGTTGCCTCGCTCGAAAAGGCAGTTGTCACGTCGGACCGGTCGGGCCGCTCCAAGCGTCGCGAGGATGCCCTGCTCCGGGGGCGACTTGCGGGCGTCGGGCTGGCGAGCTATGCGGTCATTGCGATGGGGGCAGAAGAGCGTGTCCGGCTGAGCGTTGATAGAGAAGGGGTGATTTCGGTCTTCATTGGCACGCAGTCCAGCGGGCAAGGCCATGAGACCATATTCACCTCGGCGGTGGCGGACGAGCTTTCAATCGATCCTGATCGGGTTCACCTGATTCAGGGCGACACAAGGCGGTTTCCGGCCGACTCGATGACAGGTGGCTCGCGCTCGATCACGGCAGGGACGCCAGCCTGTCGCAAGGCCGCCCGCGCATGGGTTGAAAAAGCCCGCCAGATCGCAGCCACCTTGATGCAATCGGACATCAACCAGATCTCGTATGATGCCGGAACATTTTGCAGTGAGACAACAGATGCCCGGCTTGATTTCGCGGGTCTGGTGCGCGCATCGGCGGAGGCAGGATTGGCAGATGGCGGGTCAGCGCCATTCCTCACCATCGAAGCCAGCCATGATCCGGGCGCATCAAACCGGCCCTGCGGCACGCACGTTTGTGAGGTCGAGATTGATCCCGAAACAGGAGAGATTGATCTGACCAGATACGTGTCTGTCGATGACATCGGGCATGTAGTCGACCCGCTGCTCGCCGTCGGACAAGTTCACGGCGGAGTGACCCAGGGCCTGGGCCAGGCTATTCTGGAGCAGTGCGCCTATGACAGATCAAGCGGTCAGCTTTTAAGTGGCTCTCTGATGGACTACGCCTTGCCTCGCGCCGACCAATCACCGTTCTTTGACATCCACTTCGAGAGAAATCAGAAGTCCGCGGGACTGAACGGCCTGGGCGAGATGGGCACCATCGCATCTATGCCGGCGATCATGAATGCCGTGAACGATGCACTCTCCGGCGCGAAATTGAATGAGATCGAGGCTCCAGCAACGCCGGAGCGCATCTGGCAAGCCTGCCGGAATCGCATGTGAGGCTGCCCCTCCAGATCAGTCTCGGTCGCGGCGGGACATCGAGCGCGACCCATTCGCTAAGTCTTCTTCTGGCAAAAAGAAGACACCCGAGCGCAGGCCATCAATGTCCGCTGAGGGCTCGAGGCAGTTTTGATGCGGCATCGGCCAATGGCCGCCTTTGGCACATTTTGGATGCCTGAGGTGCGCGCCAGATTGCCCGGTATCCGATGCAAACCCGGTCAATTACGGGTGGGTGAAGCCCCGCCCTTCCGACCTTTCGACGCGACGCGAGCCGACGACAAGATCAGCAGAACCTGAGCCGCTGGCCGAGCCCCATGCGCTCGGCCTTTTTCAGCATCGCGTCTCCCAGCGCCATGTCGGAAAGTGAAAGACCCCGGTGCCAGAAGAGGATGGTCTCGTCCGGGCTTTCGCGCCCGGGTCTTAAGCCGGCCACCACCTGGCCCATCTCGGCATGGAGCGTCTTTTCCGACAGTTTCCCCGCCTCCACATGGGCGCGGAGTGAGCCGAACTTGCCCCCCTTGCACTGGCCCCAATCGTCGACCACCAGTTTTTCCATCACATCCGTCAGGGTGATCTCGACCGCGCTCATCGTCCCGTAGGGCACGACGAAGGCGCCGGGCTTGACCCACTCGGTCTTGAACAGTGGCTGGGGCGAGGAGAGGCGCGAGGCCTCGACAATGATATCAGCACCGCTCAGGCAGCTCTCCCAATCCTCGGTCGCCACGACGGACTTGCCGAGATCGCGGCTCAGCCGCTCGGCGAAGGAGTTCCGGCTCTCGGGCCGCCGCGAATGCACCCGGATCTCCTCGAAATCGAAGAGATGGTCCAAGAGCCGCACATTCCAGTAGCTGCTGCCCCGCGCGCCGATGTTGCCGAGTACCTTGGCGTCTTTCCGGGACAGAAACTTGGCGCCCACCGCAGTCATGGCACCTGTGCGCATGTCGGTGATACCCGAGGCATCCAGGATCGCCCGGGGCGCGCCCATGCGCGGGTCGAACAGGGTGAGCACGCCGTATTCCGACGGTCGGCCTTGCTTGTAATTGTCTACGAAATCACCCACCACCTTGACGCCCGCCGCGTCCACCTCCCCGCCGATCCAGCCGCGCAGCACATTGAAATGGCCGTCGGCCCCGGCGCGGGGCTCGATATGCATCCGGGGCTCGACCACCGTTTCGCCCCGACCCTGCATGGCCAGGCTTTCCTCGATCGCCGCCAGGATCTCGGCATCGGTCAGCGCCAGGGTCTCGATGTCGAAGCGGTTGAGATAGGTTATGTAGACGGGCGGGAGATCGGAATCTGTCATCTGCGGTCCTATGGCGGCGGCTCGACCGTAACGCAACCATGATTTCGTGACATGCGCAATTGACCCGGACGCGGATTGCCGTCCAATGGGCCGGATGGAGCGCAAGGACAGGATCGATGCCGCCGGCGCGGCGCTGCTGGTGGGATTCGCGGTCCTGATGGGGCTGAACCATGTGGCGATCAAGCTCGTCAACGCGGGGATGCAGCCCGTGTTCCAGGCGGGCCTGCGCTCGGTGATCGCGCTGGGGCCGATCGTGATCTACGCGCTGGCGACCGGGCGGCGGCTGAGCCTGACCGATGGCAGCCTGGGGCCGGGGATCGTTGCCGGGGTCTTCTTCGCGACCGAGTTCATCTTCATCTACCAGTCCCTGGCCTTCACCAGCGTCGCGCGGGCAGCGGTGTTGCTCTACACCATGCCGTTCTGGGTGGCGCTGGGGGCACATTTCCTGATTTCGGGCGAACCCTTGACCCCGCGCCGGGTAGCTGGGCTGGTGCTGGCTTTCGGCGGCGTCGTGCTGGCGCTCAGCCGCAACGAGGCGCCGGCCAGCGACAAAGCATTCATCGGTGACTTGATGGCGCTGGCGGGAGCGGTCTTCTGGGCCGGGATCATGATCCTGACCCGGGCCACGCGGCTATCCAATGCCACCGCCGAAATGCAGCTGGTCTATCAGGTGGCGATCTCTGCGGTGGTGCTGACCGCGCTCGGGCCGATGCTGGGGCCGGTGATCTGCGGGATGACGCCGCTTCTGTGGGGGCTGATCGGATTCCAGGCGATCGGCGTCGTCAGCATCGGGTTTTTGGGCTGGTTACTGGTTCTGAAGGTCTACCCGGCGTCGGATGTAGCCTCGTTTGGTTTTCTGGCCCCGCTTTGCGGGGTGCTGTTCGGCTGGCTGATCCTGGGCGAGCCGATCACCTGGACAATCGCCGGCGCGCTGGCGCTGGTGGCCGTGGGGATCGTGCTGGTCAACCGGCGGTGATGCCGCGCCGGGCCGCCCAGCACCCCATGAACAGAACCAGCGCTAGGGCTGGGGTCACTCCTGGGGCCGCGACGAGGCTGAGCGTGCCGCCAACGGCCGCTAGGGCAAGGATCCACGGCTCCCACCAGGCAAACCCGGCACGCAGCGCGTGGCGCATCTGGAAAAGCGCCCCGATAACCAGAATATGGAGGTCATAGCTCAGCACCCTGGGCGCCGCTGCCATGGTGCCATAGGCCAGGAGCGCGGTCTTGATGTCGGCGGCGATCTGCCGGTCACGCCAGGCTTTGATCGTCAGCCACAGGACGGCCAGTGATACGATCCCCTGCGCCGCCATGGCGGGGCCCGAACCGAACCCCTGATAGCGCAGCCAGCCATAGGTGCCCGCCCCCATGACCCAGCGCTGGACCACAGTGCCCTCGCCGGTGAATGCCCCGGTGGTCCGCTCGATCGAGGCGACGAAAGCGGCCCAGGTGTCGCCGCCCAGCAACGCCCAGGATGCCGCTGCCAGCGCCAGCGTCCCAAGCCCGCCCGCGATCAGAGCGGGCCAACGCCCGGCGGCCGCAAGCACCAACGGCACTGCCGCGACCAAGTGCGGCTTGATCGAAAGTACCGCCAGCACCGCGCCGGCGCGGATCGGCCTGCGCTCGAGGTTCAGCAGCGCCAAGCCCATCGCGGCCGCCAGAAGAAATCCCATCTGGCCATTGACCAGCGTCAGCGGCGTCGGCGCCGCGGCGAGCCCCGCCAGCACCGCGCACCGATCGGGCAGGATCAGCCAACAGGTCCAAAGGAAAAGTGCACCTGTCACTGCCAGCCAGACCGCCATCGCCGGGAACAGAGGCAGCGCGGCCAGCGGCGTCACCAGGACCTGGGCGGTCGGCGGATAGTGCCATGGCATCCAGCCGTCGAATTCCCGACCAAGCCCCGCCACCTCGGCTGCCCGGTGCGGCCGCCAGTCATAGGCGAGCGGCGGCGTGCCATCGAGCGTCACGGCGCCTGCCGCCCAGAAGGCAGCAAAGTCCGGAATCTGGCCCGCGACCGCGCCGGTCACATACGTCGGCCAGATCAACGCCGCGGCGAAGCCGAGATTGATCAGCGCCAGCGCGCCCAGAAATAACGTCACGTGAGCCCGGGAGATTGTCATGCCCGCCTGCCTCTCCCGCCTCGCCGGCATTACCCTAGTTGGGTTCGGGGCCGCGGACGGGTTCAGGCCAGACTGTAGCGCCAAGGCGCGGACCTGGGAAGCGCGTGACAAACCGGGCTAGATCGCCCATATCCCGGCGATGGCGATCTATGTGGATGCGGATGCGTGCCCGGTCAGGGACGAGGTGGTGCGGGTGGCTGAGAGGCACGGCCTGCAAGTGCACATGGTCTCCGATGGCGGGATTCGGCCCAGCACCCATCCACTGGTCGAGATCGTGATCGTCTCCGAGGGGCCCGATGCCGCCGATAACTGGATCGCCGAGCAAATCGGCCCGGGCGAAATCTGCGTGACATCAGACATTCCCCTTGCCGCCCGGTGTCTCGCAGCGGGAGCTCACGCGATACGGCCCAATGGCGAGGCCTTCACGCAAGCCAATATCGGCCAAGCCCTGGCGATGCGCGATCTGATGGCGGATCTGCGCTCGGCCAACCCGACTTCCGGGGGCGGAGGCGGGCGTCTGTTCACGCGCGCGGACCGTTCGCGTTTCTTGGACGGGCTCGAGCGATCGGTCCAGGCACTCCGCCGCCAGGTGGCCAATAAATAGTCGCTTTAATTCGTTTATAATTGAAACTACCGAATACATCGGGATTTCAATACCGCGGAAAATTCGTTACTCTGCTAGTGGTGGTGTAATTTGTGTGAGCGAGGAGGAAGTATGTCGTATGCATCTCTCAACAGCCCGCATGGCTATTCCGAAGCCAATTTTTCTCAGCTGGCCAGCGATACCGATCCGAGGCTCGATCAACTGCGTCATGTCGCGGTGACCGCCTATTTGGCAGGACAGCGCATGGCCGGCATCGATGCGCCGACCTTGCCCAATCCGGGCGAGATCGACCGGATCATCTCGGAGCACAAACCGTCTTAGCCGCAGGCCCGCTTCGCGGGCACGCTCAGTGCGTCTGCGGTTGCTCGGGCTGTTGCTGCTGGCGTAGCTGCTCCAGCTTTTGGCGATAGAGCGACGCGAAATCCACGTTGTCGAGCATCAGCGGCGGATAGCCGCCATCGCGGGTCACGTCCGCAACCACGCGGCGGGCGAACGGCAGCAAGAGGCGCGGGCATTCGATGAACATCAGCGGGTGAATGTGCGTCTCGGGCGCGTTGTTGATCGAGAAGATCCCGGTATATTCCAGCTCGACCAGAAAACGCGTGGTCTCGCCCGCCGTCGCTTTGGAGTTGATCTTCATGTTCACCTGATATCGGTCCTCACCGATATTCTGGCCGTCCAGATTGACCTGGACCGTGATCTTCGGTGTTCCTTCCGCCGGCACACCCTCGATCGCCGCGACATTCTCGAACGAAAGATCGCGCACGAAATGCGCCAGAATCGCGATTTGCGGCGGGGTCTGAGGGTCGGCTTCCGGCTGGGCGTCGGGGGACTCGGAATCGGTCATTTGACGAATGTCTCCTCTCTGGCGCCCTGGCCTTTGCCGCCGATTGGGCTTCGTGGGCGGATGGATCACGAGGCGCCTATCAGATCGGGCACTGGGCCGCAATCCATGCGCGCCCCAGTTAGTCATTTGATCTTGGGCGGCCGGCTCCAGCCCGATGCATCGGGGTCACGGCCGGCCGGTTGCGGATCGACGACCTCGAACTCGCCATCCACCGTTTCTGAACCGCTGGGGCCTCGATTGCGGTCACCTTGAGCGGTGAACCCGCCATGCACTGACGTTTGAACGAGGGTAATCCGCTTCTTCAGGTAGCCGATCAGCGCGTTGCGCACAGGCGGCGTCAAAAGAAGAAAGCCGACTCCATCGGTGAAGAATCCGGGGGTGAGCAAAAGCAAGCCCGCGACCAGGATCATCGCCCCATGGGCGATGGTCGGGCTGGGGTCCTCGCCCATCTGAACGCGCCGCTGCAGGTCGCCGACCGCCGCCAGCCCTTGGGCGCGCAATAGCACAGTGCCTATCAGCGCGGTCAGGATCACGATCGCCAGAGTTGGCCACAGCCCCCACCAACCGCCCACTTCGATGAAGAGCGCGATCTCGATGATCGGAACGGCGACAAGCACCAGAAAAAGCGGCATAGGCCTCGATTCCTTGCAATTAGTCGCGCTGATCAGTCCCCCACACATAGACTTGGCGCGACACTGCACTTACATAAGTGTCCGAATCCAGACATGCTAGCCGTGCCGCAATGCGGCGCGGCGGCAGCAATGCCGAAAGGCCGAATCATGAGCGCGCAGATGATCGAGCTTTTAATCCTGTTCGCCATCGCGGCCTTTGTGCTGTTCCGCCTGAAATCCGTCATCGGAACCCGCACCGGATATGAGGCGCCGCCGGACTATCTGTCGCGCGAGCAACCGATGCCACAGCCGCGTCCCGTCGAAGACGAGGACGAAGACGAGGTGATGGGCCATCCTGTGCCCGAGGCCGCGAAACCCGCCTTGACCCGGATGCGTGAGGTTGATCCTGATTTCTCGCTGCCGGGCTTCCTCGACGGTGCCCGCGGCGCGTATGAAATGATCCTGATGGCCTATGAGGCCGGTGATCGTGAGGCCCTGAAAGGACTTTTGGACGAAGATGTCTACCGTGCCTTCGAGGGTGTGATCGCCGAACGTGACGCGTCCGGGCTGACCGTCGAAGCCCGGTTCATCGGCGTGCGCGACGTGCGCTTGGAGGCGGCGGCTTTCGACCCAGCGACCGGCGAGGGTGATCTGACGTTGCGCTTTGTCGGCGAGCTGGTCACCGCCGTGCGCGATTCCGAGGGCCGCATCGTCGAGGGCGATCCCAACGAGGTGCGCCGTCAGACCGATGTCTGGACCTTCTCGCGCGACATGGGCAGCCGCGATCCGAACTGGCTGCTGACCGCAACCGGCGAATAAGACCGCTCGGCCCTTGAGCAGCGACCCACCAGAAAAACCGAAAGCCCGCAGCCGCAACCGCATCGGCCCCGAGGACCGGGCGCTGTGGAAGAATGCGATGCGCGACGCGGTGCCCCTGGACCATCGCGCGCGCGAAGCCGCGCGCCCAGACGCCTCGAGTGACGCGCCCACGACCCCACGCCCGAAACGCAGAAACCCGTCCACACCACCTAGACAAGCGCGGCGGGTGATCCGGCCAACCGGACCGGCGGAGCCTGCTTCGCGTTTCGTCTCCGCGCCGGCCGGTCCTGCTCAGGTCGGCCGGGCCGAGCCCGGTCTCGACCGGCGAAATGCCGAGCGGCTGCGCCGCGGCGAAAGGGCGCCCGAGGCGCGGATCGATCTTCACGGGATGACCGCCGAGCGCGCTCACACGGCCCTTGACCGGTTCATTGGCCGAGCTCTCGCCGAACGTCGGCGCCTGATATTGGTAATCACCGGAAAGGGTGCCAAGCCACGCGATGAAGACGCGGCTCCGTTCATGCGATCAGGCGAAGGCGTGCTCCGCCAGCAGGTGCCGCGCTGGCTGCGCTCGGGGCCGTATGCGCGCCGGATCGTCGGGGTTTTCCAGGCCCATGCGCGCCACGGCGGCGCCGGGGCGCTCTATGTCTATTTCAAGAAAGACCGGTGACGGCGCGTCAACCGCCGGCCATTGCCATATCGCGCAACACATTGGCCTCGAGCGACATTTCCTCGAGCCGATTCTTGACCACATCGCCGACGCTGACCATGCCCGAGAGCTTGCCGCCATCGACCACCGGCAGGTGACGGATGCGGTTCTCGGTCATCAGCCGTGCGATCCGCGCGATGCCGTCCTCAGGCGCGCAGGTGACGACGCGGGTCGTCATCAGGTCGCCCACATTCAGCTCGAGGCAGCGCGGCCCGTGCTCGGCCAGGCCGTGGACTACATCGCGCTCGGAGATGATGCCCGTCAGGCCGCCCGCATCGTCCACGACCACCATCGCGCCAATGCGGGCCATCCTCAGCCGGTGCGCGAAGGTCTCGATGGACTCCTCGGGCCTGACCGAGACGACGTTTTGACCCTTTTGCTTCAGGATTTCGGCGACTTTCATGGCGCATCTCCTCTGCTACCCGGAAGAAGGCCATCGCCGTCCACGACTTGGTCCGGGCAGGGCCAAGGAGACGCCGAATGGCCTGCCGTTCAACAGCTTACCCCCAAATCGACCCGGATTCCATAGCGTGGAACTCACGAGATGACCTTCCGTTGACCGAACGCGGGTGCCTGCCTACCAGGGCCGGATGCTAACCTTCGCCGCCGCCGTGTTTTTTCTGATCGTGACGCCTGGCCCGGGCGTCCTGTCGACCGCCGGGGTCGGGTCCGGTTTCGGGTTCCGCGCAGGGCTGGCCTATGTGACCGGACTCTTCGTCGGCACCAACTTGGTCGCGCTCGCTGTCGTCTCCGGATTGGCCGCGGCGCTCCTGGCGGTTCCGGTGATCCACGTGGTGCTGTTCTACGGCTCGTTCGCATATCTCTTGTACCTCGCGGCGAAAATCGCATTCGCCGGTAGCCGGGTCGCCTTTATCGAAGCCGAGCGCGCGCCGGGGTTTCTGAATGGCGTCGCACTTCAGACGATCAACCCCAAGGCTTATGCCGTGAACACCGCCCTGTTCTCAGGCTTCGCGTTCCTGCCCAGCAACCTGGTGGCTGAGGTCGCCGTTAAGTTTTTGATCATGAACGCCATTTGGATTCCCGTGCACCTGGCCTGGCTTTTCGCCGGGGTCACGCTCCGGCGACTCGATCTGCCCGAGCGGGTACAATTCGGAATCAACGTCGCGATGGCGCTGGCGATGCTGGCCGTGGTGATCCTTGCGGCCCTGGCCTGAGCCAAACTCATTACCAACGTGATGGCGAGAATCGGAGCGCCCGCCTAGGCTCGCGTTCGGAGTGGACGGTTGCATCGCATTTCGGCCGCCGCGCCAGACCACATTTCAGGGAGGACATCATGACGGCTCTTCGCACAAGCACCATCGCAGGCCTCACCGCAGCGCTGATCGCCGGCACTGCCTTCGCTCAGGACTGCGCACCCTCGAAATGGGGGACCGGCGACGAAATCGGCGCGGCCAACTACGTGACGCCGGACCAGGTGCTGATGGCCTCGAAATTGATCACCAAGGGCGAGAGCCACCCTTTGGGCATCGTGATCGACCCGAACATGCCGGCTTTTCCGCCGCGCAAGATGATGCTGCAGGTGGTGCAGCCGAACCAGCAATATGGGCGCAACATGACGTCCGATTTCGGCTGGCACATCGTCTATAACGACGATGTCACTCAGCTTTGGTGGGGCACCGGCCCGCAGATCGACGGGCTTGGCCATCTGGGCGAGGCGGAGATGTTTTACAACTGCAACGACGGCAAGGACTTTGCCAAGCTGACCGGGCTGACCAAACTCGGCATCCACACTATCCCCCCGCTGGTGGGCCGTGGCATCATGATCGACATGGCCAAGCATAACGGCGTCGGGGCTATGGCAGCGGGCGACACGATCAGCGCCACCGATATCCAGACCGCGGCCCAGGCGCAGGGCGTCGAGATCCGTCAGGGCGATGTGGTCCTGTTTCATACCGGCTGGACCGATGCGATGCTGGAAACCGATCCAACCGCCTGGGTATCCGGTGAGCCGGGGCTGACCAACGACGCGGCGGTTTATCTGGCGTCGCTCGACGTCATGGCGGTGGGCGCGGATACCTGGGGGGTCGAGGCGGTTCCGCCGGCCGAGGGCGATAAGGTTTTCTACGGCCATGTCACGTTCCTGAAGGAGAACGGGATCTATATTCTGGAGACCATGAACACTGGCCGATTGGCCGCCGAGGAGGTGAAGGAGTTCATGTTCGTCCTGGGCCAGGCGCGGCTGAAAGGCGCGGTTCAGATGATGATCAACCCGGTCGCGCTTTGGTAGTGAATCAACACATCCGAGCAATCTTGCACTGAAAACGCCCCTATGGCGTGCGGGTCCAGAGGGCCTCGGCGCCGAGCTCGGCAATGAAGGCGTCATGGGCGGCGCGCTCGGCCTGGGTGAGCCGGGGGGCCAGGGGTTGCGGCCGTGGCGGCGGGCGGTAGCCAGCTTCAGATCCGGGTGCGTCGGCTCCCGTTGCATCGGCGCTTTGCCGGGCATCGAGCACCAGGCCTTGTTGGCGCCCGCCCTTCAGTTCCAGATAGACTTCGGCCAGCAATTCGCTGTCGAGCAGGGCGCCATGCTTTTCGCGGCTTGAATTGTCGATTTCAAACCGCCGGCAGAGCGCGTCGAGCGAGGCTTGCGCCCCTGGGAACCGCCGCCGCGCCAGGTCGAGCGTATCCACAGCACGCGACATCGGCAGCGGATCATGGCCAAGCCGGCCAAGCTCGGCATTGATCATGGCCATGTCGAAGGCGGCATTGTGGATCACTAACCTGTCGTCACCGATGAAGGCCGCGAAGTCGCCAGCGATGCGCGCGAAAACAGGCTTGTCCGCCAGGAAAGCATCGTCCAGGCCATGGACCCGCTCGGCCTCCTTGGGCATCGGCCGCTCGGGGTTGATGTATTGGTGGTAGATCCGACCCGTCGGCAGGAGGTTGACCAGCTCGACCGCACCGATCTCGACGATCCGATGGCCTTCCTCGGGCTTCAGGCCCGTGGTCTCGGTATCCATCACGATTTCACGCATCCGGCGCTTCTCCCACGGACTGCTCTGCCAAGAGACAGGCAACGATCGCCTCGATCTGGGCACGAGCATGGTCCTTGGACTGGCTGGTGTCGATGACATAGTCGGCGCGAGCGCGCTTTTCGGCGTCGGGCACCTGTTTCGAGAGGATCGCGTCGAGCGCCGCCTCGGTCATGCCCGGGCGCGACAGCACACGGGCGCGCTGAATATTCGCCGGCGCCGAGACCACGGCGATCCGGTCGAGCCATTGATCTGCACCGGTCTCGAAGAGCAGCGGTATGTCGCAGACCGCAACGCGCGCGCCAGCAATCCGCGCTTCCACCAGAAAGGCATCGCGGTCTTCTGCGACCAAGGGGTGGATCGCCGCCTCGATCCGGGTCAAAAGCTCCGGCTCCGCCAAGATCGCCGCTCGGAGCCGGGCCCGGTCGACACCCTCCGCGCCGACGGCATCCGGCGCGAGCCGGGCGATTTCGTGTGTGCCTGCGCCATTGGGCCCATAGAGCCTGTGAACTGCCGCGTCCGCGTCCCAGGCCGCGCAGCCGAGCTCGGCAAAGTGGGCCAGCGCGGTCGACTTGCCCATGCCGATCGATCCGGTGAGGCCAAGGACGATCATGCAGCCTCCAGAACCGCGCGGCGCAACGCGGGCGTGACGGTGACATCGCGGCCGAACCAGGCGCGGAAACCCGGCCGGGCCTGGTGGAGCAGCATTCCGAGCCCGTCGACCGCCGCGAGACCCCGCGCCCGGGCCGCTGCCAACAGCGGGGTTTCTAGCGGGACATAGACGATGTCGGTGACGACAGCGTCCTCAGGCGCATCGTCGAGCGCAATTTCGAGTGGCGGCTGGCCGGTCATCCCAAGGCTTGTGGTGTTGACGATGACGCCGGAGCCCGTCACCGCGCTTGAACGATCGTTCCAGGAGATCGGAACGACCCGGGTGCCGAAATGAACTGCCAGATCCTCGGTTCTTGCGAGGGTCCGGTTGGTCAAGCGCACCTGATCGACACCTGCGTCCAGGAGGGCATGGATCACCGCCCTGGCGGCACCGCCCGCACCCAGGACCAGCGCGGGACCGGCCTCGGGCCGCCAATCGGGCGCGCCAGCACACAGGTTTTCGATGAACCCGAAGGCATCCGTATTATCGGCGAAAACCTCGCCCGAGGGACCGATCACCAAGGTATTGGCGGCGCCGATCGACTGGGCGGCGGGGCTCGCGCAATCCGCGGCGGCGAGGGCCGTCAATTTGTGCGGCAGGGTGATGTTGGCGCCGCGAAAGCCAGCTTGGGTCAATTGGTCCAGGGTCGCCGCGAAAGCGCCCGGCTCGACGGCGATGCGCTTGTAGCTGCCGGCGATGCCGGTCTCCGCGAACCAGTGGGCGAAGATCAGGGGCGACTTGGAATGCTCGATCGGCCAACCGAGGACCGCGGCGATTAGTGGTCGGGAATCCTCGCTCATTCCGGCCACACTCCCCCAATGGTTCCCTGGATGCGGAGAAACCCGAGCAATTCGAGAAGCGGCAGACCAAGCACGGTGAAATAGTCTCCCTCGACGCGGGTGAAGAGCTGGGCGCCAAGGCCCTCCAGGTGATAGCAGCCGACCGAGGTCAAGACCAGATCACCGGCCTCGGCGAGGTATCGGTCCAGAAAGGCGTTCGAGCAAGCACGCATGGTTAGCCGAGCCGCACTGACATGGCGCCAGATCGGTGCGCCGTCACGCGCTATGACGGCCGCCGAGAGCAAATCATGCCGTGTGCCACGGAGCCGCAGTAGCTGATCTTTTGCCAGCTCCAGGTCGGTGGCTTTGTCGAAGACCTCGCCCTGATGCACCAACACCTGATCGGCGCCGAGGACCAGGCGGCCGGGCTGCCGGGCACTGATCCGCAGCGCCTTCATCTCGGCCAGCTTGTCGGCGATGTCGCGCGGCGGAGCGTCTTCGGCGAGCATCGCGGCCTTGATGGCCGCCTCGTCGATGCGGGCGGGGACGATCTCGGTCTCAACACCGGCGCCAGCAAGCAGACGGGCGCGGGCGGCCGACGCGCTGGCGAGAATGAGCGGGCTCAACTGTCTGCGTCCCGCTCGCGCAGTAGTGCCAGAATCTCGGCTGCGGTCTCCTCGATCGAGCGTCTTGTCACGTCGATCACCGGAATATCATGGCGCTGGAAGAACAGCCGGGCGTCCGAGACCTCGGCGCGGATCCGTTCGAGATCTGCATACTCGCTGGTCCCGGCCCCGCTTGGGCCGTCGCTGGGCCCCGGGCGAACGGCAAGTGCCTGGCCCAATGTCTCGAGTCGCTGGCTGCGCACATGAGTCAGCCGGGCTGGGCTCGCGGTGAGACCGATGATCGGAATGCCGGCCTTCATCGCCGCGAAAAGCTCGTCAGGTGGCGCCTGATTGGGGATCAGCGGAACGTTCGCCGCCTTAATCCCGCGATAGGCCAGATAGATGCAGGTCGGCGTCTTCGAGGTTCTGCTGATCCCGGTCAGGATCACATTGGCGCCCATCAGTCGCCTGGCGAGGCCATCGGTGCCGCCACTCTCCTGCGCCCCGTCATCGTGGGCAATGGCGTAGTCGAGCGCGGCAATCCGGTCGAAGTAACCCTCGTTCATCTTATACTGCATACCGGGACGGTGATTGGGAGCCTGTCCCAGAAAGCGCGCCAACATCGCGATGAGCGGGTCCAGAACCCCTTGGGACGCAAGTTCCATCTCGGCGCAGGCGGCTTCGATCCGTGCGCGGATCTGAGGGTCCACAACGGTAAACCAGACGGGGCCGGGGTGATTTCGAATTTTGGCGAGGGCGGCGTCGAGATCACGGCCACTGCGCACGAAGACCGATAGGTGGATTGTAACCTTGTCTCGTTCACCGAAAGGCGCGAGCGCGGCTCGGGCAAGCGCATCGAGCGTCTCGCCTGTCGAATCCGAGATCAGATGCAGGTGTGGACCTGTCTGTGCGGTTTCCGATTGCATGTATCCTCCGTTGCATCGCGCTGGCCAGCATGGCGTGGGACGGTTTGGTAAAAAAGCCCCCTCTCTTGTGGATAAAGTATTCCCGGATCGATCGCATCGGAGGGCGCGGCGGGATTGGGCCAGTACATCCACAGGTGAATGGCTGCCGCCCTTGGCCCAGGAGGCATGTGGAAAACTCTCGCTGGCCTGGACCGCCGGGGCGGCAGCGCCTGGACCGATTGGTGCGGGAATTTTGGACCAAAATTCCAACGCATTGATTTCGAGCTATTTTTCGGTCTTGCGCCGAAATGTCCTGCAATGTGGAACGAGTCAAAGGCCGGTAAGAACAATGAGTTTGCAGCGGATAAGTCTGTGAATTATTGTCGCAACCCGTTAATCCCCACAACTCAGGGTGCTACAACAAAAACAACCTTTTACTTCTTTCTATATATTGGTTGGAAAACTGGGATCGGGGGGATGAAAAAACTCTTGCGCGTTCTGAACGGCGAGGCCCTAGACGTGCCTCCGATCTGGCTAATGCGCCAGGCTGGACGTTATTTGCCGGAATACCTTGAAACCAGAACGAAGGCAGGAAGTTTCCTGGAGCTTTGTTACACGCCGGAACTGGCGGAAGAGGTGACGCTGCAACCGATCCGCCGGTTCGGCTTCGATGCGGCGATCCTGTTCGCGGATATTCTTCTGGTTCCTCAGGCTCTGGGCATGGACCTTTGGTTTGCGGAGGGCGAGGGGCCGCGCCTGGCCTGGCCGGGAGACAGCCGGAACCTGGGTGCGTTGCGGCCTGCCGACGAGATCGACGAGACGCTCGGGCCGGTCTACGAGACGGTGCGCCGTCTGAGCGGGTCATTGCCGGATGACGTGACGCTGATTGGCTTTGCGGGGGCGCCTTGGACCGTTGCGACCTACATGGCCGCAGGACGCGGGACACCCGATCAAGGGCCGGCCCGGCGCTGGATTTATGATGATCCATCCGGATTTTCACGCCTGATCGATGTCTTGACCGAGGCGACGATCGCGTATTTATGCCGGCAGATCGAGGCGGGTGCCGAGGTGGTAAAGTTATTTGACAGTTGGGCTGGCGCTCTGACGCCTGGAGCATTTCGCCGGTTTTCGGTCGAACCGGCCCACAGGATCGGTCAGGCAATCGCGCAGCGCCATCCCGGGGTGCCGGTGATTGGATTCCCGCGTGGGGCCGGGGTCATGTACGAGGAGTTTGCACGAGCGACAGGCGTGCAGGGTATCGCTCTCGACCAGCAGATGCCGTTGGACTGGGCCCGCCGGGCCCTGCCAGGTGTTGCCTTGCAGGGGAACCTCGATCCGATCCTCATGGTAGTCGGCGGAGATCCGCTGAAGGATGCGGCGAAGCGGATCGTCGGTGAGATGGCGGGGGCGCCTCATATCTTTAACCTAGGCCATGGGATCACACCGGATGCCTCGCCGGCACATGTGGAACAGTTGTTACAATCTGTGAGAAACTAAGATCAGGCGGAAAGCAGAGAGATGACGGCGGTCGGTGATTTCCTGGTCGGAATATATCTTTGGATCAAGGCGTTCCATATCATTGCGGTGATCAGCTGGATGGCGGGGATGCTCTATCTTCCGCGGCTCTTCGTCTATCACGCTGAGCGCGCGCCAGAGCCTGGGCAATTGCGCGACACAATGAAGGTGATGCAACGGAAGCTATTGAAGGGAATCGTCAATCCGGCGGGCGTGGCTGTTTGGTTCCTGGGGGTGATCTTGGTTTTCACCCCGGGTGTCGTCGATTGGAGCGCGCCTTGGGTTTATGCGAAGGCGGTGCTGGTCGTGGCATTGACGGTCTATCACCACTTGCTGGTGCGGTGGTGGCGGGCATTCGCGGAAGACCGGAATGTGCATTCTGGGCGGTTCTATCGCGTATGGAACGAAGTGCCGGCCGTCATCATGATCGGGATTGTGATCTTGGTAATCGTGCGGCCATTCTGAACTCTGCGCTCGCGCCGGGGCGTCCGCATTGACAGGCGTCGTGTTGGAGAGGTATGAGGGCGCACATCGCGGCGCCCTGCCGCCGATCCCCTTTCCGGGTGAATCGCCGTAATCGGCGCCTCTCCTTCCCTCTCCTGCCGGCTCCGACCTTTGCGCCGGCAAACCCCTCCCAACACCGGACTTGACCATGAGCGTGCAGAAACTCTCGGACCTGAAGGCGAAATCCCCGACCGATCTCTTGGCCATGGCCGAGGAGCTGGAGGTCGAGAATGCGTCGTCGATGCGCAAGCAGGATATGCTGTTCGCGATCCTCAAGGAGCTGGCGGACCGCGATGAGGAAATCATCGGCACGGGCGTCCTGGAGGTTCTCCAGGACGGGTTCGGCTTTCTGCGCTCGCCGGAAGCGAATTATCTGCCAGGGCCGGACGACATCTACGTGAGCCCAAACCAGATCCGGCGCTTCGCGCTGCGCACGGGCGATACGGTGGATGGACCTATCCGCGCGCCGAAATCGGGAGAGCGATATTTCGCGCTGCTGAAGGTCAACACAATCAATTTCGAGGATCCGGAGAAGGCGCGCCACAAGGTGCATTTCGACAACCTGACACCGCTCTATCCGGATCAGCGGCTGAAGATGGAGATCGAAGATCCGACCATCAAGGACAAGTCGGCGCGGGTGATCGACCTGGTGGCGCCGATCGGAAAAGGCCAGCGTTGTCTGATTGTTGCGCCGCCCCGCACCGGCAAAACGGTGTTGCTGCAGAATATCGCGCACTCGATCGAGCAGAACCACCCGGAGTGCTATCTGATCGTGCTCTTGATCGACGAACGGCCGGAGGAGGTTACCGACATGCAGCGCTCGGTTCAGGGCGAGGTGGTGTCCTCGACATTCGACGAGCCGGCGACACGGCATGTCGCGGTTGCCGAGATGGTCAGCGAGAAGGCGAAGCGCCTGGTAGAGCATGGACGGGACGTTGTGATCCTGCTCGACTCGATCACCCGATTGGGCCGCGCCTTCAACACTGTGGTGCCGTCTTCGGGCAAGGTTCTGACCGGCGGCGTGGATGCCAATGCGTTGCAGCGCCCGAAACGTTTCTTCGGCGCGGCGCGGAACATCGAGGAAGGCGGTTCGCTGACGATCATCTCAACTGCTTTGATCGATACCGGAAGCCGAATGGACGAGGTGATCTTCGAGGAGTTCAAGGGCACCGGCAACTCGGAGATCGTGCTGGACCGGAAAGTGGCCGACAAGCGGGTGTTCCCGTCGATGGACATCTTGAAATCGGGCACCCGGAAGGAAGAGTTGCTGGTCTCGAAGGCTGATCTGACCAAGATGTTCGTGCTGCGCCGGATTTTGAATCCGATGGGAACGACCGACGCAATCGAGTTCCTCTTGGGCAAGCTGAAGCAGACCAAAACCAATGCGGAATTCTTCGACTCGATGAACGCATGAGCACCCTAGGCCACTGAAATAACTTAAGAATTAGCCTTTTAGGGGCGAATCGCGCATGGTCCGAGATACCATCTATGCGCTCTCGACTGGACCAGGCTCGGCTGGCATCGCGGTTGTCCGGCTCTCCGGACCCGGAGCCGATGCGGCACTGAACGCGCTTGGCGCGGTACCATTACCTAATCCGCGGCGGGCGCAATTGCGCCGTCTGCGGGACAGCGACGGCGAGGTGATTGACGAGGCCCTGGTGCTGCGCTTCGCGCCTGGCGCAAGCTATACGGGCGAGGCGATGGCGGAGCTGCATTGCCACGGCGGCCGCGCTGTCGTTGCGGCCGTCCTGGCGCGGTTGGGAGAGCTGCCGGATTGCCGCCTGGCTGTACCAGGCGAGTTCACCCGGCGCGCCTTGGAAGAAGACAGGATCGATCTGGTCGCGGCAGAGGCGCTGAGCGATCTGATCGCCGCCGAGACCGAATGCCAGCGCCGGCAAGCGGTGACGGGGATGACGGGCGCGCTGGGCCGGCTTGCGGAATCATGGCGCGCCGATTTGTTGCGCGCTGTGGCGTTGGTTGAGGTGACGATCGACTGGGCCGACGAAGAGGTTCCCGAAGACGTAAGTCCGGAAGTGGGCGTTCTGTTGGACCGGGTGCAATCCTCGATGCAGCAGCAGATAGCGCTATCCTCGGGGGCGGAGCGGCTCAGGCGCGGGTTCGAGGTTGCAATTCTAGGGCCGCCGAACGCTGGAAAGTCAAGTCTTTTCAATACGCTAGCTGGACGCGAAGCGGCGATTACCTCGACTCTGCCTGGAACGACTCGGGATGTCCTCGAGTTGCGCTACGATCTTGCAGGCTTTCCGATCGTGTTCCTGGACACAGCTGGTCTGCGCTCCGCGACCGATGAGATCGAGGCCATTGGTGTGGAGCGAGCTTCGGTGCGAGCGGCGGGCGCGGCGCTAAGGGTCTTTCTGTTCTCGCCTGACACGGATCCCTTGCCCAACCTCTTGGAGCACTGGCGGGACGGAGACTTGCGTGTTTGGAATAAATGCGATCTTGCCGATGCGCCTGATGGATTTATCGCGATCTCGGCGGCGCGGGGGGACGGCGTGGTGGATCTGTTGGCTCGGATTGAATCCGCAGTATCAGAACAGGTCTCCAGTGAAGCGCTCGTTGGTCATCTACGTCAGCGGAGTGCGGTAGAAGATGCGGTTGACAATCTTCGCCGCGCTGGGGAAGGGATATCGTGCCGTCCGCCGGAGGAGATCGCCGAGGATATGCGTTCCGCGATTGCCGCCGTTGAGGGGCTAGTCGGCCGGATCAGAACGGAGGACGTTCTCGGTGAGGTCTTCGCGCGGTTTTGCCTGGGCAAATAGGGAACCGTTTCACGTGAAACAAAGCTACGATGTTGTGGTGATCGGAGGGGGCCATGCCGGCGTTGAAGCCGCGCATGCGGCCGCGCGGTGTGGCGCTCGAGTGGCGCTCGTTACCCTCGAGCGCAGGCAGATCGGTGCGATGTCCTGCAATCCCGCCATTGGAGGGCTGGGGAAAGGCCACCTGGTCCGTGAAGTCGATGCCCTGGACGGTGTTATGGGCAGAGCTGCCGATGCGGCCGGGATCCAGTTTCGCCTGCTAAATCGCCGGAAGGGCCCCGCGGTTCGGGGCCCAAGGGCGCAATGCGATCGCGCGCTCTACCGATCTGCCGTGCAGATGGTGGTCGAAACATGCCCCCGCCTCACAGTGATTGAAGGCGAGGTCATCGATCTTCTCGAGCGAAACGGAGAGGCCGCCGGAATTCTTTTGGCGGACCGGCAACAGATATTCGCCCAAGCGATTGTTCTGACGTCTGGGACATTCTTGGGAGGAATAATTCACATCGGTGAGCGAAAACTGTCCGGTGGGCGTGCGGGAGAGCGAGCATCAAACCATCTTGCAGCGCGGTTGCGCGGGATGTCGCTGCCGATCGGTCGCTTGAAGACAGGAACGCCGCCGAGGTTGGAGCGCGCAAGCATCGACTTCTCATCCCTCGAGACGCAGCCCGGGGACAGAGACCCATCGATGTTTTCGTTCTTGAGCGCCGACCCGAGCGCCCCACAAATTCCTTGCCATATCACGCATACGAACCCGCAAACGCATGAAATCGTGAGAGGAAACCTCTCAAAGTCTGCGATGTATGCCGGCCGGATCGGTGGCGTAGGCCCGCGATACTGTCCTGCGATCGAAGATAAGATCGTTCGGTTCGCCGATAGATCGTCTCATCAGATCTTCCTAGAACCAGAGGGGATCAATGATCCGGCAATCTATCCAAACGGCCTGTCAACTGCGTTGCCAGAGGATGTTCAGGAATCATATGTCCGATCGATAGAGGGCCTTGAGCACGCACGAATCCTTCAGCCTGGTTATGCAATCGAGTATGACTTTATTGACCCGCGCAGCCTCGATCGGTCACTCGAATTGAGGGCACTGCCGCGCCTATTTCTTGCGGGTCAGATCAACGGAACTACTGGATATGAAGAAGCGGCCGCGCAAGGGATGATCGCAGGCATCAACGCGGCGCAATCGGTTGTGGGCGCCGCTCCCGCTAGATTTGACCGGGCAGACGGTTACTTGGGCGTCATGGTGGACGATTTGGTCACGCATGGGGTGACCGAGCCCTACCGGATGTTCACCTCACGCGCCGAGTTCCGGCTTAGTCTTCGGGCGGACAACGCAGACCAGCGCCTTACGCCACGCGGAATTACAATCGGATGTGTCGGCGAAGAAAGACGCCGAGCGTTCGAGTCGAAGATGGAAGATTTCGCCGCGGCACGGAGGATCGCGCAGAGCCTGTCATTGACCCCGCCGCAAGCCGCTGCCCACGGAATTGCCGTCAATGCCGATGGCGTTCGGCGCAATGCACTGGAATTACTAGGATATTCTGGCATTGATGTCGCCAGGCTAAGCGATGTTTGGCCGGAGCTCGCCGCCATCCCGCCTGAGATTGCCGCGCAGCTGGAGAACGACGCGCGTTATGCGGGTTATTTGGATCGGCAGAGAACTATGGTCGACGCGATGCGGCAGGAAGAAGCGCGCCCAATTCCCCAGGATCTGAACTACGATGAAATTAGTGGGCTGTCGGACGAGCTCCAAAGGAAACTCGAAAGGATCCGCCCCTCTAGCCTGGGCCATGCGGCGCGGATTGAAGGCATGACTCCAGCCGCGCTGACTTTGCTCCTCTCCGTCGCGCGTAAGCGGGAGAGGAAGAAAGCGTGATCTCGGCGGCGGCACCTGCGGAGCTGGCCGAAGAATTCGATGTTTCATGTGAAACACTCGAGCGGCTCGAGGCCCACATATCTCTGCTTGAGCGCTGGAATTCAGGGCTTAACCTGGTGTCCGCGGCGTCGCTGCCATCGGTTTGGCAACGCCATGTCGCCGATTCCCTTCAGTTGTTTCCACACGCGCCGGATTCTATCGATCGATGGCTCGATCTTGGGTCGGGCGCTGGGTTCCCCGCCCTTCCCATCGCCGCGGTGCTCGCCGAGCGCAATCCGGCAGCCGAGGTAGTCTTGATCGAGAGTGACCATCGCAAGGCCGGATTCTTGCGCGAGGCGGTGCGTGCGATGGGACTTGCCGCGAAGGTGCTGAGGGGCCGGATCGAGTCGATCGAGCCCATCCCCTGCGACGTCGTGTCCGCGCGCGCCCTCGCGCCATTGCCGAGGCTCTGCTCACTGGCTTACGGGATTGCGGTGCCGATGCGGAGCGATCAGCGGCCCGTATTCCTGTTTCCAAAGGGGAAGGCGCTCGATTCCGAATTGACCGCGGCGTCTGCAACTTGGCATATTCAGGCCGAGAGGATCGCAAGCCGGACCAACACGGACGCGGCCATCTTGAGGATCGTCGAGCTGGAACCGAGGAAATGACCCAAATTGTCGTCGCCGCGAATCTGTCAAAGGACAGAGCAGCAGGCGCGCCCGCGGACACGAATGAACGTGCGCTGCCCCTGCGCGCCGCGGACTCGCCTGTTGGCCCAGCAAGGATTCTCGCCCTCGCCAACCAGAAGGGCGGCGTCGGCAAGACGACGACAGCCATCAACCTTGGTGCCGCGCTGGCCGAATCCGGGCGCAAGACGCTGCTCATCGACCTCGACCCACAGGGCAACGCATCAACCGGGCTTGGCATCCCGGCAGCGCAGCGTCGGCAATCGACCTATCATGTCCTGACCGAGGGCACGCGTTTGGCGGAGGTTGCAGTCGAAAGCGGCGCACCGGGGCTCTTTATCGCGCCAGCCTCTGCGGATCTTTCAGGCATCGATGCCGAGCTTTCCGAAGCGGATGATCGAGCGCAGAGGTTGAAGGAGGCGCTTGCTGAGGGCGGTGAAGAATCTATAATCAATTGTTATGATTATATAATCTTGGACTGCCCGCCCTCCCTGAACCTGCTGACCGTGAACGCCCTCACCGCCGCCGACAGCGTCGTCGTGCCGTTGCAGTGCGAGTTCTTCGCCCTTGAAGGCCTGACCCAATTGCTCGGGACGATCAAACACATTCAGTCCCGCTTGAACCCCGGGCTTGCGGTCCAGGGCATCGTCTTGACCATGTATGACCGGCGCAACAACCTCTCGGCCCAAGTCGCCGAGGATGTGCGCTTGAACCTGCGCGAGTCGGTCTTCCGCACGATTGTGCCGCGCAATGTCCGGCTGTCAGAAGCGCCCAGCTATGCTCTGCCGGGCCTTCTCTACGATTCCGAGTGTGCCGGCAGCGAGGCCTATCGGTCGCTCGCCGCTGAACTGCTCGAACAGGACCAAGAGCCCCAGGAAAGGACAGCCTCATGAACAAGGCACCCGAGCGCAGAGGTTTGGGACGCGGCCTATCGGCCCTGTTGGGCGATATCGGAGAGCCGTTGCCCAGTGCCGCGGCCGGCCCGGTTCTGGTTCAATCGGCGGTCGACGCACCGGGCTCGCCAGCCCAGGCCGAGACCGCACTCCCAGCGCCGCAATCGCTTCCCATCGAGCGGCTTCATTCCAACCCGGACCAACCGCGGCGGGATTTTCCCGAAGCGGAATTGGACGAACTTGCCGCCTCGATCCGCCAGCGCGGAATCATCCAGCCGGTGGTGGTGCGCCCGGATCCGGAACGTCAAGGCGACTACCAGATTGTCGCCGGCGAACGGCGCTGGCGCGCGGCGCAGCGTGCCCATCTACACGAAATCCCGGTGGTGATCCGCGATATCGACGATCGCACGGTCCTCGAGATCGCGATTATCGAGAACGTCCAGCGGACCGATCTCAATCCCATCGAGGAAGCCCGTGGCTACAGCGACCTGATCGAGCGTTTTTCCTACACCCAAGAGGCGATGGCCGACATCGTCGGCAAAAGCCGCAGTCACGTCGCCAATACGATGCGGCTCCTGGCGCTGCCGGATCAGGTCCAGCGGTTGCTGCGCGACGGCAAGCTCAGCGCTGGACATGCGCGGGCCCTGATCAAGGCGGCCGATCCCGTCGCTTTGGCAGAACTCGTCGTAGCCAAGGGTTTGACCGTGCGCCAGACGGAAGAACTGGCCCGCCGTGTCATCGTCCGCAAGCGCAAGCAGCGGCCGGCCGAGGGCGCTCCGCAAAAGGACGCTGACACGCGCATCCTCGAAGGCGACCTCTCAGCCGCGATCGGCATGGCGGTCTCGATCGAACATCATCCGACCGATGGCGGCGGGTTCGTAAAGATCAAATACCGCAGCCTCGAGGAACTAGACCGGCTTTGCCGGCGGCTATCCGAATAAAACCGTGGTCTCAACGGCTTACGGCTTTACTGCCGCCGTCACATAGTTGACCGAAAGATCGCGCTCGGAGATCCGCCAGCGCCAGGCAAGCGGGTTGAAAACGAACCCCTTTGCATCGACGAAGTCCAGGCCTGCCCGACCCAGCATGCCCTCCAATTCGTGCGGCGTGATGAACTTCGCCCACTCGTGCGTGCCCTTGGGCAGCCAGCGCATGACATGTTCGGCCCCGACGATCGCCATCATGTAGCTCTTCGGGTTGCGGTTGATGGTCGACGTGATCATGACACCGGCAGGCTTGATCAGCGCCGCGCAGGCATCCAGATAGGCTTGCGGATCCGGCACGTGCTCGACCACCTCCAAGTTCAGCACGGCGTCAAATTTTTCGCCCGTTTCCACCAAGGCCTCGGCCGTCGTTACCTGATAGTCGATCTCCAGCCCCATCTTGCGGGCATGGATCTGGGCCACGGGAATGTTCCGCGCCGCAGCGTCGGCGCCGACGACATTGGCACCCAGCCGGGCCATCGGTTCGCTCATCAGCCCGCCACCGCAGCCGATATCCAGAATCCGCAAGCCCTCAAACGGCTTCATGGACGCCCGGTCGCGCCCGAATTGCGCCGCAATTTGCTCGACCACGTAACTCAGCCGGCAGGGGTTTAACATGTGCAGCGGCTGGAACTTACCTTGCGGATCCCACCATTCCTCGGCCATAGCCTCGAACTTTGCGATCTCCGCCGGGTCAACGCCCGGCCGGGCCTCCTGGTGCTTTTCGGCAGCGCCCGACATGGGTGGGTCTCCTCTCGGCCCCGCAAACCGCTCTTGAAAGCATGAGCAAGGATGACATAGTGCAACCCGCACCGGGCGCCAATCGCCCATTGCCGCCAGCCGCCTAGGAGTCAAGCCGGAACAGCGATGCTACAGGGCCCAGACACCACCACCGCCACGGCTGCACCGCGGCTCTACCCGGCGATCGAACCCGATCGGCGGTTCCATCTGGATGTCGGCGACGGGCATGCTCTCTATGTCGAGCTGTGCGGAGGTCCCGGCGGCCAGCCCGTCCTGGTGCTCCATGGCGGTCCCGGGGCCGGGATCAGCCCGTTCATGCGCCGGTTTTTCGATCCCAAACGCTACCGCATCATCCTGTTCGACCAGCGGGGAACCGGGCGCTCGACCCCCCGTGGCGGGCTCGAGGCCAACACCACCTGGCATCTGGTCGGCGACATCGAACGCCTGCGCGAGCATCTCGATATCGAGAGCTGGCAGGTCTTCGGCGGTTCCTGGGGCTCGACGCTCGCATTGCTCTATGCCCAAGCGCATCCCGGCCGGATCACCGCGCTGGTTCTGCGCGGGCTTTTTACCATGACCAAGGCCGAGCTCGGCTGGTTCTATGGCGGCGGCCCGGCGCGCTTCTTTCCCGAGGAGTGGGCGGATTTCACGGACCCCATTCCCGCGGCCGAGCGCGACGATCTGATCGGCGCCTATCACCGGCGTTTGACCGATTCGGACGAAGCCCTGCAACTGCGATTTGCCCGGCCCTGGGTGCGCTGGGAGACCGCGACCGCGTCGCTAAGGCCGAACCGCGCCGGCTTCATCGATGGCGCCTACGCGCGCGCTTTCGCGCGGATCGAGAGCCATTACTTCATCCATGACGGCTGGCTCGAGCAGGATGGCCAGATCCTGCGCGACATGGATCGCATCGCGCATATCCCAGGCACCCTGGTTCAGGGCCGCTATGACATGATCTGCCCTCCGGCCACCGCGAGCACGCTGATGGCCCGCTGGCCTGCGGGGACGCTCAAGATCGTTGAGGACGGCGGCCACGCACTTTCCGAACCCGGCATCGCCGCCGAGTTGATCCGCGCGACCGACCGCTTCGCTCAGTAGCGCCCGTCGAGCGCAAACGCCCGCAGCGTCGGAACCGCTGCGGCATGATGGGCAAACACACGACCCCCCACGCCCGCATCGATCTCCGCGCGGCTGATCCCGATGTCCCGCAGAACGCGGTCGTCCATTTTCTCAAGCTCCAATAGCTCGGCCGTCCGGCGGCGCCGGTCCCTCAGGCCCTTCAGTGCAGTGATCAGAAGGCCCAACATGGCGAACTCCTTTTCGATTTCATCGCTCAGACCGTGAATATGGGGCGCGTGCTAATTTAGGAAAGCGAAATCAATTGACAGGACCGTTTAGAATTGTTGAACATGCGAAGATGACCCAGATCACCCATTTCCCGACGTCGGCGGCGACGCTGGACATCGACGTTCTGAAGTCGTTGGCCGCGATTGCCGATACTGGTTCGGTCACCGCCGCGGCGGCCCGGGTGGCACGCTCGCCGGGCGCTGTCTCTATGCAGATCAAGAAGTTGGAGGAGACGCTCGGCCGTCCGCTGTTCCAGCGCTCGCGCCAGGGCATGACGTTGAATGCCGATGGCGAGAGGATGCTCGCCTATGCGCGGCGGCTGATCGAGCTGCACCGTGAGGCGCTTGATGCCTTCCGCGGACCGGCGCTGACCGGCGAGGTTGGGATCGGCATGATCGACGACCTGGGCATCGGCCGGCTGTCCGACGTCATGGCCGCGTTCGCGCGCTCGAACCCGCGGGTCACGGTCAACATGGACATCGGCACCAGCGTCATGCTGGCCCCGAAGCTCGAGGCCGGCGCGCTTGATCTGGCCATCCTGACGCCGGGTTGCGCGGTCGATTGGTTGCCGAGTGATCTTCTTCTGCACGAAGAACCCCTTATCTGGGCTGGCGCCGAGGGCGGAAAAGCCGTGCGCGCCCGGCCCTTGCCGCTGGCGCTGTCCAATCCGGGCTGCGCCTGGCGCAGGGCGGCGCTCGAGTCGATGGACCGCAGCGGGTTGCCCTACCGGATCGCCTACACATCCGAATTCTTCCAGCCCCAGCGGGCGGCCGTGCTTTCGGATCTGGCCATAGCGCCCTTGCCGAGGGCGCTGATCCGCGACGGTTTGGTCGAACTGGGCGCGGCCGATGGGCTCGCCCCGGTAGGTGCCTGCCGGATTGCGCTGCGCATCGCGCCCGACCCGAGCCCAGCGACGCTGGCGCTGGCCGAGCGGGTCGCCGAGAGCTATGGCGCAGCTTGGCCGGTCGCGGGCGCCGCTTGAGCCTCGCAGGCCACGTCATCCTGGTCACCGGGGCCGCGGGAACGCTCGGCCGGGCGGCTGTCTCCGCGATCCGGGCCGTCGGCGGGTTGGTGCTCGCGACCGATTTGGTCGAGAACGATGGGATCGACGTCACCCACGATGTGACATCCGAGGAAGACTGGGCTCGCGTCGTAGCCGCGGCCGAGGCGCGCCACGGGCGGCTTGACGGTTTGCTTAACAACGCAGGCATCGTCCGGCTCGGCACGATCGAGGAGACCAGTTTCGCCGATTGGCGCCGGATTATGGCCGTGAATGCGGACGGTGTCTTCTTGGGCTGCAAGGCCTGCTGGCCGCTGCTGCAACGCAGCCAGGCACCGTCGATCGTCAACCTGTCCTCGGTATCCGGCCTGATCGGCGGGGCAAATCTCGCGGCCTATAACGCGTCCAAGGGCGCAGTGCGGCTGCTGACCAAGTCGGTGGCGCTGCACGGCGCCCGCCACGACCCGCCGATCCGTTGCAACTCGGTCCACCCCGCGTTCGTCGCGGGTGCGATGGTCGATCAGATCGCGGATGACAGCGGTGACGCGGAGAGAGCTCGGACCAAGATGGCCCGCGCGATCCCCCTGCACCGCTTGGCCAGACCGGAGGAAGTCGCGGCCACGATCGTTCACCTTCTCTCGCCCGCCTCCTCGTTTACGACCGGCACCGAGATGGTGATCGATGGCGGTCTCGTCGCCAGCTGAGGGCGGACCGCTTGACGGACGCTCTCCGCTCGGGCATTCCGCCGCCGGAGGCGATCGCCGCGAGGACCTACCATGCAACTTCTGCCCCGGCTTCTTGCCAAGGTGATCCAGACCGGGTCGCTGACCCTGATCGGCCCGGACGGCGCAGCGCAGACATTCGGCGGGTCAAACCCCGGCCCTGAGGTCACCCTGCGCATCAACGACCCGGCGCTCGATCGAAAACTGTTGCTCAATCCCGAGCTGAGGCTCGCGGAGGCCTATATGGACGGCGCGCTCGAGATCGAGCGCAGTCAACTCCGTGACCTGCTGCGGCTCTTCAAGCTCAACAAGGGCGCCCTCAACCGCAGCGCCGGACAGGCCCCGATCCGGCGCCTCGCCAAGCTCGCCAAGCGGATCAGCCGAAATAACCCGATCCGGTCGCGCCGGAACGTGGCGGCGCATTACGACATCGGCAACGATCTTTACCGACTCTTCCTTGACCCCGACATGCAGTATTCCTGCGCATATTTCCCGGAAGGGACCGAGACCCTTGAGCAGGCTCAGCTCGCCAAGAAGCGTCACATCGCCGCCAAGCTGCGGCTGGCGCCCGGGCAAAGGGTTCTGGATATTGGCTGCGGCTGGGGCGGCATGGCGCTCTATCTGGCCCAGGTGGCGGAGGTGGACGTTCTGGGCGTGACGCTGGCGGAGGAGCAGATGGCGCTTGCCCGCGAACGGACCGAGGCCGCGGGGCTCGGCCACAGGGTCCGTTTCGCGCTCCAGGATTACCGTTCGGTGAGCGAGGGCTTCGACCGCGTTGTCTCGGTCGGCATGTTCGAGCATGTGGGCCTGACCCAGATGCCCACCTATTTCCGCACCGTGCGCGACCGGCTGACCGAAGATGGCGTGGCGCTGATCCATTCGATCATGCGCATGGGTGCGCCCGGCGCCACCGATCCCTTCACGGCGAAATACATCTTCCCGGGGGGCTACATCCCTGCGCTCAGCGAGACGATGGTGGCGGTCGAGCAAAGCCGGCTTTGGCTCCAGGATTGCGAGATCTGGCGCAAGCATTACGGATTCACGCTCGCCGAATGGGCCAAGCGGTTTGAGACCAACCGCGACAAGGCCAAGGTCATGTATGACGAGCGGTTCTGCCGAATGTGGGAGCTTTACCTGGCGGGCGCCGAATCCTCGTTCATGACCGGGCGCATGGCGGTGATGCAGCTGCAATTGGGCCGCGCGCGGGACGCCGTACCGATCAGCCGCGACTATCTTGCCGCCGAGACCGAACGGTTGAAGCAGCGTGAGGCGGAGCTGGGGATGGAAATGGGCTGAAATGCAAGCGGCGCGCTTGACATTGGCGTAGATAAGTGCATATGCACTTAATATGACAGTTCCGACATATACCAAGGACACAGCCCGGCCGGATTTTGCGCTTTGCGCCCACGCGAGCCTTCGGCGGGCGATGCGGGTGGTTTCTCAGTCCTACGACGCCGCGCTTAAGCCTGCTGGGCTGAAAGCAACGCAGTTCACCCTTTTGGCGGTGATCGCGGGGCGGGGTCCGATGCCGATGACCCGCCTGGCCGAGATACTGGTCATGGATCGAACAACCCTGACCCGGAACCTGAAACCACTGGTCGCAAAGGGTTGGGCCGAGATCGGGCGTGAGCGCGACGAGCGGGTGCGGCTGATCTCCGCGACCGAGGCCGGAAAGGCCGTGGTCGCCGAAGCAACGCCTCTCTGGCGGCAGGCCCAGGCACGGGTCGAGCATCGTCTGGGCGCGGAACGTCTAAGCGAGCTTCTAGACGGCCTTCGAACTCTAACGGACGAATCCCAGGGCTAGTTGCCCGAAGAGATCAACAACAAAAGTCGAGCAAGAGCGTATCGCGTTGAAACGTGCATATACACTGAAAAGGAACCCCACTATGACTCACTCAGATACCCCCATTTGGACGTCCAAGCGGATCACGATCCTCGCTGTGATCCTCGGCGGCTGGTTCAGCGTCGCGGCGCTTATCGGCGTCGGCGGTCTTTTCACCAATCCCAATGGTGGCTTCATGGCGCCAATCGCTCTGACGGCGGCGGTGCCGGTGGCGTTGTTCCTGGCAGCCTATTGGCTGTCGGGCAGCTTCCGGCGTTTTGTCCTGGCACAAGACATCGAGACTCTTACAACGGTCCAGCATTGGCGCGTCGTTGGTTTTGCGTTCCTGCTGCTCTGGGCGCATGACGTCTTGCCCGCCCTCTTCGCCCTCTTCGCTGGCCTTGGCGATGTGGCGATCGGTCTGGCCGCGCCGTTTGTCATGCGGCGGCTGCGCGACGATCCAAACTATGCGCAGAGCATGGGGTTCAGGCGCTACCACTATCTGGGCCTGCTAGACTTCGCGGTGGCAGTGGCGGCGGCCGGTCTGACTGCGGGGTTTCTGCCGGCGTTGACTCCGGGCGGACTGACCAGCGCGGCGATGGACGTCTGGCCGCTGAACCTCTTTCCCAGCTTCATCGTGCCGGCCTTCATCATCCTGCACCTGAGCGTGCTTTTGAAGCTGCGGTCCGAGCGCGCGGTCCATGGGGCCGCTCCCGTGGCCGTTTGAGGATGGCGTCGCTGAATCAGAGGAAATCAATCGCGAAGATCAAGCACCTTTGGCACTGGATGCGCGCCCTGAAAAGACGGCGGCTATCACAAGACCGTCGCGGGCTCGGACCAGCGCCAGCGTTCGCTTGAACGGCGTCTCGAAGCCCTGGAACGCCACTAGCGCGGCGCCATCATCGCCAGCCGGATAAGGCAACGCTCGACAAGTGCCTGATCCGGCCTTGTCCCTGGCGAGCGTAGCGTCCGATCAGCCTGGAAGAGCAGCCTGTTAGCGCTCTCCAGCCGGGAAATCCCCCAGCGCCGCGCCTGATCGGCCATGGCGCGCCGGCGCGGCCCGAAGACCGGAGGCCGCATCCGCCCCAGCGCCGCGTCAATCCCATCCTCGGCGGCAGCGGCCGCCATCAAATTTCTGAAATGCCGGCCGGCCGCGATCAGCATTCCGGCGGCGGTGGTGCCCGCTCCCGCCAGGCGCCCGATCAGTGGGCCTACGTCGCCAGGCCGGCCATCGGCGGCCGCCGCGACCAGGCGATCGAGTTCGGCATCCGCCGCTGCCGGCAAGTGCGGCGCAAGCTCGCGCGCGGTCAAGGGAGATTCGCGGCCCGCGCAGAAAACGGAAATTTTTTCGATGAGTTGTGCCAGGGAACCCGGATCGATGCCCGATGCGGCCCCGGTCAGGCTGTCGATCGCCTCCGGGCTGAGACCGCCCCCCGCTCCGGATTTGGCCAGCATCATTTCGATTTCGTCCGCGCGCGGCGGCTCGGGATAGAGGCCCAGCGCAGCGAGGCCATTGGACCCCTCGAAGAGCTTTCGTAAGCCCGACCGGGCAGGCAGCGCATCGGCCGTTACGACGAGAAACGCATCCTCGGCTCCGATCCCGGCCACAATCTCTCCCAGCGGCTTTGCCAAGCCGTCCTTGGCGCCTTCGATCAGCACGACGCGGCGGCCGGGGAAAAAGCCCTGGGCGCGGAGTGCCGCGTCGATACCTGCTGGGTCCTTCTGCGCCTCTGCGGGCTCAATCCGCGTAAGCCGCATGTCGTCGCCCTCGGCGATCGCGGTGACGATCTCGCGGCGCTTGAGCGCCACCAGACCGGAATCCGGCCCATAGATCAGCGCACCGGTGAGATCGAGGTCAGGCTTCGAGCAGAAGGCGGCGGCACGCGCTCCGGCCAGCTTCATCAGCCAGCCTGCGTGAAGGTGTCGGCCCGTGCCAGAACCCGACGCGCGATCCGCTCGCCCAGATCGCGGGCCAGCCGGCGCTCGATATCGCGCTTGGCCTCGCGGGTCGCGAACAGCGACGAGGTCGAGTTGTAACCCGATTGCGAGACCACCTGATCGCTGATCAACGGCTCGGTCTCGCCATTGCGGAAGAGCGCCCAATCGGCGGTGGCGGTCAGGCTTATCCGGGTGATGGCATTGCCCTGGGTGATCGCCAGGTCGTCGCGCTTGATCCGGGTCTTGACCGCCAGCTGGAAATCGCGCGCCTCGGTGCGGCCGAGGCGATCGGTCAAGCTCTGGTTCAGGTGATAGCCGAACCGGTCGTTGAAATCCGGGTAGCCGATCCGGCCGATCAATCCGCCGGACGCGGTGTTCTCGGCCAGCATCGGCCGGAAGCATCCGGAGGTAAGCGCGCCGAGCGTGAGCCCGAGGGCTCCGACGACAGCCCGCCTCGTCGCAATCCTGTTCCTAGAGCACCACATTGACGATCCGGCCTGGCACCACGATGACCTTTTTCGGCTCCTTGCCGTCCAGGAAACGTGCCACATCGGGGCTAGCCATGACCAGCCCCTCGATGGTCTCGCGGTCAGCCTCGCGCTCGACCTCGATCTCGGCGCGTTTCTTGCCGTTGACCTGGACCGGCATCGAAATAACGTCGTCTCGGGCCAGGGCGGGATCGAATTCGGGCCATGTGGTATCGACCAGCGCGGTCTCGTGTCCCAGCTTCGCCCACATCTCCTCGGCAAAATGGGGCACCATCGGCGCCATCAGACGGGCCAGTGCTTCGTAAGCCTCGCGCCGCGCGCCGCCGCCGCCTTCACCGGCATCGTGGATCGCATTCGACAGCTCGTGCAGCCGCGCGACGGCCTTGTTGAAGGTGAAACCCTCGATATCGGCAGTCACGCCGGCGATGGTCTTGTGGATCTGCTTGCGCAATGCGGCGGCGGCAGCGCCGTCTTCTCCGGCATCGAGGTCGGTCTCGTCGAGGCGCCGCCAAACCCTCTGCAGGAACCGCCAAGCTCCCTCGACACCGGCGGTGGTCCATTCCACATCGCGCTCCGGCGGGCTGTCGGACAGCATGAACCAGCGCGCGACGTCCGCCCCGTATTGCTCGATGATATCCTCGGGGTCGACGACGTTCTTGCGCGACTTGGACATCTTGGTGACCGCGCCCACGACCACAGGCTCGCCGGTCTCTCGCATCCGCGCCGTGCCGTCGGCAAGCTTCTCGACATCCACAGGCTGTTGCCAGACCGGACGATCGGTGGGGCCCGTGTGGTAGCACTCATGCACCACCATGCCCTGGGTGAAGAGCGCATCGAAAGGTTCGATCGATTTCGCCGGCAGGTGCCCGGTCAAGTGCATGGCTCGGGCGTAGAACCGCGAATAGAGCAGATGCAGAATCGCGTGCTCGATGCCGCCGATATACTGGTCAACGTTCATCCAGTATTCGGCGTCCTCGGCAACCGTCGGCGTCTCGGCGCGTGGTGCCGTGAAGCGCACGAAATACCAGGACGAGTCGACAAACGTGTCCATCGTGTCTGTCTCGCGCCGAGCCTCGCCGCCGCATTTCGGGCAAGGCACGTTGCGCCAGGCATCGTGCCGGTCAAGCGGGTTACCCGGCCGGTCGAAGGTAACGTCGTCGGGCAACGTCACTGGCAGGTCAGATTTCGGCACCTGTACGCCACCGCACGCGTCGCAATGTATGATCGGGATCGGGCAGCCCCAGTAACGCTGGCGGCTGATGCCCCAGTCACGCAAGCGGAAATTCACTTTCCGCGCACCCTGCCCCATCTTCTCCATCCGGTCGGCCATCGCGGTTTTGGCCTCCTCGATGGCCATCCCGTCCAGGAAGCGCGAATTAATCATCCGGCCCGGGCCAAGATAAGCTTCGGCGCTTACCTCGAAACTTGCCGCATCCTGGTCCGAGGGGCAGACCACCGGCACCACGTCCAGCCCATACTTGCGGGCAAAATCAAGGTCGCGTTGGTCGTGAGCCGGGCAGCCGAAAATCGCACCGGTGCCGTAGTCCATCAGGATGAAATTGGCCACATAGACCGGCATTTCCCAATCCGCGTCGAAGGGATGGACCACCTTCAATCCGGTATCGAAGCCCTTCTTCTCGGCCTTCTCGAGCTCCTCCTCCGAGGTGCCCATGCGCCGGCATTCGGCGTTGAACTCCGCCAGCCCTTCGACTTGTGGCTCGAGTGCCCTTGCCAGGGGATGATCGGGCGAGATCGCTGCGAAGCTGGCGCCGAAAAGGGTGTCATGCCGGGTCGTGTAGACCTCCAGTTCTGGCCAATCGACCAGATCATTGTCCCTGACCTGGAACCGGAACTGCAAACCCTCGGACCGTCCGATCCAGTTCTGCTGCATCAGCCGCACCTTGGCGGGCCAGTTCTCCAGCCCGTCGAGCGCCTCGAGCAGCTCCTCGGCCATCTCCGAGATGCGGAAGAACCACTGGGTCAGTTCACGGCGCTCCACAGGCGCGCCCGAACGCCAGCCCTTGCCGTCGATTACCTGCTCGTTGGCCAAAACCGTATTGTCGACCGGATCCCAGTTCACAATCGAGGATTTTCGCGCAATCAGGCCGGCCTCGAGCATATCGAGGAACATCTCCTGCTGATGTTTGGAATAGCCTGGATGGCAGGTCGCGATTTCGCGCTCCCAATCGATGCTCAGGCCCAGTTGCTTTAGCTGGCTCCGCATCGCGGCGATGTTGTCGTAAGTCCAGGACTTCGGATGGATGCCCCGCTCCATGGCAGCATTCTCGGCGGCCAGGCCGAAGGCGTCCCAACCCATCGGATGCAGCACACTGAACCCGCGCGCCTTTTTGAACCGGGCCACCACGTCGCCCAGCGCGTAGTTGCGCACATGACCGATATGAATGCGCCCTGACGGATAGGGAAACATCTCGAGTACGTAGAATTTCGGCAGGCTCTCGTCCCGGCGCGCGCGGAACGCGCCGCGCTCCTCCCAGATGCGCTGCCATTTGGGTTCCACCTCGCGGGCGTTGTAACGCGACATGGGCGTCTCTTCTTTTCGGTAGCGGCGGGTGGGCCTTCAGCTTGCGGTATCGCCCTCGATTTCGGCGATGCGGATCTGGCGGGCACGGGTGAGGATCGCATCCTCGAGCCGGCGCGCTGTCTCGGCGCTGACCGGGGCCGGCTGCCAGACACCCTCGTTCAGCATTTCACGGAAGACCGCGACCTTGAGCGAGGCCGCTGATAGCTCGGCGCTTTGAATATAGGCTGTGACCTTCAGCCGCTCGTTCGGCGCCTCGACTGTCGATCCCCATTCCGTGGCGATCACGCCCGTGAACGGGTCGGTCGAGGCCAGTGGAAGGAATGAAAGCGTATCGAGCGTGCCCTGCCAGAGATACTTGTTGACCGGCAGGCTTCCGCCCTCGTCATTGCCGCCGAAGATCGAACTGTTGCTGTTGAGCGTGCCAACCGAGAAGCCGCCCTCGCCGAAGACCGATGGTGCATCGGGATCGAATTTACTGGCTGGTCCGGGTTTCGTCGCCGAGTCCTCATCGGCGGCGAGATTGCGATCACCGCAACCGGCGAGCATCGCCACCGCCGCGACGATGGCTAATCCGCGCAGGGTCCGGTTCGAAGTCGCGGATCGCGACCCCTCGGCGACATTCTGTGTTCTGGCCATGATCATTCCATACCTTCTTTATGGCGGGACGCAACCGGCTATGCTGGAACCGATACTCTCGAAACGGCCCGACCGGGCGCATCCGGCGAACCCTGTCCGCGGATCGCGCAAAGCTCACCCGGATCCTGCCCCGGCCGCCCCGTCTCTAGCATAGTGGTTTGATAGTGCCTAGACGGTGTCTTCGCGACTGAAAATCATACGCATTTGCCGACCCAGCCAGTTTTGCTATAGAGCCCGCTGAACCAAGCTCGCTTTCCCTCTGGCGCCGATCCGGCGAATGGTGGCTGCCATCCAAAAATCGATCATTTGGCTGGCCTCGTATCCGAAGTCCGGGAATACCTGGACCCGGGTCTTCCTGGCCAACTACATCTTCGATCGGAAAGAGCCGATGCCGATCAACCAGGTGCATCGCCTGGGGATCGGCGACTCGGTCGAGAAAGCCTACCGTATGGCGGCGCAGGCCAGCGGCCAGCCCTTCGTGAACATGGCTGACTATCACCAGACGCTTGCGCTGCGCGCGCCTGTTCTGCGTGCCATCGTGAACAACGATGCAGATGTGAACTTCGTCAAAACGCATAACCGCCGCACCAAGGCATTCGGGACCGAGCTCATTCCGCCCGCCCTGACCCGCGCCGCGATCTATATCCTGCGGAACCCACTGGACATGGTGCCTTCCTATGCGCGCCATTTCGGCTTGACGCACGAGGCCACGACCGCCGCGATCGCCCGTACCGAGAACAGCACCGCGGGCGCAAATGGGACCGTGGCGCAGTTCCTTGGCACGTGGTCGGAACACGTGCAGAGTTGGGCGCGGTGCCGCGACTTTCCCGTCCTGGTGCTGCGCTATGAGGATATGCAAGCTGATCCCGAGGCGGCGTTTGTCCGGGTCTTGAAGCATATTGGCCTGTCCCCTGATCCTGAGCGGGTGAGCCGGGCGGTCGGGTTCTCCAGCTTCAACGAGCTGCGCCGGCAAGAGGAAGAGCACGATTTTGTCGAACGCGTTTCCACCGAGCGTTTCTTCCATTCCGGCCGTTCCGGACGCTGGCGCGATGGCAAATGGGACGGCGCGTTGGCTGCGGACCTGGCCGAAAAGGTGTGCCGGGATCATGCGAAGGTGATGGCCCGCTATGGATATCTTCCGGGGGATGGCACGTGAGCGCCCCCGGAACTGGTCCCGGGCGGAAACTGGTCTGGCTGGCCTCGTATCCGAAGTCGGGCAATACCTGGCTTCGCGCGCTGTTGGCGAACTACTTCATCGACGGCTCCGGGCCGGTCTCGATCAACGACATGCAGAAGATCAGTTTCGGCGATAGCTCTGGCCCGGCCTACGCGGAACTTGCCGGCGGCGACGCAAGCCGCCTGGCGCCCGAGCAGATCGCGGCGCTGCGTCAGCGTTATCTGCAGCGTATCGCCAGCGGCGCACCGGTCAATTTCATCAAGACCCACGCGGCCAATATCCGCATCGGAGGCCAGCCGCTGATCCCGGGCCGCCTCACCAAGGCGGCGATTTATCTCATCCGCGACCCGCGTGACATGGTGCTGTCCTACGCGGATCATTTCGGGAAGGATCTTGCCCAGGCGGTCGCGGCGATCGCCAATCCGCAGAACAGGGTTCGCGGCAATCCGAAGACGGTGGCGCAGTTCCTTTGCGATTGGTCCGGCCATGTGCGGAGCTGGACCCGTGCACGGGATTTTCCGGTATTGGTCGTGCGGTATGAAGATTTGCTGGAGGACCCTACGGGGCAGTTCCTTCGGATCCTGAAGCAGATCGGAGCGCCGATTGACCAAGGCGCGCTCGATCAGGCGGTATCGCATTCCTGCTTCGACGCTCTATCCGCGCAGGAGCGGAAATCCGGATTCCGCGAGCGCGGAGTGCACCAGGAGCGGTTCTTCCGAATGGGCAGCAGCGGCGAGTGGCGCGGTGCCTTGCCACGCGAGCTGGCGGCCCGGATCGCCGCCGATCACGGCGCGGCGATGAAGCGCCATGGTTATCTTGTGTGAAGGTAAAGTAGGATAGGCACGCATTGGCCGACCACAACCAAGGAAAGGCGTCTGAGCACGGAATGAACAACTTGCAGCGTATCATCTGGTTGGCCTCGTTCCCGAAATCCGGCAACACGTGGCTCCGCACGTTCCTGGCGAATTATTTCCAACCACCTGGCCGGTCACTGGACTTAAACAGCCTTCACAAGTTCACCACCGGGGACATCCGGCAGGATTTCTACAACAAGGCCTATGGCGGGCCGTTTCATCCGGAGACACCCCAGGAATGGCTCCGGGTGCGTCAGAAGGCGCTGAGGCTGATCGCGGCCTCGAAGCCTGGGCATCACTTTGTAAAGACCCACTGCAGAGTGATGCGGCTCAATGGGATGGACGTTATCCCGCCCGAGGTAACCTCGGCCGCAATCTATATCATGCGCAATCCGTTCGACGTGGCGCCGTCCTACGCCCGGCATATGGGCTACGAAATCGACGCCGCGATCGAGCTCATGATGGACCCTCTTTCGACCGGGAGATCGAAGGGAGGTGCGATCGAGTATATCGGTCGGTGGGACGACCACATTCGGGATTGGACCGAGTTGGCGCGCGGCCTGCCGCTTCACATAATACGGTACGAAGACATGCTCGTGCGCACCGAGAAAGTCTATCGCGAGCTGTTCGGATTCTTGAAGATCAAGACCGACAAAATGCAATTGCGCCGTGCGATGGCGACAAGCTCATTCAAGGCGCTGCAAAGGCAGGAGAAGGAAAAGGGATTCCGCGAGCGGCCCGAGGAGATGCAGCAGTTCTTCTCCAAGGGCAAGGCAGGCGCATGGCGCGAGGATCTGACCCCAGCTCAGGTTGCGCGAATCCGTGAAGGCTTCTTGCCGACAATCGAGAAATGGTATCCTGAACTTTTAGAGGAGACCGAGAGCTTCGCGAGGGCCGGATGAGCGCGCTTCGCCGCATCATCTGGCTGGCCTCGTTCCCCAAATCCGGGAATACGTGGCTGCGTAGCCTGTTGGCGAACTATTTCCAACCCTATGGAACGGTCGTTCCAATTAACCAACTCGGCCAATTTACACTGTCGGACACCCGGCAGCACTTCTTTGACCAGGCGGTCGGCATGCCGTTCCAGGCGCAGACCGTTGATGCTTGGATCGCGGCGCGCCCCAAGGCGTTGGAGTTGATCGCCGCTTCGAAGCCCGGGCATCATTTCGTCAAAACCCATTGTCAGCCGGGCCGCGTCAAGGGTGTGGACCTAATCCCGCCCAATGTCACCGCCGCCGCTGTTTACGTGATGCGAAACCCGTTCGACGTGGCGCCCTCCTATGCCAGGCATATGGATGTCTGCATCGACGCGGTGATCGACCGCATGACCGACCCGATGGCAACCCATGGGTCGAGCCGCGGCATTATGGAGATTACGGGCCGCTGGGATGACCATGTCCGAAATTGGACCGATGCAACCCCGGGGCTGCCGAAGCACGTTCTGCGCTTTGAGGATATGCTGGATCGGGCAGAGGAGGCGTTCGAGGGGCTGTTCGCCTTTCTGCGCCTGCCGATCGACCAGCCACGGCTCGGGACGCTGCTTGAATCATCGTCTTTTTCCGCGTTGCAGCGGGCTGAGGCGCGGGACGGTTTCCGCGAGCGACCGCCGCATATGGGTCAGTTCTTCACGACCGGCGGGGCGGGAGGCTGGCGAGAGGCGCTCGAACCACGGCAGGTTGCCCGTCTGCGCGAGGCTTTTCTGCCAGTATTGGAGCGCTGGTATCCGGAAATGCTGGACGCAACGGCCGCATTTGCGGAACGGGCCGAAGCGTGAGCGGACTGGCCGACGTCCAGGCCCGGATCGCGATGGCGGCAAAGTCTGCCGGACGGGAACCGGGCTCGGTCACCCTGGTCGCGGTGTCCAAGGTTCAGCCGGCCGATCGCATCGAAGCCGTGCTGGATGCCGGGCACCGTATCTTTGGCGAGAACCGCGTACAGGAAGCGCAAGGCCGCTGGCCCGACCTGCGCGCCCGCTACGACGGGATCTCACTACATCTGGTCGGGCCGCTGCAGACCAACAAAGTGCGGCAAGCGGTCAGCATTTTCGATGTTATCCAATCGGTCGACCGCCCAAAGCTGGCGCGCAAGTTGGCGGATGCTTTCGCTGAAACCGGCCGGCCACTGCCGTGCTACGTCCAGGTCAATACCGGCGAAGAGGCCCAAAAGGCCGGCATTTTACCGGCGGATGCCGATAATTTCATTGCTGAGTGCCGCCAATTGGGCCTGCCCCTGGAAGGATTGATGTGCATTCCGCCCGTCGAAGAGGAGCCGGCGCCACATTTCGCGTTGTTGAAAAAAGTTTCGATGCGCAATGGGTTGCTTGGGCTTTCTATGGGCATGAGCGCGGATTTCGAGACTGCGATTGCACTCGGCGCGACTGTGGTGCGCATCGGCTCGGCGGTTTTTGGTGCAAGGGTGCAACAGGATTGCTGACCTGTCTCGTTTGCCATGACTTGACCCGGTCTAGAGCGATCTACCGAAACGCGTTTTCCTAAGCGCGCTGGCAACCCGGAAATCGGTACAATTCTGCAACAGATTCGAAGAACAGGGCGTTTCGGGGGCAAATCCGGGCGAAATCGGGCGGTGACGGGCACTTGGTGCTTGGCGAATTCGTGCCTCTGGGGGTAACACAACCGGGATGAGACGCGACGCGATGACTTGACGTGTTCTCGTCGCAATGGGGCTCAGCCCCGGCAGTCTGAGAAATGCACATCTAAACTCTACGTGAGGGACAAAATGAAAAAGGTTCTCCTAGGTACCAGCGCTATCGCGCTTGCCGGCGCCTTTGCCTCTCCGGCCGCTGCGGCGGAGTGGGAAGTCCGTGTGGGTGGCTACATGGAACAGTACGTGGCTTATGGCGATCCGGACGTTGATTCGGTTTCCGGCGACTTCAGCGGCATCGACTCAAAGCAGGATTCGGAAATCTTCTTCCTGCCGTCGATTACGCTCGACAACGGCATTAAGTTTGGCGCTAACATCCAGCTGGAAGGCTTCCAGAACAGCGACCAGATCGACGAATCCTACATGCAGATCAAGGGCAGCTTCGGTGAGATTCTGCTCGGCTCGGAGAACTCGGCCGGTTACAAGATGACCTATGCCGCGCCTGACGTCAGCATGCTGAACGTCAACTCGGGTTCGACCACCGCGTTCATCCCGTTCTCGGGCACCGTGACCGGTACTGGTGGCACCACCGCGATCGTCGGTGGCGACGTGTTCCGCGGCACCCTGGGCACCACGTTCCTCGAGAACGAGCGCAACAACGACGCCCAGCGCTTCACCTACTTCAGCCCGCGCTTCGCTGGCTTCCAGATCGGTGCATCCTATGCCCGCGATGGCAACCAGGACTCCAATTCGCAGCTGAATGAAGACGCAACCCTCAGCAACATCATCGACATCGGTGCGAACTACGTGAACTCGTTCGGCGACTTCAACGTCGCCATCTCGGGCCGCTGGGGTACTGCTGATGCGCCTGCGGGCGACAACGATGATCCGACGCTGTGGTCGGCGGGTGCGAACCTTGGCTATGGTGGCTTCACCATCGGTGGTTCGTATGCGGTCCAGAACAAGGCCGAGACCGAAAGCGGCCGTTCCTGGGATGCCGGTGTCTCGTATGAGACCGGTCCTTGGGGCTTCTCGTTCACCTACTTCAACGGTAAAAACCAGGATGACGAGAACGCCACCGCGAACGGTATCTTCATCGACGAAACGCTGGAGCAGTACCTGGTCGCCGCGCGCTACAAGCTGGCTAAGGGTGTCGCTCTGCATGCCTTCGGCGCTTATGTCGACTTTGACGAAGATGCGGGTGACGTTATCGCCACTCCAGGCGACGATGTCGACGGTTTCATCATCGGCACCGGTGTCAAGATCAACTTCTGATCTGGCTTAAAGCCGACGAAATCCGCAGGGGGGCGCAAGCCCCCCTGCTTTTTTATTGGGCTCTTGAGATCTGCAGCGTAGCGGGGGCAGCACCCGGCAATTCTCGTGCGCACTGCAGCGCCGTCGAAGGGCCAAAAGAGACCCGGACCGCCATCGGATGCGGCCCGGGCTGAGTGCGGGGGCGCCAAGGCAGCGCCCCCCGGGGGGAAGCTGGCGGTCAGACGAACTGCGATCCCTTGCCGAATTCCGGATAGGCCTCTAGGCCCAGCTCGGCGGCATCCAATCCCTGCAATTCGTCCTCGGCGCTTACCCGGATGCCCATGGTGGCTTTCAGCACCAGCCACAGCACCGCCGTCACGCCGAATGTGAAGGCGCCAACAATTGCAATCGAGAGGATCTGGGTGCCGATTGACGCTTCGCCGTTGGTCAGCACCACCGCGATCGTGCCCCAGATACCGGCGAACAGATGCACCGGGATCGCGCCCACCACATCGTCAATCCTGCACCGGTCGAGGAACGGCACCGCGAAGACCACGATCAACCCGCCGACCGCGCCGATTAGGGTCGCCGTGCCGAGGCCGGGTGTCAGCGGCTCGGCGGTGATCGAGACCAGGCCCGCCAGGGCGCCGTTCAACACCATGGTCAGATCAACCTTCCCGTAGACAAGCTGCGTCAGGATCATCGCCGCCACAGCGCCCCCGGCCGCTGCGGTGTTTGTGTTGGCGAAGATCCGGCTGATATCGGCCGCATCGCCGACGGATCCCAGCGCCAACTGCGAGCCGCCGTTGAAGCCAAACCAGCCAAGCCACAGGATAAAGGTGCCCAGTGTCGCCAGCGGCAGGTTCGAGCCCGGCATCGGCAGAACTTGTCCGTCGCGGTACTTGCCCGCCCGGGCGCCGAGGATCAGGGCGCCTGACAGCGCCGCCCATCCGCCGACCGAATGCACGACTGTCGAGCCGGCGAAGTCCAGGAAACCCATCTGGTCGAGGAAACCACTGCCCCACTTCCACGAGGCTTGGATCGGATAGATGATTCCGGTCAGCACCGCCGTGAAGATCAGGAACGGCCAGAGTTTGATCCGCTCGGCCAGCGCGCCGGAGACGATCGAGGCGGTCGCGGCACAGAACATCAGTTGGAAGAAGAAGTCCGATCCGGTGGCCGCGTAGTCAAGCGCGTCCGCCGCGTCAGGTGCGACGCCGATCGGTTCGAGAACCGCGGGCCCGACCGCGCCGATGACCCCATCCATAATCCAAGCATCGCCCGGATACATGAGCAGGTAACCGATCACGTAGTAGCCGAGCGCGGCGATGGCGAAGAGGCCCATATTCTTGGTGCACTGCATAGTGACATTCTTCGAACGCACCAGCCCGGCCTCGAGCATCGCGAAACCGGCCGCCATCCACATGACCAGGAATCCACCGATCAGGAACAGCAGCGTGTTGAAGACAAAGACGGAATGGGCCGGCACGGCGGCCGGGTCGGGGGTCTCCTGAGCCAGAGCCGGGCCGGCGAGGATGGCGGCAATGCCGCCGAGCGCAATGGTGATAGGGTATTTCATGGTGTCTCTCGTTCTCGCTGTTTCTTGGGGTGTCAAAGCGCGTGTTCGCCGCGCTCGTCGGTGCGCACGCGCACGGCTTGCTCGACCGGCAGGACGAAAATCTTGCCGTCACCGATCTTTCCGGTGCGCGCATTCGCAGAAATCGTCTCGACGATCTTGTCGACCTCGGCGTCCTGGGCGACGATTTCGAGCCTGATCTTGGGCACGAAATTCACTGCGTATTCGGCGCCCCGATAGATTTCGGTATGGCCGGCCTGTCGGCCGTATCCCTTCACCTCCGAGACCATCAGGCCCTGCACGCCGATGCCGGTGAGGGCTTCGCGGACCTCCTCCAGCTTGAACGGCTTGATGACGGATAGGATCAGTTTCATGGCTCTCCCCTTTGCAGCGGCCGTACGGACCGGCTTCGGGGAAGACCTTTCAAAAAGTATGCCAATTCGTGGGCAGGAGATAAGTGTCGGAAAAAATGGTAAAAACATAGATCAACGTAAGCAAATCGCTGAAAGATTGGCGATAAAAAAGGCAATAAAGGGACAATGCATAAAAATTAATCTAGTGAAAATATCTGCGCCCAGACCACCGGATCGCCCAGAATGTGCCACAGCGCATGTCCAAGGGCGCTGGCATCATGCGCCCCGATCCAATATCTGTTGGCGCAACAATTATCGGGCCAGTCAACCTGGACATTGAGGCCGGAGCGGCGAGCAGGAGTCCCGAGGTGGCGGGCAGAAAGGAACCCAAGGCGCCGAGTTCGCGCCTCAAGTCGGGTGGACCGAGTGCGCGGTCTGCCAAGGGCGGCCGTACGCCTGTTCGCGGCGCGAAAGCCGCGAAGAAGGGGCGCCGGGCAAGGAAGCGCGGCCTGATCCGCCGCATGTGGGATTATGTAATCGGTGCTTTGATCCGGCTCACCTGGCGCATCGCATGGCGCGTGGGGCTGGTTGCCTTGCTCGCGCTGGCCGCAATCACCGGCTTCTACTATGTGAAACTGCCGGCGCCCGAGCACCTGTTCGACGGCCGCGGCACCGGATCTGTCACCATGCTCGATCGCGACGGCAACGTATTTGCCTGGCGCGGCGAGCAATACGGCGGTGAGTTGAGCGTCACGGAGGTCTCTCCTCATCTGGTCCAAGCGGTAATCGCCGCCGAGGACAAGCGCTACCACCATCATTTCGGCATCGACCCGATTGGCATCACACGCGCGATGGTGGCTAACGTCCGTGCCGGCCGAGTGGTCCAGGGTGGATCGACCCTGACTCAGCAGGTGGCAAAGAACGTGTTCCTGACCGCCGAGCGCAAGATCGAGCGCAAGCTGAAAGAGTTGCCGATGGCGCTGGCGCTGGAGCTGAAATACACCAAGGAGCAGATCCTCTCGATCTATCTGAACCGGGTGTATCTGGGGGCCGGCACTTACGGGTTCGAGGCGGCTAGCCAGCGCTACTTCGGCAAATCCGCGCGCGTCCTGAACCCGGCCGAGGCTGCTATGCTGGCGGGGCTTCTTCGTGCGCCGTCACGCTATGCTCCGACCAACGATCTGGCGCGCGCGCAGGGCCGGGCCAGCGTGATCATCCGGCTGATGGAGGAGCAGGGCTATCTGAACGAGAACCAGGTGGTCCAGGCACTAGCTGCGCCGGCGGAGCTAAGCCAAGCGGCCGCGGCCCGCGCCGGGGGGTACTTCGCGGATTGGGTGATGGAGACCGCGCCCGCCTACCTGGCGCGCGAGACGACCGAGGACGTGACAATCTCGACCACTTTCGACGCGAAGCTCCAACGCGCGGCCGAGGATGCCCTGGCGGCGATCTTCGAGACCAAGGTCAAAAAGGACAGCGTCGCCCAGGCCGCGATCGTGGTAATGACGCCTGAGGGCGATATCCGCGCCATGGTTGGCGGGCACGCGCATGGGGTCGGCCAGTTCAACCGCGCCACCCATGCCAAGCGCCAGACGGGCAGCGCCTTCAAGGCGGTTGTCTACGCGGCTGCGATGGAAGCCGGGATGAGCCCGACGGACATCGTCGACGACGCCCCGATCCGGATCGGCACCTGGTCGCCCGAAAACTATGACCGCCGCTTTCGTGGCCCGATCACCCTGACCGAGGCCTTAGCAAGATCGATCAACACCGCCGCGGTGCGCGTCTCGGAGCAGGCCGGACAGGACCGGGTGCGCGATCTGGCGGCGCGGATGGGGCTGACGACCGAACTGGCGCCGGGGCCCGCGATCGCGCTCGGCACGTCCGAGGCGACGCTGGTCGATATGACCACCGTCTTCGCGACCATCGCCAATCGGGGACGCCGGGCCGAGCTGCGCGGTATCCGCGAGATCCGCTTGCGTGGCGAGGATCGGGCTTTGTTGCGGGACAGCGGCGACGGCGGCGACCAGGTGATCTCGGAACGAAGCGCCGGTCTGTTGACCTTTATGCTGCGCGAGGTGGTTGCGCGCGGCACAGGCGCCCGGGCGCGCTTGCCCGGGCGTGATGCGGCGGGCAAGACCGGTACCACACAGGCCGCGCGCGATGCCTGGTTCATTGGGTTCACCGCCGACTACGTGATCGGGGTCTGGATGGGCAATGACGATAATACCCCGCTCGTTGGGGTTACCGGGGGCGGATTGCCCGCCGAGATCTGGCGCGAGGCCGCGATCCGCATCCACCAAGGTGTGCCGCCGCGTCCACTGTTCTTGCACTACCCAAGGGGTGATCCGGTTCTGGTCAGCGGGGTCGGGGCTGGGCAGGGCGGGACGGTGGTCGAGCGGGTCTTCCGAGACGTGCTCCGCGGCCTGACCGGCGGCGTTGGTAGCGGGCGGCAGCGCCGGGGCGGAGCCGATCCGGATTTCAAGCCCACGACCGCCGAGGACCGTTAGGCCGCGTCACGACGCTTAGGGCTGCGGCCCATCACAGCCCTCGATCACGATGATATCGGCGATGCCGGCGCCGACGCGATGGGCCATAGCGCGCGCATATTCGGGCGAACGGTAGCAGGCCAGCGCAGTTTCGTAATCCTTGAACTCGATCACCACATTCCGATCGCGGGGCTGGCCTTCGACGGCGTCGAATTCTCCGCCGCGCACTAGAAAGCGTCCGCCGAACTTTGCAAATGGCACGGCGTTCGCCTGGACATAGTTCTTGTAGGCCTCACGGTCCGTCACATCGACCCTGCCAATCCAGTATCCTTTTGACATGGCATCCCCTTCGCATCCGGCGCCCGCACCATTAACGCTAGTCGATATCCAGCCCCAGATCGAGGATAGGGCTTGAATGGGTGAGCCAGCCCGCCGAGAGGTAATCGACCCCGGTCTCGGCGAGCGCCGGCGCAGTTTCGAGGGTGATGCGGCCCGACGCTTCCAGGGTCAGGCGCGCAGCATTCATCTCCACTGCCTTGTGCAGCGCGTCGGGCGTCATGTTGTCCAGGAGCACATTGTCGGCGCCGCCGGTATTCAGCACCTCGGCGAGCTGGCCGAGGGTGTCGACCTCGATCTCGATTTTTAGCATGTGCCCGGCCGCTGCCCGGGCGCGTTCCAGCACGGGCCCGATGCCGCCCGCGGCGGCGATATGGTTGTCCTTGATCAGCATCGCGTCGTCGAGGCCCCAGCGGTGATTGCCGCCGCCGCCGGCGCGCACGGCACGCTTCTCGAACATGCGCAGGCCCGGCGTGGTCTTCCGGGTGCAGACGATGGTGGCCTCGGTATGAGCAATGGCGTCGGCGATGCGCCGGGTCGTGGATGCAATCCCGCTCATCCGGCAGGCAAAATTGAGTGCGACCCGTTCGGCGGCCAGAATTGCCCGCGCGGCACCAGTAATTGTCAGCAACGTGTCGCCCTCGACCAGCGGCTCGCCGTCGGTTTTGGCACGGAATATCGAAAGCGTAGGGTCGATCAGCTCGAAGGCCAGCGCCGCGGCATCGAGCCCGGCCGCCACTCCGGCCTCACGCGCCCGCAAGATTGCGGTTGTCTGGGTGCCTGCGGGGATCACCGCATCCGACGTCACGTCGCCGGCGCGGCCCAAATCCTCGATCAGCGCGGCACGGACCGCTGGCTCGAGCATTAGACGAGGGAGCGGCGGCAGGGTCATCAGGCGGCCTCCTGGGCTTTGTCGCGGATCGCCAGCGCGTCCGCCAGGGTCATCCGAGTCTGATGCGCCTGGGCCGGATCGGTCTCGGGAAAATCGGCGCGCCGATGGCCACCTCGGCTTTCGCGGCGCCGCAGCGCCGCGGCGGCGATCAGGCTGGCCGATGTCAGCATGTTCAGAAAGCCCCGGCTCGATCCCCGGCTCTGATCCTCAAGTCGGGCGATGGTGGCGAGTGCCATGCCAAGTCCCGCCGCGTCGCGCTCGACGCCAACTTCTGCGGTCATGGTTTGGCGGAGCTCGGCCAAAGCGCCCTTGGGCAGAACGCCGGTCTCCGGGCCAAGCGGGGGCAGGTCGACAGCGTCCGGTGTCCCGGCACTTTCGCCGTTCAAGGCGCTGGCGATGCGTGCGCCGAAGACCACCGCTTCCAGAAGCGAATTCGAGGCCAAGCGGTTGGCGCCATGCAGCCCGGTGCAGGCGACCTCGCCCACCGCCCAAAGCCCTTCGAGCGACGTCTTGCCGGTCTCGTCGGTCAGCACTCCGCCCATATGGTAGTGCTGGATCGGCGCCACCGGGATCGGTTGGGTCACCGGGTCGATCCCTGCCTCGGCGCAATAGCCGGCAATGGTGGGGAAATGCGCGGCGAAATCGGCGCCGATCGCCTGACGGGTGTCGAGAAAGACCTTGTGACCCGCGGCGATGTGCTGGTGGATGGCGCGTGCGACCACATCGCGGGGCGCGAGCTCGGCATCCTCGTGGATCGCGGTCATGAACCGCGCGCCGGTTTCATCGATCAGGATCGCGCCTTCGCCGCGTAGCGCCTCGGACGCCAAGGGCGCCGGGTCGCGGTCGACGGCAATGCCGGTGGGGTGGAACTGGACGAATTCCGGATCGGCGATCACCGTGCCCGCGCGGGCCGCCATGCCGAGCCCCTGGCCGCGGACGCGCGCCGGGTTTGACGTCACCTGGTAAAGGCCGCCGATGCCGCCGGTCGCCAGCACCACGTCGGGCGCACGGAAAAGAATCGGCGCCATCCAAGGGTCCGAGGCGAGGCGCGCAAAAATCCCGGCCACGCGGCCACCGCTCAGCGCCACATCGTCGACGGCGATCCCCTCGACCACCTGGATCGAGGGTGTGGCACGCACCGCGGCAATCAGCGCCTGCATGATCGCGAAGCCGGCGCGGTCGCCTTCGACCCGGGCGACCCGGTGCGCGGAGTGAGCGGCCTCGCGGGATTGGACGTAGCGGCCCTCGGCGTCCCGGTCGAAGGGCGTGCCGAGCCCGGCTAGGTCTTCGACCCGCGCGGCCGCTTCGGCGGCGACCGAAGCGGCGACACTTGTGTCAACTGTGCCAGCGCCGGCAGCGATCGTGTCCGCCGCATGGGCGGCGGCGCTGTCGTCTCCGGCAAGGGCCGCGGCGATGCCTCCCTGCGCCCAGGCGCTTGAGGCTCCCTCACCCAACGCCATGGGCGAAAGCACGGTCACCGGCTTTGGCGCCATCTTCAATGCGGTGAAGAGCCCTGCGAGCCCCGCGCCAACGATCAACGCGCCGTTGCAGTTGAAGATGGAGTCATTGGGAATCATGACGAGTGCCTTGGAAAAGAATGCCCGGGCCGATCTAAGGCGGAGGCGGGATCAGTGCTTGCGTTCCTTAAGCGCGATCATCGCTTCGACGGCGGCCCGGGCGGGTTCCAGGTATTCCTCCTTCACCGTAACCTCCTCGGTCATGGTGTGGAGCGACCAGAGGATGTTCTCCAGCGTGATCCGCTTCATGTGCGGGCAGATATTGCAGGGGCGGATGAACTCGGTCTCCGGCAGCTCGGCCGCTACGTTGTCGGACATCGAGCATTCGGTGACCATCACCACCTTCTCGGGCTTGTTCTTGCGCACCCAGCCGATCATCCCTGAGGTCGAGCCGGAAAAATCGGCCTCCTCGATCACGTCCGGCGGGCATTCGGGATGGGCGATAACGACGATGCCCGGATTGGCATCGCGGTAGGCGCGCAGCTCTTCGGGCGTGAAGCGTTCGTGGACCATGCAGGTGCCTTCCCACCAGACGATGCGTTTGGTGGACTGGTCTGCGATGTTGCGCGCCAAGAACCCGTCTGGCGTCATGATCACCGTGTCGCCAGGCATTGCCTCGACCACCTCCAGCGCATTGGCCGAGGTGCAGCAGATGTCGGAGGCAGCTTTTACCTCGGCGGTCGTGTTGACGTAGCTGACCACCTTGGCGCCTGGATATTGGGAGCGCATCCCCTCCACGTCATTGGCTGTGATCGAGGAGGCCAATGAGCAGCCCGCCCGGGAATCCGGGATCAGGACGGTCTTTTCCGGGTTCAGGATCTTCGAGGTCTCGGCCATGAAATGGACGCCGCACTGGATGATCACCTGGTTCGGCACCTTGGTCGCCTCGATGGCGAGCTGAAGCGAGTCACCGGCGAAATCCGCGACGCCGTGAAAGATCTCGGGCGTCATGTAGTTATGTGCCAGGATCACCGCATCGCGCTCGGCCTTCAGATTTTCTATCGCGCGGATATAGGGGGCGAAGCCCGCCCAATCGACCTCGGGAATGATCCGGCTGACCCGTGAATAGCGATCCGCCGTGTCCTTCGCCGCGGTCATCGACGGTACCAGGTCATAAGTGGCCGACAGTTCTGCGCGCGCCTGGTTCATAGGCGTGGTGGCGTTGATCAGCATGATGGGGCCCTCCCCAATTGATTATGCTCACATTGAGCATATATAGTGCCCGAAAAAACGCGCACAAGGGCGCGCGGCATTCGACCGGCGATTTTTTGGCAAGGGAGGGGGCACCGAGTCAAGCCCCGAGGTTAGATGAACCATGCGAGATGGCGCACTCGCGCGCCGGAATGCAAGAAAATGTCGCTTTCAAATGGCAATTGCCGTGGCGGATCAGTAAAATTCGCCCGCAGAATGGTGCGAAGGATGCAGTACCCATGGTCGAAAGAGCGCTGATTCCGGGGCGGCTCGATCCGACAGCTCAGACCCAGGTGGAGACCCCCGCCGACCGGGTCTTCCTGCGCAATTTCGTGCGGAAGATGGAGATCGGCGCCTATCGCGAAGAGGTCGATGTCACCCAACGTGTGCGTTTCGATGTGGTCTTGGAGGTTACTCGCAATACCGCCCACATCGACGACCGAGTGGGCCGGGTGATCAACTACGACGATCTGATCGAGGCGATCGAGAGCATTGTCGCCGGGCCGCGGATCAATCTGTTGGAGACCTTTGCTGAGCGGCTGGCCCAGTTGTGCCTGATCGACCCGCGCGCGCGGCGCGTGCACATCCGGATCGAAAAGCTCGACCGGCTGGAAGTTGGCGCTACGCTCGGCTGCGAGATAACACGGGACCGAACTCCGGAATCGAACGAGAAGGTCTGGTCGCTGGCGGCGGAGTTGAAGTAGGGCAGGGTGAGCCCCGGCTTACGAGGCGCCCGCGATCGCCCTGATCTCCTGGTTTTCGATTACCGCCTGAGATCTGGGATCGTCCAGGCCGGTCTCGATCATCGCCCGTCCCAGATCCGCCGATTCGATGCCGATTGTCGGCATCAGCCGGAAGACCGGCTTCATCGCCAAGTCATAGAAAACCGGTCGCGCTCTAGGCCGGGACGGATAGATATAGCCGGGCCGGAACACATAGCGCCGGGGTAAGCGCGACCCCAGGACCAGACGTTCGGCCTCGCCCTTGATGTTCAGGGTGCGGATCCAGCTCCGCCCGTCCTGCCGCGTGCCTTCGGTCGTAAAAGTCACGAATGCGGCCGCGGGTGCCACGCGCTCAAGAACCGACAGGAAATGGGCCAGATAGTCGACGGTGATCCGGCGATACTCGGCCCGGCCAGTGCGTTGAATGTACGCCGCGAGACAATGACAGCAGAACGCCGCGTTCTCCAATGCCTCCTCGACCGGCGCCAGGTTCAGAAATTCATCGACAACCAGGTCGCTCAGCCTTGGCTTGGTGATGCCCACCGGCCGGCGACCGAGCGCCACAACCTGAGTGATCGCGGGATGTTCCAGGGCGCGGGCCAGTACTGCCCCACCGACCAGTCCGGTCGCGCCCGTCACGATGACTTTTGCCATGCGCCTGTCTTAATTGCCTCCGGGTACCTCATGGGGCCGTCGTCAGTGCTGCCCGAACGTGGCATAATACAGAGGCGAGGTTTGGGGAACTGCAAGGAGGGCCAAGATGTTCCGCCGTGCCGCCCTGTTCGTCAGCCTGTGCGCCTGGGCCCTGCCGACTGCCGCGTTCGCCAGCAATTGCTACGCCTTCGTCCAAGGGGTGCCGGGAGTCCGTTATGCGGCACTGGATGGACCGGCCCTGGCCGCTGGCGCCCGGGAGGTCACCATCACCTATGTGGGTCATTCGACATTCCGAATCGAAACCGAGGCCGGTGTGGTGATCGCCACTGACTTTTTCGGTGCCATTGGCGAAGGCCGCCTGCCCGATGCCGTAACCATGAACAAGGCACACGAGACCCATTTTACGGATTTCCCGAATCCTGATATCCCTCATGTCCTGCGGGGCTGGAACCCGGAAGGCGGGCCGGCCGAGCACCTGCTCGAGCTCAACGACGTGGTCATCCGCAACGTGACCACCGATATCCGCGGCTGGGGCAGCCCCGAGAAAGACGCCAACTCGATCTTCGTCTTCGAGGTCGCCGATCTCTGCATCGGGCATCTGGGCCATCTGCACCATGACTTAACCGAAGCGCACCACGCGCTGCTGGGCCGGCTCGACATCGTCATGGCGCCCGTCGACGGCTCGTTCACCCTGGACATCGGGACGATGATCGCGCTGCTCAAACGCCTGAAAGCGCGGCTCGTTTTGCCCATGCACGCCTTCGGCCAGTACTCATTGGAGCGGTTCCTGGACGGGATGCGCGACGAGTTCGACGTCGCGATCCACGACGGCCGGACAATCAAGGTTTCGCTCGAGACCTTGCCCAGCCGGCCAACGGTTCTTGTCCTGCCGACAGTGTTTCCGCTGGATTATGATTGAGGGGTCGGCTTAGCGTCCGCCTGTGGCTAGGAATCTGGTTCCACCCCACTCGCCCCCACCTCCCCGCCCGCCAAAAATCGCCTTCATTGTCGGACAATTGGTGGACGGGCCGGGAAGGTGGGGGCGAGAGAGGTGGATGTAGAGAAAGTAGCCATCAAGAACTCATCTTTTACCTTTCCCAACCAGCGGTTATATTCTAGATGGCCTTGCGCCGCCCGTTCCAGAATCGCTGTCGATTCTCCAGCGTTGGGACTCTGGCGGCACCTTTGGCTTTATGACGACGATAAGACAGCAACAGTTCAGGAGACTGACCCATAGCCAGACGTCCGCACCACGCGCCTCCGACCCGAGACACGGGTCCTCGCGTCAACCGGCAGATTCGCGTGCCGGAAGTCCGACTGATCGACCAGGATGGCGAGAATGTCGGTGTCGTTACCCCAGAAGCCGGCGTGGAAATGGCCGAGGAAGTAGGGCTCGACCTCGTTGAGATCTCTCCCGGCGCCAGCCCGCCGGTCTGCAAGATCATGGACGTTGGCAAGTTCAAATACGAGCAGCAGAAAAAGGCTGCCGAAGCCAAGAAGAAGCAGAAGACGATCGAAATCAAGGAGGTCAAGTTCCGTCCGAACATCGACACCCATGATTACGACGTGAAGATGCGCTCGGTGACCAAGTTCCTCGGTGAAGGCGATAAAGTGAAGGTGACGCTGAGGTTCCGCGGGCGCGAGATGGCGCATCAGGAATTGGGCCGTGATCTGCTCAAGAAGATCGCGGGCGAAATCGAGGAGATCGCCAAGATCGAGGCGATGCCCAAGATGGAAGGCCGCCAGATGATCATGGTGGTCGCGCCCCAGCGCCCCTGAGAGCGGCAGCATGACAGGTTCTGGCCACATGGCGCGGTATTCTGATGCAACCGTGGCCTCGGCCGGTGATGGGCGACTGTTCTCGCCCAGCTTTGAGCGAAATTTCGAGCCAATCCGCGATGCGTTGTCGCCCTATCTCGGTACCGCGAACGGTACGGTGCTCGAGATCGGATGTGGAACGGGCCAACATGTGGGGCACTTGGCCATCGCCTACCCCGCGCTCACCTGGCTGCCGTCGGATATCGACGCCACTCATCGGGCCTCGGCGGCGGCTTGGGCGGCACACACGAAGGCCAACAACGTCGAAACACCGGTCTATCTGGATGCTGCATCGGAATGGGCCGTTGACCCAATCCTGGATGGCCACCTGCCGCTGGCCGCAACTCTCACGTGCAATGTGATCCATATCGCACCCTGGGCGGTGGCCCAGGGAATCGTTGCCGGCGCCGGCGACGCGCTGGCGCCCGGCGGCAGAATGATCTTCTATGGACCCTTCAAGGAGGGCGGGCAGCATACAGGCGAGGGCAATGCCCGGTTCGATGCCGGCCTGCGAGCGGAGAACCCGGACTGGGGCGTGCGCGATATCGGCGACGTGACGGCGCTCGCTCAAGCCACCGGCTTTGGTGCGCCCGAGATCGCCGAAATGCCGTCGAACAACCGCTTGGCGTCATATAAGAAGCTCTGATTATTCCACGTGTTATTTGACGGTGACGGTGATCCGGTCTGACATGACCGGCGGGTTGTGCGGGACGTGGCTCCAGTCGCCCAGCACCAGTTGCAAGGTATTGGCGCCCGGGGGCAGCTCGATCGTCACTTCGGTTTGGCCGCCGCCGAAGTGCCGATGGCTCTCGTCGGACGGAATCGGCTCGTTCAGTTCCTCGCCTTCGATGGCTTCGTTGACGATCAGGTGGTGATGGCCGGTTCTCTCCTTCTCGGTTCCGGCGGGAGCGACGCCCATGCCTCTAAGTCCGAATTGAACCAGGACCGGGCTCGACACCGTGTCGCCGTCGGAGAGGTTGACGAAGTAGACGGCGGCGCCATCTGGAGCTGGTGTCTCGCCGGCGGTAGCCGGCGCGAACGCTATCGCGATGGCGGCAAAGGTTGCGAGCGGTCTGATCATGCTATCCTCCCTGATCGTCGTTGCGCCCGATGATAGTGCGGGGGACGTCGTTGTCGATTGTTGCCGAAGCGCTTGGCGCCGTGATGCAAGCGCGCTAGCTTGGATTCCATGAGCAATGCGAAGGAAGCCGGCCGGCGCTGGCACGATATGGGCGGCAAGGATGCCGAAGCGATCGCCCAAGGCGAGCACGATTTTGCGCTATGGGAAAAGCGGGTCGATGCGTTGCTGCGGATCGCCACCGCCAAGGGTTTTTTCACCGTCGACGGCCTCCGGCGCGTCCTCGAGGACATGGGCGAGGACACCTTCGAGACCATGACCTATTACGAGCGCTGGATCGCCTCGGTAACCGAGAACCTGATCGAGGCGGGCGTGATCTCGGTTGATGAACTGAATGCCCGCATGACCGAGGTCGAGGACCGCGGACCGACCTATGGCGACGCACAAGGGGCGGGCGAATGAGCTTGCCCAAAGTCGACTCGCTGCCGTTCCCACCACCCTATCCGCCGGGCAATCCACGCTTCGGGCCGGGCGATACTGTCCATGTGCGCCCGGGAATCGCACCTGGACATATCCGCACGCCCTGGTATCTGCGCGGCAAGACCGGGGTGGTCGAGCGTATCTGCGGTGCCTTTGGCAAGCCCGAGGAACTGGCTTATGGCCGCGATGGAGGCCGGGTGCCGCTTTACCGCGTGCGCTTTACGATGCAAGAGGTCTGGGGCGGCGAGGCCAAACGGCCGGACGACACCATCGACGCCGAGATATTCGAACATTGGCTGGAGGCGGCGGATGCCCCATGACCACCACGACCACCTGAGCCCCTCGGGCCACCCCTACCGGCCCGACAATGACCAGGCGCTGACCTATTGGCAGACCATGGAGATCGCGGTGCGCGAGCTTCTTGTCGAGAAGGGAATCACGACCGCCGCCGAGATCAACGAGCAAATCGAAGACATGGACCGCCGATCGCCCGCCGACGGGGCCAAAGTCGTCGCGCGCGCTTGGGTCGATCCGGCGTTCAAGGCACGGCTTCTCGCTGACGGCTCGGCGGCGATGAAGGAGATGGGCTACGAGCCCGATTTCATGAAGCTGGTGGTGGTCGAGAACACGGACGAGGTCCACAACGTCGTGGTCTGCACGCTTTGTTCCTGTTACCCGCGCAATCTGCTGGGCCTGCCACCGGACTGGTACAAGACCCGGGCCTACCGATCGCGCACTGTAAAGGAGCCGCGCGTGGTTCTACGCGAGTTCGGGCTGGATTTGCCCGATAGCCTGCGTGTTCAGGTTCACGATTCAACCGCCGATATGCGCTATCTGGTATTGCCACGCCGTCCCGAGGGAACCGAGGGCTGGGCTGAAGAGAAGCTGGCAGAGATCGTCACCCGCGATTGCATGATCGGGGTCGCTGTTCCGAACCCCACCTGATGACCGCACCAAGCCGCGCGCCGGGCGCCGGGCTGGCGCCCGAGACTCGCGGCATGTTGGGCATCATCTTCGCTTTCCTGCTTTTCGCCGGCGTCGACACCATCGCCCGGCACCTGACCGGAAGCTTCCATCCGGTCCAGGTGGTTTGGGCGCGCTATGCCAGCCAGATGGTCCTGGTTATCGTCATCATGGCGCCGCGCCTGCCGAGGCTGGTGCGCACCGCCAATCCGGGCCTTCAACTTGTGCGCTCGGGCCTGCTGTTCGCGGCCACTCTTTGCTTTTTCAACGCCCTCAGTCTGATGGAGCTAGCCGAAGCCTCGGCGTTGTTGCAGACGGCGCCCCTGCTGATCACCGCGCTGGCGCCGTTCCTGCTGGGCGAAAGCGTCGGCATCCGGCGCTGGACCGGGGTCGTGGTCGGCCTTTTCGGCGCACTCATCATCATTCAACCGGGTGCTGGGGTCTTTCAGTGGGCGGCGCTTCTGCCGCTCGGCGCCGCCAGCTTCCTGGCGCTCTACCAGATCGCCACCCGGATGCTGTCAGGCGCCGATTCGATCTGGACGACCGTGTTCTATACGGCCGGCGTGGGCGCTCTGATCGCCTCGATGGCGGTGCCGTGGTTCTGGACCACGCCATCGGTGCTTGAAGCAGTGATGATGATAGGTATGGGGCTGTTGGCCGGGATCGGCCATTTCGCGCTGGTCTATGCGATGGGACAGGCGCCGGCCTCGGCCCTGGCACCGTTCAATTACTCTCAGCTCGTTTGGGCCGCACTGCTGGGTCTCTTGTTTCTGGGCGAATGGCCGAAGGTGACGACGATCGCGGGCGCCGCGGTGATTGTCGCCGCCGGCCTCTATGTTTGGCACCGCGAACGGGTGCGCGCCAGCGCATGACGGATGCGCCCGAGCCCTTTGCCAGGCGGGTCTGGCGCCATTTTCAGGACCTTCTGAAGCTCGCCTGGCCGGTGATGCTGTCGCGCGCCGGGATCCTGGTCATGGCGTTCTGCGACATCGCCATGCTGGGGCGCTATGGGGCCGGCGCGATCGGCCAGGCCAATCTGGGCGTCACGATATTCGTGCCGATCCTGGTCGTGGTGATCGGACTGGTATCGGGCATGGTTCCCGTCGTCGCACGGGCCTTCGGGGCCGGAGCCTGGTCGGAATGCGGCGCCGCTTGGCGCCGGGCGCTGGCCTGGGCGACCGTGACATCAGCCATCGGAGCGATTGTCTGCTGGCAAGGCGAGGCGTTCCTGCGCCTCTTTGGTCAAACCGAGGAACTGGCAGTGGGCGGCGGCGCGGTGGCCCGCGCCCTGGCACCCGGGCTGATGGCACAGACGGTCTATGCGGCCTGCGCTTTCTATCTCGAGGCGACGCGGCGCCCAGTTCCGGCAATGATCACCATGATCTTCGCCAATATCGCGAATTTCGGCCTGAACTGGCTGCTGATCTGGGGCCATTGGGGACTGCCCGAGCTCGGCGCGGTGGGCGCGGCATTGGCCTCGACCATCGTGCGCTTCGGCGCGGCCGGTGGGCTCATCCTCTACATCGTCACCCGGCCTGGCGCGCGCGAGGCTGGGGTTGTCGGCCCATGGCGGTCGGTCTGGGGGCCGGGCGGCTGGGCGGCGGGCGCGATGATGCGCAAGCTGGGCTGGTCGGCGGGGCTCTCGAACGGGTTTGAAACCATTGGGTTCGCGGCGATGACCCTGTTTGCGGGGCGCCTGGGCACCCTGCCGCTGGATGCCTATTCGCTGGCCCATAACCTGATGTCGGTGGTCTTCATGGTTGGGTTGGGCCTGGCCGTAGCCAGCGGGGTCCGGGTCGGGATAGAAATTGGGCGCGGCCGCCCGGACGAGGCAGCCTTTGCGGGCTGGACTGGTTTGACGGCGGTGGCAATCGTGATTGGCGGGGTCAGCGCGGCGGTGGCGTTGAACACCGACGCCCTTGCCGCGATCTACACCGACGATCCGAAGATTGCTGCGCGCGCCTCGGCGCTGTTCCTGGTCGTGGCCTTGGTCTTCATCCCAGACAGCGCTCAGGTGGTGATGGGCCAGGCGCTGCGGGCGCTGGGCGACGCCTGGTTCGCGGTGGCAATCTATATCCTCAGCTTCATCCTGGTAATGATCCCGCTCGGCTGGGCCATGGTCGGCCCGCTAGGCTTCGACGAGCGGGGCCTCAGCTTGGCGATCGTCGTCGCTTGTATCTTGGCGACGGCTTTGCTGGCCGCCCGGTTCCGCTGGCTGACGCGATCGGCCGCGCCCCGCGCCTAACGCACGATCTTGACCGACCCACGGGGCAGCGGCTCGCCGGGGCGGAGCCCGTTCAGAACCCGGAAGCGTTCGACCCGGTATTCGTCAAAATTCATCCGCCGGGCCATCGAATCGATCCCGCCGCGAGCGGGAACGATGTCGATTCGCTTCTCGCGCAAGTTCGCTGCCTCGCCCGATGAAAGCCGCCGGAATGACCGGGCGGCATTCTCCATCGCCGGCAAGAGCCCCGAGCCGCGCGGCGCCAGGCCAGTGATCCGGTAGATTTTGCCGTTCAGTCGGAAAGCCACCAGCAGCGCGTCGTAGGTGCGGTTGTCGAGGCGCACCGGCAGCACCGCGTTCGCGGCCTCGAGCCCGTTGATCCGTTCATCGCGCAGGCCCTGAATTTGGCCTACCCGCACGCTGCGGGCGATCTGCGGTACCCAGACACCGCGGATATAGTCGCTCAGCCGTCCACCCCGGTTGCGGTCGCCATCCATGATGAATCGCGAATTGCTGGGCCCGCGCGCCTGGACCGCGCGCGCCGAGTTGGTAATGGTGAAGCGTGGCGGGGCGGTGAAGGTAAACCTGAGTTTCGGGTGGCTGAACGTGCGCCCATCGACAAAGCCCTGCTCGGCGCTGTCGCCATAGACCATGCCGTCGATTGCCCGCAGGAACGGGTCGCGGTTGCGGTTGGCGCCCACAGTCGTGACCGCGCCCTGTTGCTGGGCGACCTGAATCGCCTGGCGCGTGCGAGGCGCGTTCGCGGGGTGGGAGGCGAAGAAATCGACCCGGTTGGCGTCGTATTGACTCCCGGCGATCCGCGCCTGCAGATCGGCCGAGGCACTGAGACGCTCAATAAAATCCGCTTGCGCGTAGGGGTCATAGCCCGCCCGCACCAGATAGCGAATGCCCAGATTGTCGGCGTCCAACTCGTCGCCACGCGAATGGCTGGCAACATAGCCTCCGGCGACCGTCTGACCCACATCGATCAGACCACTCGCGACGCTGCCATCGACTCCCAAAACCGCAAGACCGATGGCGCCGGCAAGCAGCCCCAACCCCGCCGTGGTGCTGCGTTGGCGTCTGAGAGAGGAATGGCCCGCGGTGACATGACCGATTTCGTGCCCGATCACGCCCGCAAGCTGCGCTTCATCGCCCGCCAGTGCGACAAGTCCGCGGGTCAGATAGATGTAACCCCCAGGCGTGGCGAAGGCGTTGACAGTGGGCGTGTCGAGCACTGTGAAGGTCCAGCGCGCATTTGGCTGCTCGGAGACTCGGGCGATCCGCTGGCCGATCTGGTTCACATAGCCGGTGACCCGGGAGTTGTCGTAGACACCGCCGAACTGGGCAACAATGTCGGAATGGGCCCGATCCGCTTCGCTTTGATCCGAGGACGAGCGCACCGCAGTCGTTTGCGGCGCCGCGCCCGGATTGCGGCCTTCGGTCGTCTGGCAGCCCACCATCGCAAGCGCGCCCAATCCGATGATCGCCGGGCCTAGAATTCGTCTCACCGGCATTGCTATCACCTCGCTGGTCTTTCCCCCGATCTTCGTCCCGAAAGACCCTTTGTCCTTGCGCGTCTGCGCCGGTTCGATTGACCCGAACACAGCGATCCTCTACCCCTCGGCCACAACACCCCGTATCGGGGCCCCGTAGCTCAGCAGGATAGAGCAACCGCCTCCTAAGCGGTAGGTCAGAGGTTCGAATCCTCTCGGGGCCGCCATCCTGGAGTTGATACGCATGAGCGAGACAATTCAGTTGCGCGCCGGCGACGGTCATACCGTCACCGCCTACCGGGCCGGTGAGGACGATGCCGCCGCCCCGGGCCTGGTCGTGATTCAGGAGATCTTCGGCGTAAATGCCCATATCCGCTCGGTGGTCGACCGATTTGCATCGCAAGGCTTCGCGGCGGTGGCGCCGGCGCTCTTCGACCGGGTCCGGCCTGGGCTGGAACTCGGCTATGAGGAAGCCGACATCGCCGAAGGACGAGCGCTGAAGGACCAGGTCTCCACCGACGCGGCGCTTTCCGATATCGCTGCGGCGATCGCGCTGTTGCGGGGCGAAGGCAGGGCGGTCGGTGTAGTTGGCTACTGCTGGGGCGGTTCGCTGGCTTGGGCAGCGGCCACCAGGTTGGACAATGTCTCGGCTTCGGTTTCTTATTACGGCGGCTTGGTCCCGGACTGGAAGGACGAGATTCCCCGTTGCCCGGTGATGCTGCATTTCGGCGAGCACGATCACGGGATTCCCTTGGACGGTGTCGAGGCTGTGCGGGCCGCTCATCCTGATCTGCCGCTTCATATCTATCCGGCGGGCCATGGGTTCAGTTGTGATGCGCGGGGGTCTTATGATCCAGAGAGCGCGGGCTTGGCGCTGGAGCGCTCGCTGGAATTTCTGAACCAGAATTTGGTGCGTTAGGCCACCATCTCGGTTGCCTGCGTCAGGTCGACTGAGACCAGTTGACTGACACCGCGCTCGACCATGGTCACGCCGAAAAGCCGATCCATCCGGCTCATCGTGATCGCGTGGTGGGTGATGATCATGAAACGGGTGTCCGTCTGCCGGATCATCTCGTCCAATAGATCGCAGAACCGGGTCACGTTGGCATCATCCAACGGCGCATCGACCTCGTCCAGCACGCAAATCGGGGCCGGGTTCGACTGGAATACCGCGAAAATCAACGAGAGCGCGGTCAGCGTCTGCTCGCCGCCTGACAGAAGCGAAAGCGTCGACAGCTTCTTGCCTGGCGGCTGGCAAAGTATTTCCAGCCCCGCATCCAGCGGGTCATCGGATTCGACCATGACCAGACGCGCCTCGCCGCCGCCAAACAGGTGACGGAAGAGATTGGCGAACTTTTCGTTCACCTGATCGAAGGCCTTCACGATGCGCTCGCGCCCTTCACGGTTCAGTTCGGCGATGGCGGCGCGCAACTTGGCGATCGCGGCTTCCAGGTCGTCCTTTTCTTGGCCGATCTGGTCGCGCTCGGTCTGAACCTCGGCCGCATCCTCTTCGGCGCGCAGGTTCACGGCGCCGAGCGCGTCGCGCTGACGGCGCAGCCGCACGACATCCGCCTCAGCGGCCTCGGGCGAAGGCAAGGAATCGGCTTCCTTGCCGGATTCCGCCAGCAAGGCCTCGGGTGCCAGGTTCATCTCCTCGCGGATCCGTGCGGCCGCCTCGTCGCGGCGCTCGGCAGCCGCTTCCAGACGCGCCTCGGTGCGGGCACGTGCTTCACGGCATTCGGACGCCCGGCGCTCCGCGTCGCGCTCGGCCGTTTCCGCCTCGCGCAGCTTTTTCTCACCCTCTGCAAGCGCATCGGATGCCTGCTTGCGGCGTTCCTCTGCGCTGGAAATCTCGCCCGCGAGCGTCTCTCGCTTTGCGGCCAACGCGTCGGGCGTGTTTTCGGCCTTAGTGCGCAGAGCCGCAGTCTCGGTGATCCGGGCCTGCAGTTCTGTCATGCGGCGGCCCGCATGTTCCAGCCGGTCCTGCCAGCCCTGCCGTTCGCGCGTGATCTCCGCCAGGCGCTTGTCGCGCTGCAGCCCCTCGCGGCGCACCTCGTCGGCGCGGCTGCGCGCGGCCAGCATGGCGGTGCGCGCTTGGTCCACGTCGCCGCGCTTCGCCTCGACAGCGCTGCGGGCTTGGCCCACATCTTCGAGCTCGGCGAACGCCTCCTCCACTTCACTGAGCGTGCTCTCGGCCTCGCCGCGCTCGCCGCGTCGCAGCTCCAACGCATGGCGCTGGGTCTCGAGCTTGGCGCCGTGCATTTCAAACTCGGCCTCGGCTTTCGAGAGGGTCCGCGCCGCTTCGGCCAGGGCATGGTCGGCCTCGCGGCGCTTGGTGCGCAGGTCGGCATCGCGCGCCGTGGCCGCTTCAAGGTCGGCGCGTGCCGCGTCATGGGCCTCGCGCGCTGTTGTCCGTTTTGCTTCGACCTCGGCCAGGCTGGCAGTCAGGGTATCCAGGCGGTTGCGTTGCTGCAGCCGCAGGGCGGCGGAGGACGGGCTGTCCTCCGCCCGCACCCGGTAGCCGTCCCAGCGCCAGAGGTCGCCCTCGCGGCTGACCAGGCGTTGGCCGGGCAGCAGATCGCCCTGCAGGCCATCGCCTTTTGCGCGCTCGACCAAGCCCGTCTGGCTAAGGCGCCGCGACAGCAAGGCGGGGGCATCCACATGATCCGCCAAAGGGGCGGCCCCCGCCGGCAGACCCGCATTGGTTTTGTAGGCGGCTAGGCCGATCCAGCCGGTGGCCGCATCGCCCTTCTTCAATTCTGCGGCGCGCAGATCGTCGCCAAGCGCCGCGCCGAGTGCGGCCTCATAACCTTCGGCCGCCGCGATCCGGTCGATGATCTGTGCGGCGCCGTCCTCGTTGCGGGCCATCAGGCGCTCCAGCGCCTGGACCTCGGCCTTCAGCGCGGTGATCTCGCCCTCGATTTCGGAGAAGTCGGCGCGGGCAACGGCCTCGGCGGTCTGGGCCGCGGCTCGGGCGGTCTCGGCCTTCTCCAAGACCGCTTCGGCATCCTGTGCTGCTTCGCGGGCAGCGCCGGTGGCCGTCAGGGCGGTCGATTGGGCGCTTTCGATCTGCCCGATCCGCCCGGCCAAATCCTGCTCGGCCTCCTCGGCGCGGCTGATATCGTCACCGAGGCGCTGCAATGCCGAGCGCGCCTCCTCGCGACGGCGCTCGGCGGCGGTGGCGCGGGCGGCCAGGCGTGCAGCCTCCTCGGTCAGCCGATCCAGCGTTGATTCCTGTTCGCTTAACTGCTCCGCCGCGGCGCGTGCGGCGTCCTGGGCCTCGGCGAGTGTCTGGTCATGGCCCTCGCCGACGGTGGCCAGTTCTGCCTCCTCGGCGTTCAGCCGCTCGATCGAGCCGTCCGCATCACGGCCCAGCGTCTCTTCGCGTTCCAGGTCGATCGTGAGTTGGCGTGCGCGGCCCACCAGAGCCTCGATTTCTGCCCGGGCGCGGGCTTCGCGCTCGGCCAACTGATCGCGCTCGATGGCGAGGCGCTGGTGCAGGGCGGCGGCAACCGATTCCTCCTGGCGCAAGGGCGGCATCGCCTCCTCGGCCTCTTCGCGCCCGCGCCGAGCCGCCTGGACATCCACTTCGGTAGTTGCCGTCTCGCGCGTCGCTTCGGTCAGCGCCGCCTCGGCGGCGGCGTGTTCCTGGTCTGCACTCCGCCAGCGCAGGAACAGAAGTGCGGCCTCGGCCTGGCGGAGTTCCGTGCCTATCTTGCGATAACGGCGCGCCTGGGCCGCCTGGCGTTCGAGCGATTTCAGCTGATTGTCGAGCTGCTCGATCACATCCTCAACCCGCGCCAGGTTGGTTTCGGCGCCGTTGAGCTTCAGTTCCGCTTCGTGGCGGCGTTGGTAGAGGCCGGAAATTCCCGCCGCTTCCTCCAGAATCCGCCGCCGTGCCTTTGGTTTTGCGTTGATCAGCTCGCCGATCTGACCCTGGCGCACCAGGGCGGGCGAATGAGCGCCGGTCGAGGCATCAGCGAACAGCATTTGCACATCGCGGGCGCGCACGGTTTTGCCGTTGACCGTGAAGGCCGAGCCGATATCGCGGGTGATCCGGCGGCTGACCTCGAGCGTCGCGTCTTCGTTGAACTGGGCCGGCGCGGTTTTCTCAGCGTTGTCGATAATCATGTCGACCGAAGCCGAGTTACGCGCGGGTCGCGACTCGGCCCCGGCGAAGATCACGTCCTCCATGCCCTCGCCGCGCATCGCCGTGGGCCGGTTCTCGCCCATCACCCAGCGCAGCGCTTCCAGCAGGTTGGATTTGCCGCAGCCATTTGGGCCGACAACTCCGGTCAGCCCGTTCGAGATCACGATCTCGGTCGGGTCGACGAAGGACTTGAAGCCCTGAAGTCTAAGCTTGGTGAACTGCACCCTGGTTTGCCCAACCCGTCTGAATCTCTGTGGACGGACCGGGCAATGGCCCGGATTTCCTGCCTCGATGCCGGGCCCTAGGAGCCCGTTGTCATTATCGCATCATTTTTGGCGATGCCGGGCACCTGTGTCAACGGCATCAATGCCCGATCTGGGGGTTATCCACAATCAGGACACAAGACCTGGGCGGTGGGATCTCGGATTAGGCCGATTCGTGGCTAAAGAGCCGCGTCGACAATCGCTGCCAGCTCCTCGAAGCTCAAATCGCCTGTATGTTTCTCGCCATTGATGAGGAAGGTCGGCGTCGAGGTAACCTCGTCGGCCTCGGCATTATCCTGATACGCCGTTATCAGCGCCTTCGCGTAGTCCTGGTCGGAAAGACAGGCGCTCAACTGCTCGCCCGATAGCCCGTTCAGCCGTCCGATCTTCTGGATCTCGCCGCCGATCTGGTCTTCGGCGACCCGGGCCCACTCGCTCTGCTTTTTCAGGAACTGATCGGCGATCGGGTAGAATGCATCCGATCCCCCGCAGCGCGCGGTCATCGAGGCCCAGAGCCCGAACCGGTCGAAATAGACCTCGCGCAGGATGAAGCGCACCTTGCCGGAGTCCACATACGCCTCCTTGAACTGGGGCCAGGTGTTGATGTGGAAATTCGCGCAATGGGGGCAGGTGAACGAGGCATATTCGATCACCGTCACCGAAGCGTCGTCGCTGCCAATTGCAATATCGCCCATCGCCGGTTCGGCCAGCGCGAAGGTGGGCAACAGGGCAGTGGCGCCGGCGGCGCCCACAAGGGCGATCAGGGTACGTCGGTCGATCGGGCGAGGCATCAGGGTCTCCATAATGGGGTCGGCCAAGGTGTCAGGATTTCTCGGTGTCGGCGCGCGCCAGGACATGGGCGCCCATGCGCGTCAGGGCATCGCGCAGATCCGGGTTCTCGATTCCATCGGTCAGCCGGCTCGCCGCGGCCCGAGCCTCAGGGCCGGGTTCGGGCGCCGTCGTTTGCGGCGCGCCGGTGAAGGCTGCCAACGGCTCGGCAAAACCGGGATTGCCGGACGTCTGGGTTAGTTTCAGCCGCCCGATGGCCCGGTAACCGTAGAACTGGTTGACGCGTTCGATGATGCGCGGCTCCAGATGGGCAACTTCGGGTGCCCGCGCGCCCTCGGCACGCACGACCAGGGTCGCTGCCAGGCCATGGTCGCGCGGATAGGTGACCTTGACGGGGGTGCAAAGGCCGGCGAGGCCCTCGCCGACGATCTCGGACCAGCGTATCAGCACCTCGGGCTCGGCGAACCCATGCGCGGCGGCGGCATTGCCCAGGTGCTTGCGCGCCGCTTCGGACGGGCGGCGGAACCCGCCACCCCTCTGCCGGGAGCGCTCCTGGGGACCGGGTTTCGATCCGCTCTTGCCGCGTTCTGGTGCCAGCGTCATTCTCCTTGCGGTGGCCCTTTTGGGCTCTAACGCGCTGGGGACCCGTTTCCGCCTCGAAGTCCCGACGTGGAGGGGTGATCAGCGCCAGGCAAAGATAGGCGCCGCCCCAGAACATGACAACGGGACATAGTAGCCAGAGGGAATAACAATCGTGACATCGGGCGAAACCCTGGCTGGGCGGCTGTTGGATTGGTACGACCGGCATCACCGGACGATGCCTTGGCGCGTGGCGCCAGACCAGCGCGCGGCGGGCGTCCGGCCCGACCCTTATCACGTCTGGTTAAGCGAGGTGATGTTGCAGCAGACAACCGTCGCGGCCGTGCGGGACTACTTTGTGAAATTCACCCGCCGCTGGCCAAATGTCGCCGCACTGGCCGCCGCGCCGCGCGAAGACGTCATGGCCGTCTGGGCGGGGCTCGGCTACTACGCCCGGGCGCGCAATCTGCACGCCTGCGCCCAGGCCGTCGCGGACGCCGGCGGGAGGTTCCCCGAAACCGACGACGGCCTGCGCGCCCTGCCGGGGATCGGCCCCTATACGGCGGCCGCGATCGCCGCGATCGCGTTCGACCGGCCCGCCGCCGTGGTCGATGGAAATGTGGAGCGGGTGATGGCGCGGCTGTTCGCCGAGACCGAGCCGCTGCCCGGGGTGAAGGAGCGCCTGCGCGCCCATGCGGCCGGGTTGACGCCCGAGCTCCGGCCCGGCGACTACGCCCAAGCTGTCATGGATTTGGGAGCGACGATCTGCACGCCGCGGCGCCCCGCCTGCGGGATCTGTCCCTGGCGCGTTGCCTGCCGGGCCTCGGCCCAGGGGATTGCGGAGGCCCTGCCCGCCCGTGCGCCAAGGAAGGCGAAACCGGTGCGGCACGGTACCGCCTATCTGGCGCTCGACCAGGCGGGCCGTGTGCTTACCGTGCGCCGCCCGGAGGCCGGGCTTTTAGGCGGGATGCTGGCGCTGCCCACGACCGATTGGGCCGCGGTGCCGCCAAGCCCCGCGCCGCCGTTTGACGCGGAATGGCGGCCGTTGGGCGAGGTGCGCCATACCTTCACCCATTTTCACCTGCGGCTCGCGGTCGATTGGGTTCAAGCAGAATTCGGCCAGGGGGCGATGGTGCTCGACCAGGCGGAGGCGGCGATGCCGACGGTCTTCGCCAAGGCACTGCGGCTGGCGCGCCAGCCTGCTGGATAGCGGAAAAAAGAAGCCCCGTCTCCGGGGCTTGCAAGGTTGGGCCGAGGCTAAAGGCCCGGGCAGGTTATTCCAAACTTCAATCGCCGAGTTCGGCGCGCAGTTGCTGACGCAGCACATCGATTGGGATCGGCCGGCCGTCGCGGCGGAAATGCCAGTAGGTCCAGCCATTGCAGGATGGCGCGCCTTGCAACTCGGCGCCGACCTTATGGATCGAACCGGTCAGGTCCGCCGCCACCAACGAGCCGTCGGCGCGCACACGGGCTGAGTGGCGGCCATTGGGCGAGACCAGCACCTCGCCCGGCTCCAACAGCCGGCGCTCGACCAGTTGGCCGAAGGGAATGCGGGGCGCGTCGCGCTTCGAGACCGTGACCTTCAACGCCTCGCGGTCATGGGGCTTCACGGCGGCGACCCGATTGCGGGCGATCGCGGCATAGTCCGCCTCGCGCTCGAAACCGATGAAACGGCGTCCCAGACGCTTGGCGACCGCGCCGGTCGTGCCGGTGCCGATGAACGGGTCCAGCACGACGTCCCCGGGTTGGGTCGTGCCGACCAGCACCCGATGGAGCAGCGACTCGGGCTTTTGCGTCGGATGAGCCTTCTCCCCTTCACCGGTCTTCAGGCGCTCGGCGCCCGAGCAGATCGGCAGTAGCCAGTCCGAACGCATTTGCAGCCCGTCATTCAGTTCCTTCAGGGCGTCATAATTGAAGACCGGCTTCGCTATGTCCGATTTCGCCGCCCAGATCAGGGTCTCGTGCGCGTTGCAGAACCGCTTGCCACGGAAGTTCGGCATTGGATTGGTCTTGCGCCAGACCACGTCGTTCAAGATCCAAAATCCCAGATCCTGCACCGCCGCGCCGACGCGGAAGATGTTGTGATAGGAACCGATCACCCAGATCGCGCCATTGGGCTTCAGCACCCTTCTCGCTTGCGTGAGCCAGGCGCGGGTGAATGCGTCGTATTGCTGGAAGCTGTCGAATTGATCCCAGTCGTTGTCGACCGCGTCGACCAGGCTGTTGTTCGGCCGGTGCAGGTCGCCCTTGAGCTGAAGGTTGTAGGGCGGATCGGCGAAAACCAAGTCAATCGATGCCTCGGGCAGCTTGGCCATCTGGGCCACGCAATCACCCTCGAGGATTTGGTCCAGCAGCAGCTCGGTCATCCAGGCCTCGGCGCTCGTTCACATGCGGGAGGCTAGGATGCCCCCTGATTCGAGGCCAAGATGAGTCAAAAGAAAGCCAGCGTCAATAAATCTTTTGAATCATGTATTTGTTAATGAGTTTTAATCTACTTTCTCCTTTAGGTTGCACAAGATATTGTGGACGGGTTTGAATGAGCGCCTATGGTGCGGGGTCACGCCCAGCCTCGTCAGCGCCGCGCGATGGGCTGCGGTGCCATAGCCCTGGTTGGTCTCCCAACTATAGCCGGGATGCGCCATGGCGAGGTCCGCCATGATCCGGTCGCGGGTCACCTTGGCGACGATCGAGGCGGCTGCGATCGACAGCGAGCTCGCATCGCCGCCGACAAGCGCCCGCCCTTGGCAGGGCAAATCCGGCGGCAGCCGGTTGCCGTCGATCAAAGCAACGCAAGGGGCCGGGTCTAGCGCGACGACGGCGCGGCACATGGCCAGATCGTTGGCGCGCAGGATGTTGAGCCGGTCGATCTCGGTCACCGAGGCGATCCCGATCCCCACCGCCGCGCTGGCGGTGATCCGATCGAAGAGGGTTGCGCGCCTAGCTGCTGAAAGCTTTTTCGAGTCATCCAGACCATCGGGGATGGCGTTCCGATCGAGCACTACGGCGGCGGCTACGACCGGTCCGGCCCAGGGTCCGCGCCCCGCCTCGTCGATACCACATACAGGGCCCGTCATACCCAGGACCGCATCCTCTTGTGCCAGATCAGGTGGTGTTCTGGTGCGTTTCATGGCATTCTCGGCGACACGAGCGACATTTGAAATGACTTATGGAGGACCGAGCGGTGCGTAAAGAAATTTCCTGGGTCAGCCCCCTTCGCATGGGCATCATCTACGCCGTCGTCTCTGCCGTCATGTTTTTGATCTTCGGCATCATCGGCCTGATCTTCGGCGGAATGGGCGGCATGGGCAGCGGCGCTGGAGAGATGGGAATGGCCATGGGCGGCGGCGGCGTCGGCGTGCTCATCGGCATCGTCATGGGTGGTGTCATGGGCTTCATCGGCGGCATTTTGGGCGCGTTCGTCTATAATGTCGCCGCGGGCGCAGTTGGTGGTGTCATCATCGAAATGAAGGACGTTTGATCACGCGGGCTTAGCGCCGCGCGGGTCACAGCCCGAGTGACAGTTGATCGCCCGTACGCGGTGGTGGGCGAAAGAGATCGCATCTAAGTTCGCGTCCGCCTGTTGAAAGCCCATGGCGCCGGCAAGCGGACGCGAAGCGCTTTGCGATCAGCCGCGCGTGGACGCCCTCACCCTTCATCCGCTTGCCAAAAGTGGAATCGTAGTCGCGGCCGCCATGCATTTCGCGCACCTTACCCAGGACACGCTTCGCGCGCTCCGGATAGTTGCTCTCCAGCCAATCCCGGAACAGTGGGTTCACCTCGAGCGGCAGGCGCAGAGTGATATAGCCGGCCCGCGTTGCGCCAGCGCCTACCGCCGCCTCGACCAGGCGCTCGATCTCGTGCTCGGTCAGGGCCGGAATCACCGGTGCGATGTTGACGCCGACAGGCACGCCCGCCCGGGCCAGTGCCCGGATCATCTCGAGCCGCCGCCCGGGCGCCGCGGCGCGCGGCTCCATCGCCCGGCAAAGGCGGCGGTCCAGCGTCGTCAGCGAGACCTGGGCCTGGGCCAGCCCCTGCGCGGCCATCTCGCCTAGGATGTCTATATCCCGAGTAACGAGCGATCCCTTGGTCGTGATCATCACCGGGTGGCGGTAATCACGCAGCACCTCCAGCACCCCGCGCATAACCCGCCATTGTCTCTCGATCGGCTGATAGGGGTCGGTATTGGTGCCGATGGCGATGGGCGCGACCCGGTAGCTAGGTTTCCGAAGCACCGTCTCCAGCAATCGCGGCGCGTCGGGTTTGGCAACTAGCCGGGTCTCGAAATCGAGCCCGGGCGAGAGGCCGAGTTGGGCATGGGTCGGCCGCGCATAGCAGTAGACGCAGCCGTGCTCGCAGCCGCGATACGGATTGACCGAACGGTCGAAGGGCACGTCAGGAGATTGATTTCGGGTCAGCACCGTTCGGCTGGCATCGGTGGCAACCTCGGTCCGGACCGGCGGCAGGTCCTCAATAATGTCCCAGCCATCGTCCGTCGGTTCGCTGCAATGCCGTTCGAAACGTCCGGTTGGGTTCAGCGCAGCCCCGCGGCCGCGCCGGCGCTGCGGGTCGATGGGGTGGGTGAAACCAGTATCCACGCGAATCTCCTTGTGTGAGAACATTACAAGAACATTGCGTGGAAGTCGATCAGGCTCTTCCGGCGGACGCCCGAGTGTCGTGCGGCGTTACTGGGCGGTGCGGGTCTCGGCTAGCCGCGCCAGCAGGCTCGAGCCGATGGGCAGGATCGAGTCGTCGAAGGTGAATGCCGCATTGTGTAGCATTGCCGTGCCTTCGTGGCCGATCGTGAAATAAGCGCCGGGCACCTCGCGCAGCATGTCGGCGAAATCCTCGCTCCCGGTGTTCGGCCTACCGCCGAGCGCCACGTTCTCATCGCCCACCATGCCGCGCGCCATATCCGCGAATGCTCCGGACAGAGCTTCGTCGTTTTCCAGCACATCGAAAATATTCCGGATATCAACCTCCACCTCGATGGCATATGTCGCCGCGACTCCCTCGGCGATGCTTTTGATCCGTTCGCGAATCCGCTGGCGCGCCGCGTCTGTGAACATGCGCGCGGTACCAGAGACCACGGCACTGCCGGGGATCACGTTATAGGCCGAGCCGCTATGGATTTGCGTGACCGAGACAACCGCCGCGTCCAGCGGGTCAATGTTGCGGCTGATCACCGATTGCAGAGCCTGGACCAGCGCGCTGGCGGCAATGACCGGGTCGCGGGATTCCTGCGGGCGTGCGCCGTGGCTGCCCTGGCCGGTCACGTGGACGTCGAAAAAATCTGCCCCTGCCATGGCGATGCCGGGAACCACGCGGACTTGGTTCTGCGGCGCGCCGGGACGATTGTGCAGACCGTAGACCTCGTCGCACGGGAATCGTTCAAAAAGGCCGTCCGCCAGCATGGCCCGGGCGCCGCCCAGACCTTCCTCGGCGGGTTGGAAGATGAACACAACCCGGCCCGCGAAATCCCGCGCTTCGGCCAGGTACCGCGCCGCACCCAACAGCATCGTGGTATGTCCGTCGTGGCCGCAGGCATGCATGACGCCCGGATTGGTCGAGCTGAAGGGCAGGTTGGTCTGCTCGTCGATCGGCAGGGCATCCATATCGGCGCGCAGCCCGACGGTGCGTCCAGGCGCCTTGCCGTTGAGCACGCCGACGACGCCGGTCTTGCCGATGCTCCGGTGGACTTCGATTCCCCAATCCTGCAGCAGCCCGGCAACGATACTGGAGGTGCGCACTTCCTCGAAGCCCAGTTCGGGATGAGCGTGCAGATCCTGGCGGATCGCGGTCAGCTCGTCAGCGAAATCTTCAATTCGGTCGATCAATTTCATCAGCATCCTCGCATAATCTCAGGCCGCTTTGGCCTCGCCGATCACCCGGTCCAACGCGCCGCTCAGTTTGTCGGCGATCTCCGCCACATGAGTCTCATCGATGATGAACGGCGGCGCGATCAGCGCGTGGTCTCCGTGGCGGCCGTCGATGGTGCCGCTCATCGGATAGACCATCAAGCCGTCGGCGAAGCAGGCCTTTTTGAGCTTCGCCGCGACACCCAGACCGGGATTGAATGGTTCCTTCGTGGCCCGGTCCTCGACGATCTCAACGCCTCGGAAGAGGCCCCGGCCGCGGATGTCGCCCACATGGGGGTGATCCCCCATCGCTGCCATCAACGCGGCCTGCAGCTTTTTGCCCATGTCCTGGACGTTCGGCATCAGCCCCGGGATCCGCTCCATCACCGCCACACCGGCGGCGCAAGCAGTGGCGTGACCCAGGTATGTATGACCGTGTTGAAAGAACCCGGAGCCGTGCTCGATGATATCGTAGATCTCGCTTGTGCAAAGCATCGCTCCGATCGGCTGCACCCCGGCGCCCAGCCCCTTGGCGATGCAAATGATGTCCGGTGTGATACCGTCCGCCTCGCAGGCGAAAATGTGGCCAGTGCGGCCCATGCCGCACATGACTTCGTCGAGGATCAGCAGCACGCCGTGTTCGTCGCAGATCTCGCGAATGCGCTTGAAATAGCCGGGTACAGCCGGGACTGCGCCCATGGTGGCGCCGACCACGGGCTCGGCGATGAAGGCCGCGACGGTTTCGGGGCCAAGCTCGCGGATTTTTTCGTCGAGCTGATTGGCGATGCGTTGGCCGTATTCCTCCGGGCTCTCACCATCGGCGCCCCAGCGGTAGTAGTGGCAGGCGTCGACATGGTGCATGGCGCCGACCAGCAGCGGCTCGAACTGGGCGCGCCGCCAGCGGTTGCCGCCAGCGGACAGAGCACCGAGCGTATTGCCGTGATAGCTCTGCCAGCGCGCGATGACGTGGCGCCGCGAGGTCTCGCTCTTCTCGGTAAAGACCTGGCGCGCCAACTTGATCGCCGCCTCGGTCGCCTCGGACCCGCCGGAGACGAAATAGACGCGGTCGATGGCCTGAGGTGCGCGCTCGATCAGCATGTCCGCCAAGTGCTCGGCCGGCTCGGACGTGAAGAAGCTGGTATGGGCATAAGGAATGCGGTCGAGCTGGGCCTTGGCCGCCTCGGTCACTTCGTGGGCGGAATGGCCGAGGCACGAGACTGCGGCACCACCACATCCATCCAGGTAGCGCTTGCCGGCCGTGTCGATCAGATAAGGCCCGTCGCCGCCCGCCACCACGGGCAGGTCCGCCTTGGTGTGGCGGGGAAAGACGTGGCTTTGGTTGCGGCTCATGAGGTTCCTCCACGCATCCGGATGCCATTACGGTCGAAGGCGGGGCCCAGAATAACACGGGCGGCCCACATGTCGCGTGCGATATCGATCTCGACCTGGGTGTCTTGCGCGACATCGGCCTCGATCTCGGCTAGGGCCACCGGTTTGCCGACCCGGTAGCCAAAGGCGGCCGAGGTGGTCTTGCCGATGATCCGATCTTGCGCGTAGACGGGCTCGTTGCCCAGCGGCACCGCATGGACGTCGTCCAGGATCAGGGTGGCGATGCGGGTCTTGATGCCCTCCGCCCGGCGGCGTTCGAGGGCCTCGCGGCCAATAAAGTCACTGTCCCAGGCCACCGCGAAGTCAAGCCCAGCCTCCAACGGCGTGATGTCGCCGTCGAGTTCGTGGCCCATGGCCCTGTAGGCCTTCTCGACCCGCATGGCGGTTTGAGCGTAGAGGCCCGCGGGCCTGACTCCGGCGGCGTGGAGCGCGTCGTAGAGTGTTTGTGCGTCCTCCGCGCGGCAGGTGATCTCCCACCCGGCTTCGCCCACATAGGAAAGGCGGACGGCGGTCACCGCGAGGCCGGCCATCCACGCATCGCGCAGGCGGAAGTATCCGAGATCGTTCAGCGCGCCGCCGCCGGCCTCGTCTGCGATCCGCGCGGCCTCGGGACCCATCAGCCCGATCACCGCGAGATCCTCGGTAACATCGGTCAACTCGACGCGCGAATTGTCCACATGCCGCGACAGCCAGCCAATGTCGCGGCGGATCGCGGCGGTCCCAGTGAAGATGCGGTAGTGGTCTTGTGATAGCCGCTGAACGGTCACATCGCTTTCGAATCCGCCGCGTGGGTTCAGCATTGCAGTGTAGACCGCCCGGCCCGGCGCGCGGGTCAGGTCGTTGGCGCAGATGCGGCTCAGAAACGGTTCCGCGTCCGGGCCGGTCACGTCGATCTTGCCGAAGCTCGATTGGTCGAAGATCGCCGCGGCACGGTGGGCCTGTTCAACCTCGGCGCCGACGGGGCCGAACCAGGCAGGCCGGCCGAAGGTCAGATCGGGTTCGGCCACCTTGTGGAAATAAAGCGGCCGCTCCCAGCCGTAGAACTGGCCGCAATGGGCGTTTCCGGCCTCCCAGCGGTCCTGCAGGGGCAGGCGTCGCAGGTTCCGGGCGGTCTCCATCTGGCGGCCCGGATAGTGGATGTCGTAATGGCGGCCCAGCTCCTCCGGGATTCGCTGGGTCAGCGCGTCCGCAGAGTCGAAGCAATCCGGGAACCGGTTTGGTTCGGCCTCGGGCAGGTCGCGCGGCGCGTGGCCGTGGCAGATCCAGTGCGCCAGCGCCATGCCCGCCCCGCCGCTGGTGGCGACGCCCACCGAGTTCATGCCACAGCCGAGGTAGAGTCCGCGTGTGCCCGCGGTCTCTCCCAACATGAACGAGCCGTCCGGGGTGAAGCTCTCGGGGCCGTTCAGAAGCATCTTCACTTCCGCCGTCTCCAGCACCGGCAGCCGGTGGAGGGCGTTCAGCATCATCGGCTCGAAATGGTCCCAGTCCTCGGGCAGCAACTGGAATGGTTTTAGCTCGTCGATGGCCTTTTGCGGCAGCGCCCGGGCGCCGGGTTCGAAACACCCGACGAGCAACCCGCCGCTGTCGTCGCGAATATAGAGATGCCCGTCATGGTCACCCAGCGTCGGCAGGTTGCCCTCGACCTCCGGCAACGGCTGGGTCAGCAGGTAAAAATGCTCGCAGGGCCAGACCGGGATGTTGATCCCCGCCATCGCGCCGATGCCGCGCGACCAGAGGCCGGTGCAGATGGCGATGGCGTCGCAGCGCACGGTGCCGCGCGTGGTCTCGACCCCAGCGATGCGGCCGTCACGGCTCAGGATGCCAGTGACTTGCGTTTCCTCGAAGATGCGCGCGCCCCGTGCCTTCGCCCCCTTGGTCAGCGCGGCGCAGAGGTCGGAGGCGCCGATTCGGCCATCCTCAGGCGCCCAGACAGCGCCGATTAGGTCGTCGGTGCGCATCAGCGGCCAGCGCTCGCCGGCCTCGTCCGGGCTCAGCCACTCGGCGGTCAGGCCGAAGAGATGGGCCAGTGCCTCCTGCCGGCGGATGTGGGTGACGCGGTCGGGATTGGTGGCGATCGACAGCGAGCCCTTGTTGATCCAGCCGGTTTGTTGGCCGGTTTCCTCTTCCAGCGTCGAATAAAGCGAGATCGAGTATCGCGCGAGTTCGGTCAGCGCCCGGGTCGAGCGGAGCGCGCGTACCTGCGCCGCGGAATGCCAGGTGGTGCCCGAGGTGAGCTGGTTCTTCTCCAGCAGGATCGCATCCGCGATCCCCTCCTTCGCCAGGTGGTAGAGCGTCGAGCAGCCCATGACGCCGCCGCCTATCACCACGACCGAGGCGTGGGACGGAAATCCATCTGGTTGGGCCTCTGGATCAGCGTGAGCTGAAGAAGAACCGGTGTCCATGGCGCATGCTTCGGGTTGGGATCATTGGCGCATGATCCTTAAACGCTTGGCTGGGCCGGTCAACGTGCGCGCGCTGGCTCGGCTGTCCTTGACATCGGTCCGACCGGCATCGAGCGTCGGGCGGACGAGGGGCGACAATCGGAAGGCATGTTGATGCAGGCTTTAGCCTGGATTGGTACGCGGGCACGCTGGCTATTGGCCATCGGTGTAATCGCGGCCACCTTCCTGCCGGCATTGAGCGCGACGTTGCGACCATTCCTTCCGGCTCTCGTCGTGCTGGTCCTGGCCACCACGACGGCCCGGTTGGACCTTGGCCTGTTGGCCCGGCGCGCTGCGCGGCCCCGGCGGCTGGCGGCATTGATGGTTTGGACCCTGGCCATGCTCGTGGTGACGCCGGTGCTGGTTTGGGCGCTGGCTCATGCCATTGGCCTGCCCGAGATCCACGTTGCCTCGCTGGTCTACACCTTCATCTCACCGCCGATCGCCTCGTCGGCGGCGATTTGCTTGATGCTGGGCCTGGAAGCCGGTCTCGCGATCGAGCTGACGGTGATGGCAAGCCTGGTCACGCCCCTCATCGGACCGATGGTCGCGAAGCTGCTGCTGGGCGAGGCCGTGCCGATAGATGCGCTGGACCTAACCTTCAGGGTCGCCGCGATCATCACGGCAGGGATCGTCGGTGGGCTCGCCATTCGTTGGTCCCTGGGGGTGCCGCGCATAGAACGGAACGGAGCGGCCTTTGACGGTGTCGTGACCATCGTTCTCGTGATCTTCGTCGTGCCCCTGTTCGACCGGTTCTGGGAGCTGGTGCTGGGCGACCCAATATTCGCCTTGGCGGTGCTGGGTTTGGTGCTGGTGGCGAATTGGGGCGGTCAGGTGCTTATGGCCGTGGCGGGCCGGCGGGTCACCACGGCCGAGATCGCTGGCGCGGCGGCGCTTATGTGGGGAACGCGAAATATCTCGGTCTACCTGGCCGCACTGCCACCGGACCCGCTATTTGGGCTTTACGTGGCGTTCTACCAGATTCCGATGCTGTTCACTCCATTGGTGCTGGGGCAGATCTTACGTGGCCGCGCCTAGTATTCCGCCAGGGCGAATTCGCCCCCATTCTCGATCCAATCATCCATTGCCGCCATCAGTCCCAACCGGTGGGCGATCAGAAACTCGCCCGCATTCGAGGCCTTGGGCAGCTTAGCAAGGCGGCTGTTTCCAGTGGCTGGGATCATCCGATTTTCGCTGCCGAACACCCGCGTTGCGTTCATTGCGCGGATCACCTCGTTCAACTCCACCAGCCGGTTCAGGAACGACCGGGTGGCCGCATGCAGTTGCGGCTCGGGACGGTATAGGGATGTCAGAGTCGCCTGACAGGCCTCGGCCATTAGGGTGACGAACTCGATATCGCCCGCCCGCGGCTTGAATCTGGCACGGTTTTGATAGTGGTGGCAGGCCACCAAGTGCGCGTCGGTCGGCCCAGCGAGGTAACGGGCTTGCGGCGCGGCTGAGACGGGCGCTCCCGGAACGGTGGCAAGGGCCGCGATCAAGAGCAGCGATGAGAGACGTCCAATCATCACAATCTCCACGCGGGCTGCCGCTTGATTCATATAAAGAAATCCCGACACCAAACCGTTGCCGAAAGACGGTAAGCTGAAAAAATCTAGCATAGATACGCTCAACGGATTGAGAATTTCATTTTGGGCCGCAAGTTTGGCTTCGTGCATCCCGCCGATGAAGCATGAAATAGCATGTCATTGCGTCTACGCGCCGCTGGCGACCGTGACCAATTGCTGGTGAAGGGCCGAGGTAAGGCGGGCTTTCGGATTGCTGTCTCGCTCGATCAGGGCCAGGCTCCGGCTGGCTTGGGGCGTGCCGAAGGGAAGATGCAGCAGTTCGGCCGGCAGCGCGGCGCCGGGCCGCAGCGGCACGACCGAGACACCTAGGCCATGGGCAACCATGGCTTCGATTGCCTCGAGGCTGTCCACCTCCATCGCCGTCCCGGGCCGCAGCCCGCGTGCGGTCAGCAGGCGTTCGATATGCTGGCCCGCCCAGGTTTTGCGGTTGAACCAAATGAAGGGATGAGCGGCAATCAACGCCGTGTCGTCCGTGCCTGGCGTGCCAGGCGGTGCGATGATGACCAGCGGCTCGTCGGCGATGTGATGCAGCGCCAGACCCTCGGGCGGCATCTCCGGTTGGGTGACGACCGCGGCATCAACCTCGCCCCCGCGCACTGCTTGGGCCAGTTCCGAGGACAGGCCCGTGCGCACCTGGATCATCAATTTCGGATGAGCATCACGCAGACGAGCGAGCGCAGGGGGCAGCAGGTGGATCATCGCGGTTGGTACAACGCCGATGGCTAGAGCGCCGGCCAACGCTGCGTCCGAGCCCAGAGCGTGGATCTCGTCGACCAGTGCCGCCATCCGGTGGGCCTGCTCGACCAGCGCGGTCCCGGCCGCGGTCAGCCGCGGCGGTCGGTGGCTGCGGTCGGCCAAGCTAACGCCCAACTCCTGCTCCAGCGCCTTGACGTGGAGGCTGATGGCGGAGTGGCTGAGCCCAATTGCCTGGCCGGCGGCGGTGAAGCTGCCGTTCTCGCCGATCGCGACCAGCGTGCGCAGTTGGCGGAGGTTCATATTGTTAATTTTTCTGACATTATCTTCCAGAATAACTCATTTCCGTTTCAATCTCCAACGGTGTATGGTGATCACGAGATCGTGAGGGGAAAGGGTCTGCCATGTTTCAGTTGAGCGCCGGAGGCCAAGAGCTTCAGGCCCGGGTCCGGGCTTTGGCGGAGGAGCAGTTTCGTCTGCGTGCGGCCGAGATCGACCGGACCGAGACTTATCCCTGGGAGAATGTCGAGGCGTTGCGTGACGCTGGCTTGATGGGGATGACGATCCCAAAGGCGTTGGGCGGCCAGGGGCGCGACTTTCTGGATGCGGTGATTGTAGTCGAAGAAATCGCGAAGTGTTGCGCGGTCACGGCCAGGATCGCGGTTGAAGCAAATATGGGCGGTGTTGCCGCGGTGATGGCTTACGGCAGCGAGACGCAGAAGCGCCTGGCGGCCGATCTTGTGCTGTCGGGCGATAAGCCCGCGATCTGCATCACCGAGCCGGGCGCCGGCTCGGCCGCGACCGAGATAACCAGCACGGCCCGGCGGGTTAAAGGTGGCTACGTGCTGAACGGCAAGAAGCACTGGATCACCGGGGGCGGGGTTTCGAAGCTGCACGTGATCTTCGCGCGGATCGTCGAGGACGGCGCGGCGCGCGGCATCGGCGGCTTCCTGGCAGTGCGGGGCGAGGCGGACGGCCTGACGGTCGGCGCGCGCGAGCCCACAATGGGTTTGCGCGGCATTCCCGAGACCGAGATTCTGCTCGAGGATCTGTTCATCCCTGACGAAATGGCGCTGGTGCCGAACGGCGATCCTGCGCGTGGCTTTGGCAAGTTGATGGAAGCCTACAATTCGCAGCGCTGCGGCGCGGCTGCGGTGGCGCTGGGCCTTGGTCAGGGTGCCTATGAGACCGCGCTCGGCTTCGTGCAGGAACGCGAGCAGTTCGGCCGGCCGATCTCCGAGTTTCAAGGCCTGCAATGGATGCTGGCGGATATGTCGATTGGCCTCGCCGGTGCCCAGGCTCTGGTCTGGAAGGCCGCGGCGAGTGCGTCGGAAGGCGGATTCCCCGACATGGCGATGGCGGCACAGGCGAAGGTCTTGGCGGCGGAAACTGCGGTCAAGGTCACGAACGACGCACTTCAGCTCCATGGCGCCGCCGGTTATTCGCGCAACAATCACGTCGAGCGGATGGTGCGCGATGCGCGGATGTTCACCATCGGCGGCGGCACGGCGCAGGTGCTACGGAACCAGGTCGCCAGCGCCATTCTGGGCCGAAAGCTGCCCCAGACCCGCGATGGCTATCTGGCCGAGCCCGCCGCGGGCGAAACACGCCTGCGCGCCGTTTGATCCGGACCTGCACGGCCTGGGCCGACTAAATCCCCGACCGGTGGCGGTTCCGACTGTTACAAAACTCCTGCGAAACCATTGCGCATGCGTCGTCGATCTGGCGTAATCGCTGCAATCGGGCCCTCGGTAGAACCGACGGGCCAACGAATATCTCAAGCAGGGAGGAAATCGATGAGACGCATCACCAGCATGGCCGCAATGTTGGCCACGGCACTCACCGCCAGCGCCGCCACCGCACAAACCGAGATCAACTGGTGGCACGCCATGGGCGGGCGTTTGGGCGAGATCGTCGACGAGTTCGCCGCCAAGTTCAACGCCGAGCAGGAGGCGAATGCGGGCACCTGCACGCTGACCGCTACTTACAAGGGTAACTATACGGAGACCATGACCGCGGCGATCGCCGCATTCCGGGCCGGCGAGCAACCCCACATCGTTCAGGTCTTCGAGGTCGGAACGGCGACGATGATAGCCGCCGAAGGCAAAGGCGCAGTCTATCCGGTCCATCAACTGATGGCGGATGCCCAGATCGACTTCGATCAGTCTTCCTATCTGCCCGCGGTGATTTCTTACTACACCACGACCGACGGCAAGCTGCTGTCACTGCCTTTCAACTCATCAACCCCGGTGCTTTGGTACAACAAGACCAAGCTGGACGAACTTGGGATCGCGGTGCCGACCACCTGGGACGAGCTCAAAATAGCGGCCGGGCAGGCCAAGGATGCGGGCGTCGAGGCGCCGCTGAGCTTTGGTTGGCAAAGCTGGACGATGATTGAGAATTTCTCGGCCTGGCACAACTTGGCGACCGGCACCAACGAGAACGGCTTTGCCGGCACCGACACCGAGCTGACCTTCAACAACGATGCGGTGGTCAACCACATCCAGCGCATCGCCGAGATGGGTCGCGATGGGCTTTTCAAATATGGCGGGCGGCGCGGCGACAGCCGGGCGATGTTCGTGAACGGCGAGACCGTCTTTTGGATCAATTCGTCGGCCTACTACGGCGGTTTCGTCAAGGATATCAAGGGCTTCGAGTTCGCCCAGGCGATGATGCCGATCGACACCAGCGTTGCTAGCGCGCCGCAGAACTCGATCATCGGCGGCGCCACGCTTTGGGTTCTGAACGGTGGAGACTCGGCCGAGTACCGCTGCGTGGCCGAGTTCTTCAGCTTCCTTTCGGCCGCCGATCAGCAATCCTATTGGCACCAGGAGACCGGCTATGTGCCGATCACCACGGCGGCATACGAGAAGTCGCAAGCTGACGGCTACTACAACACCAATCCAGGGACCGATACGGCGATCAAGCAGCTTTCGCTGAACCAGCCGACGCCAAACTCGAAGGGCCTGCGCTACGGCAACTTCGTCCAGATTCGCGACATCATCAACGAGGAGTTGGAAGCGGTTTGGTCTGGCGAAAAGGAGGCCCGCGAGGCGCTCGACACCGCGGTCGAGCGGGGCAACGCCCTGTTGCGCCGCTTCGAGGAAGCCAATCAGTAAACACTGACGCGCGATCCCCCGTCCGGGGGATCGCGAACCCGCGCGACTCCGACTGGGGGGACCATGGCCGAGCGCCGCGTCGTCTTCGAGAACCGGCTGCTGCCCTATCTTCTGGTCGCGCCGCAACTTGCGGTGACGGTGGTTTTCTTCCTCTGGCCGGCGTTTCAGGCACTGGAGCAATCGTTCTATCTGGAGGATGCGTTTGGGTTCTCGCGGCAATACGTGGAGTTTCGGAACTATGCCGAGCTCTTCGCCGATCCGCGCTATCTCAAAAGCTTCTGGACGACCCTGGTCTTCGGCATCGCCGTGACGGTGCTCGCCATGGCCATCGCGCTGGTGCTGGCGCTGGCCGCCAACCGGGTGATCCACGGGGCGCTCGCCTATCGAGCGGCGTTGATCTGGCCTTACGCGGTGGCCCCGGCGCTTTCGGGTGTCATTTGGTATTTCCTGCTGAATCCGTCAGTCGGCATCTATGCGGCTTGGCTGGAATTGGCCGGAATCGAGTGGAACCACTACGTCGATGGAGATCAGGCGCTGATGCTGGTGATCGCGGCCAGTGTGTGGAAGCAAATCAGCTACAATTTCCTCTTCTTTCTTGCGGGCCTCCAATCAATCCCGCGCTCGCTGATCGAGGCGGCCGCAATCGACAATGCGGGGCCGTTCCGCCGCTTCTGGACCGTGGTGTTGCCGCTCCTCTCCCCGGTCACCTTCTTCCTGCTTGTTGTGAACCTGGTCTACGCCTTCTTCGACACGTTCTCGACCATCCATGCGACCACTCAGGGCGGGCCAGCGGACGCGACCTCGATCCTTGTCTACAAGGTCTATAGCACGGGCTTTGTCGGGCAGGACTACGGATCGTCGGCCGCGCAGTCCGTGGTCTTGATGGCGATTGTCATTGCGATGACCGCGATTCAGTTCCGCTATGTCGAGAAGAAGGTGAGCTATTCATGAAGGAAACCGGAAACCCGCCGGTCAATCTGGCCGCTCTCCCGGAGACCCACGTCGTGGTGACTTGCAACCACGTTTTCCACGGGAAAAGGATGGTCGGCGATGTCTACTATTACATCGGGGGCGAGATCTCGATGAGTTGTGCCCAGGAGGATTGTGACAGCGAGGATCCGGCGGATTGGCACCGGGTCGCCATGTCCGCGATCCGCGAGCTGGATGAGACGATCACGAATTGCCCGGAGATCCCGCAGGGCTATGGCTATCAGAGGGTCGCGGTGGGTCTGCCTTGGACGCTCTGCCCCTACGAGACCGAGGAAGTAGCGCATTGATCGAGAACCGGCCCCTGCTGACCATCCTCACCCATGCGGTGCTGATCCTGGGCGTGGCCGCGGTCTGCTTTCCGGTTTGGATGGCGCTGGTGGGTTCGACCCATCCGGGCGAGCGGCTGAGCCAGGATCCGCTGCCGCTCTGGTTCGGAACGCGTGGCTACGAGACTTATTCCGAGCTGCTCGGCCAAGGCCTGTCGGATGCGGGCGGAGTTTCGGTCGGGCGGATGTTGCTGAATTCGGCGATCATGGCGGTCGGGATCACCATCGGGAAGATCGCGGTTTCGCTGATCGCCGCATATGCAATCGTCTTCTTCCGCTTTCCGGGCCGGATGGTGTGCTTCTGGCTGATCTTCATCACGCTGATGCTTCCCGTCGAGGTGCGGATTCTGCCGACATTCGATGTTGCCGCGCGGCTTGACCTGCTGAACTCCTACCATGGGCTGATCCTGCCGCTGATCGCCTCGGCGACTGCCACCTTCCTGTTCCGCCAGGTCTTCCTGACCATTCCCGACGAGCTGGTCGAGGCCGCCAAGATCGACGGCGCTGGGCCGATGCGGTTCTTCTGGGATATCCTGCTGCCGGTCAGCCGCACAAATATCGCGGCCCTGACCATCATTCTGTTCATCTACGGCTGGAACCAGTATCTGTGGCCGCTTCTGATCACCACGGATGCGCAGTTCACCACCGTCGTGATGGGAATCCAACGTATGGTCAACTCCGGCGAGGCCTTGCCGGTCTGGCACCAGATCATGGGAACCGCCGTTCTGGCGCTGCTGCCGCCGGTGCTGATCGTACTGGCGATGCAGAAGCTGTTCGTCAAGGGCCTGATTGAGCAGGAGAAATAAGCCTATGGCGACCGTCCATCTGAAAGGTCTGGGCAAAACCTATCCGGGCCCGAAATCCGGCGGCGTCGAGGCGGTTACCGGGATTGATCTGGACGTCGCGGACGGCGAGTTGATCGTCATCGTAGGTCCCTCCGGCTGCGGCAAATCCACACTTCTGCGCATGGTGGCGGGGCTCGAGGCGATCACCACCGGGATCCTCACCATCGACGGGACCGAGATGAACCGGGTGGAACCGGCCCGGCGCGACATCGCCATGGTGTTCCAGAACTACGCGCTCTACCCGCATATGAGCGTCTACAAGAATATGGCCTATGGCCTGGTGAACCGGGGCGAGCCGAAGCCCGAGATCGACCGCAAGGTGCGTGAGGCGGCCCAGACCCTGGAGCTGGCCGAACTTCTGGACCGAAAGCCAGCCCAGCTGTCGGGCGGCCAACGCCAGCGCGTCGCTATGGGCCGCGCGATTGTGCGCAACCCAAAGGTCTTCCTGTTCGACGAACCGCTATCCAATCTCGACGCCAAGCTGCGGGTCCAGATGCGGATCGAGATCAAGCGCCTACAGAAGCAGCTCGGCGTGACCGCCCTCTATGTCACCCATGATCAGGTCGAGGCGATGACGCTGGCCGACCGGCTGGTGGCGATGAACGGTGGTCGGGTCGAGCAGATCGGCACGCCGATGGAGCTCTACGAGCGGCCTGCTTCGCTTTTTGTCGCTGGCTTCATTGGCACGCCGCCGATGAACATCCTGCCCTGTGCGGTCGAAGGCGGCCAAGTGCGCTTTGGCGATACCGCGTTGGTGGCGAGCGGCCTGCCCGAGCGGACCAAGGTCTCGCTGGGCATCCGGCCCGAGCATGTGCTGCTTTGTGAGCCCGCGAAGACGCCGCTGAGGGGCGTGGTCGACCTGATCGAGCAATTGGGCGCCGAGACGCTCGCCCATATTTCGATTGCGGGCGACGACGGCATGCTCAGCGTGATCGCCCGGATGCCGCCGGCGGCAACCTGGAAGGAGGGTAACGCCGTTTCACTCGACATGCGCCCGTCGCAGATCTCGTTGTTCGATATACATGGTCTGAGGATCGACGAATAGGAGGAGATCTGCTGCCTAGGCGCTTCGCCATAGTCTCATTGATGGCCGTCATTGCAGTGACGGTTTCCGCCGGTTGGCCTGGCTATGAATGGCAGAATGCGCTGGCGCGCCAGCCTGCCCATGCTATCGAACGAGGTCTACCGGATCAGATTTTCGCGGTTTGGCTTATGGATCAGGTTTTTGCGCAGTTGCCGAATACGGCCTTTGATGACGCAAACGTCCAACCCTGTCCGGAAGCGCCGGAAGATTGCATGGCGATCATCGTTGAGATTCCCAGCCGTGCGCGGCGGCTTGAAATGCGCTTTGACCGCGAGCGCTTCGCGTTTGTCGAAGCGACGATAAGTGGTCCCGAATTGGAGCGATTACCGCCGATCACGTCGCTTGCGGAGTTGCCAAAACATCTGAAGCGCCCGCTCCGTCCCTATCCTCTTGCATGTCCTCGAGAGACGGAATTGCGGCTTGTGGAGGAACATGCCGGACTTCTCGAATGGTGCGAGACGCCGGAAGGGATCAAGCACGGCCCTGCCCGCGCCTGGTTCAATACCGGGCTTTACCTTCTGCACCGTGGTGCTTGGCAATACGGTGAAAAAATCGGTGAATGGTTCGAATGCGACAGGTTTGAGCGGTGTCGGCGCTCATTTAACCCAACGTCACCGCGTAAGCGAGGTCAACCGTAAGAAACCATGACCGGCGCCATTCGACTGGGTTGCCGGTTAAATCCAGCGCCACCCGGCCGGCGCGTAGGAGCGGCGTGCCCTCGGGCACGCCCAGCGCTTTCGAGGGTTTCGGTTTCGCCGCCACCGCGCCCAGTCGATCCTCGGTCGAAACCACGCTGACCCCGTGATCCGCCTGGTAGTGGGGGTAGAGCGCATTTGGCAGCGGTGACTCGGTTTCGAGCCCGGGCATCAGGTCCGCGGGCACATCGATCACCTCCAGGATCGACGGACGCCGGCCGATCGCGCGCACCCGTTCGATCCGCACCACTGGGGCACCCGGGTCCAGTTTCAGTTGGCGCGCCGCCCGGTTTCCGGCCGGTCGCATCGCGACGTCCTCGCGCAGCGTCTCGGGCAGCACCCTCTCGCCCGCGCTGTCGACCAATCGGAAGAAGTGGAAATTCGCCCGCTCAGGTGTCTGCTCGGTCACGAACGTCCCCTTGCCTTGGTGACGCGTGAGCACCCCTTCGGCGACCAGGCTGTCCACCGCTTTGCGCACCGTGCCGACGCTGACCGACATCTCGCGCGCCAGCACATTCTCGGCCGGCAACGCCATTCCGGGCGTCAGTTCACCGGAGCTCAGGCCCCTGACCAGCTCGGCCCGGACCCTGGCATAGAGGGGTTCGATACGCGGTTCGGTGCGGATTTTGTTCACGACCGGCCCATTTTTTCGCAATTTGCTTGCGCATCGGCGCGCTATTCATATAGATCATATAACTCATTTATATGAATCGCAAGAGACCGTCAGAGGAACCGCCCAATGAGCATCCCGCAACTTCTAGTCCACGACCTGCGCGACAACGTCGGCGTGGTCGTGGTCGAGGATTTGACCGCTGGCACGGACATGCTGTGCGTCGTCACCGAGGACAACTCGGACTTTCGGCTGACCGCCAAGGCGGACATCCCGATCGGCCACAAGGTGGCGCTGAAAGGCCTCGCCGAGGGCGACACAATAATCAAATACGGGGTCGATATCGGCCGAATGGTGGGCCCCGCCGGGACCGGCGAGCACGTCCATACCCATAATCTAAAGACCAAGAGGTGGTGAGATGGCCTTCGACGCAACAAACGTGACCGTCAATGCCTGGCGCCGTGAGAACGGCCGCGTCGGCGTGCGCAACCACGTCATTATCCTGCCGGTGGACGATATTTCCAACGCCGCTTGCGAGGCCGTGGGCAATAACGTGAAGGGCACTTTGGCGCTGCCGCATTCCTATGGCCGGCTGCAATTCGGCGAAGATCTCGATCTGCATTTCCGCACGATGATTGGGACTGGCGCCAATCCCAACGTCGCCGCAGTGATCGTGATTGGGATCGAGCCTGAATGGACCAAGGTCATCACCGATGGCATCGCTGAGACCGGCAAACCGGTCACCGGCTTCTCGATCGAGCAGCACGGTGACTTCGAAACCATACGCTTGGCGAGTTGGAAGGCCAAGGAATACGTCCACTGGGCGACTGAGTTGCAGAAGGAGCCCTGCCCACTGACCGAGCTCTGGGTCTCGACCAAATGCGGCGAGTCGGACACGACCACGGGCCTGGGCTCCTGCCCGACCGTCGGCAACATGTATGACAAGTTGATTCCGCAAGGGCTGTATGGCTGTTTCGGTGAGACCTCCGAGATCACCGGCGCCGAGCATATCTGCGAGGCGCGCGCCGCCAATCCGGAAGCGGCGGCCAAGTTCATGAAGATCTTCCAGGCCTATCAGGACGACGTGATCTTCGCCCACCAGACCGATGACCTCAGCGACAGCCAGCCGACCAAGGGCAATATCCTGGGCGGGCTCTCGACCATCGAGGAAAAAGCTTTGGGCAATCTGGAAAAGATCGGGCGTACCAGCTCATACATCGACGCGATGGGTCCGGCGGAGGCGCCGGAGAAGGGGCCCGGTCTCTACTATATGGACACCTCCTCGGCCGCGGCGGAATGCGTTACGCTAATGGCTGCAGCAGGTTATGTGATCCACACTTTCCCCACTGGCCAGGGAAACGTGGTCGGAAACCCGATCGTGCCGGTGATCAAGATCACCGCCAACCCGCGCACCGTCCGTACCATGAGCGAACATGTGGACGTGGACGTCTCCGGCATCCTGCGGCGTGAAATGACCATCGACGAGGCTGGCGACGCATTGATCGACATGATCACACGAACCGCCAATGGCCGCGCGACAGCGGCCGAGGCGCTGGGGCATCGGGAGTTTGTGATGACCAAGCTCTACCGCTCGGCGTAAGGGCCGGACGGTGGCTGATCAGGCGGTCAAATCGAGGTGACGGACGTCCTGATCACCGAATTCATGGACAGGGCCGCGATTGAACGGCTCTCGGCCCGGTTCCGTATCCACTATGACCCCGACCTGCCGGACAAGCCTGATGTGCTGGCTCCGCTGTTGCCGGACGCCCGGGCGTTGATTGTGCGCAACCGCACGCAGGTGCGCGGGCAGGTCTTGGACCTCGCGACAAATCTCACCTGCATCGGCCGGCTGGGCGTCGGGCTCGACAACATCGATACCGCCTTGTGCGAGGCGCGCGGCGTCGCGGTTTATCCAGCGAAGGGTGCCAACGACCAGGCGGTGGCGGAGTATGTTATCGCGGCCACGATGATCTTGATGCGCGGGACCTACCACGCACGCGGGTTGGTCGAGGACGGATCGTGGCCTCGCGAGGTGCTGATCGGGGGAGAGATCGCCGGCAAAACCCTGGGATTGATCGGTTTCGGCGCCATCGCGCGCCAGGTCGCCCGCCGCGCCGGCGCGCTGGGGATGGACGTCGTGGCGCATGACCCATTCGTCGCTGAAGATGAGCCGGCCTGGGAGTTGGCCAAGCCGGTGTCACTGAACGATCTCTTGCGCGCGTCCGACGCGGTTAGCCTGCATGTGCCGCTGATCAAGGGAACGCGGCACCTCATCGGGCCCGATCAGGTTTCATTGATGCGCGAGGGAGCAATCCTGATCAATGCCGCCCGAGGTGGGGTCGTCGACGAGAACGCCCTGGTCGAGGGCCTCCGCGATGGCTCGCTCGGCGGCGCGGCGCTGGACGTCTTCGAGACCGAGCCATTGACGGCAAAGGCGGGCGGCCGGTTCGCGGGCATCGAGAACCTGATCCTGACCCCGCATATCGCCGGGCTGACGCGGGAATCAAACTCACGAGTCAGCGCCCTGGTGGCCAGCCGGGTGGCCGCTCATTTGGAGAAATTTGCATGACCCGTATCGCGGTAGCGCACGCCCACGACCTGGTGATCCGGACCCTGGTCCACTGCAACACGAGCGAGGAGAATGCCCGCTCGGTCGCCGATGCTTTAGTCGGGGCAGAGCTGGCGGGTCAGACGGGCCACGGGCTGCGCCGCGTTCTCTCCTACGGCGCCCAAGCGGCGTCGGGCAAGGTCGACGGCCATGCGAAACCAAAATCTAAGCGGACCAGGCCCGGCGCTATGGCGATCGATGCGGCAAACGGGTTCGCCTATCCTGCACTGGCGCTCGCAATCGAGGCGCTGCCCGCGATGGCCCGCGAGATGGGGGTCGCAATTGCCGGCATCAGGCGCTCGCATCATGCCGGCGCCACTGGGCTTCTCGTCGAGGAACTGTCACGGCAGGGCCTGATGGCACTTATGATGGTCAATACGCCGGCGGCGATTGCACCGTGGGGCGGGAACCGGGCGGTCTTCGGCACCAATCCGATTGCTTTCGCCGCACCCGTGCCCGATGCCGAACCGGTGATTGTCGACCTCTCGGTCAGCAAGGTCGCGCGCGGCAAGATCATGGCTGCGGGCCAAAAGGGAGAGGCGATCCCTGAAGGCTGGGCCTTCGATTCCGAGGGCAAGCCGACCACGGACCCGGACGCGGCACTCGAGGGCATGATGGCGCCGATGGCCGACGCCAAGGGTGCTGCCCTGGCGCTGATGGTCGAGTTGCTGGCCGCTGGCGTCACGGGCGCGCGGTTTGGCTATGAAGCCAGCTCATTCTTCACTGCCGAGGGAGAGCCGCCCGGAACCGGGCAGTTCCTGATGGCGCTCGATCCTAGTGCGTTGTCTCCGGAGGCACCGGAACGCATTGGTGCCCTGGCCACGGCGATCGAGGTTCAGAACGGCGCACGCCTGCCTGGGCGCCGCCGGCAGGCCCTACGTGCGCGCCTTGAAGCCGAAGGAATTCCATTTGATCCCGATTTGGCGGCGCAGATCGACGCCCTGGGACGGTAAGTCGCGGTTGGTGAATCGCTCACCCAGCGACGGAATCCGGCAACCAGGACGTGAAACCTGGCGAGAACGGGCCTGACGTGGCCTGTCAGTCAGAGGAGCGTCCGATGTCCAGATCTGCGTGGAAATTCACTATTTGCCTGCCCTTAGCGGCATTCTTGGCGCTGGCGGCGCCGATCGCCGCATCTGCCGCGAACGAAGAGGCGGGTGATCCGGTCGAGCCGCGCCAATGGACCAAGGATGAAGATCGCGAAGGTTGGAGTGGCAGGCGCGACGGGTCTTCGGCCGCGCGCTCTGACCGCTCTGAGCGGCGTTTGTCGCGCAGCGAGCGCCGGGATGGCGAGCGTGATCGTCGAGCCCGAGATCGAAGCCGCGATCGGAGCGATGAATGGCGCGATCGCCGCCGTGATCGACGCGAGGCCCGGCGTGATGGACGCCGCGACCGGACCGACGGCCGGCGTGATCGGAGCGATGAATGGCGCGATCGCCGTCGCGATCGCCGCGAAGCCCGCCGCGGAGCGCATCGCGATTGGCTGCGCGACCAACGGCGTGACCGGCGCCACGGACACGAACATCGTGGCGACCGGCACCGTCACGACGACCGGTTCGACCGGCATCGTCACGATCACCGGAGCGACCGTCATGCACATCGCGACCGCGGCCATGCCCATCGCCACCGTCATGGCGGTCGCGTGCATTATCACGAGCACCGTCGGCGTGGCCACCATCGCGGCCGGCACCGGGCATACCGGCACGACAACGGCCTTCACCTGGGCAATCGGATCGGACTTGGCCATCTTTGGGATCGCGGCGATCGCTACCGGAGAGATCGTGACTACGACGGGCGCCGTGACCTCGGATTTGTGTGGCGGCCGTATCGCCACGACAACTGAAACCAGTTCTACCTCCGGCCGGACCCTCCCCCTGAGCAAGGCCGGATGGCAGGTGAAGGAGCGGGCTGCGCGCCCGCTCCCGAGCCACTCAAAGCCACCGAGATCGGTGGCTTTCTTTTTTACTTCAATCAGTTGTGATCTATGTGACCGCTGGAGTGCGGGTGTGGCGCCGTTCCATCTTCGAACGCACTATCGAGGAGGAGTGAGATGAGGACGACTGCCATCCACAACGAGCGCATCGGGCTTTGGCGCCTGCGCAATCTGGGCCTGGGGCTCGCCGCTCTGGCCGCGGCCTTCGTGATCTTGCCTGCCCCAGCCGAGGCCGCGTCGCGCTCGCGAGAGATTTCCGAGCGGCTTGACCGAATTACGTACCAGGTCGAACAGATCCGTAGCATCCACAGCCTGCGCAAGCGCGATCGCCGGATCGATCATCTGCAGTCGCGCCTGCATCGGTTGGAGCGGGTCACCGACAACCAGCGCGGCCGCCGCGCGCGGGTCAACGCACACCGGATCGACCGCTTGCAGCGCCGGCTTGACCGGATGGAGAGGCGAATCGAGGCCCGCCTGGACCGCCGCCATGATCGCCGCTCCGACCGGCGCTACGATCATCGCTACGGCGACAGGGACGGCTATGGCTATCGCTGGCGCGACCGTGACTGGCGGCCCTATGGGTTCGTCTGGCGTCGTTGATGCTTGCCCGGGTCGCGCCCTGGGGACCGTGCATAGGGGTCGCGTCGAGCACGCGGCCCAATCTTTTAGCTAGTCCTGATCCAGATCGCGGCGCACCCGGTCGTCATCCAACATACGCCGGGTGTCGTCCATCTGGTCGAACGTCTCGTCGAGCCTGAACCGGAGCTCTGGCGAGAATTTCAGCTGAACTGAACGGGTTACCTGGCGGCGCAATTCGCCCTTGGCCCGATCGAGCGCCGCCAGAACCTTTTCCGCGTCGCGCCCACCCAATGGCATCACGTAGGCCGTCGCCACTTTCAGATCGGGTGAGCAGCGTACCTCGCCGACGGTGATCGGGACGCCGTCGAGATCGGGTTCGTGATATTCGCCGCGCGTCAAAACATCCGACAACGCCCGTCGGATGGTCTCGCCGACGCGCAATTGACGCTGGGACGGGCCGGTCCCCTGTTCATGGTGATGGCGGGCCATGTGATCTCGCAGGATTTCGATGAGGCCCCGGGCTCTATCACCGAGGCTCGGCACTGTCCAGCCCGCCTTCGGGCTGGGGTTTGTGGATGGCCGTGACCAGGACAAATGAGATCAGCATCAGCAAGTACCAGGATCCAATCTTGCTGAACGGCACGACGCGCCAGCCGTCGAGTTGGTTCGGGTAAGCCCAGGCCCCCGCAAAGGTGCCGAGATTCTCGGCAAACCAGATGAACAACGCCACTAAGAAGAACCCCAGCAAGAGCGGCATCGAAAGGCGCATGGTCCGAGGGCTGTAGAAGACCCGGCAGCGCCACCAAAGAAGCCCAGCGCCGGCAAAGAGCGCCAGCCGCAGATCCGGTCCGTAATGGTGACTGAAGAAATTCACATAGATCAGCAGACATAGCACCAGGGTCCAGCGCCGCCGCGGGTAGTGGCTGAAGCGGAAGTCAAAAATGTGCCAGACGCGCGCCATATAGCTGCCGACGGCGGCATACATGAAGCCCGAGAAGAGTGGCACCCCGCCCAGCCGGATCAGGCTCTCCTCCGGGTAGGCCCAAGACCCCATTTGGGTTTTGAAGAGCTCCATGGCCGTGCCGACCACATGGAAGATCAGAATGACCTTGGCCTCCTCGCGGGTCTCGAGCCCGAACGCAAGGAGCGCGGCCTGGATGGTAATCGCGGCAAGGAACAGGAAATCGTAGCGTGCGAGTGCCGCGCCCGTTGGCCAATAGAGGTGGGTCGCCAGGATCAGCATAAGCAGCAGCCCACCAAAAAGGCAGGCCCAGGCCTGCTTGACGCCGAACCACAGAAACTCGGCGATCGCGGCCGGCAGAAACGCCTCTGCCGGCCGCACCACCCCGCCATCGCGGCTGCTGCTCAAGGTTTTCCTCGCATCGAGCGTTGGGTTAGGCGGTCAGGCGGTCAGGAATTTGACTGGTTTCAGCAGATTTGCAGCAGGATCAGGGGACAGTCCGGCGCAGGAAGTCGTCGAACATGGGCACGGTGAATTCTATATCGCCATGCGACGGGCTGTAGATCATGCCCTTGTGGATGATCTTCGCCCTGCGCGGACCAAGGGCCTGAACGGTTTCGCCAAGCGCCTCAGCCACATCCGCCGAACGGTAGGGCCCGGCGCCCAGTTTCGCCATCGCCAGTACGTAGTCGCGTTCCTTTGGGGTTAGGCGGTCGAAGCGGACACGGAAGAATCCTTCGTCGAGCCGGCGCAATGCCACTTTGGCTGCCTCCTCGATATCCGCGACCTTGATCGGCGAGGCCTTCGCGGCGTTCCATGCCTGATAGCCCCATTCCTGCAGGAAATACGGATACCCATTGGTGCGGTCTATGATCAGGTTCAGCGCATTTTTCGCGATCCGCTCGCCTTCTGCCTCGATCGGCTGCTTGATCGCCGCAATGGCGGCTTCACGATCAAGCGGACCGATCGTCGGGAAGGCGAAGAGCCTTTCGGCATAGGACTTCGCATTGCCCGACAGCGCCGCGATCTGCGGTAATCCGGCACCGAAGAATAGGATCGGGAGTTGCTTCTGGCTGACACGGTGGATCGCAACGATCAGTGCCGAGAGTTCGGCTTCCGACAAGTATTGCACCTCGTCGATTAGCAAGGTCCATCCGCGGCCTGCATCGCGGGCGGTCTCGCCCACGCGGAGGAAAAGGTCCGTCAGATCGTATTCCAGGTTCCCGCTGTCGGCGGCGCCTTCCTCGGGATCGACCGAGATCGAAAAGTCGCCCATGGTGATTCGGAAAGCCCCGGCAAAGGCGCGCAGTGCCCGCATCGCGCGATAAGCCGTCGACCGCGCCGCCTCGACGGTGGATAGCCGCCGCAACACCTGATGGATGCGGGGATAGAGCAGGTCCGCAAGCGCGTTATCCTCGGGCGCCTCGATGAACGAGGTCAGATGCTTGTGGGTCTCGGCAGCTTGCTCGATCTTGTTGAGCAGGACGGTCTTACCGGTGCCGCGCAGGCCCAGAAGGATTTGCGAGCGTGCATGGCGCTTCAGGAGCACCCGCTGCAGCGCGATTTCCGCATCCTCGATGATGTGATCGCGGCCCGCCAATTGCGGCGGTTGCGAACCGGCGCCTGGTGCAAAGGGGTTTCGGACGGGATCCATGGCTCAAAGTCTAGGAAATTTACCCGAGTATATCAACTTTCACTTATACTCAGTTATAAATCAGTAGAGCGGCCCGCGCGGGCCGCTCGGATGTTTTCGGCGGATCAGAGCGTGCGCTCGACCTCCTCACGCTCGAAGATCTCGATCACATCGCCCTCGCGGATGTCCTCGTATCTTTCGAAGGCCATGCCGCATTCCTGGCCTGCATTGACCTCGCGCACCTCGTCCTTGAAGCGTTTGAGGGTCTTCAGCGTCCCCTCGTGGATCACCACGTCGTCGCGCAAGAGCCTTACCCCGGCCGAGCGGCGCGCCACACCTTCGGTGACCTCGCAGCCCGCGACCTTGCCGACACCGGAGACCTTGAAGACCTCCTTGATCTTCGCGTAGCCGATAAAGGTCTCTCTGACCTCCGGGCTGAGGAGGCCGGAGGCCGCCTGTTTCACGTCGTCCACCAGGTCGTAGATGATCGAGTAATAACGGATCTCGACGCCCTTCTGGTTCGCCGACTCGCGGGCCGGTGCGTTGGCGCGCACGTTGAAGCCGATGATCGGCGCTCCCGAGGCATCCGCCAGAGTGACATCCGACTCGGTAATCGCACCGACGCCGGAATGGAGAACCTGGACCACGACCTCCTCGTTGCCGACCTTTTCGAGCGCCTGGACGATCGCTTCGGCCGAGCCCTGCACATCGGCTTTGACGACGATCGGCAGTTCCGCCGCGTCGCCGCCGGCCTCGGCCCGGGCCAAGAGCTGATCGAGCGTGGTGCGGCTGCCCTTGGCGGCCAGGGCCTCGCGCGCCTTGCGCTGGCGGTAATCGGCGATCTCGCGGGCCTTGGCCTCGTCCTCGACCGCGTTCAGCGTATCACCTGCCTCGGGCGTGCCCTGCAGGCCGAGCACCTCGACCGGAACCGAAGGTCCGGCCTCCTCGACACGCTCGCCCTGATCATCCATCAGCGCGCGCACTCGGCCCCATTGCTCGCCGACGACGAAAATATCGCCCAATCTAAGTGTGCCGCGCTGAACCAGAACGGTGGCCACGGGCCCGCGGCCCACATCCAGCTTGGCCTCGATGACCGCTCCCTCGGCGGCGCGGCCGGGATTGGCCTTCAGGTCAAGAAGCTCCGATTGCAGCACGATTGCCTCGACCAGTTTGTCTAGGCCCTCGCCGGTAATCGCCGAGCATTCCACGTCCAGCACTTCGCCCGACATCGCCTCGACCAGAACTTCGTGCTGCAGAAGCTCGGTGCGCACCTTCTGCGGATCAGCGCCTGGGCGGTCGATCTTGTTGATCGCCACGATCATTGGCACCTCGGCCGCCTTGGCGTGATTGATCGCCTCGATGGTCTGCGGCATTACCGAATCGTCGGCCGCGACGACCAGGATCACGATATCCGTCACATGGGCGCCTCGGGCGCGCATCGAGGTGAAAGCGGCGTGGCCCGGCGTGTCGAGGAAGGTGATCTTGTGGCCGTCCTCAGTCGTGATTTGATAGGCGCCGATATGCTGGGTGATGCCACCAGCCTCGCCCGAGACCACATTGGTCTTCCTCAGTGCATCAAGAAGCGACGTCTTGCCGTGGTCCACGTGGCCCATGATGGTGACCACCGCCGCGCGCGGCTGCAGATCATCGTCCTCGTCCTCTGCGGTTTCGATGACATTCTCCACGTCCGATTCGGAAACACGAACGAGCTTGTGGCCGAACTCTTCGATGATCAGTTCGGCGGTTTCCGGGTCGATGGTCTGGTTCTGAGTCGCCATAATCTCCATCTTCATCAGTGCCTTGATGACGTCGGCCACGCGTTCGGCCATGCGGTTGGCCAGCTCCTGCACCGTGATCGCATCGGGCACTCGCACATCGCGTACCACTTTCTCGCGCTCGACCGGACCACCCATCATCTTGCGGCGCTCGCGTTCCTGGCGGCGACGCATGGCCGCCAGCGAGCGCTGGCGCCCGCCTTCATCCTCGCCAAGTTTCGAGATCGTCAGCCGGCCGGTGCGCCGTTTATCGTCACCGCGCCCGCGCGACGGCGCGGGCTTGCGCGGCGCTGGCGCGCCGCCACGGCCGCGGGAAGGGCCGCGCTGTTCTTCGGCCTCCGGCTCGGCGCGTCCGCGCGCGGGCACCGGCTCTGCCGGCGCTTTGACTTTCGCCTCGGCCTCGGCCTCGGCGCGTTCGGCTTCTTCCGCCGCGCGCTTCGCCTCGGCCTCTTCTGTGGCCGTTTCTGCTTCGCGCTTAGACGCTTCTGCGGCTTCGCGCTGCTCTACTTCCTTGCGTTTTGCGTCTTCCTCGGCCCGGCGCTTGGACTCCTCCGCCTCGCGCTTCTTGCGCTCGACCTCGTCGACCTTGGCCTGTTCCAGCGCCTTAAGGCGGCGGGCGTGCTCGTCAGCCGAGAGCGTGCGCAGCAGGTTTCCGCCTTTGTCGGCGCGGGCCTTTTCTTCCTTTTTCGGTGCCTCCTCGGGTGCGGGCGTCGGTGCTGATGGCGCCGAAGGCGCCTTGGCCTTCGGTTTGGCGGTCAATGTGCCCGAGGCAGCGGCCGCTGCTGCCGCTGCTGCCGCTGCTCCGCCGGCTTTCGGCGTGCCATCCGGCGCCGTCAGGATGCGCTTGCGCTTCTTCTCGACCACCACCGACTTTGACCGGCCATGGCTGAAGCTCTGGCGCACGGATCCCCTTCCGCCGGCTCCGCCCATGGCGCGCCCGCGTCCGCCCGGTTTTCTATCGCCGCTTTCCGTATCGCTCATCGGTCACCTTGTCTGGAGGCCGCATCGGGCCCCTCATATCCATCATCGCTCGCCGGCCGGCCCGCGCCGCCCGAAATTTGCGTGTCGGCGTCATCGCTTATCAGGCGGTGGGTGCGCAATCCAGCCAGCCGCTCCGCTTCTCTGATCGCACGATCCGCGAAGCCGCCCCGGTCGAGCGCGGCATGTATCGCAAAATCGCGGCCAAAAGCCAAACCCAATTCGGCGGAGTCCAAAAGATCGATGATCTTGACCTCCGCACCTCTCGCCATGGCCAGGCGGGAGAGCTTTTGCCTGCCATCCGCCGCACCATCATGTGCCTCGAAGAGCACACCCGCCGCGTCCTCTTTGAGCCTTGCGCGGACCTTCTCGAAGCCGGTCACCGCCTGGCCTGCCTTGCGGGCGAGCCCGATCAGATCGATTAAGCGCCGCGCGATCATTCCCTCTAGGGCCGCTGCAAGGTCCGCAGGTGCGTTGGCCTGTGTTCGGAACGCGCGGGAGAAGAGTTTCTTCTTTACCGCCTTGTCGACCATATTCCGGTCCGCCGTCAGCCAGACACCGCGTCCCGGCAGCTTGGCGGCGAGGTCGGGGACGACCTGTCCCCCGGGCCCAAGGACAAAGCGCACCAACGATCCGGTTGGCCCGCTCTCGCCTGTGGCGATGCAGCGCCGCTCGGGGCCGATCTTCGTGCCTCCTCGGGTCCTGGTTGCGCCGCCCCGGGTCATGCCGCTCTGGGCAGGCTTACGCCAGCCCAGCCCCCGCATGTTCTGCAGCCTGCTCGGCCGCGGCCTCTGTACCTTCGCTGGCTTCTTCGCCCTCGGTCTCACTCTCCTCGTCGTCGGCCAATATATCGGCCGGATCGACGATGCCGAGTTCGATCCGCGCCTTCATCACCAGATACTGCGCCTCCTCGAGGCTGATATCGAAGGGTTCGAGGATGCCGTCATCCTTGACCCGCTGACCATCGATCGTTGTGTAGCCGCCAGCCAATTCCCAATCAGCGCATTTGGCAAACTCCTCGAGCGAGGTGACGCCATCCTTTGCCAGGGCAAGGACCATCTGCGGCGTCAGCCCCTCGAATTCGACGATCGTTTCGTCGGTGCCCAGCTCGCGGGCCTCGGTCAACGCGGCCTGGTTCGCCGCCTCCAGGTTTTCGCGGGCGCGGGTTTGCAGTTCGACCGCGGTGTCCTCGTCGAAGCCATCAATGACATTCAGTTCGTCCAGCTCGACGAAGGCGACCTCCTCGAGGGACGTGAAACCTTCCGAGACCAAAAGCTGGGCAACCATTTCGTCCACGTTCAGGTGTTCCATGAACATGGCGGAACGCTCGTTGAACTCCTGCTGGCGGCGTTCGGATTCCTCGGCCTCAGTCATGATGTCGATGTCCCAGCCGGTGAGTTGGCTGGCCAGCCGCACGTTCTGGCCGCGCCGGCCGATCGCCTGGCTCAGCTGCTCGTCCGGCACTACCACCTCAATGCGCTGAGCATCCTCGTCCATCACAACCTTGGTAACTTCGGCTGGCTGCAACGCATTGACGATGAAGGTCGCCGCATCTTCATTCCAGGGGATGATGTCGATCTTTTCGCCCTGCAACTCGTTCACTACTGCCTGGACACGGCTGCCGCGCATACCCACACAAGCGCCAACCGGGTCGATCGAGTTGTCGTAGGAGATAACGCCGATCTTGGCACGGCTGCCAGGGTCGCGCGCCACTGCCTTGACCTCGATGATGCCGTCATAGATCTCGGGCACCTCCATGGAAAAGAGCTTTGCCATATACTCGGGCGCGGTGCGGCTCATGAAGATCTGCGGTCCGCGCGCCTCGGCGCGCACATCGCGGATGTAGCCGCGCACCCGATCACCGACCCGGTAGGTTTCGCGCGGGATCAGCTGGTCGCGGCGGATAATCGCCTCGGCGCGCCCCAGATCGACGATGACGTTGCCGTATTCGACGCGCTTGACGATTCCGTTGATGATCTCGCCGACCCGATCCTTGAACTCCTCGTACTGCCGCTCGCGCTCGGCATCGCGGACCTTCTGGACAATCACCTGCTTGGCGGTCTGCGCGGCGATACGGCCGAAATCCATTGCCGGCAGGGCTTCGGTGATGAAATCGCCGACTTGCGCCTCAGGGTTCTTCAGCTGGGCCTCGGCCAGGCTGATCTCGGTGAAGTGGTTCTCGACCTCCTCGACCACCTCCATCGCCCGGCTCATCGAGATCTCGCCGGACTTGCGGTCGATGAACGCGCGAATGTCGTATTCGGCGCCATAGCGCGAGCGGGCGGCCTTGCCGAGGCTGTCCTCCATCGCCTCGAGCACCAGATCGCGCTCGATCAGCTTCTCGCGCGCGACCGCATCGGCGATCTGCAGCAGCTCCAGCCGGTTTGCACTGACCATCTTAAGCGTCCTTCTCCATTGCGGGGATCGGCGCCCCGTCGTCCTTATCGGTTTCGTCTGCAACGTTCGCGTCGGTCACGATCTCGTCGAATGCGGTTTCATCGAAGGCGTGTTTGCGCGCCTTTAGCGACTCGGCGATCAACTCGTCCGTCAGAACCAGCTTGGCGTCCGCCAGCCAGTCGAAATCCAGGCCAATCGTGCCCTCGTCCACGTCGATCAGCACCTCGTTGGCCTCGATGCCCGCCAGCACGCCCTTGAAGCGCTTGCGTCCCTCGATCAGCTCGGCGGTCTCCAGCTTTGCCTCGTAGCCCTCCCACCGGGCGAAATCCTCGATCCGGGTCAGCGGCCGGTCGATGCCGGGCGACGAGACCTCCAATGTGTATTCGCGCTCGATCGGATCCTCGACATCGAGCAAGACCGAAAGCGCCCTGCTGAGTTCGGCGCAATCCTCGACTTCCATCGAGCCATCTTCTCGCTCGGCCATGATCTGCAGCGTGACCCGCTTGCCGCCCATAAGCCGCAGCCGAACAAGGCGGAAGCCCATCCCCTCGATTGCCGGCAGCACGATCGCCGCCAAGCGGCGGTCGATTGCGGCCGTGGCCACCAGGTCGGACAGGGCATTGGTCATGCGGCGGGGCATCCTCCGGGTCAGCCGAATCAAAAAAAGCGGTCCTCGCGGCCCGCCTCGAACTACCCGGTGGGGGTCCCGCAGGTGCTGCGAGGCCGCCGCGATGTTGAGCCGGATATAGTCCGGCGGGCGCTGAGTCGCAAGAGGGATCGGCTCATTGTTTCGGTTTGACCAAGGCAAGGCCCGCAAAGATCAGCGCCAAGGCCGCCCAGATCCACAGCGAATGGCGCTCGTCATAGAGAAGCATTCCCAGGAGGACCCCGACCCCAGTGACCACATAGGCGACCTGCGAAGCAAAGACTGGCCCGCCCGCGCCGATCAGCCAGACAAACCCCATATAGGCCAGGATGTGCAGGCAGGAATTTACCAAGATCGCGATCTCGGGCGCATCGAGCCGGATCAGGTCGACCCATGCGCCCGACGCCAGCATCACCGGGGTGATCTGGATGAGCGCTCCCCAGAACAGGCCGCAAAGAACGGTCAGCGCGTCCAGCCCCGGCGGACGCTGGGACGCGATATAGATATTCTCGGCCGCGTAAGCGAGCGTGACAATCACCGGCAGGATCACCCAGACCGCTTGGCCCGGGTCAGGCAAACTGGTGTCGGGTAAGGCGATCAGCGCGACCGCGACGGCCCCGAGCCCCAGCCCCAGGACGCGCAACGGCTCTGGCCGTTCCAGCCGGAAGGGCAGCGCCAGCAACAGCGTCATCATCGGCACCAGCGCGAGCATGATCGACATCACGCCGACTGGCAGATGCTGATACCCGGTATATGAGGTTGTATTCGGCAGTGCAGTCCCCAAGAACCCGCAAACCATGAAGAAGATTAGATGCGGCCGGCCGAGTGGCAGCCGCCGCCCGGTAATGACTAGAAGCGGCGTCAGGATCGCCGCCCCGATTATGCTGTTCCAGAAGACGATCCCAATCGGGTGATTGCCGGTCGAGACCGAGAGCTTCGAGAGCGGCCCGGTGATCCCCCACGTAATGCCGATCGCGATCAGCGCCGCCCAAAGCAAGATTGGCGCGGTTCGCGGCCTTGGCGTTATCGATGTTTCGCTGACTTGCATCTGGGCGCCGGGACTCAGGTTAAACGGTGGGCCCTGATCCCTGTGCCGGAGGGTCCGTCCCCATCGCACTAGCCGGGCGCCGCTGTCAATCACCCTTTCTTGTCTCTGCCGTTCGCGTTCTGATAGCCAAGGCGCGAAGTTTCAGCGGGAGTCTTCCTTGGCCAGCTCGGCTCGAAGCCAATCTGAACGCTCGCTGCGGATCGACATCCTTCCGCTTGCCCTCGCACAGTTGGTGATCTGGGCCTCGATGTACTATTCGTTCCCGGCGCTTCTGCCCGATTGGGAGCAGGATCTGGGCTGGACCAAGACGCAGCTTTCCGGCGCGTTTACTAGCGCGCTGCTGATCACCGCGCTGCTCGCCCCTTTTGCAGGGCGGATGATCGACCGAGGCGCGGCGCGGCTGATCCATCCGGGCGGGGCGTTGATCGGCGGATTGCTGCTGATCGCGCTCAGCCAGGTGACGCAGATTTGGCAGTTCTATGCGGTTTGGCTGGCCATGGGCGTGATGATGGCGGTCAGCCTCTACGAGGCCTGTTTCGCGATCATCACGGTGACGATCGGCAATCGGGCGCGCACGGCAATCACCGCCGTGACGCTGATCGGCGGGTTCGCGGGCACCATTGCCTTTCCCGCCGCTCATGTCTTGGCCGCGAATTTTGGCTGGCGCGGGGCGCTGATCTGTTTCGGCTTGGCGATCATCGTGCTGGTGATACCGCTGATGCTGTGGGGATTGCGTCTGTTGGAGCGTCACCGCATCGAGCCCGAAGAGCTCACAGCCGAGGCGGCCGCGCCGGTTCAGGTGGCGGTGACCCGGCGCCCAGCCTTCTGGTGCCTGGCTTTGGCGTTCGGTGCCATCGGGCTGACACATGGGCTGATCCTGGGGCATCTTCTGCCGATCCTCGCGGACCGGGGCATCGGAGAGACTGCCGCGGTCCTGGCCGCGTCGATGATCGGTCCGATGCAGGTGGTCGGCCGTGTGGTGACCATGGCGACCGAGAAATACGTCAACATTTTTGGCGTCGCTATCGGTTGCTATGCTGGTATGGCGCTGGGGTCGAGCGCGCTATTGATGGCGGGTGTCGCGCCCTGGCTGGTCATCGCTTTCGTCCTGTTGCATGGGGCCGGGTATGGCACCGCGAGCATCTTGCGGCCGGTGCTGACCGCCGAGCTTTTGGGTCGCAAGAGCTTTGGCGCCACCGCCGGCAAGCTGGCGCTGCCCTTCATGTGCGGCTTTGCCGCTGGCCCGACCATTGCCGCGTTGGTTTGGGAGTCCGCCGGCTATGACGGGGTATTGGTTTTGGCGCTGGGGGTGATTTGCCTCGGCCTGGGGGCGGTCTTCATGGCCGCGAAGACAGCATGACTGATTTTTCGAAGATCGAGGCTTTGGCCTTCGACTATTACGGCACCATCGCCGACAAGCACGGGCTGGGGGCGCTGGTCGAGGAGTTGATCCCAGGGACAGATGGCACGGCGCTTGCCAAGCTCTGGTTCCAGACCTGCCAACGGTATTGCTTTCAGAACGGAATGATGGAGCGCTATGCGCCCTGGAACGAACTCACCGCCAGCGCGCTTGATTTCGCGGCGGCGGAGCTGGGCTTCGTCGTGCCCCAGGTCGCCCGCGGGCGCCTGTTGGAGGCGGATGCGGAGGCACCGGTCTATGCCGAGGCCGCGGAGGCGTTGGAACGGCTGGCCGTGCGCTTCAGGCTCTACGTCCTGTCGATGGGTGAGCTTTCGATGATCGAGGGTTCGCAACGCCGGGCCGGGATCGAGGCGCATTTCTCAGGCCTCGTCACCACCCAGCCGGATCAAGTCTATAAGCCCGGACGCGCCGCCTACCAGGTCGGAGTGCGTGAGATCGGATTGCCTGCCGAGCGGATCGGATTCGTGTCGGGCAATTCATTTGACGTGATCGGCGCGAAGAATTTCGGTTTCCCCACGATCTGGTTGCGCCGCTACGGCCAGCCGCTCGACGGGTTGGGGCTCGAGCCGGACTTGGTGGTCTATGACCTGGCCCAAATGGTTGAAGCGTTGGGGGTGTGACCTCTGGCAATGTCCCGGACTTGATCCGGAATCTGGGCAAGCGATGCATGGACTGGTTCTGCGAGGACCCGGCCGGGGGCTGGGGCATTGATTTACTGGCCCCTAGGGCTTCCGGCTGCGCTCCTTCGCCAGCGCCTTCGCATCGATCCCGTGCGCCAGCTTCGAAACCTCGCCAAGTCGTGCGACGATCTCGTCGATCGTTGGTGGTGGGCCGGGTTGGTGTGCCTCCAACGCCGCGCGCATCGCCGCGAGGTGCACCGGTGTCGTTCCGCAGCAGCCTCCGATGATCCGGGCGCCCGCATCACGGGCCAGGACCGCGTAGTCAGCCATCAGTTCCGGTGTGCCGTTATACTGGATCCCGTCGTCGGTCATTTCCGGGATACCGCAATTTCCCTTGGCGATGATGATGGCTCCTGGCTCGGCGGCTGAGGCAATGCCCAGCACTGTCGCGACCAATTCGGACGCGCCAACCCCGCAATTGGCGCCATAAGCGGCGAGCGGCGCAGGCAACCCAGCGGCGACGCCCGGCCAATCGGTGGGCTTGATCCCCATCATTGTGCGCCCGCCCGAATCGAAGCTCATGGTGACAACCATCGGCAGCCCGGTCTTGGCGCCCGCCTCGATCGCCGCAGCGACCTCGTTCTCGGCCGAAAGCGTTTCGCACCAGAGGACATCCGCGCCGCCTTCCGCCAGTCCCTGGGCCTGCTCGTCGAAGGCGGCAAAGGCCTCCTCGGGCGGAAGCTCGCCCAAGGGCTGCAGCAGATCGCCGGTTGGGCCGATCGAGCCTGCGACGATCACCGGCCGGCCAGCCGCGTCCGCCTCGGCGCGGGCCAGTTCGGCGGCGCGTGCATTGATCTCGCGTGCCTGATCTTCAGCCCCGTGCATCATCAGGCGCCGCCTGCTGCCGCCGAACGTGTTGGTCAGAACAATGTCGGCCCCAGCCTCGATGAAGCCGCGATGGAGCTCGCGCACGCGCTCCGGGTGGTCCTTGTTCCAGTTCTCTGGCGGCTCGCCGGATTTTAGCCCCATGGCAAAGTAGTTTGTGCCGGTTGCGCCATCGGCCAGAAGCCAGTCACGCTGGGCGAGGAGATCGGTCAAAGGATTGCTCATGATAGGTTCAAGTATAACCCATTGCGCAGGCGAAGAAAATCACCCTTTCGGCGCCGCCTTTGCCAGCAGGCGCTGCAGCCCACCACCGATCAACCCGCCAACCAGGGGCCCCGCGACATAGACGATCAGCCAACCATTACGGGGGCCGGGGATCGCGATCTCGCCCCAGCCGAGGAAGTAGGAGATGACGCGCGGCCCCAAGTCGCGCGCCGGGTTCAGTGCCGCCTGGGTCAGCGGAGCCACAACCGAGATGATCGCGGCGACTGTCAGTCCGATTATCACCGCGGTGATACCGGCCGGTGGGCGAGCAATGTTCTGCTCGCTGGTCAGCGCGCTCACCATGAAAGCCAACACGGCGGTGCCGATCATCTCGGCCACGAAGGCGCGTTCCAGGCTGACCACGCGCCAAGCCGTCTCGTCGGTCCCGAAGACAGCGGGGTTGGGGAAATACTCGCCGAACATCATCGCCGATAGCTCGCTGCCCGGCCCCCCGCGCAACAGTCCATGCTGCCGCTCGAATTCCACGATCGCCTCGGCGAACATCGCATAAAGCACAAGCGCCGCCAGCATCGCGCCCGCCATTTGAGCGGCCCAATAGACCAGCACGCGCACCAAGGGCATGCGATCGTAGACGAACGCCACCAGCGTGATCGCCGGGTTGATGTGGGCGCCCGAATAAGCGGCGGTTGCGTAGATCGCCAAGCTGACGCCAATCGCCCAGACCACGGCGACCTGCCATAGCCCTGCCTGCGCACCCGTGGCTACGGCCGCCTGCACCGCGCCGACCCCGAAGAAAACCAGGATGAAGGTCCCGGCCAGTTCACCAGCTGCGGCGCTGATCAGCGATGGGGTCTTCGTCTGTGCTTCCTCGGACACCTGAGAGTCCCCGTCGATTGCCGTCATGGTCGAGCCCCCTCAAGCGATGCGGTACCAGTGGCACCATCGGCGCGCAGGCCTTGGATATCGGCGCCGCTAAAGTCGGCGCCGTCAAGGTCGGTCAATGTGAAATCGGCGCCTTCCAGCACCGCACCGGCCAGCATCGCGTCAGCCAGCCGCGCCCCGGCGGCCCGAACCATCGCCATCGAAGCGTTGGAGAAGTTGGCGCCTTTCAAGGCCGAGCCTTTCAGGATGGCAGCACTCAAATTGGCCCCCGAGAAGTCGGCGCCCTGCGCTTCGGCCCAGCTCAGATCAGCATGAGTGAGATCAGCCTCGCGCAGGCTGGCATCGCCAAGCCGCGCCTCGGTCAACGACACGCTGATCAACGAGGCGCCGTCTAGCACCGCGCCTTCCAGATTGGCCCCATCCATCCTTGCCGGAGCGGGGCTGTCCGTGCCTGGACTCGCCGCGCCGAGCCGGGCGCCGGTCAGGTTCGCGCCTTCGAGAACGGCCTGGGTCAGGTCCGCATCCTGCAAGATCGCATTCGAGAGGTCGGCGTTGGTCAGGCGCGCCCGCGTCAAATCGGCACCCGCGATAAACGCTCCGATGAGTGTCGCGCCATCGAACCGCGCCCGTGACAGCACAGCCCGCGTGAGCCGCGCGCCGCTCAGATCGGCCCCGTCGAGCTTCGCCAGCGTCATGTCCGCGCCACCGAGGTCGGCCCCAGCGAGATTGGCGCCCGATAGGTCTGCCCCGCGCAGATAGGTCTCGCGCAAATCTGCCCCCGATAGGTCGGCGCCCGAGAGGTCCGCACCGCTGAGATTGGTGCCCTGCGCGGCCGCGCCGGACAGGCTCAACCCGCTTAGGCTCGCCCCCTGTAGTTCAACCCCAGGCGACAGGTCCTGTGCCCATGCGGGCGCGCTCGCCAGCGCCAGAAGAATGGGAACAAAGCGCCACATTTCCTATTCCGCCACGTTCTGGGGCTTGAAGGAGACGGTCTTCGAGAGCTCTGGTACCGGGCCGATCCTGCGGATATCGGCCCAGACGCCCTTATACCAGGGGATGGTCGTATCCGGGTCCACGTGGTCAGAAATCAGGTCGCCCACTGCGCCTCGCGGCTGGCCAAACAGCATGAAACAATGGCTCGATTTCACCGCGCCCGTCGGATAAGCCATCGCTTGAACCGAGCCCATGTCGTTGAATACCTCGACCAGATCTCCGGCATCGATGCTCATCGCGGCGGCGTCATCGGGATGCATCTCCAGATAAGGCACCGGCACGCGCTCGCGGTAGAACTCGAGATAGCGGTGGTGAAAGGCGGTCTGCCAGATGTGGTTCGAACGGCCGTTATTGATCCAAAACCGGTGCTGCTCGCGCTGGCGCGTGACGGCCGCCGCATAGCCGGGCCAGGGCGGCGGTGCCGGGATGAACTTTGCTTTGCCCGACGGCGTGCCGAAGCGGCCATTCTCGAACAGCCGTTCGGTCCCCACGGGCCGGCCGTTGATCAGGCGAACCGGTGTCTGAATTCCGTTGTTGCCGAGGCGCCTCAGCAGATCGTAGTCCACCCCGGCATAGCCCTCCATCGGATCGCCAGGGCCGCCGGTGAAATTCTTCTTTCGCGCGTCGATAAAGACCGCCTCATCATCGGCCCAGTCGAAGTCGAGGAACCGGTTGGCCATCTCTGGGTTGTTGTCGGCCTCGTATAGGGCGCTCAGCCGCCGCGCGACCCGGGCGATGATCGCCCAATCGGCCTGGGCCTCGCCAGGGGGGTCCATGAATTTCGGGTAGAGGCGCAGGCGCCGCTCACCGTTGATCGAGGTCATGTCGATCTCGCCCCATGTGGCGGCAGGCAGCACTATGTGAGCGCGCTCGGTTGTGGCGGTGGGGTAAATGTCCTGGCCAATCAGGAAGATGCCCCCTGCTTTCATCGCCTCGACCACAGCGATCACACGCTCGGTCACCGGCCTGCCCTTTGTCGCGGTCAAGGCCTCGGTCACCAGCGCGCCGCGGGTTTCGAAGGCGCCTGCGATCGATTCCGCGCGCAGCGTTGTCAGCACAGGATTGCAGCCGCCAACCCAATAGACCTTGGTCTCGCCGCGCCGGACCGCCTCGTCGATATTGCGCGCCGGCCGGCCGCCAAGAGGCGCGGGCCGCACATATGCCTCCTGATGGCCGCCGAGGCGCGAGCAGCCAGTGCCGGGCTTGCCCAAGCTTCCGGTCATCAAGGCCAGGCCGACGATGCTGGCGATGTTCTCGTAGTTCTTGATGCCCCAGATTAGGCCCTTCTCGTAATGCATCAGGGCGCGCCGCCGGACACCGCCCGCCTTCGGCCGCGCGATCCAGTCCGCCGCCTGCTCAATCTGGGATGGCGTGATTCCGGCTTCGACCGCCACCTGGCGAACCAACTCGTCCACAGGCCATTCGCGCATCAGCGAGGAGCGTTGGTATGCCTCCCAGGTTTGGACTTCCGTATGCTTCCGGATGAAGCCGATATCGTGCCAGTTTCTTTCCAGGATTACCCGGCCGATTGCGTTCAGGACCAGGATGTCGGTGCTGGGCTCGATCTGCAGGTGAAGCACGTTCTCCGCTCCGCCCGCCGCCTCGGCCGTCGCCACCGTCATGGTGCGGCGGGGGTCCAGGACAATCATCCGCCCCGACGCCACCTCCTCGCCTGGAAAGCCGGCCTCCTTCAGGCCCAACGACTCACCAGACAGGTTCTTGGCCATGTGATTGAGAAAATAGTTGGTCTGGGTCTCGTAGGGGTTGGCGCCGACGATCAGGATCGTGTCGGCAAGCTGCGCATCGATATAGGCGTTGGTCAGCGGCGCCAGGCCGGCATCGCCCGCCGCATGGACCTCGGAATTGTAGGCCGGGCGATTGTGGATCGAACAGGTCGAGGTGCGGATACCTTCGAAGAAGAAGCGCCCGATGGCCCAATTGTTCTCGAACCCGCCGCCGCCACCGCCATGATCGAAGAACTTCATGCCCACCTCGTCGGGGCCCCAGCGGTCGATGACGGCCTTGATGACCCGTGCGGCCAAGTCGGTCGCCTCGTCCCACCGGACCGCGTCGAAGGTCTTGCCCGAGCGGATTGCGGGCGAGGTCAGCCGGGTCTTGGTCGGCCCGTCCGGGCGGTAAAGCGAGGCTGCAAGCCCCGCGCCGCGCACGGAGGCGAGGCCGGAATTCACCTGGCAATCGTCGTCGGGGAGGATCGCGACGCTTTTCCGCGTGCCGCCTTCCGTGATCACGGAATGCGCCAGCGGCGGCACCCAGTGCCCGAGCGCCGGCTGCTGTTCTCGGAAATCGGCGCCCAGCGCGTTTTGTTCCGGTGCCGCCCCCCCGTCTTGCCCTTCAGGCCATTTGAAAACCCGATAGCCGCAGCCGACGATGCAGAACTGGCAGACCGTCCGGAATTCCTCGGCGTCCTTTGGGGGCAGCGGCGTGGCCATTGTGTCAGAGCACGTTGGTCTGGCGGCCGTAGATCAGCCCGTCGACACCGGTCGCCATCACGGCGTCGCCCTCGACCTTCAGCACGATCTGGGGCAGGCCTTGGCTCGCTTGGCCGATGATCATGCGCCCGCTCTTGGCCGGGTCGAAAGTTGACCAGTGGCATGGGCAGATCAGCATTTGCTGGTCCGCCTGCCAACCAACCGGACAGCCCTTATGGGTACAGAGCGTCGAGAAGGCGACGATATTGCCGTTCGGTCCGATTCCGTCGTCGACCGGTCCATCCATGGCCAGCAGCATCGCCGGCGAGTCCTCGTCTGGATAGGCGAAGTCCAGTGTCGTTCCCGGCGTCAGGTCAGAGAGCTTCGCAACCTCGGTCAGCGGCATGGATTGTGATTGAGCCTGAGCGCGGACCGGACCCTCGGCGACCGATGCGAGGCCCGCCCCCAATCCCGCCGCCGCGCCGATTGACAAAATCTGGCGGCGACTCAGATTGTGGCTCTTCTCGGTCATGCGCCCCCCTTTGTGCCGCTCACGCGGCCCAGCTCAGCGTAAAACAACTGTCGTGGAAGCTGTCGCCGCCCTTGTCGCAGCCTGCGACGATTCGATAGCCGGCCATACCGTCGCCTGGTGACCACTTGGCATCGATCATCACCCGGTTGCCGTAGTCGCAATCCTCGAGGATGCGCCCGCTGAGGATGTAGATGACGGCCCGGTCCAGCGTGACCCCGTCCTCGGGGCCCAGCCGCGTGTTGTGCGTGCGCGGCGTGCGCCAATTCTGCAGCACCTTTGCATCCGCGGCATTCCGGTCCAGCACGTAGGCACGCTGGTTGAACCAGGCGAGCGAGCGGCCCAGCAAGTGCGCGCCCGGGCCCGGCAGGGCGCAGAGGATCATCTGCCGGTATTCCCCCTGAAAGCTCAGCTTCTCGAGCAGAGCCGCATCCGGCTCGACACCATAGGCACCGGCCACCGAGGCGTCGCCCTCGCTCGCCGCGGCGACGATCCGGGTCTCCTCGTCACGTGGGATCACTTCTGGCGGAGCGTAGTCCAGACCCTTCAGCGGCCGGTGATCGAAGTCTGGAACCGGGAACCGTCTCCAACCCATTCTGTCCTCCCTTGCGCGCGTTCTGGCGTTCTTTGCAGTTTCACCCTAATCCGTCCGGCGATCCCATGCCCGTGTTTTGCATGAGGGGGATGCCTGATCAGCATGTAGTGTTCGCCGTCGCGGCCAGAATATCGCGATCGGCCAGCTTGAACACCCGTGTTTCGATTTCGCCGGCGCGCTCGAACTCTTCTCGGACCGGAACGCGATAGCGGGCGAGTTCCACAACGCCCGAGCGCGGCCGACCGGGCCGTCCCGGATCAGCGAACAGCACCAGCGCGGCATCGGCCGCCAAGCGGGTCAGGGTTGCTGTTGCCCGCCTGGCGGTGATCGGCTCGTACCAAAGATCGCCGGCGCAGATCACCGCACCAGGTTCCGGCATAGTGGCCTTGAAATCACCGAGGGCGGTCTCGACCGTAACGCCGTTCGCCCGGGCCGTCTCGCCGGCCGCGACCAGGGCGTTGGGATCGTGATCGATGGCGAGGGCCGCGGCGGCGCCTGCGCGCATCGCCGCCGCGGCGACCGAACCGTTGCCGCAGCCCAGGTCGAATACGCGCCGATCGGCAACGACATCGGGCCGGTCCAGAAGATACCGAGCGAGCGCCTGACCGCCGGGCCAGGGCACCGCCCAATAAGGGACAGCCGCGCCGATCAGCGCCCGGTGGCGCGTCCGAAAAGAATCCAGCGTCTCGTCCTCGGGCAGGCTGGGCACGCTCAATTCGGGCAGCAGCGGACTGGTGAGGAGGTGACTGATGGCGCGAATGCCATCGGGTGTCATGCGGGGCGACATGAGAGCAGAATGACCCTTCCAAAGAATATATTCGGAGTATATTGTCCGGCGCGAAAGAGGCGTATCGAAGGGAAGGCCGCCGATGACCAAGTTGACCGTTCTCTGCTGGCAGGAGATCCCCTCGCTGGTCGAGGCGAAGGACGGCTCGGGCTCCCACAAGATCGAACTCAGCCTCAAGTTTCAGGAACTGATCGATCTGATTGCAATGAAGCGCGGGCTCGACGGCTCGGACGACTATCTGATGCAGTGGGGCAAGCAGAAGAAGTCCGATAGCGAGGCCGCCGCCAGGGATGCGGCCGAGGCGTTGGCAGCCGAGATCGAGGGCAACTACGATCAGATCAAGGCCGATGCGATCGCCAATTCCTGAGGTCGGATGACCGGGCCGGACAGAGACGTCCAACAATGGACCTGCGCTCCGCCACCGATCGACGCGGCGCGTATTCTCAGGGTCCATAAATATACCGATCCCTCGAAGGTGCGGCCGGTCATCCGCGACGCGGCGGAGAAGGCGGTCGGCGAGGCGGCGCGGTTATCTTCACCGCGGGCGCACTATGTCCTCAAGCCCATAAAATCATTGAAATATGACCGGTTGACCCTCGATGGCGGCATCGCGTTCACCTGCGCCGCGTTCGATCGGCATTTGACCGGGGCGCAGCACCTGCTGGCCTTCGTGATGACCATCGGGCCGGAGCTTGACGCGACCGTCATGAGCTTGGTCGAGGACGTGTTCGAACCGCTGGATGCGCTGTTCCTCGAAACTGCGGGCTGGCTGACCATCGAGGCAGCGACCCGGCAGCTCGCGCGCCATCTCAAGGAAGAGTTCGGTGCGCAGGGCTGGGCGCTGTCGCTGCGCATGGGGCCGGGTTACGACTACCGGACCCAGAACGGGGGTGGCCGCGTGCGCTGGGATCTTTGGCAGCAGCGCGAGCTCTTTCAGATGTTCGAGGGCACTGATCTGCCGGTCAAATTGATGGAAAGTTGCGCGATGCTGCCGAAGATGTCCCGCTCGGGCATCTTCGGCCTCATCCCGCGCAAGCCTTGAACAGAAATTTCTTGTGAATCACGGGGTCAATCGGTAGATATATCGAGAATATATTCCACACACTCCAAGAGGAATCGCGCCATGAAAGAACTCCTGCCACGCGATCGGTTCATCCGGGCACTCCGCCGCGAGCCGGTGGACCGGGTGCCGCTGCTCTACCGGATGAAGGCCGAGGCCAAGTCGAAGCTGGCGCGGATTTACGGCATCGATAACGCGGCGACCGGGCGCAAGCACAACCCGGAACTGGAGCTGAGACTCGGCAACGACGCGATCATCTACCAGATTGGCATCAACGCCGATTTCTCGCACCGCCATATCGAGATCGGCGAGACCTGGCACAACCATTTCGGGGTCGGCTACGGCAAGTCCGGTCTTGAGGGGCGCACTGCCGAGGAAGAGGTCGAGTTCATGAAAACCCAGGAGTTCTGGGGCCCGGCCAAAGTGGTGCCCGAGAATTTCCCGAACTTCCACCCGATCCAGTCGATGGAAGATCTTAAGAACTATACCTGGCCCGATCCTGCAGACGCGGAGATGCTGGCTCCGATCAAGTCACTCTGTGAGGAATACCAGGACGACTACTTCATCATCGTTGATCTCAGCTCGACGCTGATCGAGGCGGCCTACGCCCATATTGTCGGCACGCAGAAATTCTTCCTGATGATGTTCGACGAGCCGGATCTGATTGCTGGCGTGCTGGATGGCCTGACGGAGTACTATACCGAGCTTGGCAAGAACGCGATTGCGCTGGGCGTCGACATGATCCGCGTTGGCGACGACGTCGGCGCGCAGCAGGCGATGATGATCTCGCCCAAGGTCTGGCGCGAAATGGCCAAGCCGCGCTTCGATTACATGTTCAAGGAGTTCCGAAAGGCCAATGACGAGCTGTTCATCAAGCTTCATTCCTGCGGCGACTATTCGCCGATCCTCGGCGATCAAGTCGAACTTGGCGTCGATCTTTCTGGCCTGATGCAACCCACGGGCGGCAACAAGGACCAGGTGGGGTTGAAGAAGAAGTTTGGTGGCGACATCTCGCTGATCGGCGGGTTCGACGTGCAGAACCTGTTGCCGCGCGGCCAGGTCGAGGCGGTGCGCCAAGGCGTGCACGACACGATGAAGAACCTGGCCACCGGCGGTGGCTATATTTTCTCGCCCTCGCACTACATCCTGGCCGACGTGCCGGTGCAGAACATCTACACCATGCTCGAGGCCCAACGGGACTTCGGCACCTATGGCCGCTACCCGTTGAACTGAGGAGCTGATCCATGACCGAACCGGTACTCGAAATCCCCGAAGGCTGGGAGGCGCGCGCGCCCGAGGGCTGGGAATGGCAGACCCTGTGGGAAGCGGTGGAAGAAGGCGATCACACCTATACGCACGACCGTGTCCAACAGGCGATCGACGCGGATATCGATCCACGGATCATCCTGGACGACGGGTTGTTCCCCGGCTTCAACCTGCAAGGCGACCGGTTCTCGGAGCAGATCATCTTCATCCCCGAGATGCTTATCACGGCGCGAGCCATGAAAGCGGGGCTGGCGTTGATCCGGCCCCTTCTTGCGGCGATGGCGGAGAAGCCGCTCGGGACGTTCGTGATGGGTACGGTTTTGGGCGACATGCACGATATCGGGCAATCGATCGTGACCATCATGTTGGAGAATGCGGGCTTCAAGGTGATCAACCTCGGCACCGACGTGCATCCGGACCGGTTTATCGAGACGGCGGCCGAGGAGAATGCCGATCTGGTCGGGTTCTCGGCGCTGCTATCGACCACGGTCTACTACCAGAAGGTCACCATCGACGAGTTTCAGAAGGCGGGCCACCGCGACAAGGTCCACATCCTGATCGGCGGCGCGCCGACGACCCAGGAATGGGCCGACGAATGCGGTGCCGATGGCTGGGGCAAGGACGCCATGGAGGCGGTGAAGCTGGCCCGCCGTCTGGTGGCTGAGAAGCGCGAAGCTTGGGTCTAGGCCTTTGAGCGAGGCAATCGAACTCCGGATCAGCGAAGACGGGCGCGAACGCACCGTCAGCGCTGCCCGGGGCGAGACTCTGCTGGATGCCGCACACCGCGCTGGGGTCGAGATCACCGCCACCTGCGGCAAGCGCGGGCGCTGCCGGTCCTGCCGCTGCAAGGTCGTCTCGGGCACGCTGCCGCCGCCCTCGGTCGCCGACAATGTGCAGCTTGGCCACGAGGAGGTGCGCGAGCGGTTTCGCCTCGCCTGCCAGACCCGGTTGCTTGATGATACGGTGGTCCGACCAATGCCACCAAAGTCCGAGGCTGGCCACCAGTTGCTGGGGGGCCAGGCTGAGACCACGGCGATGGCGTTGGATTCGGGCGTTCAGAAGCTCGCGATCACGGTTGAGCCGCCGAAATCCGAACATCACCAGACCTCGGACATCGAAGAGGTGATCGCAGCGTTGGGCGGCCACCTGAAAACGCGCGAGATCAAAACCGAGCTTCTGCGCGACGTGCCCGCCAAGCTCCGGGCGCAGAAGGGCGCGCTCACCGCGACCCTCTTCCGGGGCAAGATTGTCGATATCGAGCCGGGCGACACGACACAGCACGCCTACGGCATGGCCTTCGACATCGGCACGACCTCGATCGTCGGCTCGCTGCTGGATCTTGCCACCGGCGAGCAGTTGGCCGCCGTCGGCATGGTCAACCCACAGGCGCCGTTCGGAGCCGATCTGATGTCGCGGATCGCCTATGCGCAATTCAACCAGAAGAACCTGGCTCAGCTGCGCGGCAAGGCGTTGAACGCGCTGAATGATTTGACCGGCCAAGCGGTCGAGAAGGCGGGGGTCGAAGCGCGTCACATCTATAAGGTCGTGGTGGTCGGCAATACCTGCATGCACCACATCCTGCTGGGGATCGATGTGAGCTATCTGGGGCTGGCCCCTTATGCACCCGTGGTGCGGGACGCGCAGGCGATCCCGGCGGGCGAATTGCCGCTGAAAGCCACACCGAATGCGCATATTTGCACGCTGCCGATCCTGGCGGGGTTCGTCGGCGCCGATGCCATGGCGTGCGTCCTGGCGACCGGGATCTACGACAGCGACGAGATCAGGGGCCTGGTCGATATCGGCACCAACGGCGAAATGGTGCTGGGCTCCAACAACCGGCTGATCGCCTGCTCGGCGCCTGCAGGCCCGGCCTTCGAGGGCGCGCAGATCCGCCACGGGATGCGCGGCGCGCTGGGCGCGATCGAGCGGGTCGAGATCGGCCAGGACGTTACCTGCGGCGTGATCGGCGGCGAGGCGGCGATAGGTATCTGCGGCTCGGGCCTGATCGAGGCCTGCGCGCGCATGTCGGATGCCAACGTGATGAACGCTTCCGGCGCGATCAAAGACAAGCCGGGCTTGGCCGCGGCGATCTCGGCGCGTATCCGGAAGACCGAGCATGGGCAGGAATTCGTTCTGGTCTGGGGCGCCGATGGCGGCAAGGGCGAGGACATCGCCCTGACCCAGGGCGATATCCGGCAGTTGCAGCTGGCGAAGTCGGCGATCTACTCCGGCGTCGCGATGTTGATCAAGGAGATGGGGGTGGGAGCCGAGGATTTGGCCGAGCTTCTGGTTTGCGGCGGGTTCGGCAATTACGTGGACCTGCCGAGCGCGGTGCGCATCCGCCTGTTGCCGGAAATGCCGGTCGAGAAGATCACCTATGCGGGCAACGCCGCGCTGATGGGTGCGCAAATGGCAGTGCTTAGCGAGACCGAATTGGATCGCGCGACCGATCTGATCGGCCGGATCGAGCATGTGGCTTTGGCAGCACGCCCGGACTTTCAGGATCTGTTCATCGACGGCATGGGCTTCGGCGCGCCTGGTTTGCCTGCGGAACCGGAGGCGATCGCGGTATGAGCAAGACACGCGTGGATATGCTGTTCGGCTTCCTCGGGTCAGGCAAGACCACGCTGGCAGCACGAATCTTGAACGAATACGGGGCCAAGCGGAGGCTCGCCCTGATCGTCAATGAATTCGGCGATGTGGGCGTCGATGGCGAGATCTTGAAGGGCAACGATATCGACCTGATCCAGCTTTCCTCGGGCTGTCTTTGCTGCACGCTGAAGGGCTCGCTGGAGGCGGCGGTGATCGAGTTGGCCGAGAAATCGGACGTGGATCACATCATCGTCGAGGCGACCGGCGTGGCGGAACCCGAGGAGATGCTCTCGTCCTTCAACGAGCCCGAGTTCAAGGAGAAGTTCGATCTGGGTCCGTTGGTGACCGTGGTCGATTCCTACAAGTATCTGAAGATCCGCGAGATGCTGGGCCCGTTTTATGAAGCGCAGATCGAGAAATCCGATTACGTGATCCTGAACAAGCTCGACATGGGCGATGCCGGAATGATGGAGGAGGTGCGCGCCGACATCGAGGATCTAAACCCGGAAGCGCTGATCCGTTTCGCCGAGCGCTGCGACGTCGACCTGGAGGAAGTGCTGGATGGGCGGCCCAGCGAGGCGCTGGAGCGTTGGGCCGACGCGCATGACGGCCACGATCTGCCCAGCCACGCTCACGGCGACGACCACGATCATGACCACCACGTCCATCACCATGGCGGTCGCCATGCCCCCGCCGAGTCTTTCGTGATCGACGTCAATGGCGACATCGATCGTGCGGCATTGGAGACCCTCTACGCCGAGGCGCCCGAGCGGCTCTGGCGCTCGAAAGGCTTCGTGCGGATCGGCGGCGCCGATCATTTGGTGCAGGTCGCAATGGGCTCGGTCGAGATCACTCCGACCGAGGCGCGCGAGCGCCACTATCTGGTCTTCATCGGCGACAAGCTGGACCGGGGTTGGTTCGAAGAACGTCTCGCCGCCGCCCAAGAGACCGCCTGATGTTGGCCGTCGCGGATACCGTCCCCGCCCGCTCGCAGGCCGAGCGCGCCTATTGGCTGGTGGTCGAGCGGATCATTCGTTTGGAACTGCCGCCGGGCTCGGTGCTGCTGGACCGGGAATTGACAGCGGAGCTGGGGATTGGGCGCACACCCGTGCGCGAGGCTCTACAACGGCTGGCGGGCGAGGGGCTGGTCGTCCACTATCCTCATCGCGGCATGGTGGTGTCCGAGATCAGCGCAACCAGCACCCGCGACATCTACGAGTTCCGCAGCCTGATCGACTCGGAGGCCGCGCGCCTCGCCGCCATGCGCCGCTCGGATGTGGAGGCCGATCGGCTGATCCGGCTCGCCGCCGATCTGACCGAGCATGCGGCGGGCGGCCCCTCGGGTGGCAATGTGGACCGGTATGTGGGTGCCGACCGGGCCTTCTATGACGCCATGGGCGAGGCTTGCCGCAACGTCTATATCGCGGAGACGATCCCGCGCATCTTCAACCTGCACCTGCGTCTGTGGTTCTATATCAGCCAGATGCAGGGCGGTTGGCGGGCGCTGGCCGAGGCGCACTCCGCCATGGCCACCGAGACGGCGGAGGCGATCCGCGCCCAGGACCCGGACCGGGCCGCGCTGTCGGTCAGGGCCTATATTTCGCAGCGCCAGAAGGACATGCGCGCGCTGATCTGAAGGGAGGAACACGATGAGCCGAGACCTGACCGCCGACGAGCGGGCGAAATTCATCGGCCTCTACGGCACCGGCACGGCTTGCCGGGCCTGCGGCAACGAGGACGTGGTGGTGAAGATCTGGGAGAAATACGGCACCAATGCCCACGAGGTCGGTGGCGATATCGGGCCGACGGGGATCGTGGGCGCAATCGTTGCCTGCGATGCGTGCTCCCATGCCGAGACTGTGGACAGGGCGCATATCCTGAAGGCTGGGTAGACGCGTTATCACCCAATGTCCCGGCGTTGAGCCGGGACCTTGCTGGCTTGTCTGTGCATGGGGACCGGGGCCCCGGATCAAGTCCCGGGCATCGCTATAGCGCTAGATCGGTGAGATGCTATCCCGCCGCCGCCTTCTTCGCGGCTTTGGCCTGACCGCGGACGTATTTCAGGTATTTCAGCCCGAATTCGTCCTCGGCGGTCATTACCGCGGCGGCCAGTCCGTATTCTTCCTGGTTCGCCGGCGGCGCTTGGATCGCCACCAGCGGGTTCATCAGCGGGTCGATCATCACCGAATCACAGCCCGCCTCCATCGAGAGCCGGATGAAGGCGTCGTTCAAGAGCTTGCGCCGCGGCAGGCCGAACGAGACGTTGGAGAGGCCGCCGAAGATGTGAACCTCGGGGAACTTGGCGCGCAATTCCTTCACGGCGTTGAGGAAATGGTTGCCGTAATCCGGGCCCGCGCCGATCGGGAAGACCAGGGGGTCGAGGAACCGGTCCTCCACCGGCACGCCCTTGGCGTCCATCATGCCCATCAGCTCGGTCAGGTTCCTGACCCGCTCGTGTTCGTCCTGAGGCATGCCCGACGAGCCGGACCCATTGGCAAAGATATAGGCGCCGGCTTCCTTGCCGATATCGATCACCACGTCTCGGCCGGGCTCGAGGCTGACCGAATTGATGGCTGGGCGCGACAGCGACATGTCGTAGACGTCCAGCCCCGCTTTCAGGGTGTTGGGGTCGGAACTGTCGACGGCGAAGCTCACGTCCGGGCAGATCTTCTGCGCGGTCTTGACGATCCAGCGCATGAATTCGTGGCGCTCTTCCGGGTAGACCGACAGTTCATCGACGCAGAGATCGATGATATGGGCTCCCGCATTGACCTGGCTCTGGATTGCCCAGGTCAGGAAATCCAGGTCTTCGCTTCGAACCCCTTGGCCGATATGGGCGATCCGGGCGGTTGCGAGCTTGGTCTCGTCATCCGGCCATTGCTCGGTCACATCCAGGAAACCCGGCTCGCCATCCAGCCCCGGGTATTGAAAGAACACCTTGCCGTCACGCTGGACGATGTTCTTCGAGGTCGCGCGGATGCGCCTGGTGGTGTTGATATTCTCGCCGATGACGATCGGCTTCGTGCCACTGAAGTCGGCCATGATTTGTTCGCGCTCGCTTCTCGTTGGGGCGGGCCGCGAGAAGCTGCCACAGGCCCGCCTGGGTGACTGTGCCGGGGCAATCTAGGGAAATCGCGCGAGTGAGCCAACATGCTTGACTGGGTGGGGGGACATGCGGCCCGTGCAGTGCGCTTGGCGCCCTTGTATCCGCATTTCGCTTTGCCAGGCACCGAGGCGGCGTTAGGCTGACTTTAGGGCAGGCCGGACGCCCATGTGGGGCGCCGCCGTCGAAGGGGAGGGCCGACGATGACCGTGCAAGACCGCAATCTTTCCGAACGGATCGCCGCCATCAAGGGCGCCAAGCTGGTCAAGAGCTTCTGCTATTCCTGCCCCTGGAACTGCCCCACGGAAGTCTATGTGCGCGACGGCAAGGTCGTCTACATCAAGGGCAACGCCGAGGCCCCGAACAATATCGGCACCCGGTGCTCGAAGGGCATGGCGAGCTGGTGGATGACGGTCGACCCGGACCGGCTAAAATACCCGATGCTGCGCACCAACCCCAAGGGCGAGAAGGGCGAGTTCAAGCGCATCTCCTGGAACGAGGCGTTCACCTTCATCGCCGATAAGTTAAACGACATTGCCGAGAAATACGGGCCGGAAGCGGTGGCGCTGACCTGCCATCACGATCCTAATACGCAGTTCTACCGGCACCTGCTGAGCGACCTCTACGGCTCGCCCAACATGTATGCCCATACGTCTGGGTGCGAGCAGGACCGACGCTCGGCCTGCCTGACGATCTTTGGCCACGTCTTCCCGATGCATGACTTTGCCAATTCGAAATACGTGATCCTCTGGGGCATGAACATGCTGGGGGCGAACCAGGGGCTGTTCGAAAGCCGGGGGATTTTGGAGGCGAAGAAGCGCGGCGCCAAGCTGGTCGTTGTCGACCCGAACTTCACCGAGACCGCCCAGAAGGCTGATGAGTGGATCCCCGTGAAACCCGGCACCGACGGCGCCCTGGCGCTGGCCATGTGCAAGGTCGTCATCGACGAGGGCCTGCACGATAGGGACTTCGTTCGACAACATTGCGAGGGTTTCGACGGGTTCCGCGATCATCTGGAGGAGAAGGGCTACACGCCCGAATGGGCCGAGGGCATCTGCGGCATCGACGCGGGCACGATCCGCCGGATTGCGCGGGAATTTGCCACCACCAAGCCCGCCATGTCCGCGATCTTCAAGGGTTCGGGCTACTACACCAACGGCCACGACGCGGGCCGCGCCTGCTATATCCTGGACGCGATCACCGGTCAGGTGGACGGGCCGGGCAATCTGCATCTGAAGGACTGGGCGCCGGTCGGCAATCCACTGAACATCGCCGACGATGCGAAGCGCGCTCCGGAAAAGGATCCGCTGCATGTGGCCATGGGCTACCCCCTTGCCCCGGACTTGCCGAACTCGCGCCTGCCCGAGGCGGTGATCGACGGCAATCCCTATCCGGTGAAGGGTTTGTTCGTGCAATCCACCAACCCGGTGATGAGCGACCCCAATCGCGACCGGGTGCAGGAGATGTTCAGGAACCTGGACCTGGCCGTTTGCTGTGACGTGTTGATGAGCGAGACCGCGCTCGAATGCGACATCGTGCTGCCGGAGACCTCGTTCTACGAGATGGCCGAGGTGCGCCAGGGCCTGTGGCTGGGACCCGAGGCGATCATCTGCCAGCCCGCCGTCGAGCCAGTTGGCGAGAGCCTGCCGCCCTACGAGATCGTCAAGGGGATCGGCCAGAAAATGGGCTGGGGAGAACACTTCGCATATGAGAGCTGGGAGGACTGGGCCCAAACTGCCTGCGCCGACCTGCCGGGCGGACTGGATGGGCTAAAGGAGAAGGGCTTCTGGGCGCAACAGCCCGAGTTCAACAAGCTGGACAAGGGCCTCGGCACCAAGACCGGTAAGATCGAAATCTATTCCCACGCCTATGCGGATGCGGGCCACAACCCCTATCCGGATTACGTCGAGCGTTCGGTTATCCCGGACGCGGACTACCCGCTGCAGGTCACCCATTCCAAGCTCTCGATGCATTGCAACATCGTCACCCAGAACAATCCGCTGCTGATGGAGATCTGCCCGGAGAATTGGGTCGAGATAAATTCGGCGGACGCGGCCAAATACGGCATCGCCGATGGCGGCAAATGCGTGATCGAAAGCCCGAAGGACAGCATCACGATGACCGCCAAGGTGGTCGAGGGCCTGGTGCCGGGCTGCATCTCGATCCGCCACGGCCACGGCTTCGGCCACTGGGCCATGGGTTCGGTCGCCAAAGGCAAAGGGGCCCATTCCAATAACCTGATGGACATACATACCAATCCGGTGACCGGCGCAAATTGCTACAACGAGTGCAAGGTCCGGATCAGGGCGGCTTGAGGGAGGTCACGATGCAACACGGGTTCTATTTCGACAGCGACCTCTGCGTGAAGTGCCATGCCTGCGAGATCGCCTGCAAAACCTGGAACGAGGTCGAGACCGGCCCGCGATGGCGCGAGGTGGTGAAGATCGAATCGGGGACGTTCCCCGATGTGAAGGCGATGAACGTCTCGATGGCCTGCATGCATTGCGGGGACGCGCCCTGCCGGACTGCATGCCCGGTGGGCGCGATCACAAAGCGGGCCGAGGACGGAATCGTCGTGGTCAACCAGTCAACCTGCATCGGCTGCGGTTTCTGCGCCTGGGCGTGCCCGTTCAACGCGCCGCAATTAACCGCTGGCGCCGGCAAGATGGAGAAGTGCAACTTCTGCCAGACGCCCGGCGCGGAACGGCCACTGGATATGCCGCGCGCCTGCGAGGAGGTTTGCCCCACGGGCGCGATCAAGTCCGGCTCGATGGCCCAATTGGCCCAACAGAACCGCGAAAAGGTTGCCGCGAAGTTGGGCGCCAACAAGGGAATGCAGGGCTTCCCTGGCGTCGTCGTGGATGGGGCGCAGAGGTTTGGTCCCGGGGAGTAGTCCGGCCATGATGGGGCCGCTCGCGGCATTACACGTTGATTGGGGCGGCTCCAACAAGGAGGGACCGCCCTACGCGCTCTACTTCTTCAAGGAGCGCCAATACATCCGCTGGAACGAGGACGAGGAACGCCTGTTCGAGGGTTATCCGGCCGAAATATCGGCGGGCTGGCCCGGATTGAACGATTTCTTTCCTAATGCGCCACTCTCGGGTGCGATCCACGTGTCGGCCTGGCGGAACCGGATTTTTTTCTTTTTCAAAGGCCAGGACCAAGTGGTTGGCTGGGACGTCGCCCATCACCGGGCCGATCCGGACCTGGTGCCAGTGGCGACCATCCTGCCCACATCGCTGGTCGAGGCGGGCCATTTCGCGCCGGTCTATGTGGATCGGGGCGACAGCCAGACAGTCTACGTGTTCCGGGGCGACGAGTATGCGCGCTTCACGGTGACGGGCGAGAGCTTCCCAGAGGCGGAGGACGCGGGCTATCCGCGCAAGATCGGCGACGGCTGGACCGGCGGCATGACCGTTGCCCCTACATGCGCCGTCAGCCTGCGCTGGCCGAAGCGCAGCAAGGCGCTGTCGAACCACAAACTCTATTTCTTCCTGGGCGAACTCTACACCCGCTGGGACATCACCAGCCACTCCACAAACTACCGATTGGATATTCCGTCGGGCTGGAAGGGCTGGCCGGAGTTCGAATAGCGCCAATGCCCCGCCCTCGAGCCGGGGCCTCGAAGATCATCAGAAACCCGCGAGGCCTCGAAACAAGTCCGGGACGTTGGTGTTCCGCCATTGACCCAACTCAAACTTCTCGATAACTCTGGAGATATGGAGAAGACAAAGGTGATCGACGCCCTGGCGGCGCTGGCGCAGGAGACACGGCTGGATATCGTGCGCTTCCTCGTGCGCCGCGCGGATGGGGCCGCGGCCGGACGGATTGGGGAAGAATTCGGTCTTCCATCCGCCACTTTGGCTTTTCATCTTAATACCTTGACTGGAGCGGGCCTGCTTGTCCGCCGTCGTCAGGGGCGCCAGAATATCTACCGGGCGGACATCGCCGCGGTGCATGCGCTGAGCGCCTATCTGCTGGATAACTGTTGTTCGGAAACCGATGGCGCCGAGACCGTGACCTCCGCCCAGAGCGCCGCCTGAAGGAGAATTACCCAATGACCAACATCCGCGTATACGATCCCGCCGTCTGCTGCTCGACCGGCGTCTGTAGCCCCGACGCCGATGCCGCGATTGCCCAGTTCACTGCCGCACTGGACAAGGCGAAGAAATCCGGTGTCGCCATCGACCGGTTCACGCTGGCGCACCAGCCGGGCGAATACGTCAAGAACACAACCGTCAAGGGTTTGCTGGACAGCGAGGGCATCGACTGCCTGCCGCTGGTCTTCGTCGGCGACGAGATCATCTCGAAGGGCGACTACCCGGCAACCCCGGCTTTGTTCGAGAAGCTGGGGATCGAAGGCAGCGTCGAGGCAGCGTCGGCCGAGGATTGCTGCACACCCGCCGAAAAGGCTTCCACCGGCTGCTGCGGGTAAGCTCACCATGACATTCCTGGACCATGCTACCCCGAACCTTTTCTTCACTGGCAAGGGCGGGGTCGGCAAGACCTCGACTAGTTGCGCGGCCGGCGTGCGGTTGGCCAAAGCCGGCAAGCGTGTGCTGCTGGTCTCGACTGACCCGGCCTCGAACCTTGAGGAGGTGTTCGACCAGAAAATCGGCACCGAACCCACCGAGATCGCCACGACGCCGGGGTTATTTGCCCTGAACGTGGACCCCGAGGCCGCGGCCGAGGCCTATCGCGAGAAACTGGTCGGCCCCTACCGTGGAATCCTGCCCGAGGCCGCCATCTCGGCGATGGAAGAGCAGATGGCCGGTGCCTGCACGGTCGAAATCGCCGCATTCAACGAGTTCGCACGGCTGTTGGGCGATCCCTCGTCGATCGCGGGCTTCGACCATGTGATTTTCGACACCGCGCCGACCGGGCACACTCTGAGGCTTTTAACGCTTCCCACGGCCTGGACGGGGTTCATCGAGAATGCCAGTGCCGGAACCTCTTGCCTGGGGCCGCTGCAAGGCTTGGTCGAGCAGCGCGAGCTTTACGCCTCGACCGTTGATGCCCTGGCCGATTCCGATCGAACGACGGTGGTCCTGGTCAGCCGGCCCGAGACCTCGGCGCTGGATGAGGCAGCGCGGACGGCGGAGGAGTTCCAGGAGCTGAAGATTTCGAACCAGCAGTTGGTGGTGAACGGGGTTTTCAAGGCCCATGACCACTCGGACGAGATTGCGGTCGGGCTAGAGGCTCGTGGCGACGCGGCGCTGGCGGAGATTCCTGTGGCGTTGGCGGCACTGCCCAGGATCGACCTGCCACTGAGGCCCCGCCAGGTCGTGGGTCAGGTGGCGTTGGAGACTTTCTTCACGCCCGACGTGGTCCTGCCCGAGATCACCGCCTCGGCCCCGGACATCGCTGGCTGGGACAGGTTTGACGGCCTCGTCGACCAGCTCGATACCGGCGCGGGTGGGGTTGTCATGACCATGGGCAAGGGCGGCGTCGGCAAGACCACCATGGCTGCCCGGATTGCCAGAGCGCTCGCCGAGCGCGGGCGTGACGTGCTGCTGACCACCACCGACCCCGCAGCCCATGTGGCCGATGCGGCTGGCGTAGTGCCCGCCAACCTCACCGTCTCGCGGATCGACCCTGAGGCCGAGGTGGCCCGCTACCGCAAGGAAGTGCTGTCGACCACCGGCGCGACGCTGGACGCGGACGGGCTGGCACTGCTGGAAGAGGATCTCGCCTCGCCCTGCACCGAGGAAATCGCGGTCTTCCAGGCGTTTGCCGCCACGGTCAATCAGGCGACCGACCGGGTGGTGGTGATGGACACTGCCCCCACCGGCCATACGATCCTGCTGCTGGACGCCGCACAGTCGTTCCATAAGGAGGTCAGCCGCCAGGCCAAATCCGTACCTGATGCGGTAATGTACCTGTTGCCGCGCCTGCGGGACCCGACTTTCACGCGGATCGTGCTCTGTGCATTGCCAGAGGCGACGCCGGTCCATGAGGCGGCGCAGCTTCAGGACGACCTGCGCCGGGCCGGTATCGAGCCTTTCGCCTGGGCGGTGAACCAGTCGCTGGCGCCATTGCGGGTCACCGACCCGGTCCTGGTCTCGCGACAGGCGCAAGAGGCGCGGTATCTGGATGAGGTCAAGGACAGCCTGGCTCAACGCTCGGCGCTTGTTGGCCTGTCGCTCGACGCGGTCGCAGCCGAGGATCAGCGCGCCTACGCGTGAGAGGGTGGCGGTTTCGGGTGCGCCCATCCGATCTCTGTAGGGTGGAACTTATTCCACCTTCACAAGGGCCGGACGGGGATGGTGGATCAAGATCCACCCTACGGCGGCGGCAATCAAAATGCGCTCCATTCCGCAGGGACATACCCCTGTGGAATGGGGCTCCACCGATTTTCACCGCTCAAATGCGCAAATATCCCTAATACTGGACTCTGGGTTCTCCTTTCCGGCGCCTTGACCATTGGGCGGGCACGGAAGGGGATGCTAAGCTGGCCCGCGCCGAGGGTTCAGTCATTCGGAGGCCAATATGACCGCGATCGTTGGGCGGGCGGTTCCGCCGCAGAGACAACGCACCCTGGACGCGCTTGCGCTGCGTGAACCCGACAAGGTGCCGGTGGGCCTTTGGGGCACGACCGAGGGCTACCAGAACCTGCGCAAGGGTCTGGGCATGGGCTACAACGCCGATTTCAAGAACTACCGCACCGGCTCGACCACCTGGACCACCGACGTCGCGTTCGAGGTCGATCTCGCCGAGAAGCTGGATCTCGATTTTGTGCGCATCTCGATCGGTCCCTCGGGCGGCTCGCCCGGTTTCCGCGAGCTGAAGCTGGACGAAATCCCCGTGCCGCTACAGGTTCCGACACCCGGTTGGGACGCCGAGATCAATGTCGACGAGTGGGGGGTGATCCGGAAATGGACCCCGCACGAGAACGGCGGCTACTACGAGATGATCGGCTACCCGCTGTTCGACGCCACCAGCGCCGAACTGAACGAAGGGCTGGAGATCCTGCGCGAATTTCCCTGGCCCGACCCTTGGGATCCGGACATGCTGGCCGACAGCCCGATCCCGGGCATGTCCCTGCCAGAATACTGCAAATACGTGAAGGAAGAGACACCGTTCGCCCTGATGGGTCAGGGCGGGCGCGGCGGCCTGTTCGAGCAGGCCAAATACATGGTCGGCTACGCCAAGATCTTCTCCGACTTCATCGAGAGCCCGGATTTCCTCGATGCCATGCTGGTCAAGCTGACCGACCTGGAGATCGAGCATAACAAGGCGTTCCTGACTCATTGCGGCGAATATATCGACTGGTTGCGCATGAGCCCGGAAGACCTGGCCTCCGAGAAGACTGCGTTCTTGTCGCTTGGTATGTTCGACAACCAGTTGGTCCCGCACTACTACCGCGCGACGCAGGAAACGAAGGCGTTCTACAAGACCAAGAACCCGGAAGGCAAAATCCAGTTCCATAGCTGCGGCGCGATCCCCGAGCCGTTCATGCGCGGCCTGATCAATTGCGGGGTCGATGGCTATGACAGCCTGCCGCCGAAGGTGGCGCGGCACTCAAACCCATCGGCCAAGAAGCGTCAGCTCGGTAAGGAAATGTTCTTCTACGGCGGCATCGACGTGCAAGAGACCCTGCCGTGGGGCACGGTTGAGGATGTACGCAAGGAAGTCCGCCAACGGATATGGGAGATGGGCCACGGCGGTGGTTTCCTGTTGAGTTCGTCGCATCGGTTGGAGCACGACGTGCCGGTCGAGAACACCCTCGCGATGATCGACGAGGCCCGCGAATACGGCGTCTATCCCCTACCGGACAGCCCGCCTGAGGGCGCAGATACTGGCGAGGGCTACGAGCCCTGGGATCCGAACCCCAGAAAGAAACGGCGCAAGCCCAAGCCGGCTCCGGCGGCCGAGTAACGGAGAGCTTCATCCATGCCCCTGACGATCGACACCGAACTGGAGTTCGACCTCGAAGATCTCCAATATGACATCGAGGACTCCCGTGAGACCGACCGCTGGCACGATGCACCGGCCGAGATCAAGGAGCTGTTTCACCTGATCGAATGGAACATCATCGACGGTGAGCATGGGGATACTGTCGGCTTCATCAATGAAGCCCTGGAGGGCGATGTCACTGCGCGCACGCTGATCGCGGGGCCGATGGCCACCGGCATCGCCGAGGTTGGGCGCCGCTTCAAGATGGACGAATACTTCCTTCCAGAAGTGATGATGTCCGCCAAATGCATGCACGAGGCGTTGGCGCGCTTGAAGCCGCTGATCCTGGCCGAGAAGAGCGAAGAGGTTGGCACAGTTGTCGTCGGCACAGTCCAGGGCGATCTGCACGATATCGGCAAGAAGATCGTCGCCATGATGATGGAGGCAGCGGGATTCACGGTGCACGACCTTGGCGTGACCGTGTCGCCGGATAAGTTCATCGAAGCGATCCGCGAGCACAAACCGCAGATCGTCGGCTTCTCGGCGCTTCTAACCACGACCATGAACATGCAATGGGAGACGCTCAAGGTGATTGCGGCCGAAGGTTTGCGCGAGGATCTTAAGGTCTTTGTCGGCGGCGCGCCGATCAGCCAAGCCTGGTGCGACAAGATCGGGGCGGACGCCTATGGCGCGGATGCGTTGGTGGCGGTCGAGAAAGCAAAGGCCTGCGTCACCCGTCTGAAGAAAATGAAGGGCGGCGCCGAAGAGCTGCACGCCGCGATGGTGGAAATCGACCGCGAGCGCGAGGAGGCTAAGGCCACCGCCGCCGCGGCTGAGTAGAATGGCAGACCAGGCGAAGGCCGCGATCTGGCCGATCGGGTTTCAGGCGCGTCAACGCTTCACGGCGCTGGCCGGTGCCCTGGCGCTGATCGGCTTGGTGGGCCACAGCCATGCCGCCGTGGGATACGCACTGTTCCTGATCGCGACGCTGGCGATCCTGGCTGGGGCCGTGCTTTTGGGTATCTTTGCCCTGACCCGCGCCTTCGAAACCGCCGCGCTTCGTCGGGCCTATGTGGCCGCCTTCTGGCTTGGGGGCTGGACATATGTGCTCGCGGTCGCGGCTTTCAGTGGATACTACGTGCACGAGGCATTCGCGGGCCGGATCGAATGGCGCTACATCCTGTTCGGCCCGGCGGTGCTGGCGGCGATCGTGATCCTGGATGTCGGGCTATGGCGGGTGATCGTTCAACGCAATCTGCCGACAGTCAGCAGGTTCGGCGATCTTTGGCAGCGCGAGAGCCTGGACCAAGCCGCCCTGCGCAAAGCCCTGGTGGACGAGGTTGTCCTGCACCGGACGCTGTTCACCGTCAGCCCGTTCCGCTGGCTGCGTCATCAGCTGATCTTCTGGGGTTTCGGGCTGATGTTCATGGTCGAACTGGTCGCGGTCGCCTTTCGCGAGGCCTTCCCGGCATTCGGCTGGACCGATTTTTGGCATATTCCCGACCACCCAATCCGGTTGGCCTTCGACTTGGCCTATGATCTGACTGGCTTGATGATCCTGATCGGGTGCCTGTTCGCACTGGCGTTTAGGGCGATGGTCAACGGCCGGGAGGATCAGAAATACACCGACACGCCGACCGCGGTCTTCCTTCTGGTGGTTACGGTGACTGGTTTCATGGCCGAGGGATCTCGGTTGGCGGCTGCGGGCGACGCGCCGGGCGCTTGGGCCTCGTTCGTCGGTCAGGCCTTTGCCCCCATCTCGCCCAGCGGCCCGGCGGGGCACGAGGCCCTGTGGATCGTCCACGCGCTGGCGGCCTGTGGCTTTATCGCCTACGTGCCCCTGAAGCGCCTCATCCATTCCTGCGCCACCCCGATCGGGCGCTTGGTCAATTCACAGAAATCGCTCCTCGCCGCGAAGAAACAACGGGTGATCCAAGGCCTCGCCCGCGGCGCTTTTCGGCCGTAGCCCGTACTGGACACATCCTGCCACTCCCCGTTTAATGGCGAAACACGCCCATAACGTGAGAGAACGGTGCCGACCCTGCGCGACATCCTGCTAAAGGAATGCCCGGACCTTGTGCCCGGGGCGCTGCGCGCACGCGAATTGCAGGCGCATGTCAGCGAAATGTTCCTGGCGACCGGCGCTCCCTGCACGTCCCACTCCGCGCTCTACCGCGATTGGCCCGGCCGGGCGCAGAATGTCTTTCGCTGGTTCGTCCTGGATGACGGCCTGGCGGTTGGTCTGACCGGCACGCCGGAGGCGCCCGAGGGGATCGCGCGCCATCCCTACCAGAAGATCCATCACATGGATTGGAACCGGCTGCGCACCTGCCGGGTGGTCAATCAGGCGGGCAGCTTCACCAGGGCGGGTCAGATCCTGGAAATCACCCAATCAGCGGTGAGCCGGCAGATCGCCGCGGTCGAGGCCGATCTGGGCAGCGACATCTTTCTGCGCAACAATGATGGCTTGGTTCCGACCGAGATGGGGGCCTACTTCCTCGAGACCATCGAACGAATGTGGGAGTCCCTTGAATTGGGCCTCGCGGGGCTCAACGAGATGAAGGACGAGCCGACCGGCCCGCTCACGCTCACCACCACCACCGGATTCGGTTCGGCGTGGCTTTCGTCCAGGCTCCACAAATTCCAAGACCTCTATCCCGAGATCGAAGTCACGCTGCTTTTGATCGACAATGAGGAATTGGACTTGCGCCAACGGTACGCCGATTGCGCGATCCGTTTCCAGCACCCGGAGGAGCCCCGCCTGGTGCGCCGGTTCATCGACGACTTTTCGTACCACATCTATGGCTCGCAGGAGTATCTCGATCGGCGCGGCATTCCGCACACCCTTGAGGATCTCGATGAGCACAGCCTGATCGTCTATGGCGATGGCGTCGGCCAACCACCAATCGAAAAGATCGACTGGTTGTTGACCGAGGGTGTGCCCGAGGGCCAAACGCGCCGGGCCGGCCTCCGAATCAACAATGTCTACGGCATCTACCGCGCGGTCGAGAACGGATTGGGCCTTGCCGCACTGCCCTTTTATATGAGCGAACGCTCCGACAAACTGGTCGAGGTTCTGCCCGACGTCGCCGGTCCGCCGATCCCGGTCTATTTCGTCTACCCGGAGGAGCTGGGCCCGTCGCGGCGCATCGCCGCGCTCCGCGATTTCATCGTCGAGGAGATCAACGCGACCTGGGGCGACTTGAAACGCCGTAAATTGGCCTGAAAACGATCTGGCCTGATAAGGCCGCGCGAGGGGCATGTGAGTGGGGCATGACGGGGGTGTTCCGGAAATTGATAGACTTGTTCGCATGGCCGGCACCGACATGACCGGGACGGCGAAGGTCGTCTTCACGCCCTCAGGCAGGCGGGGCGACTTCCCGCTGGGCACGACCGTTTTGGAAGCCAGCCGTGCGCTGGGCGTCGATCTGGACACGGTCTGCGGCGGGCGCGCGGTTTGTGGGCGCTGCCAGATCATGCCGTCGCATGGGGAGTTCGCGAAACTGCAGATCGTTTCGGAACGAAATCACCTATCCGAACCCGGACCTACGGAAGAAAAGTACAAACGCATCAAAGGGCTGAAGAACGGTCGCCGTCTGGGCTGCCAGTCACGGATCCTGGGCGATATGGTGATCGATGTCCCGGAGGAAAGCCAGATCCACCGCCAGGTGGTGCGCAAAAGCGCGGACGAAATCCGGGATCTGGAGATCGACCCGGTCGTGACGCTGCACTATGTCGAGTTGCCCAAGCCCAGCATGGAGGACCAGCGAGCTGATCTGGAACGGATCGTCGCCGCGCTCGCTGATGACTGGGGGCTGGAAGAGCTCGCGTGGGACATTCAATGCCTTGCGCGCCTCTCGCCCGCGTTGAGGGCCGGGGAGACCTATGGAGGTGAATTCAAGGCAACTGTTGCGGTGCGTGGCGGCCGCGAGGCAATCGCGGTCTGGCCTGGTTTCAAGGACCGGGTCTACGGGCTCGCGGTCGATGTGGGCACGACTACGATAGCCGGCCATCTCTGCACGCTAGATACCGGTGAGGTGCTGGCCTCGTCGGGCATGATGAACCCGCAAATCCGCTTCGGCGAGGATCTGATGAGCCGGATCTCGTATCTGCAGCAGAACGAAGGTTCGGCGCCGGATTTGACCGCGGCCGTCCAAGCGGCACTGGCCGATCTGGTAACGGCGCTGGCCGGCGAAGCCGCGATCGCGGCGGAGGACGTGGTGGAGCTGACCATCGTCGGCAACCCGACCATGCACCATCTGGTGCTGGGCATCGACCCGACGCAGTTGGGTATGGAGCCCTTCCCGCTGGTCCTCGACCAAGGCTCCAGCATTCGGGCGCGCGATCTGGGCCTGCCGGTCAATCCGGGTGGCTATGCCTGGTTCCTGCCCTGCATCGCGGGCCATGTTGGGGCGGATACGGCCGGTGTCATCCTCAGCCAGGCGCCGCACCTGATCGGCGAGATGACCCTGGTGATCGATGTGGGCACCAACGCAGAGATCGTGCTGGGCCACAAAGATCGGCTGATCGCCTGCTCCTCGCCAACGGGCCCCGCCTTCGAGGGAGCCCAGATCACGTGCGGCCAGCGCGCTGCCCCTGGGGCCATCGAGCGTGTTCGGATCGACCGAAAAACGCTTGAGCCGCGCTTCAAAGTAATCGGTTCCGACCTCTGGTCCGACGAGGATGGGTTTGCGGAGGCAATCGAGGGCAGCGGGGTCACCGGCATCTGCGGGTCGGGCATCATCGAGGCGGTGGCGGAGCTGCACCTGGCGGGGATCGTCGATGCTTCGGGGCGGATGCAGGCCAAGGGGTTGGAGATCGCCGATCACCCAAATCTCCGCGCCAAGGGACGGAATTTTGAATACGTGCTTCACGTCGACGGCGAGCGCACCGTTTATGTGGCGCCCGGCGATATCCGCGCGATCCAATTGGCTAAATCGGCCTGCTATTCGGGGACCAAGCTGCTGATGGACCGGATGGGGACGGCGCAGGTTGACCGCATTTATCTCGCCGGAGCTTTCGGCAGCTATATCGATGTCGGCTATGCGATGGCGATCGGGCTGATCCCCGATTGCGATCTGACACGCGTGGCCTCGGCTGGAAACGCGGCGGGGACTGGTGCGCGGATCGCGCTCCTTTCGGCTAAGGCGCGAGCCGAGATCGACAGGGTCTGCCGCCAGGTCGAGAAGGTCGAAACCGCGATCGCCGAAGATTTCCAGGAATATTTCGTCGCCGCCATGAGCCTGCCGCACGCCTCGGACCCATTCCCGCGGCTTGAGGCATGGCTAGAGGCGGAAGGATTGGCGCGCCGATGAGCCGCAAGCTGCCCACCGCTGGTGATGGCGACCCGGCCATGCCACAGCGCGGGCCCTATATCGTTCAGGTCGAGGCGGGCAGGACCTACCGTTGGTGTTCGTGCGGGCTCTCGCAGAACCAGCCCTGGTGCGATGACAGCCATGCGGGCACCGGGTTCGAGCCGATCGAGTTCGATGCCCCGATCTCGGGCGAGTTTCACATGTGTGGCTGCAAGCAGTCCGACAACAAACCCTATTGCTTCGGCACCTGCCGCGGCCATGTGCCGGGCGACCCGAAATGGAATTTGTTCTGATGACCGGATTGGCCTGGCGCGTTACCGTCCGCGGGAACCTGGTCGTGGCAGTGGCGAACGTGGCGGCCGATGGCCCGATGCCCGAGGACGACCCGCTGGATGTCTCGACCATGCTCGCGCGGAACAATCAGGAGAACGGATGCCTGGACGGCGACTATGACTTCGCAAGCCCGGAGACCGCCCGCCACTTCGCCGCGCTTTGCGCGGGATACATGAAAAACCTCTCCGAGAAGACCATCGAGAGCCTAAACGAGACCGGCAGCCTGGATGGGCAAGGGTGGCGAAATCCACTGGTGCCGGGCACGGGATGAGGTTCCGCCACTTCCCAAACTCGATCCGGGACCCCGATGCAGCCTCGCGGGTGCCTCTGTGCGAGGTCCGGCTCAAGTGCAGAGCATCAGTTCGGATCCCAATCCGGTGAGAAGTCGAAATCGCAGATCCGATTACGCCGAGATCCTAGCGCGCTGATCGCAGCCATCTCGCCCTCGTCGAGCGTGAAGTCGAAGACATCGAGGTTCTGGACGATTCGGCCCGGATTGCTCGATCGCGGAATTGCCACAACGCCCTCTTGCTGCACATGCCAGCGAAGCACGATTTGGGCACCGGTGCGTCCGTGGCGCTCCGCCGGCCCAGCGACCGCTGGCTCGTTGAACAGTTCCGATCCGCGCGCCAACGGGCAGTAGGAGACCATCGCTATTCCATGATGGCGGCAAGCCTCTAGGACACGCTCCTGGCTCAAATAGGGGTGATATTCGACTTGGTTGCAGGCAAGCGGATGGCCTGACAAGGCCACCGCTTCGCCGATCAGTGCCGCGGGAAAGTTCGAGACGCCGATATGGCGTGCGAGCCCGCGCTCGGCAGCATCGTTCAAGGCACCGATTGATTCCGCCAACGGAACTGATTTGGAGGGCCAGTGAATCAGCGCTAGGTCGACTTGGTCGAGCTCTAGCCGCCCAAGGCTCGCCTCGACCGAGCGTTGGAGGTCACCGTCGGCTAGATCGGACAGCCAGATCTTTGTGGTGACGAAAATCTCGTCGCGGTCAATCCCGCTGGCCCGAAGTCCCTCACCAACCGCCGCCTCGTTCTCATACATCGCCGCCGTGTCGAGATGGCGATAGCCTGCCTCCAAGGCCCCAGCGACAAGCTCGGCGCAGGCCTCACCCTTCAGCGTCCAAGTGCCCAGCCCGATGGCCGGCATCAGCGCACCGTTGGCGGCGACATTGTGCATTGGCTTGATCCTCCCTCTGACAGCCGCTTTCACGGATGCCTGGTGCCGGTGATAGGACTCGAACCTACGACCCCATCATTACGAATGACGTGCTCTACCAGCTGAGCTACACCGGCCCCGTGCGAATTGCGCCGCGTCTTTAGGTGCGATTTCGCAGGCGTTCTGGACGAGAGGCGCCAGACCGACGCGGAACCCAGAACGACGCGGAACATAGTCGCTGACCAATTTTTTGGCAAGGCAATGCGACCGAACCAAAAGTCACATCCGTGCCGCTCGGCGCTGGGTCGTCAGGCCGCGTTGGAGCGGGGTTGTTCGTCGGGCTCGGGCGCGCTTGGTGCAGCGGAGGCATTAGCCTCTCCGGTCTCGCCCCTGCCGCCGTCCAGGGACTCCGGTGTCTCCACGGCCTCGTCCGCCGTCTCGGCGTCCTCGGTGTCGTCATCGCCGCCGATCAACAGCGGAAGCATCGCCGCATGGCTCAGATCACTGTCGAGCGCATCACCGCGTGGGGCATCGACGGCGCGGGCCAGCCAGCCGCGAACCTCGGCCTCGGGCGCGCCCTCACCACGGGCGATCGCGGCCATGACTACACAGCTACGAGCGGTCGGTTCGTCCTCCTTGAGATCGGCGATCGCGGTGCGCGCGGCACGCCAATCCTCGGTGACGAGTGCGAGCTCGGCGGCCAAGAGCTTGCTTTCGGGATGCGCCGCGTTCGCCTTCAAGAGCTTGCCAAATCGCTTGCGCCGCTCGTCCGGGCTCTCATCCGGCTCGATCGCCGCATAGGCGCCGGCCAGGGTCGCGCTTGGGCTCCGGCGCCAGCCATTGATCAGCATTTTCGCGGCGGCGCGCTTCGATCCAGCCGCAGCCAGATGGCGCGCGGCGGTGGCGGCGGCCTCGGCGTTCGCTGGATCCAGCTTTACCGCCTCTAGCGCCAACTTGCGGGCATGCTCGCCCTGGCCGACCTCCTCGGCGTCCTCGGCCTGGGCAAGGGCCAGCATGGCATCGCGCCGGTCAGCCTCGGGTTTGGGCAAAAGCCCGGCCCGGCGCTGCCCGTCGAGCGTCTTGCGCGCTCCGGCCCAGTCGAACTTGCGGCTTTGCAGGGCGTAGAGCGTATCGAGCACGCCTTCATCCTTGGGGTGCAAGTTCGCCGCGCTTTCGGCGAGTTTCAGCGCACGCTCGTCGTCCTTTTTCTCCAGCGCCCGGTTCAAGAGACCGCGCACTCCGATGAACGATGTCGACGGATCCTCGGCAAGCGCCCGGTAATAGGTCTCGGCACGCAGGTCATCGCCAGCCAGTTCGGCGGCCTGGGCGTTGATCAGCCGCGTCAGTTCGGGCCGCTGCAGCAGCAATTCGGCCTTCTGAGCCTTGGCCCGGGCGAGCTTGGCGTCGCCTGCGGCGAGCGCGGTCATGCTGCGTGCCATCGCCTCGAGTCCCCGCCGCTCGCGCGAACGGTTGAAGAACCGGCTGATCGCGGTCTCGTCGCCGTCGACGAAGCGCAAGATTGCCAGGAAAAACCCGAATACCTTGAGCGCCAACCAAAGAACGATGAAGGCGGCGATCAGGATTCCAGCGAAGATCGCGGGTTTATAGAAGTACTCCTTGCCGCCGAACTGGATTGTGATCCCGCCGCCATCTTCCAAGAGGTGGACCAAACCCCAGACGCCCGCGGCGACCAGGCCCAGGAACAGGATGGTGCGAATGGCCGTGGTCAGCATGGTTCTCCCTCCGCCCTTATCCGCCAGCGCCCAGTTGGTCGCGCCAGGTGTTCAGTGCTGCTTCGGCGCCGACCCGGGCACGCAGCCGTGCAAGCCAGCGTCCCAATCCCTCCTTGGCGTGATCGGGTAGGGTCTCGGCTTCGGTCAAGGCTGAAGTCAGGTCGCCTTCATCGACGCGTGCGCCGATCCGCGAGGTCACCGCACCCACCCCGTCGCCTTCCTGCTCGTCGATCGGCCGCCCGGCGAGCTGGGATCGTAGCCAACCGAACGCGCCCGCTGCGCCTGCCGCCCGTGACTGCACATCCGCTGCGACGGCCGCATGGGCGTGGCGGCTGTAGCTGGCCTTGAGATCGGTCGTGGTGGCGACGCCCACCTCCGCCCCCACCGACAGTGCCTCGGGAGGAGCATTGCCCGTCATCCCCGCAATCTCGTTCAGCTTCGCCCCATAGGGCAGGCCGCCGGTCAGCCGGCTCGACAACAGATCCAGCGCGGCCTGCAGCCGAGCAGCCTGGATGGCCGTATTGACCTCGCTTAGCGCGGCGCTTTGCACATCCCGGACATCCTCCGCCGCGCTCTCAACTGCATCCAGCCGTTGCCCAAGCGTCGCCAGTTGTGCTTCCAATCCTTCGTTTGCCGTTCCGCCCTCGATCGCTTCCGAGAGCGAATCGAGCCGCGAGGCCATCGCCGCCAGCTTGGCTGCGATCTCTGGCGTGGTCGCTTCCGCGCCGTCGGCCGCGTCGCTCAGGACAGTGGACATCGCCGCCAGTTCCTCGCGCAAGCCGATCAGGGACTCGTCCATCGTCGCAAGATGCGCCGCCAGCGCGACCGTGTCCGCCGCCGCGCCATCGGCGGCCTCTTTCGCCGCCGCGGCGAGATCGGATTCCACTCCCTCGTCGACGCGCTTCGAAAGCGCGGCGAGCTCGGCCTCCAGCGCCGAAACCTTGGCCGCTGCCTGCTCGCGCTCGCCGGAAAGCGACTGTTCGCCGGCGGCGAGGCGAGCCTCGTTCGCGCCTTGCCCCGGTGCCAGATATTGCGCGATGCCCGCAGGCATGTGCGGCGCAAGCTTGGGCGCCGCCCACAAAGTCAATCCGGCAACGACTAGGATGCCAACCAAAATGGCAAGCGCGGTCGCTGCGAGGGAGCGATGGTGCTCATCCTCGTGGGGCTGATCGTCTAGGATCGCTTCCGCGTGGTCGCGCATGTCGGTGTCATTGGAATGATCGTCGCCGCTATAGGGATCGTAGGGTTCGCTTGGCCCGTCCCGGTCTGTTGAGGAGGGGCCATCGTCGCCAATTTCGGAGTTCGTCGAGACTGCCGCCGCCGGCTCCTGTCCGGCTGGCGCGGCGCCAGCGGGTTCGGTCGCCGTCTTCGCCACCGTTTCCTCCGGGCCGCCGGAAGTGGATTTCGATTCGGTCGAGTCGGAACCCTTGCGTCCTGCCATACGGACATTTCCTTCCAATTCAATGCTTTGATGCCGTGCCACAACCGTGCTGGGCCAAAAATCAGTGGCCAGCCGATCAGACTCGGGCAATCCTATATTATAGCTTAGGAAGCGCCGTCGCTTCCCGCAATTGCCAAACGGAAATTAGTGGGCGTCGCCACCAGAATAGCGGCGGATGGCCGCAGTCATCGATTCGCCGGTTGGACGTTCCGCAATGATGATCCGCGCCCACCCGGCGTCAGAGAGTGGCGCAGCCGCGTTCTTGGATATCGCGATAAGCGTTACCTGCCCTAGGGATGCGTCATCGAGATAGCGCGCGATGATTTCGGCCGCGCGCGGCGACCAAATCGTGATCGGGTTCAGGCTGCCGTCATGAAGTGCGAGGCCGATCGACGCCGTGGGCGGGCCGGTTTCTTCCGCGTGGTAGACCACAGCTTCATCGACCGTCACGCCATCATTCGCCAGCCAGGCGCGCAGATCTCCGGCGGTTTCGGCACCGCGCGAATGGAACAACGCCTTGAGGCCAGAGCCGCGCGCCAGCCCCGCCAGCGCCTGGGCGTCGCCATCGGCGGACCGGGCATCAGCGAAGCCCGCACTGCGCGCCGCCGCCTCGGTCGCCGGACCAACGCAAAGCGCCGGCAGATTGCGGTCGGCAAAGAGGCGGGCGAAGGCGCGCACCCCATTGGCCGAGGTAAAAAGAAGCCCGTCGGTTGCCGAGGGGATTTCAACCGTGTCGGAGGTAAGAACAATCTCGGTCAACGGCCAGATTGCGCAGTCGATCCCGTCCTTGGTCAGGTCTCGGGCGACCGCCTCGCTTTGCGCGACTGGGCGAGTGAGGAGAACCGGCATCCTAGCGGTCGAAAAAGCCTGGCCCCGCATGGCCGCGGAGCTCCTGAGCAGCGTCCCGGCCCATCGCGGCGGCGTCCTCCAGCGCGCCGTAGCGTTCGGCGTCCAGTCGCTCGGAGCCGTCCGGCCGGATAATCTCGCCCCTAAAGCGCAGGTGATCGCCATCGATTTCGGCCAGGCCGCCGATCGGCGTGCGGCAGGATCCGTCAAGCGCGGCCAGGAAGGCCCGTTCGGCGGCGAGCTGGGTCGCGGTGGGACTGTCGTGGATCGGTTCCAGCAAGTCGGAAGTCGCTGCATCACCTTCACGAATTTCGATACCGATCGCGCCCTGGGCGCAGGCCGGCAACATTTCCGATGGTTCGATTGCGGCGCGGATCAGATTGGCTTGGCCAAGGCGCCGCAATCCGGCGCAGGCAAGAAATGTCGCCTCGGCGACACCTTCCTCGAGCTTCCTGAGTCTCGTCTGCACATTACCCCTGAATTCGACCACCTTCAGATCCGGCCTGCGATGTAGCAATTGCGCCCGGCGGCGAAGCGACGAGGATCCGACCACCGCGCCCTCGGGCATCGCGTCGAGGCCGTCATGGGCCAGGCTGACAAAGCCGTCGCGAACATCCTCGCGTGGCAGAAGGCACGGAATAACCAAGCCATCCGGCAATGCCGTCGGCATGTCCTTCATCGAATGGACGGCGATGTCGATATCGCCCGCCAGAAGCGCGTCTTCGATCTCCTTGGTGAACAGCCCCTTTCCTCCGATCTCTCCCAGCGGCCGGTCGGTAACGCGGTCACCGGTGGTGCGGATCACCACGATTTCGAACGCCTCCTGGGGCACGGCGTGCGCGGCCATCAGCCGGTCGCGCGTCTCGTGTGCTTGCGCCAGCGCCAGGGGCGAACCGCGGGTGCCGATCCTCAGCGGATGGCTGGCGTTCGGTCGGTTGGAAGGCATTCAGCAGCCCATAACTGGTTTTCGCGGAAGTCTCTTAGTAAGAGGGCGGTCGAGCACGCGCAATGTGCCGCCAGAGCGAAATTGGCCCCATGACCGCCCGCCTGACCCTGCTGGGTGTCGAATCGAGTTGCGACGAGACCGCGGCGGCGGTGGTGCGCGGGTATCCTTCTCGCCCGGGACAGATCCTGTCGAACGCGGTTTTCGGACAGGAAGACCTGCATGCGGAGTTTGGGGGCGTCGTACCCGAGATCGCCGCGCGCGCCCATGCGGAGCGGGTCGATTTGGTGGTCATGCGTGCGCTTGAGGAGGCCGGATTGGAGCTTTGCCAATTGGACGGCGTCGCGGTGACCGCCGGGCCCGGGCTGATCGGAGGCGTTATGACCGGGGTGATGGCGGCGAAGGGCATCGCTGCTGGAGCCGGGTTGCCGCTGGTGGGCGTCAACCACCTGGAGGGCCACGCGCTTACCCCGCGACTCACAGACGGTGTCGGGTTTCCCTATCTGCTTCTTCTTGCTTCGGGGGGCCATTGCCAATTGATCGCTGTCGAGGCGCTTGGCGCATATCACCGGATTGGCGGCACCATCGACGACGCGCCGGGCGAGGCGTTCGACAAGACCGCCAAGATGCTCGGCTTGGGGTTTCCAGGGGGCCCAGAAGTCGAGCGTTGGGCCGAGGACGGCGATGCGGACCGGTTCGAGTTTCCGAGGCCGCTGATCGACCGGCCAGATTGCGATATGAGCTTCTCGGGCCTGAAAACTGCCGCTGTGCGGGCCCGGGACGCACTGGTCGCCGCTCAAGGAGGGCTCTACCGTCGCGATGTCGGCGATATTTGCGCCGCATTCCAGGAGGCGGTGCGTGATGTCCTTTCGGCAAAGACGCGCCGCGCGATGTCACTGTTTCGCGACCGGCACCAAGGTGACCCGGACCCAGTGATCGCGGTGGCGGGGGGCGTTGCCGCAAACCACTGGTTGCGGGCCGGCCTGTCTAAGGCGGCTGAGGCCGAGGGCTTTCGCATGATCGCGCCGCCGCTGCCGCTCTGCACCGATAACGGCGCGATGATCGCCTGGGCGGGGATCGAGCGGTTCGCCGCCGGCATCGCCGCTGAAGCAGTCATCGCCCGCCCGCGGTGGCCGCTGGACGTGGCCGCACAGCCAATGCTGGGTGCCGGCAAGAAGGGCACCAAGGCATGACTGGGCCGGTTGTGATCCTTGGCCAAGGGGCCTGGGGCACGGCACTGGGGCACAGCCTGACCGGCGCGGGGGCCGAAGTCAGATTCTGGCGGCGTAATTCGGGTCTGGCGGTCTTGGAGGGAGCCAATCTGGTTCTGTCCGCCGTGCCAGCACAGGCGACGCGTCCGGTGCTGAACGCCTTGGCGTCTGCTTTGCCGCCCGGCGTGCCAATCGTGTTGACGGCCAAGGGGCTCGAGCGTGATACCCTGGCGCTTCAATCCCAGATTGCCGAGGCGGCGGCGCCTGGCCATCCGGTGGGTGTCGTGACCGGCCCGAGTTTTGCCGACGATCTAACCAAGGGCCTGCCGACGGCAGTGACGCTCGCGGTCGCTGACCCGGTGTTGGGCGATGCGTTGCAGCGCCGTCTCGCGACACCCTCGCTGCGCCCTTACCTCACCGACGACGTGACCGGCGCGCAGATCGGAGGAGCGGTCAAGAATGTGATCGCCATTGCCTGCGGCGCGGCAATTGGAGCCGGGCTCGGCGAAAGTGCCCGGGCCGCGCTGATGACACGGGGCTTCGCCGAGATGGTGCGCCTTGGCATCGCGCTCGGTGCCCGGGCCGAGACACTGAGCGGGCTCTCCGGGCTCGGCGACCTGGCGCTGACGGCGGCTTCGCCGCTTTCGCGAAACTTCCGATACGGCGAGGCGCTCGGCCGCCGCGTGGCTGCCGCCGAACTCGCGGCCGACGGCACGACCTATGAAGGCGCGGCGACGGCCCGCCCGCTGGCGGAACTGGCCGCTGCCAGGGGAATAGATATGCCGGTCGCAACGGCGGTCGCGGATTTGGTCGATGGTATGATCGACGTGCCGGACGCCGTGAGCCAGCTTTTCAACCGCCCGCTCAGGCGGGAATGACCAGGAGATTACCATGCTCTACGCCATCATCTGCATCGACAATCCGGGTGCGATCGAGACCCGGAAATCCAATCGTGAGGCACATTTGGCGCATATCACGGGCGCGAATGGCGCAATCGTTCAGGCTGGACCGTTCCTCGACGAGGCGGGCGAGATGTGCGGCTCGCTCTTGATCTATGAGGGCGAACGCGAAGGTGCCGAGGCCTGGGCGGCGGCTGACCCTTACACCAAGGCGGGATTGTTCCAGAGCGTGGAGATAAGATCTTGGAAGAGAGTGGTCGGGTGACCTCTCCCAGTGCCCCGAGGTTGACCCGGGGCCTCAACGATCATCGAAAAACAGAGAGATCCCGGATCGGGGCCGGGACATTGGAATGACCCGCGACTTCAACGCGATGGCCGCTTTCCTCGCCGATCCCGCGACCCATGGCGGGGCCGGCATCCAGCGCATCGACACCCACACGGCAGTGGTCGTTGTTGCCGGAGACTTGGCATGGAAGCTGCGGCGTCCGGTGAACTACGGCTGGCTCGATTACGGCACCCTCGCCCGGCGGCGCGAATGTGCCGAGCGCGAGATCCGGCTGAACGGCGCGACAGCGCCCGGGCTGTATCTGGGCCTTGGCGGGATCGTGGCGCAAGACGAAGAGTGGGCGCTGCTGCGGCCTGGCGACCCGCCCCAGGACGCCGAACCGGTCGTCGTGATGCATCGTTTCCGGCAGAGCGATCTCTTTGACCGAATGGCCGCTGACGGCCGTCTGACGCCAGAATTGATGCGCGAGACCGGGCGCGCCGTGGCCGATATGCACAAAGCGGCGCCGATCCGGCCAGGCATGGGCCGTCTGCCCGCCTTTGCGTGCCGAGAGACGAACGAGCTGATCGAGCTGGCCGATCTTCTGGGTGATGCCGCCGTTGCCCAATTCTCGGACGAGGTCCAGGCCCGGGCCGAGGCCTGCGCCGCGTTGGCCGCGGAGCGCGGTGCACGGCGCTGCCACGGAGACTTGCATCTGCGTAACGTCGTGCTCTGGCGCGACCTCCCCGCGCCTTTCGATTGCATCGATTTCAACGATGCTTTCACGAACATCGATCCGCTCTACGATCTCGCTTTCCTGCTGATGGACCTCGACCACCGGGGGCACGGGGAGCTGGCCACCGAGGTCTTCAATGCCTGGGCCGAATGGATGGCGGCTGAGCCCGATCCCGAGGTTTCGACTGCCTATGGCGGGCTGGCGCTGCTTCCCTTCTTCAAGGCCTGCCGGGCGGGAATTCGCGCCAAGGTAAGCGCACTGGCACTGAGAGATCAGGACCTCGACCGTCATATGGAAGAACTGGCCGAGGCCCGGGCCTATTTAGCGTTGGCGATCGGATATCTGACAGAAGAGCCGCCCGCACGGCTTGTCGCGGTGGGTGGGCTTTCGGGCTCCGGCAAATCGACCCTGGCCTGGACGCTGGCGGCACGCTTCGGCGCGGTCGTCCTGCGATCGGACGTGATCCGTAAGGGATTTTGGGGCGTCGGCTTGGACCAGCGCTTGCCGCCGGAGGCCTATGCACCGGAAGTCTCGACCCGGGTTTACGCGGAGATGCGAAAGCGCGCGGCGATGGCTTTGGCGGGCGGCGCAACCGTGATCCTGGATGCGGCGCATTTCCGCGAATCCGAGCGCGCGGAGGCTGCCGGTGTAGCCGAGACGGCTGGCGTGCCCTTCCGTGGGTTGTGGCTTGATGCACCGCTAGAGCGTCTGAAGGAACGGGTTGAAGCCCGCCAGCGAGACGCGTCCGACGCCAATGCCCGTGCGGTCGAAATTCAGAGCGGCTATGACCTGGGCCAGATCACCTGGATTCGTCTCACGGCGGACGTTGATCCAGAGCGGGTCGCGACGCTGGCCTTCGCCGCGTTGGAGCAATAGAACAGGAGAATTCTACGTCACCGAGGGAGCACGCCCATGGCCTTTTGGCTGTTCAAATCTGAACCCAATACTTGGGGCTGGGACGATCAGGTCGCCAAGGGCGCGGCGGGCGAGGAATGGGACGGGGTGCGCAACTACCAGGCGCGCAATAACATGCGCGAGATGAAGCTGGGCGATCTGGGTTTTTTCTATCACTCGGTCAATGAAAAACAAATCGTCGGTGTCGTCGAGGTCTCAGCCGAGGTGCACCCAGATTCAACGACCGATGACCCGCGATGGGAATGCGTAGACGTGAAGGCGGTGGCGCCGTTTCCGCGCCCGGTGACACTGGCCGAGATCAAGGCTGAGCCGAAGCTCTCGGAGCTTGCGCTGGTTAAGCAGTCGCGCCTCTCCGTCGTGCTGGTGACGCACGCCGAGTGGAAGCTGATCTGCAAGATGGGCGGCTACAAGGGGTAGTGCGGACGGATTTCTCCGCCCTACCGTGACCGCGCGGCCGCCCGATTTTGGGAGGAAGACATGACCTATTTCGATCTGGGACCGTATAGCCGGAAAGTCACGACGTCTTCGCCGGATGCCCAGCTCTGGTTCGACCGCGGGCTCAATTGGCTCTTCGGCTTCAATCATGGCGAGGCGATCAAGTGCTTCCAGAAGGCGATCGAGTACGACCCGGCATGCGCGATGGCTTACTGGGGCGTCAGCTACGCCGCCGGTCCGAACTACAACCTGCCCTGGCACCGCTACGACCCGAAAGGCCGCCAGATGGCGCTCGAGGCCTCCTATGACGCCATGCAGGGGGCGCTGGAGCATGTCGATGGGGTCAGCGACCTGGAACAGGCGATGATCCGGGCGCTGACCGCCCGCTATCCGCAGCGTCAGACGGTCGATGACATGGGCGCATGGGACGCCGCATACACAGTGGAGATGCGGAAGATCCACCAAGCCAATCCGGACGATCTGGAAGTCCGTTCGGTCTTCGCCGAATCAATCATGAACGAGACGCCGTGGAAGATGTGGGATCTGCCATCGGGCCAGCCCGCCGAGGGCGCAGGTACCGAAGAAGCCATCGCTGTTCTAGAACAGGCGTTCGACACGATCCCGGCGGCGTGGGACCATCCGGGCCTGTTGCACCTCTATGTCCACCTGATGGAGATGTCGCCCTTCCCGCAACGGGCGCTGCGCGCTGGCGACCGACTGCGCGAGATCGTGCCGGATTCAGGCCACCTGATCCACATGCCGACTCATATCGACGTGCTCTGCGGCCACTACCGCGACGTGCTGGTCTATAACCAGAGAGCGCTTGGGCCGGATCGCCGTTTTCTTGCCTATTCCGACGATCCGGGCGTGTATCTCATCTACGTGATCCACAACTTCCACTTCGCGATCTATGGGGCGATGTTCCTCGGCCAATACACCCCCGCGATCGAGGCGGCGGAGGAGTTGATCGCGACCGTGCCGGAGGCGGCGCTTCGGATCGAATCCCCGCCCATGGCGGACTTCCTGGAAGCCTATCTGACAATGAAGCAGCACGTGCTGGTGCGCTTCGGCAAATGGCGCGAGATCATTGCGCAGGGTTTGCCTGAGGACCGCGAGCTTTACTGTTCGAATGTAGCCATGATGCATTATTCCAAGGCAGTGGCCCATTCGGCATTAGGCGAGGTGACCGAGGCCGAGGATGAGCGGGCGCTGTTCCTCGAGGCCAAGACCCGGGTTCCCGATAGCCGGCGTGTGCACAACAACCTGGTGATCGACCTGCTGGCCGTTGGCGAGGCAATGCTGGAAGGCGAACTCGAGTACCGCAAGGGCAATTTCGATGTGGCCTTCGATGACCTGCGCCGCGCCGTCGAGCTGGATGACAATTTGCCCTACGACGAACCCTGGGGCTGGATGCAACCGACGCGCCACGCGTTGGGGGCCCTCTTGATCGAGCAGGGTCATTTTGAGGAGGCCGAGGCGGTTTACCGCGCCGATCTGGGGCTGGATGGCACGCTCAGCCGTGCTTGCCAGCACCCGGAAAATGTCTGGAGCCTGCACGGGCTTCACGAGTGCCTGGTCCACAGGGGCGAGAAGGTGGAATCCGCGATCATAAAGCAGCGGCTCGACTTGGCCGTGGCGCGCTCGGAGGTGCCGGTGAAGGCCTCGTGCTTCTGCCGCCAGGCGGCAATGGCCGCCGAATAGGTGCCGGGGTAAGTGACGGCCTACGACTTCATTATCGTTGGGGCGGGGTCGGCCGGCTGCGTGCTGGCCGCGAAGCTTAGCCAGGATCCCAGCAACTCGGTCCTGTTGTTGGAGGCGGGTCCGATGGACAGGGATGCGATGATCCACATTCCCGCGGGGGTCTACCGGGCCCATCGCGACCCGCGCATCAACTGGAACTACGCGACCGAGCCCGAACCGGCGCTGGATGGGCGCGCCGTGGACATGCCGCGCGGCAAGGTCGTGGGCGGCTCGTCCTCGATCAACTCGATGGTCTATATGCGCGGCCATCCGCTGGACTACGACGGCTGGGCCGCCGATCTGGGCCTGACCGGCTGGGCCTATGCGGACTGCCTGCCCTATTTCAAGGCGGCGGAGGACAGCGACCGGGGCGCCGATGAGTGGCGCGGCGCTGGGGGACCGTTGGGAGTGACGCAGGGGAGCTATCAGAACCCGCTCTTCGATGCGTTCCTAGAGGCTGGAGAACAGGCGGGCCAGGGACGAACCGACGATCCGAACGGCTACCAGCCCGAGGGGGCCGCCCGGCTCGATGCGACCAAACGGGGCGGGCGCAGGTGCAGTGCCGCGGTGGCCTGGCTGCGACCGGCGCTCGGGCGTCCTAACCTGACGCTTCTGACGCGCGCCATGGTCCGCCGGGTCGTGCTCGACGGCACCCGTGCGGTGGGCCTGGAATTCGATCACCGGGGCGAGACCCGCCGGGCCGAGGCGGCGTGCGAAGTGATCCTGGCTGGCGGTGCGGTCAACTCGCCCCAGACCTTGATGCTTTCGGGGATCGGCCCCGCGGACCATCTGCGCGAGCATGGGATCGAGCCCGCTCTCGACCTGCCGGGCGTCGGCGCCAATCTTCAAGACCATGCAAGCATCATTGTGCAATATGCTTGCACCCGGTCGTTCCCGATCCATGTCGTCGACCGGCCGTTCAACAAGCTGATGGCCGGAGCGAAGTGGCTGGCCACCCGTTCCGGCATAGCGGCGTCGAACATTTGGGAAGCGGGCGGGCTGGTGCGCGGCAACGGCGATGTCGCCTTCCCGAACCTGCAATACCATTTCGGCCCGGTCGGGTTCGAATACAACGGCAACCGGATCGAGTTGAAGCAGGCCTTCGCGCTGCATGTGGACCTGCTGAGGCCCCGCAGCGCCGGACGGGTTACGCTCGCCTCGGCCGATCCTGCAGCCAAGCCACAGATGCAGTTCAACTATCTCGAACATCGGGACGACATGCGCGAGATGATCGAGGGCCTGAAACTGGCACGCGACCTGATCGCCCAACCCGCCTTTGACGGGTTCCGTGGAGCCGAACTGGATCCAGGGCAAGATGCACGGACAGATGCGGATATCGAGGCGGCGATCCGCGTCATGACCAACACTGACTACCATCCCTGCGGCACATGTAAGATGGGAACCGGCCCGGATTCGGTTGTTGACCACGAGCTTCGGGTCCACGGGATCGAGGCGCTGCGGGTGGTCGACGGCTCGGTCCTGCCCCGGATCATCAGCGCCAACTTGAACGCGCCGATCCAGATGATTGCGGCACGGGCGGCGGATTTCATCCTCGGCCGCCCGCAGATGGTGCCCGTTAAGGCGAGATTCTCGTTCCACGAAGAAGGTGTGAGACCTTGAGGCTTCTCAAGGTTGAGAAGCTATCTAACGTGATGATTTAAAATGAAGTTCGAATAATATGACCGACTACTTCGAATGCAAACAAGGAGACCGGATCACCGCGCTGGAAACTCAGCGTCGAACATCTTTCCGAGATATGGCAGATCGTAAGCTGACCACACCACCGCTGCGACCAACGCCAAAGCCGCTATCAGCCATACAACTTTGACCCGCACCGCCCTACTGGTCCTCGGACTTGGTTATCTGCCATAGCGCCTTTTTAAGTTTGGAATCGTCACGATCATCGTCAGGCTCATTGGCGGTCTGTTTGAAATGGAAAAATTGACTCACTGCCACGCATTCTATGTTCATCGTATGTGCCAAATTCGACCATCCGTGAGGGCCTCGATTCGATCCCGGCATGCGACTGCGCGCCGAGGTGGCGCGCTGTACCGGCGGGTCAAAGCCCGGCGCCTTTTCAACTTCGGAAATCCGATTCCTTGCGGTCCAGCATGCGGATCATCGAGGGCCAAACCCGGGCGCCGCCAGGCTCGTTCTCCGGCATCCCGCTGCCGCTGGTAGAGCCCCCCGACAATCGCATCCGAGACAAGCGCTGGCTTCCGCCCCGAAGCCAGCACGTCCATCTGAATCTTGCAGGCCATCTCCAGGTAATAGAGCCAGTAGAAGCACTCCCCCACCGACCGGCCGCAGGCTAGAAGCCCGTGGTTCTTCATCACCATCAGATACTTGTCGCCGAGGTCGCGGGCCAGCGCCGCGCATTCGTCCTCGGCGCGCGTCACGTCCTGGTAGTCGTGATAGCAGACCGCCGGCAGCACCATGTTGGCGTGCTGCGAGAGGGGCAGAATCCCCTCGGCTAGGCACGAGACCGCGGCGCCCGAGCGTGAATGGGTATGGACAGTGAACGTGATCTCGGGCCGGGCAGCCAGCACCGCCGTGTGGATCAGGTGCCCCGCCTGGTTTGCGGCGCGTCGCCGGCAACCAGATTGCCTTCGAAATCGACCTTGATCAGGCTCGACGCGGTGACCTCGTCCATCATCAGGTGATCGGGCTTTATTAGATAGTGGCTCGACTCGCCCGGCACCCGGGCGGTCAGGTGCGTATAGATCAGGTCGGTCCACGCGAAATGCACATACAGCCGGTGGAGCGCGGCGAGATCGGTGCGGGCATCCCATTCAGTGTAGGCGTTCGGCCTTTGGCCTTCGACGAAGTCGTGAACGGTCATCGGTCCTCTCCCGTCTGACACAGCCTCAGCGTGGCGCAACCCGGCCCGGGATTCAATCAAGCAGCGGGCAGCCCCAGCGGCTCCTCGATCGCGACCGGGACGCCGCCCCGATAATAGACACGAGGTACGAAGGGGCTCAGGTGGTTCAGCAGGCTATAGACCATCCAGCCCGCGGTCCGGGCAGTTGAGACCAGGTCATTGACCCCCTCCTTGGCGATCACAGTGACTTCATCTCCGACCTGTGCCTGCGCATCCGTGGCGTCGAACAGGCAATGGTTGAGCGAGATCGAGCCGATCGACGGGCACGGTTTGCCATCCACGAGGATCGTCGCCTTGTTGGCCAGCTCGCGCGGCAGGGCATCGAAGAAGCCCACATGGAGCGTACCAACCTGGATATCGCGCTCGGCGGTATAGGCGCCGAAATAGGTCACGCTCTCGCCCGCCGCGACGTGCTTCAACTCCTCGATCCTTGCTTTGAAGGTAAGCACTTGGCTGACCTCCAATCCGCTTTCGCGATCCGGCACCCAAGGGTAGATGCCGAACAGAACCATCGCGGGCCGCACCATGTCGAACCATGCATCTGGGTAATGAAAGATGCCGTGGGTCGACGAGACCGAGCGTAAGCCGGGATCAATCCCGTCCCGCGCCATCTGGTCCAGCACTGCCTGGAACCGCTCGAGAATCAGCCGGTCCTGGGTGTCGTCCTGCATCAACGTTGAGAAGGTGCCTCGGATCTCGAGCCCCTCCATCGCTGCGATTTTGCGGATCAGTCCAATGGCCTGGGCATGGTCGACGCCGACCCGGTGGAGCCCGGTATCGATTTTCAGGAACACGGCGGCCCGACGCCCGGCATGCAGCGCGGCTTCGTTCAGGCGCGTGGCCATCGCTTCGGTGAAGACCACTTGGGTAATGCCGGCTTCGACGACCTGGCCGAACTGGGCGTCGGTGTATAGCGCGTCCATATTGACAACGTCGCAGCCCAGACCCCATTCGGCGATCGCGCGCGCCTCGGCCAGCTTGGCGACCATCAGCCACTTGACCCCATCGGCGGCCAGCGCCGAACAGACCGGCTGCAGGCCGTGCCCATAGGCGTTGTTCTTGATCACCGGCATCACTTCGACCCCGGTTCGCGCCCGGATCGCCGCCAAATTGGCAGAAAGCGCATCCAGATCGATCTCGAACCAGCCGCCGAAGCCGGCGATCTTCGCCTTGATCTCGTCCGGGATTGGTTGGGCGTCGAAATTGCTCTCAGGCATGGTGGGCCTCCCTCAACGGCACTCAGCCAGCCTAGAGTTGGTGGTGTTTGGAGACCAGTCCGCATCGATCGTTGGTGCTCGCGAGTAGGGCGGACAGGCATGCCCGCCCTACTGGGCGTCGATCTCACCATCGCGCGGACTGATCGCGGATCACGGTCTCGATCTGATCGCGCTGGATCCCGATGTCCCGGAGCGTCCGTTCGTCGAGGCGGCGCAGACGGTCGATCGTGATCCAGACCTTGCGCCGGCGGTTGATTGCGGCAGAGAGGTTCGCAGCGGCGCCCCAGAACCGCACCAGAAACGAGGGTTCGGCTGCGGTTCTTGCGCGGATCATGAACGGATTGAACGCGGCGTCATGCTGGGTGTCGTGGGAAGCGTCGAACATCGGGTAACTCCTTTTGGCTGCGGGGGTTCTTGTGTTGGAATAGGAGTATGGCGCACCCCCACTGACAGCCTTCTGTCAGGAAGTCCGACAGCCTCCTGACAGCGTGGTGTCAGGAGCGATAGGATAGGGTGCTGTCCAGCCAGAAATTGCCCTGACGGAGACCTGCATGCGCCGTGCCGACCGCCTGTTCGAGATCATTCAGCTGATGCGCCGCAAGCCGACGATTCGCGCCCAGGACCTAGCCGAGTCGCTGGAAGTGTCCGAGCGCACGATCTACCGGGATATTCAGGACTTGATGGCCAGTGGCGTGCCGATCGAAGGAGAGGCGGGGATCGGTTATGTGCTCAAGGCTGGGTTCGACCTGCCGCCCCTGATGTTCAAGGAAGCCGAGATCGAGGCACTCGTTCTGGGCGCGCGGATCGTCGAAACCTGGGGGGATGCCGGCGGCGACGCGGAATTGGCCGAGGCGGCGACTGACGCGATCGCGAAGATCGAGGCGGTGATACCCGAACGTCTGCGCGGCTACATGGCCAGCACCGCGCTGCTGGCACCTTCGGCCTATCACATGGAGCCGGTGAAATTCGATCTGGCCGATCTGCGCCGGGCGGTGCGGAGCCAGCTCAAGGTGCGCTTCGGCTATCGCGACGCGCAGGATCGGCCCAGTTTGCGCACGGTGCGGCCGCTCTCGCTCGCCTATTTCGGCCCGGTCTGGGTTCTGGCCGCCTGGTGCGAGCTGCGACAGGACTTCCGCACCTTCCGGCTGGACCGGGTTGCGGAGTTCGAGACAACCTCCGAGCGGTTCAAGCCCGAGCGCGGCAAGACCCTGCACGATTTCCTGCAACGGCCGCAGACCTGGACGCGCAGCGCGCTCGCCCCGGCTGGTGCTGAGGAGCACTAGGCCGCATGCAAGGCTGCCAGGAACCCGGTCGTCGCGGTACTGAGTTCCGTTGACAGGTAACCGCCCTCCTGGACGACAAGGACTGGAAGTCCCAGCGCGGCGATCAGCGCGCCAGCACGGGCGAAGCCGTGATTTGTCACCTGCATGGCGCCCAGCAGATCTGCTTCGTGTGGATCCTGGCCGAGGGCGACGATCAGGAGACCGGGTGCGAAATCCCTGATCCGTTCGCAACCTGTCTTTACCGCGTCGAGCCAGGTTCCGTCGTCCGAGCCCACCGGCACCGGCAGGTTCACGTTGAGCCCTTTGGCCTCCGCGCCACCGGTTTCATCCGCATAACCCCAATAGAACGGATAAAAATTCGCTGGGTCGGCATGGACCGAAACGGTGTGCACATCCGAACGTTCCCAGAAAAGGCTCTGAGTTCCGTTGCCGTGATGCGCGTCGATGTCGAGCACACTGATCCGCTGGGCCTGTTTCTGAAGGACCGTGATCGCCGCGGCGATATTGCTGAAGTAACAACCGCCGCCGGTCACCGCCTGCGCCGCATGGTGACCGGGAGGGCGGCAGAGAGCATAAGCGAGGTGCGCGCCGCCCGCGATCTCACTAGCGGCCGTCTCGGCGACCTGGACGGCCGACAGGGCCGCCTCGGCGGTGCCGGAACCAATCGGCGAGGCCATGTCGCCCAGGAACCTGCCCGAGAGGCCGGCTATGTCGTCGGGATGCGCATCGGATGGTGGCATCGCGCGGATGCCGGGAACAATTTCGGGCCCCGCGCCGGGCAATTGCGTCCAACGAGCGTGGGCCCCGAGAATGAATTCGACGTAGGCCGGGTCGTGGATGCCGATCAGGCGGTCGACGATGCGCGCGCGTTCGTCGGCTGTTGGGGCGGTGACTTCGGTGTCTTCCAGCCCGGCCGCACGCGCCGCCTCGAGGAGCATTTCGACCCGTTCGGGCCGTTCGTGATGGCGTCTGACGACGCCCCGCATGATAAAGAATTCTGGCTGGTGCGCCGCGTGTTGCCGGGACCAGAAAACCTTCATAGAAATTCAGCCTCTCAGGACGCCAAAGCGCGACAATTCCTCGCGTAGGCCCGGCGGCAGGTCCGGGTCGTCGCCGGGCGCGGTCCCGATATCGCTGGGGGCGTCATCGGCGCTCAAATAGCGCCAACCCTGAAAGGCGCGGCGCGTGCGTGCTGAGGTCGGGATCAACGGAGGCTCGAAGATGATCGCGCAGCGACGGATACCGTCCTCGCCGGTCACCTCCTCCAATGCGGCGATCTTTTGGCGCACCCGGATCACGCCACGGATGACCCAGTAAAGCGAACCGCCGCGCAATAGCTCGTCGGCGCGCCTCGGCCACATGCGCGTCACATGCCGGGGTCGTGGGTCGAGTCCCTGCGCCAAACGGTCGGCGGCGCGCTTCGACTGCCATTGCGAAAGCTCGGTGACCGTGTCCACGCCTACGCAGAGCTTGACCAGATGCAGGGTGGGGGTGGACTCTTCCGCCATGGTCAGCCGAGACTGAGGACGTCGATCATCGAATATTCGCCAGGCTTGCGCCCATCACCCCAAAGCGCTGCCTTGACCGCGCCACGGGCGAAGATCATCCGGTCGGTGGCGATGTGGCGCAGAATGATCCGCTCACCGGCGCCGGCGAAAATGGCGTCATGCTCGCCCACGACATCGCCGCCACGCAACG